>Ga0208794_1000092_pt1 | contig 101726 bp, 113 predicted proteins | sample 32_taG_FD_184106 | JGI IMG/M metagenome (GOLD analysis project Ga0208794, IMG submission 184106) | Marine viral communities from the Gulf of Mexico - 32_GoM_OMZ_CsCl metaG (SPAdes) (version 2) | ecosystem: Environmental > Aquatic > Marine > Oceanic | place: Atlantic Ocean: Gulf of Mexico... | reverse complement strand
TACAGTCAACTATATAGTCAGTCGTTAAGACTGTGTATGTTGTAGTTACAGCAATGTATGCATAGACAGGGGCAGACACAAAACTGGTGAGATACTCATCCAGAAGTTTTGCTACCTCATAGTCAACCCTACGAAACTCATCGTATTGGTATTGACCTACACGAGACCTATTAAATAGAATCTCATTTAATCTTGTCTTGAACTCTGCTGTAGTCATTCATTACCCTGCTTTAATGCGAAAGAGGCTAAATGAAGCATTTCCCAAAGTTGCACTAGTATCACCATCATCTCCAGTAAGAGTGATAGTAAAGGTAATTACGTCGTTTACTTCTAAATCTAGAATTATAGTACCACTTACAGGTACGACAGCACCTGCTGTTGTAGCAGCAGCTCCATCACCAGTTGTAAGTACTGATGTTCCATTAACCAAAACATCCAACTGTCCAGTAGCAGCAACAGAATCAGTAATAAACTGGATGAATCCAGATACATCAACTTTATAGAATCCTGCAGCTAAAATTTTAGTAGAGCCAGCAGTAGCATCAACAGTCACTCTATCATTTTCTCCTGCTGTAAAAGCAAGCGTAGAAGCTGTTGCATCTGTTAAAGCTAGTCCTTGAACAGTAAAGACACCCGAAGCGTATGGTACACAATCAACTGCATATTCTAGATTGCGAAGTCTTTTGTCAATATTGCCCCCATTTTCAGGGACGTAGTTTAATCCTTTCATGTGTGTTAATTTTTAAATAAATAAGGGGATAGGTTAGACCCATCCCCCTACCGTATTACGAAAACAATTGAAGATATAAATCCTTATCTATTACGCTACAGTTGTGTCCAATCCTGAGATTGCACTTGTAGACGTAGTAGGACATGCGATGATAGTTTTCCAAACACTTCGGAAGTAGTGTCCTGATGGAGCACCTTCGTGAAGGTCTTGGTGTTCAATCACATATAATTTGTGTGTTAAACTTGAATCTGTCAATGTACTTCTTCCTGTGTCAGGACGTAACATTCCAGATAGTCTGTACCAGTGGTCTTTTCCATAGCCAGTAGCTTCTTGCTCCAGTCCAAGAACGTAAGCTCCTGTACCTTCTGCAGCAACTGCAGCTCTGTTTTCAACCTCTGTGAAGTTACAATCCCATCCGCAATCTCCGTACATATCGAAGGTTACAACGTCAACATCCAATACATTTGTAGGCATTGAACAGTACTGCGCGATTGCAGGAATGTTCGCAATTACAGATACATTAGGACATCCGTTAGTAGTTGCAGTTGGTGTAGCAGCGTCATCTTCTCCAGATGCATCTAAAGTAGCTGCAGAAACATAAGTTCCAGCAATAGCAATATCGTAGTCACCAGCACCGTTACGAGTAACAGTTACAGTACCTCCTAGATTAGCTGCATCAAGAAATGCTTGCAGCTCGTCTTCTAATTCTGTTGCATCACCAGCAGCATCACCAGTATAATCACCTGAAGTGAATACAAAAGTTTCGCCACCAAATGTGAAGTTAGAATCAGCAGCAGAAGTTGCATAAGCACTAATGTCTACACTAGACCATGCTAAGTCATACTGAGTGTTCTTAGTTGCAGTCAAGAATGCATCCTTGTCATCATTGATTGCAGTAACAATCAGGTCAGCAAGTGCGTCGCAATCTCCACCACCACAAGTGTCACAGCTGTCATCACAGCAATCAGTAGTTACGTTGAAAGATTTGTACAATGGGTTCCATCCCATTGCTTGTGCAATTTGAGGAGAGTTGATATTTACTTTAATACAATACTCTGTCTCACAGTCTGTTGAAGTCCAAGTGAAGGACTTTTGTTGAGTAACAGCAGTAACAGCTGCTTGCTGTGTCATCTTCAGAGGTTGTGTTGTGTCGATGATAAGAGACTTTACAAAGCTCTCAGCCACCGCAGCAGTGTCAGTGATTTCACCATTAGCGTCAGTACCCAATGCGAAGAAATATTTTCCAGGCGTAAGGCTACTTAACCCTGTTGCTGGGTTTTGAGAAGTAAGAGTGTCTACATCATACAGTCCAATTTGACCTTGAAGTAAAACAATAGCACCAGTTGTAGGAGCGTACAGAGGAGACCCTGCAGCTTCTACAGCAGTATTAGCTAGTCCTGATAGTACTCTAAATACTCTAGTTTCCATATTAGTTTAAATTTAAAAGTTATTTGTTAATTTGTGTTTTAATATTTGCCATTTGTAGTCTTGGGTCACCCAAGTCAATAGTTGCTATCCTGATAGCTTCATCTACAATTTCACGGCAAAAGAAAGTAGATTGTATCTCGCAGTCTTGTTGTACTGCTGGAGTGCCATCTGGATGATTATAGCCTATGATTGTACCTGCTGAATTTTTAACCGCATTAGGGTTAGCCATTCTAACTGGTCTTTTCAAGTAGTCTATCTTTAATTCATCAATTGTGAAAGTTCCGTCTGAGTAGACATACACCTTGTCACCTGCAAATAAGATTGGAACTTCTCTCCACTCAAAAGAGGGTGAGTAAAACTCACTGACTAAAGCTTCACTAAGGTCATCAGTCTGTACAATTCGACAGATGAGTTCCTCTGTGTTACATCCTGTCTTAGTAGCATTTACTACTGAGCGCATGTGGTAGAGGTACTTTAGTCTATTATCAACTGTACCTAGTGTGCTTAAGTCAAAGATATACGCGTTCCCCTGTACTGTTGGTGTCGCAAGAGGTTGTGCTGCATCTTCTTCATGCTTAACTAGAAGTGGACGTAAGTCATCAATAAGTTTTTGTGAAGCCTCGAACCCTTTTACTTTACTTTTAATCAGAAGTTCTTGAGCCTCATTAAGGTATAAATCAATTTCTTCTGGTCTAAAGTTTCTGTATTTCTCCGAGTCTACCTTATTGTACTTCCGCTTGAAGTCAATATGCATTTCCTCTATTGTCATTAATTACCGAGTTTAGCGTGTTCTAATCTTTCTTTATAGGTCAAATAAGCGTCCTGCTTACTAGGTGAAAGGAAATAAGTGGTTAGAGCCTCTAAGTTTCCTTTATCTTCATCAGAGTCGAAGTAGTGGCCACCACGGATTCTCAAGATTCCGTACTGTACCAAATCAAAGATAAATGCTCTGATGGTTAATTTCTCTTTAGAGAATTCTGATTTAGAGAGGAAGTCGTCAACATTGTCTTCTAGAATAGTTGAGAGTTCAGCTTTAACATCAACATCTGACATCTCGTTTCCACCTTTTCCAAACATCTTAAGGAATTGTCTCTTTTCAGATGGTGACATCTCAGAGAAGATTGCATATGCTCTTTCTTTCTTCTCTGCTTTGTTAAGCTTTTTCTCTTGTTCTAGGACTTCATCTACAATGTAAAAATCAGTTTCTGGTGATACCTCAGCAAGTGAGTTAGCCACGAGAGGGTGATTTTGTAAAATGAGAATTTTTAGCCTGTCCTTTGGATGAGATTTACTGAATGTAGTAGGACCATCCTCAAGTTTAATATTGACCTCTTCTGACCAATAATCATTAGAGAGCGTTGGGGCTAATGTACCAGGAGCTAGTCCCAGTTCTTTTTCAAACTCCTCTTGAAGTTCCTTATTCCCTTCTAAACCTGTTTGGAGACCATTCTGTCCAGAGTACGCTTGTACTGTGGTGTTCGCCTCCATTACTTTGTTCTTGTTGAACTGTGATGTGTTAACCCATGGCTTTCTTCTAACCACAGGCATAACAATGATTTGATTGTTATCCATAATATATCTTCGTTTTTGTTTTAGTTAAGAAAGAAAGTGGAGTGGGAGGATTCCCACCCCAATCTCTTAATATTCATTAGGCAGATACAGACAATCTCAACTGTCCACATCTAGATACGTCTACGATTTGTACACCTGCTTCTTCATACTCAATCATAGTGTACGCGTCCTCAGAGTTACTCATCATAGCTCCATTAGAAGGACCGTAAGGTGTAGTCAGACCAGAAACATATCCTGATTTCTTAGTTCCTTGCAGAAGGAATAAGTTACCATTTCCTGTTTTATCGCTAAGGTCAAAGAAAGTGAATTTCTGAGACTCAGCTGGTTTACCTGTTACAGGGTCAATCAACCACTGCTTAGATGTGTCATCATAGCATGGGTTGTAAGCGATATCAAAGATGATTCCATTAGGACCACGATATCTTACAAACTGACGACCAAATTCTTTAGCATTCACATTGAACTCAGAACCAGCAGCATCACCGATGATACTAGTATCCATAGTTAAGAATTTGTTGGCATCGTCAGCAAGAGCTCTGTGAAGAGCCAATGCACCGTACTCACCAGTGTAACCAATTACGTGACGGCTATTGAATCCTACACGGTTGTAGAAGATATCCATCAAGTATTCTTGGATAAGCTTAGTAGTAAGCTTGTTGTAGTAGTGAAGGTGTCCACTTTCCATCAGCTGCTCAATACCAGCACCAGTTCTCACTGGACGGCCAGTAGTGTCAGGAGTGTTGTTAGACTCTCTTCCGTACCACAGAAGCATTTCTTTTTCTCTTGCGAACTGAGCTTTGAACTCAGCATCAGCGTAGTTAATCCATTTTGAATCGTGAATCTTTCCAGTTTCATCCATCAATGCAATTTCCAATACTCCCTTCATATGAGCATCCCCAGTAATCTTATATTCTTTCTTGATTAAAGATGTTTGAGTTTGCAGAGAGAAAGGCATTGCGAAATGTACACTACCTGCGCTGTCAGAACCTTCTCCGTAAGTAGAGAATAGTTTTGCGAAGCGTTGACCAGGAGCTACATATGAACTTGGCAGATAAAGGCTTTGGTCGTCTTCAAGGAATTGTACACCATAGATGTATCCATTACCATCTTTGTAAGGTGCTACTTGAACACGAAGTAAGTACTTCTTGTTTGCAGGAGCAATTACGTCCCCTACTTTCCACCAGTTAGTATCAAACTTCAGATTGAAGATTGACTGACCTTTTCCTTTATAAACGTCAGTAGGACTCACGTCCTCAACGATTACAAGAGGGCGGTCAGATGCACCCATAAGTTCCCACTCGATGACATCTTGTGTCATTTTCTTAACATTCTTAGGAGAAGCAGCCCCATACGCTTGCATAGGGTTATACATATTCTTCTTAGAAATGAACTGTCTTTCGAGTCTTCGGGACAATTTCTCAGTAGTAACCAACCCAGCATTAGCCAAGTGATTCATTTCTGTATCATTAGCGTGCCATGGACGGAACCTGAATTTAGTCGTTAGATTTGCAGTTGCCATTCTTGTTTGTTAATTTATTAATTTAATGTTTCCCAATCAAGGTCATCGAATGAATGTGAACCTCCTCTTGGTTTTTTACTCTTTCCACCAGACCCTGACAGTTTAGTACTAGTGCTGTTACTACGGTGTCTCTTACCTAAGTCAGCCAACTTTCTATTACGGTCTGTTATTGCTTTCTTTTGAATTGGGTCAGACCCATACTTCATAATTAAAGCGTCAAAAATGAGGTCTTCTGTTTTAGCTGCCTCATCTTGATTTCTTTTAATCTTATCAGCCATATATTGAGAAATCTTAACTGTCTGACCATTCTGTTCAAATGGTACTGTTTTCTTAAACATGTAGTCAAGAATCTCTTGCTTTTGCTGTTTAGTTTTTAGAGGGAAGTTTCTTACAGCCTCTTGTTTCTGTACGAAGTCTTCAAGGTTTTGTGTGAACTGTTCCTCTTGTTTACGTCTTGCTTCGAGTGCTCTAGCCTCTTGCTCAATCAACGCTTGTTTATCAGCTTCTTTCTTTTGAGTGAAGAACTCTTGTGCATCTTTAGCATCAATTTCCAATTCTTCTAAATCCTCAGATGTTTCAATCAACTTAGTGATTTTAGCTTCAGAGAAACCCTTAGCTTTATAAAACTCAGAAAGCACTCGCTTAGCATTCTCTTTATCAGAGATGTCGAGTGTTGAGAAATCTGATTGTGCGTTGACCGCTATATACCTGCTAGGGTCACCACCTGCCTCTAAGTATTCAATGTACTTACGAGAATCCTCTCCAAGTGAATCTTTGTAAGCCTGAACTTCTGAATCAATCTTACTCTGCACTGCATTCCAGATATCATCTCCTGATTCAAACTTAGTGTCTTCTGACACTGTTAAAATTCCCTTTTCTCCTAGAGTATTTCCAATGTAAGAGAAGATATCATCTTCCTCATCATCTTCTGTTTCCTCTGGCTCATCTACTACCTCTGGAGTTTCTTCTAACTCATCTTCAAATGTAGTATCTGGAGCTGGTGTTGGGTCTACCTCAGGTTCCTCTGTTGTATCTTTAGGAGCTGGAGTAGGTGTTGGAGGAGTCGTAGGTACGCCAAATCCATCTGGCATAAATGTGCTAGACTCATCGTCTAATAGCTCCCAAGGAGAGCCTGCATCGTCCAAAACGTCACTAAAAGTAATTTTACCTTCGTTGTTTTCCATAATTATAAGTTTTATTATTTATATTTACAAATTTTTTTTGTTTAAAGTTTTTGGATGTATAGCTATTTCGAAGTTGGCTTAGGTTTTGACCTAGCTATCTTTTCCTTAGACTTAATCTCTTCTTCTTTAACTCTAAGTTTCTCTAACTCAATATCCATCTTCTGTTGCATCTCTGTAGCTTTAAGGGCTAATTCTTCTCTCTTCATATTAGCTTCTTCCTCAAACTTAGCAATCTCAAGTGGGTCAGGAATATTGTTTCCATCAGAGTCCAGGTCTTCTTGGAACTTAAATGCTCCAATCTTAGCCACTTCAACTCTAGTAGCATTATCCATATCAATCTTATACTTCTCAAGTTCAAGCTTCATCATCTCTAACTGTTGCTTGGCTTCCTCAATCATCTTAGTCTGCTCAAGTTCCTGTTGTCCTTGTTGTGCTTGAATTTGCTGCATTCTTTCTTCACCTTCCTTAAGTGTTTCAATAAGCTCTCCAGGAGATGCGTTAGCTCTAATCATAGTAGCAATGGTAGAGAGTGTTGCAGATTGTGTTTGTACTGCAGCATGAGCAATTTGCTTAAGCTCCTCATACATACGCATATCATCAGATGAGTCTGAGATAAACACTGAGAAGTGGCAGAATGGAAGTTTATCTACGTCCATCTCTACTACTTTTCTAGAAAGGTCTGAGAGTGTATAAGCCAAGTGAGTCTTTGGATACTTATGATAACAGTTCTTAGCCATATTAAGTAACAGTTCCAAAGCAGCTTTCTTACCCAACTCGTGAGTAGCAAACCAAGGTTCTGTTGCATAATTAGACTGTAGAATCTGTTGTTGTGTAGTACCTACAAGCTCTCTACCTCCTTGTTGTCCCAATCTGGCATCATTCATACCAATCACTTTGGAACATTGTCTCTCAATATATTCTAGTAACTGTACCTTCTTATCAATAGACTGGGCTGCAGTCATATCAATATTCTTCCATGAGTTAAGGTCAGCACCTTGATTACCTTCTTCATTAGGGTTTACCCAAATGATATCATCAACCTCAAGATAGTGTTGCCACTTATCTAAGTCAATTCCCATTGATACAGGAATCTGATTAATGTTAGCAACCAATTTTCTCCCCTTATCAGAACTTAAATCCCTTTGTACCATTCTATGTACAATGTCATAGAAGTACTGGAAAGGCTTCATTAAGTCTACTGGACCAGTAATTTTAGAGTTCAGGTTATTATGTAATACACCAGTATAAGGTAGTGGACAGTAATAAGGGTCATCTGGGTCTTTAGGAGTATCTTCAAGTACTCCATCCTTAATCCAAATATCATTATCAATACGAGTTATCTCTCTAATTTCTGGCCACCATTCCCACTCAATATGAATATCACCCCTGTCTTTATTGAGAGTATATCCTTCAGGAACTTGCATAGTTTGTTCCATACCCTCTTCATCAATGAATGTAAGGAAACCAACTTTGTACCAACTTCTCCAGACATAATGTACTACTTCTAATTTATTGTCAGATACATACTCATCGTGGTTATCATTCAAATCCCAATCAGAGATGTCAGATTCAAACTCCCACTTATCATCTACCTGTGTTCTTGCTGCACTACCCTTACGACCTCTCTCATATAACATGTTAATCTCCTGTTTAGTCAGGTGGTCACCATATAGAGTTACTACTCTTGAAGGAGACATAAAGTCAACTGTTCTTGCCCATTCAGCATCATGAATGAAAATAAGGTCTGGGTCTAGGTCACAGTCAAACCTGAGAGGATTGATTACTCTCAAAATTGGATTCTTATTTTCAATACCTACATAATAAATCTCACGTCCTGAAATAAGACCATGCATCCACGCAGTCCTTTCCAGTTGTTTAATATGCAGTTTGCGGTCCAGATATCCTAAGATTTCTTTTCCTAATGTTTCATATGAGTCTCTGAAATCAGTCCTCATATACTTTTCAATTTCTTCTGGTGACATGATTTGCTGCTCAAGTTCCGCGAGCTGCTCTTCAGTCATATTTGGATTCTGCTCCATCTGTTCTTGCAGACGAGCTTTCTTAATCTCAGAGATTACAAATTGAGATACTAATTCAGCTTTCTTCTTAGAGAACTCAGAAATGGCTTCAGCATTAACTGCAGTCACTCTATTGTTACGAGGTCTCTTTAGAAGTTCCCCTTCCAAATATTTGATGTTATTGGTTAGGATTGGGAAACTTTGCATCTCTTCTGGCAGGTGAGCCTTTGGAGCAATACCATAAGGTTTTGTCACATATTCAAAGTCTGCCTGATTAAGGATACCATTTACTAAGTCATAGTTAACAGAATCCTTATCATACAAATAATCAAAGCTGGAGGTAGAGTCAATCTCCTGGGCTCTGGCAACGTGCCACCCTTTTGTCTTTAGTCCCTTTGAGACTCTCTCCCTGTACATCTTTGGTGTTTCTTTATTTTCTTGCATGTCTTTCTAATAATTGCTTGGCGATTGGATTGGTTTCAGTCTTTGCAACTTCCACCTCTTTGTATTCTTCTACGACCAACATTAGTTGGAAGAATGCCATCACACGGTCAAAGTTCCCATCCCTGTTGTATGCCTTCAGCTCCTGAATCAATCCTAAGGATGGAATTAAATCCATGTTGTATACCTTCTCTCCGTCTTCATTGTGTCCTCTTTCAGTCCACATCCAATTAAGAGCCCATTTCTCACAAGCAGCTTTCATCTTATCATTCATAGGTGAACCGTATGGTCTTGTCACCTTAGAGTTTCTAATAACCCTGCCTATAGCCGAATCTGGTTGATGCTCCAACAAGTGAAGCTTACCCTTCCTCTTAAAGTAAGAGATTACATCCTTTCCAATTTCATTCTCATGCATTATCTTGGCATTACCATAATACAGAGAAAGCTTAAGGGCAATCTCATTTATCTGGTCAGTATCTTCATACCTACCTGTATATTCTGCTACAATCTCATCGTATCCATACTCAAATTTCTGGAGACTCTTATACACATATATAGAGGCTAACGATTTAAATACTGACTTCCCGTTCACAATATCAAATTTAACGGGGTCATATCCTATCTTGTAAAGACTAGAAGGATATTGTTCCTCTGGTGGTGATTGGTATATTACCACTGCACCCTCAGCCTTTACACTCTGTTTGAATGGATAGTAGTAGTTTGGAGTCAGGTCTGGACGAGGTTTAAATACCACAGGTCTTGTGTCTTCTCTACCCCACTCTAGTATACCTGGAGTTCCAATCTTCTTATATCTATCATTCTTTCTTAGACGTAATTCTATAGCTTTCAATTCAGCTACTGGGAATACGTTACCTTCAGGTGTTAAGAATGCTTCTGAAGGAGTCTTACACTTTTGAGTGATAAGTACGTCATAATCTGTTTTAGAGGAACCAAGGGCATTTACCCTCTCCTCATCAAGGTCAAGTTCTGCAACCCACCTATTAGCATTACCATTGTCATCTACTGACCAATGTATCTCACCCTTTTCATCTACATAGGAGCATCCTGGTCTATACCACATCTCATCTACGAAGTATCCACACTTGGTCTGCATCTCATGCAACTCATAGATATTGTCATATCTCTCCAAGTTGAATGGTTGTGGGTCTAAGAACATTTCAGAGAAGTCTTGAGTTGCACCTTCCATATCTCCACCTGTACCAAACACAATAGGAATTCCAACCCAATATTTACCATCTCGCATTGTAGGTTCCGCGAATCTAAATGCTTTCTTGAGATGATGGATAAGTCCCGCCTCTTCAAAGATTAGTCTAGTACATGACAGACCTGCTGCCTTGTCTGGTTTATCCTTAAGAGTTAAAATGAAGACTTCAGACTTATAACCCTCCTCAACATCTTGTCCATTCTTTGTCTCAATCCATCCTGACCTAATGAATGTCTGTGTATCCTTAAGTGTTGGATGTCTGAACTCAGTATATTTATTCAAATGGTTCAGCATCGTCTTGAACATTGAGAAAGTGTTAAGTGCTTTCTCTTCTAGTTCAGATGCTATAACAACCCTAGACTTTTCAAAAAACGTGTAAATCCAAGCAGCACCAGCTGCGTTTTTGAACGACCAACCCTTTCTACGGGCTTTTGCCATGATGATTCCTCTTTTGTCCATGTGCGAGCGTCCATACTTGACTGGGTTTTCTGCACGTTCCAAAGTAAGGAACCAGTAGTAATCCATAGACAAGAAGTCGGGAAACTCCTCAGTCTTTGTGATTGTTCCATCCTTTCTCTCTGTTCTCTTTTCAATTCTTCCATAATTTAAATAGAAATAGTGTTCTCCTGTAATCCTGACCCCGCCGACGGTATATCCGTTGATGCATCTGTCAAGTTCCTTTTCCCAGAATCTTCTGTATTGTGTAGTCCCTGGAATAGCTGTTGTGTAGCATGGGTTTCCATTTCTTTCATTTTCCTCGAAGGCATTTGCTGCAGGACGGAATACCGAACTGTCAGTAAAGAAAAGATAATCAAATCCCAGGTTACGCACAGGATTATAGAGGGAGAGTTCAGAAACTTGGTTGTGAACTTCTTCTGGTATTCTGCTTTTTTCATCTTCAATTTTATACGCTACGGTAGGGTCGTACATATTATAGTATTTGTGATGGAACTACATTCCTTCTTATCTTCTTGGTTGTAGCTTGTTCCCGTTCAACTTCTTTTCGTAATTCTCTAAGTGAGATAACAATCTTACCTAGTTTATCAATGTTAGCTGTTACATCTTTAGCTGAATGAACTGGTCTTCCCTGCATATCTCTTTCAGTAAAATCAACTGTATAGAAATACTGAGTCAGTTTATTCATTGCATGCTCAGCCCCATTAAGTAATCTCATTGCTGGAGTCTCCTGTAGTTGCATATACTTCTCAATAGCTGCATCTACCATAGCTTGCTCCTGCTCATTCAAGGGAAGTTTTAAGTAGTCTTCTTCTACTTGTTTCTTCCTTGTCTCCGTTTCTAACTTAGCATACACAGATTTATAATCTGACATATGATAAATATACGGAAGCAGTTGAGAGGCTCTGAGTTTTTCTGGGGTCTCATCAGCCTCCCACACTTCCTTTAGTTCTGGTATATGTATACCTTCAATTGTTATCTTCGGTTCGTTATCTACTAAGTCAAATATCATCTAAGTAATAAATATCCTGTAGTTGCTACGCCTACTCCGAGGCCAACAGCAATTCTTCTAGTTCTTCGTAATTTCATCTCTAATGTAACCTTGTCTGTGAACAAAGCTGCATTCTCAATCTCTAATCTAAGATTATCTTTAATACACGCTTGCTTATCCGCCTCAATAGCCTGAATGCGTAGAAAGCAATCAATACAAGGCAGGAGCATACTATCAGCAACAGTAGGAACGTGTATAGTAGTATCAGGTATGTGGCTGATATATGCATCAGTCAAGGTATCTTGACCTGTATTCCTCTGTGAGTTCATTGAATAACTCACGCTGCTTATCAACAGGAAGCTTACTAATGCTATCCATTTTTTGAACAATTTTCCTTTCGTTTTCATCATATGTCTTTGGTACAATTATCTGTGGTGGAACCACAGGTCTCTTTGCTGTCAATACTACTGCATATCCTAAGAATATCAGAAACACTGATACAGCTACTCTTAATATCGCCTTACTAATTGGCGTTACCATTTTATCAATCTCTTCCATTTAATTGTCTTACTGAATGTACAATCATTCCAAGTATAGCTCCTAATGCAACCATTCCTGCCAATGTCCATGATACTACATCTCCATAAATCTCATAAAGTCTATCTACAAAGAATAGTGTACTCAAGAAAAAGATAGCATATCTAGGAATCCTTGGAATATAAAATTTAGTGTCCCACCAAGATACAGTACCTCTGTACCATCTTGGCTTACCAGTCAGGGTATTATATATCTGGTCAAAGAATAGTAATCTCGTTGACAGTGAAGTAATAGCTCCCATTATACCTGTAAGAATGTTAGTATGGTCTTTTACTACTACCCCTAATAGTAACGCCATTATCAAATAAATGGATGCTCCAAGTACATGATTAACTGATTCTCCCCTATCTCTGGTGGCTTTGTCCAATCTAGCCTCTACATAAATGTGAAGTAGACTACTTAATAATACTCCTAAAAACAAATATACTCCTATCATATCATTCTAAATGAAATAAATCTCCAAGTATCAATTCGCATCTTAGAGCTCTTTACACAGTCTCCCTGATTACCACCAATACCAATAATACTCTTTCCATCAGGAGCAATAGCCTCTACAGCAGTTACATGCCCAGACGGGTCTTTGGAACTCTCGCCTCTATGGAATACAGCAATTACTCTACCTATATTCTTCCTAGCTTCTTCAAGTGAGACTTCTCGTCCCCATCTTAAGAAGCTCTTAGCCATAGCGGATTGAGTTCCCCTTACACCTGCAATCATACAACAGATATTCATCATCACGGCACACCAAGGAATTTCATCCTTATTGTACCAATCAAAGCCAGCCATCTTAGCTAACTTAATCAATTTCTTATTATGTCCAGCACCTTTAATCTCACACATTCCTCTATACTTCTGCATAGCTGCGAGTAGGTTACCTTGTGGGACTCCCTCTGCCATCTCAGCAGTTTCTTTCTCCAATTTAACCTGTGCTTTCTCTGCCTCTGGTTCATCTACCTCAACACCATTGGACACGTCCTCATAATAAGAGGACATCATGGATGCGTATCCTCTTCTCCAGTTGAGAGCATCCTTTACGGATTCAATGGCATTTCGTGATACCTCAAACTTAGATACTCCGAAAAGAACCATACATATTTGTGCGATAATACTAAAGAACTCAACCTTTGAATCCTTTGGCAAGGAGAGGAATCCGTGAGAGTCTCCTATTGCCACAAATACTATAATACCTAAAAAGAAATACCCGAAGATATTTCTATCAAGACGAGAGGAACTTTCTACTCCACTCAATTTAATTCTTGGTAACAATACCAAGGAACCTGCTATAATTGTGAGGTCTGCAAAGATACTCATATTTACATCCACCCCAAAGATATAGGCTACGGTTAAATACAGAAGGGTCACACAAGCTAATACTGCATGACCCGTCCGTTTATAAAACTCTATATCTAATAACTTATTCAGCACTTGCTAATTCTACTTTCTCAATCCAGTCTACGCCGTTTGTAGCATCTACAATAACCTCGGCGTTGTCTACATAAGGACTCTTGTCTAAGATAATTCCCATGTCACTTTTATCAAAAATAGCTTGGGTATAAAAGTTAGGTTGGAAATGTACAACATCCCCTAACGCATAAACTCCATCCTCAACACCATCTCCAATAGCAATGATTTCTCCCCTGTTTTGAAACTTTGGCAAGTCGTGTGTCACATGTACATCTTCCTTCAACTTTTGATAACTGTCAGGTAAAATAAGTCCTGAATCTGTTTGCTTAGGATATTCATACCTACGCACAATCAACTTGTCTCCTCTTAACCTACTGATAGGTAAATCTTCACTAATACTCATATTTCTATATTGTTTTCGTTTTTATACTTCTCCCAGGTTTCAGCATCCATCATATCTGGGAATCTCTCTCCATCATTACAGCTTTTATTCACATACCATTTTCCAGGTACAGAACATCCGCATACTTTACATTCTCCAGCTTCTGCACAGTCAGTACACAAAGTTGCTCTCCAAGCTACTTGCTCCTGCACATGCTTATCCACCATTCCAAACCTATCTCCTAATAGTCTGGCATTGCCCTGGATGAATGCTTTTACGTTCTTTAATGTAATGTCTGATAACTTCATCAGCTAATAGTCATTGCATAGTTAAACTTAGTAATGTCTCGAATCATCTTCACAATTACAGCTTCCAACTCTGGAGTGAAATCTGTTTGTGGATTCTTTAAGTGATTGATAAGAAACTCTTCCAGCTTCTCTAATATCCAATCGACATACTCTTGAGAATACGGCTGATAACTCAAATCCTCGAACCCTATTCCTTCTTCCTTCAGCCCGAATCTACCAATAGATAGAATTACGAAGTCTTCGAGATGGGAGTGTAGACTGTTATAGAATTCATCAATCGCATCAATCTCTGCTGCATTATCAGTATTCCACTCCCATGCGTGCGCCCTTACTTCGAGTTGTTTCAGTGCTGTTACTAAATCTTCAATTGTGTTTATCATTGTTTTTTAAAACCTACTTTAGTGGATTCTCCTTCTAACATCTTCTTAATACTATTATAAGAACCCTTAATTACATATACCTCCTTGGTAAGGTCATCATATACAGTTGTTCGATCTCTATATAAAGACCCATCTCTTTTAAAGCATTGTCTTGGATAAAGTGCATAAGGTTCAGTCATCCTCTTGATTACCTTATCCTTTTTGACCATCACTTCCTGTGTCTCCGTAACTGTTACCAACTCACCTTCTTCATTTTCAACTTCTATTTCTACCTCAACATCATCATAAAAATCAACTAGCATCTTGACCTCTATCATATTCTTCTATAACTTTTACCTTGCCGAGCCTTCCATAAGCTTCTAATTCTTTCCTTGTTATACTCTTCATCTCCCTCACCATTTCTGATACGTTTGATGTAAGCTTGTATCACCTTATCAATCCTGTTCTTTTTGACATAGAACTTACCAAAGTTCTGCAGATGAATCGTCTTCATCTCAGGATTCTTCATCTCCTCCAAAATCATTTGAAAGAGGGAGTGATAGAAGTAGGTTGCTTTCTTATCACTCCATTCCAGGTTTTCGGCTAGTTTATTTAAATCTATCATGCAATCTCGTACTCATATACTAACGTAAACTTTCCTTGATTCCTAATTCTTTCTTTTGGAAGGTCATAGTTAGGATTGATTATCTTCTTTCCATCCTTTTTAACTATATATCCCTTCTTATACAGTTGACTTATGTAGTTTTCAAGTCCAGTATAATTCTTAAACTTGAAGACATTTTCTCTGATATGTTTCTTAACAGAGGTAGAGAACCTATCAAGTTCTACCAGTTCACCCTCAAGAGCCCAAAATTCAGTCAAGACTTCAAGCTCCATCTTAGTCAATCTCCTATTAGAAGGTAGACTATTGGATACATGACTCAAGAACTCCTTGTAAAAATTCTTTAAGCTAACCTCTTGTTTATTCCTCAGTATCATATTCCTCTCCAATCTTCTCTACTCTCAGATTTCCCATCCCACCAATGTTAGCCATTTTATCTACAATAGCCATCCATTCGTCTGGGGTCAGCTCTGAGGCTTCTGTAATATGCACCTCATAATAAGCTGTATGCATTCTTGTGGGATTAGGTCTTCGAGTAAAATACCCTTGGTCCGTAATTTCCGCAGGTATTCTAAGTTTATATCTTTGTTTTCCCATTTGTTTTCTTTAGTTGCGGAGGTGGGAGTCGCACCCACGGAGGCTGGCTTATGAGACCAGCTGGAATACTCATTCTCCCCGCATTATCCATTTGAATCTAAAAGAGCGTCGCAGTTTTTACAAAATGTACCAAAGTCTCTCTTGTGATAATCAATACACTCTGTGTAGGTGTCATACTCTTCGTGATTACAGTTCCTTCTTTTCTTCTCCCTTCTATCAGCTTCTTCTCGTTCCCACTGTATTTGGGCTAGGATTTGTTCCCCAATTGTTCTGAACCTTTTCTGATTCTCTTTTGAAATCATAGTACAAATATAAGATAAAATATAATACCATGCAAGTATTTTTTATAAGTTTTTCTCTTATAACGTAAAAAAGACCCTCGTGGGGTCTTCTTTTGTTATAAGCACCAAATACAAAATATCTCATTATTAATGTTTAACAATGATTTTAACTTTCCCATTCCTTCTTATAATTCTATAATCAGTAGCCGTACTAAGTTCTTTTCCAATTATATCGTAAACAAGTGACTGTTCTACAGGATATTCAAACTCACTTCCATTGACTACAGTTAATCCATAGTTAGTTGTAGTATTATCAAAATCCACTTGAGTAAGAGAATAGTAATAGGTAACATCTTTGTGCGCTTCTCTATCAAGATAACTATAAGTTAAGACTTGATTGCTGAATGGATTTGCAGAAGGTATCACATTGATTATTTTCCATTCTGTATAGTCAGTAGACCTCTCAAGTAGGAAGTGAGAATTATTAAATTCAGAAGCGGTGGCCCATTCTATTAAAACAGCCGTTCCAATTCTTTCCGCAGTAAATCTAATTAATTCAACAGGTAAGGGTATATTTTGACCGCTACAGCTCCCTATTCGAGTACCATTCTTATCATCAAATTTAAGATTTGAGAAAATATCAGTATCACAATCAAGAGAAGGGTTGCTTATAAATAAACATCCACCAACAACACTGTCGACACTCTCTATAAACCAAGTTCCTGTGCCAATAACTTTGAATTGTACCTGGTCAACAGTGTCTAGATAAGCATTGCTATCATAACACAATACAATAATACTATCTGTACAATACGTACTATCTGGACATCCTACTAAATTAGTAGCTCCAGCTGAAAATACTCCACTTATTAGAAGTAATAGTGCAAGACTAAATTGAAAATACCAATACTTGCAGTTCTCATTTACTTTACTGTACCAATGATATAGAATTTTGTTTACTGAGAGTTTCATAGTCCTTTTAAATATTCAAAAAAGCCCCCTGGGTTAGAGGGGGCTCCTAATAGAGAGACTATTTCTAGTCATCAGTGGTAGAGGTATCCTCTAACTCCTCTATTGAAGGCCCGCCTGTGTCCACCTTGAGTAGTTGTTCAATATGTTGATTATCACACGTTACAACCCAATCAAGTTGGTCCCAATTACCATTCCCGCCTATAAAGGGGATATAGTTTGGACTGGACACAATGGTATCACTCGCTCTACTAACAATAGTAAAGTCGCGATAGTTATTGAGTTCAATAAATGCAGTCAACTCCTCAAAGCTGAGTGCATCTAAAACCTCGATAGTTTTTTCCACTGTGTTAATTCTTAAGTTCATTATCGTTTTGGTTTGGAGCCACATCCGCAACCCCCGCCTAAATTTTTCATTGTCCTATTAATATAGTGTTGAGCCTTGTTTTAATATCCAAGAGCATAATTACATATTCGTTTGTCTTAGTATCCATTCTGTACGAAGCCAGTATCCCCTCCTCCGCCAAAGGACTTTTTAAATCCTTCATCAGTTTCCTAACATACTCTGCTTTAGATTCGTTGACAACATATTCAAATATCTCAACAACCCTACTGTAATTCTCTTTAGACATACTCTACCCTATAGAAATCTCTCTTTCCTGTCTTTTTCAGCTTTTACCTTCGCTAGTAGGCAGTGCGTTATAACCTGGGACTAATAAACACCTGTTAATTCAGGAGACCTTTACCTATGTCTAATCTAGTCTCGCACCTACTGCTCGTTATCAAGCCTTTTGTTAGTATCGGAGAAAACCTCAGCTTTATTTAAGCTTACTAATCCGACGTCTAAGCCCCTAACTACCTTCTGGCCCTCGGAGCTGAAATGCTGGTATTGCATCTAACAATATACAAATATAAGTTATTCTTGTGATATATGCAAGAATAAGTTGAAAAAAATTATGCGTAGTGTGTCAAAACCTCTCTCACAATATCATTTCTATAGTTACCCTTCAGATGAGCCACATAAAGTTTATCTATCTTATGCTCCACATCAATCAACCTCTGCAAGCCAGAACGACTCTTCTGCTTTAGGTCTATCTGTGCGGGGTCTCCTGTAATCAATACCTTAGCGTTTGGCCCTATCCTAGTAAGGAATCTCACCATCTGCTCCTTAGTTGCATTCTGTGCTTCATCCATAATAGCCACTTCATCATCAAATGTAACTCCCGCAACAAACTGCAGAGGTCTAAAGATAATATCACCTTGATGAATCATCTCATCTATCTTCTGCTTGTCATACATCTTATACATATTATCTATAAGAGGTAGACACCATTGAAAGTATTTCTCCTCAAGAGTCCCTGGAAGGTGACCCAAATCCTCTGTAGCAACTGTAGGTCTACAAAAGGAGATTCTATTAATCTGCCTTTTAAAGAACATATCCAATGCTACTTGACAAGCAAGGAAGCTTTTGGAACTCCCTGCAACTCCAGTTAGAACTGAAATAGTGTTAGCCAAGATATTAGCCTTAGCTTCTTTTTGCTCTTCTGTTAACTGTAACTTAAATGTTATCTCTCCTTTTGGCACTCTCTTCTCAGTGTTTTTTCTTTTTTCCATACATATCTGTTAAATACAGTATAATCTTTGGAATTGATATATAGAATATTGCTGTCAATAACACTCTAACAAATACAAACAAAACTGATAATGCTATAGTGAGACCTAATATCTGCCCAATGACTAGTATCAACACTAAACCCAGCAGACTCAATCTCAATATAGCATACCACATTAGTTCTTATTCTTAAATGCCATCTCTATCAATTTTCTAAAATCCTTAGCTTGCATAACTACATGGTGTTCACTCTCCTTCCTTCCCCTCTTGTGAATCACAATAGAAGGGAATACATGTCTAGGGTCTGCTGGCATGTAATTCTCTTTAAGCTTCGCATCAATATCCTCAAACAGTTTAGTGTAATTAATTCCCTTTACATAACCATTCTTCAATTGAATGTTAAATGGAATTCCATCTAAGTCTACTCCGCAATCATCGAGTAATCTGGATGCTTGCCTTGAGGTCTTACAAAACTTAAAACCTAACTCTTCTCTAAATACCCTCGCCCACCAACGCTCGAATCTATGTCCTTTATCTCTATTTCTATTTGCCACCTTCTAACTTTTTTCATCTACAAACCAAACATAATCTCCTACAGTAGTAATATGACTCTCTCTATAATGCTTTGCCAGCTTATCTGAAATCTCCTTATCCTCTAATCCAGGACAAAAATACCTCATATGAGCCTTAACTTCATCAAGAGTGCTATCTTGAGTAATATTTAAGTTAGGTGCTCCTCCTTCCTTAAACATATTCCACTCTTCCATAGTGTTCTTAAAGTTCTCTATTTCCTGTTGAGTCTTTTTAATTTCTGAATCCATCATTTGACTCATTTTCTCAAATAGAAAAGGGTAATCTTCTTTCACCTTTTCCTGTTGCAAATACTCTTGAAACTTACTATACTCCTCCAGAGTCATCCTAACCAACTTAGCATCTATAGTTTCTCCCATCACTTTCATCACATATAATCTTTAATCAATCTTTCTTCGTAATCTTCCAGGGCTTTCTTAAGTTCTTCTCCTCTGAGCCCCTCCATCCTCAACTGTTGCTCCTTACTTTGCAACATCTCTGAGAATATATCTATATAAAACTGGTCAAAGGTACCCATTTTCTTCTCTCCATTTATGAAAGTGAGTCCAATCTATAATATGCTTAAGTACATAGTCTCCATTAGAGTCAATATACTTTACCTCTTTAGCATGTCCTTCTTGAAGATACCTTGAGAGGGTGCCACCATAAATAGGATTATCATCTTTCTTATTTAATTCAATCATACTACAAATATACATAATCTCTCTTACAATTACAAATGAAGTTGTAAGGAAAAAAATTATACAAAAATTTTAAAGTTGGAAAGAGAATGGAGATGGAGAGGAGCCAATTAAACAGCCCCCCTACTTAAAAGTGCGGGAGAAGACCCCCTGCCTTGAATAGGGTCAAATGTTTAATCAATTTATTTAATTCAATGGAAATTAAAATCGGAAGAACAGGATTGTCCAAGGTCAAACAACTTGCAGAGAGAAATCTGCATTGGACAGAGTTTCGCAAGCAGACTACTGCTAAGGGACTAGTATCAGACACATCAATGGGCTGGGCCCAAACTGATGGAACACTCAACAGTGGTGACACCTATGCATCAGGTGACGAAGTACTCAACTACGACCGCACCATGGTGCTACTGTATGATGAGAATGGCAACGTGAAGATGCAGGATGATGGTGTTACACCACAGTATACCTACAGATTCCACGAGAAGGGTGTACAATTGGGCGGTGGACGCAAGGAGGCAATTGCCATGCTGCAAGCATTGCAGAAACAAGGCATTGAATCTTCAACTGACAACAATGCTGCTGCACAGCAACTGTTGGCAGATGCACAAGGGGTTGTATAAACCCCTTTGGTCTCTAGAAACCCTTAGACACGATAGATAAAAGTGGAGAGGAGACAGAGAAGATGTGTGGTTGGGGGGATTTCCAAACCCCTTTTACACTCTTTTCTATCTCTTCTCTTATCTTAATCTACTACTAATTAATAGCTAATTACTCATAAACATTATACCAATGATTGCTATCACAGAACTCTCAATTGAGGCAAGACAAATAGAATCTTCCCTCATTAACAGATGTATGTACTACAAAAGACATCATCTCGCAGCCTTTGAATTAGGCCTCACAACAATTGCATCTTATCATTTAGAAAGATTGGCAAAAGCAGAAAAAGAATTGAAAGAATTTCAAGAAAACAATTTGGGGTTGTTAGAACTATGACAACCCCCAATTACTTCAAGATATAGGGGTACGAGGACGCTTGTACAAAAGTCAATACTATTTATTATGAGTGAATAGTGGTGGAAAATTGACAACAAGAGAGCACTACCGCCTTGTTCTCTTTCTTTAAAAAAGACATTATGACATTCATCACAATCCTAAGATTTGCTTGGACTGTTAGACAGTTCAGACAAGTTGCCATCATAGCTATCCTCATGTGGATGCTATCTGGTTTGACAATCTACATCTTCTTAGTAGAAATACCATTCTCAGGAGATGCAATCTTCTTCATCATCATGAGTCTTTTTGGTTCAGCTCTTGCTGCCTATCTTCTCCAACTCAATTGGGGATTTGCCAAATCTGCCTTGACTAACTATAAACATCACACCTCATGAAAAAGTTTAAACATGCATGGAGATACATGAAGTTTCGTGTTGTCTTCTTCATCAATTGCATACTGTGGATAATCACAATTATCTACATCTATCTCTTCTTCTACCTTGTAGAGTTAGACAACCACTATGCACAATACATTCTAATAGGTCTCGTCCTCATTACAGACCTATCATACTTCCTTGAACTCAAAAGAGCTTGGAAGGCTGCTCAATTCTTCTCACCTAGAGTGTTGAAGTTTGGCAAACAAAGAAATTGGTAGTTTTATTACCAATTGGTTGAGTGAGGGAGGGAGAGTATTCTCCCTTCAAGCACACATTGTCATACCCTCAGAGTTTAGATGCTCATGGTGTGTGCGTTAAGTCTACTTGATAGACTACTAAATGACACGGCAGCTTATTGTCGTAAGGATAACCTCAGTGATGAGGATAAAATGAAGACTATTCCTATATTAAAGTCTTTGTGCTGTACTCTGCACAGTCCATGTAAGCAAGCTGAAATCCATACAGAGTCTTATCAGATGAGTATGGCTACCCTCAGAATCAGTGGGTAGTGAGTGAAGCCAAAAGGTGAATCAATAAGTAATCAGTAGGATATGACCGAAACATGTTGTCAAGCATGGTAAGTTGTGTTCATTAATAGATGAGGTAACTCTCGTTTATTAACGTAGTGTGACAGCTACAACGGGGCGTTGGTGTCTAAACTATCCAAAAGATAGCATGACATACAAGCGTTAACCACGTCCTGTCCAAGATTTTATATAGGAGTAGAAATTTTAATTCTATGCAACTAAGCCAAAGTGTTAACGCACATGCTCTAACAATAGAGTTATCCTACTGCAATATGTAGGCATGATACTGCTCGCAAAGTAGTTGATTGAAATGAAAAGAGTAAGTTTAATGGTTGGGGGACACCTCATTAGCCTCGTAAGGGACATTGCTGAAATGGAAGTTTATAATGGAGTATGTAGTAAGTGCCAGACTTTAATCTGGTCTCTATGTGAAGTACATGGCTTAACCCATGTGTGTGCTTTGAGAGAAATCTCTAATAATCTTTACATTGATGCAGACGCACTCATGCATTTATTAATCTCATCAGCTAGACTGTGGTCATTTGATTGACAATGAGAACTCAAGTAAGTTGGTAGACTTATTAGTTAGTAGTTTAGTTAACAAAGTGAGAGGGGCTGTGAAGCCCCTTTCTTTCTTTACCACTTACATTTACATTACTCTAACAAAATATCACACTCATGAAAAACTTTAGAACAGGGCTATTATATATGGCCATTTTTGTATTTACTATCTTTGTAACCATCCAAACATTAAGGCTTGTAAGCTATGGTCTCATCTCTGATTTCACATTAACATCTCCAGACAATGAGGTGTATTTTATCAGAATCGTTAATGTAAACACTCATCGTCCATTTATCTCATCTGCTAAGTATTCTGGTAATGGTATAGACTTTACTGAAAAACAAGACACAGTAATAACATTTAATGCTGTGCCTTTCTGGTTCTGGAAAGACCATATCTATGACAAATACTCTAAGAGATTGTCTAAGGTATGCTTTAGAGACTATGTGTTCGCATCTATCAAAGCTCAAAAGCTTAAGTCGATACAGGATAAACGAAATAAGAAAGCTCAAAGACATTACTTACTTTCACTTAAAGACTGTAAAGGATGAAAATCTTGTTTCTTTCATTTTGTGCCATCATGATGTTACTATCATGTGGTGATATTAATGTTGAATCAAACCTTGTGGAGCGAGAGATAATCGTGAACTCTAGTAGTTCATACAGTCTCAAAACTTCACAAGGTTGGTTTGATGTTAGAGGTGACCTCAATTTAACTACTACTGTGCCTAAAGGTACAGATACTATTGTCATTATTGGAAATAACTTTGACATTTCCATTTATTATGACAACTCTCAAAGCCATCACAAATTAGTGAGTGGCTCATCCAACAAGCATTACCAATTTATCACTTACAACTAGAAAGTATGAAAACTTTTAACCTTATCTTTTATCTCATAACAGCTCTCTCTGCCATCATATTATTTATTTGGTGTGTCTTAGAGGGTAGTATGCTCATAGCCTGTTTAGCAGGATTAGTATGTGGCTATACATTTGGAGATACATACAAGAAAACAACTTCTGAATTAGCTGACTGCTAGTTTAATCACCCTTAGAACTGACTGTGGCTCACGGTCAATATGGGTATGGAATCCCATGCAGTCAGTTTAATTCTTTTATCTAACCACAAACTCAAAATAAAATGAAACATTACGCAATTCTTCACTCATCTGTCCTCAACAAGGACAAAGAACTTGATGTCACATTTAATCATGTGGCAACAGTAAAAGCTGTTAGTATGAAACATGCTTTTGCTAAAGCTAAGAACCACAATCCTGACTATAAAAAGTTAGGTATTCGCAACACTAGTGTTGGCGATGTAATTAGACTCGAAGGTGAATTTAATATGATTGACCATGATTACGAGTTCAGACCAGTATGTTTACTTCATGTAAATGGTGGGGAGGTGACACTATGATGTCCTTTGCATTTTCAGCAATAGTAGTACTAACCTTTATTTCTTTTTATATCTCTCTTCGGAAATTTTATGAAGCTATGGAGGTTAGAATAGGGATACTCTTTTTCATATTAACAGTTATCTCTGGTCTTTTAACTATCTATTACATAGGAGAACTTTTGACTCATTACTTTGCTCAATAGGAGTGATGCTATTGAGTAATGTCAACTAAGATAGGGGAGCTTCGGCTCCCTTGTCTTTAATATTAACCAACATGAAAAAGAAAACATACTTACAAGTATTGGAAGAAACTGTAGAGTTTTATTCCGAAGACCCTTCTCGTAGAAGTACCAGGACAGATATAGATGATGACGGAAAAGAAGAGGTAGTTTGTTTATATTTTGGTCCTGACAACAAACAATGTGCATTTGCACGTCATGTTAACCCAAAATCTTACAAAAAACTGAAAGAACTGGAGGGTAAGTCTGCCACACGTTGTATATCAAAGATTACTCTCAAAGAAGACGTAAAGCATTTGACAGACCCTATGTTTTGGAATTATCTACAAGGATTGCATGATAAATCAGCACATTGGAATGAAAGTGGATTGACAGCATTAGGTCAAGAAAAATTTAAAATGTTATATGAGGTTTGTAAATTGAAAGACAGTGACCCGTCTAAATATTTTTCAGACCTTTATATGATTGTCATGCCTTTATATGATTGTCATGAATTTTAGAATAGAACAAGAGTTCTAAGGGGTGGATTCTAGTGTTATTGAATACTCTTTAAGCCCCATTCTTAAGATTATGAAATATCTGACATTACTAATGCTACTGTTCTTTGCTGTAGCATGTGTTCCTTGTGGTGAGACCACTGAAGAGAACCAACAGACATCCACTGTTGAGCAACAAAAGGATGAAAAACCTTATTACCCAATTGAAGATTTCAAAAAAGAAGATGAAAAGAAGGGTAATCAAGAACAAGAAGAGGTTGAGGAGGACTGGTTTGATGATTATGAGTAGGCTAGTCTGGAATGAATATGAATTTGTGCTTGAAGGGCATAGATTTGTGGCTGAACCAACTTCCGATGTTGTTTCAAATGAGCAAGTATTCAAAATCAGTGTGTATGATGGCTTTGGTAAAAAAAGACCTGTCACTGAAGTCCTCAAAACCCCTGTATTTGACATGCTCAAAATGGCAGGAACATGGCTTACAACCATTGTTGAACCACCTGTAACAGAGCATACATTTGATGATTTCATCAAGGATTTGCTTGGATTGTAATTTATGTATTGAAGTAGGGGGAGGTAACTCCCCTTATTTTAGTATAATTTCTAACCTATATTTAATTATTGTATGACACTACTCGGTGTATTGGGACTACTCATTGCAGTGTTCCTGTTGGCTGTAAGTTCAGTTAACAAACAAATTGACAAGGCTAATGCCCAACGTGAAGAGAATGGTAAACGGGTTAAGCCTGGAGTTCTTGGAGGTCTTAGCTTAAGTCGTGGTGGAATTGTAAGTTTATTCTTTGCTTCCATCTTACTAATTGTTGCAGGGATTTCAAACCCCTTAGCTAACAATGATGCTGGTAATAGACAAGTTGTTCAGACTGTCGATGGTGACCTGTGGGTAAAATTCACTCCTGGATGGTATTGGTGTGGGTTCTTCTCTAAGGTAACTACTTGGCCTAATAACGTAACTGTACAAGTATCAGCAGAGGATAAACGGTCACAAGAAGCAGATTATTGGGAGAAAAGACACTCCGCTACATTTGCAGAAGGTGATAATGCCTATGTTTCTCATACTGTGAAATGGGATTTACCTGTTAATGAGGTTGACATGTTGGAGTTACACACAACTTATAACAACATTGATAACTTAAAACAAACTACTCTTATCCAGTATCAGAAAGAAACGGCCAGTTACTCATGTCAACGGATGACATCAGAAGAACATTATTCTGGAGGACAGTCACAATTAAAAGACTATTTCCAAGACCAACTCCGTAATGGACAGGTTCTTTTGGTAACTGAAACTAAGGTGAAGACATTACCTGATTCTTCCACAAAGACTTACATCATTACTGATGAGAAACGTGACCAAAATGGTAATATTCTCCGAACTGTATCTGACATTCAGAAGTACAATCTGTTTGCATCATTTGCATCAATTGACCGTGTAAGCTATGACAAGCGTATTTATGCTAAGCTTAAGGATAAGATTGATGCAGCAGCAGATGAAGCTACCTCGAAACAGCGACTCATTACAGCACAACAGGAAGAGCAAGAGGCCATTGTAAAGGGTCGAAAGCTTATTGCTGAAGTAACTGCCAAAGAGGAAGCTGATGAGAGACAGTCAGTAATTCGGGCTCGTAAAGCAAAACAGGTAGAACAGGAAAATGCAGAAAAGGCTAAGTATATTGCACTCAAAGTACAACGAGAGCAAGATGCTAAGGCTGCTGCAAACCGAGCTCTCCGTGCTGCTGGTCTCACGCCTCAGGAAGAGGCTGAATGGGACTATAAGACTCGGGTTGGTATTGCTGCTGAGTTAGCCAAAGTAAAAGTGCCAAATGTCGTAGTGACAGGTGGAGGCAATGGTGGAGCATCACCAATGGATGCCTTGGGTATTAAAATGCTCATGGACATCGAGAAAAGTTTATCCAAATAGGGTAATACATAGAATAGTTTCATAATTGGACAAAGCCCTCTGAAATATGAGGGCTTTTTTAACTCAGAATGTATGAAAGCATTTTTCTTCACCCTACTATTGTCCTGCTTTACATGGACTAGCTTTTCTCAAATCGTACAATACGATTATGATAGTACTGCATTTTGTTTTAACTCTAATGTTAAATCATCATGTGTAGATACTTGTTCACCAGCACAACCAGCTTCAATAACTCTGAGTGTGGACTTAGACAGTTTTACACTATATTTTAATGGTGAACAACGAGTGTACACATTAGATAAGATGTTCAGCTTTAAAGATGAATATTTTATTCTAAAAGGTACAGCCCCAAATGATACACAGGTGAAACTTTTCATTTCACCGTACAAGTGTGTATTAGCCAACAATGAATGTAACTTACAATTCAAGTTTATAGCTTGTAAAGAAGAAGATGATGAGTGATAAACCTATATTGATGCACAATTATCCTGATGGTACATCTTATTTCAGAACTGATGATGCTAAAAAATCAGAGATAGTATGGCGCATCCAAAACTATGAACAACTGTGGCAATTAGCACAGTATGTTGATGCTTTTAGACAATATGATTCAATGAATCGTAGAAAGCTACAGGTAACTCTTCCTCGTCTTATTGATGCACAGGCTGACTCAAGATTTGGGCGGTATTCTTATAGTCTCAAGATAGTTCTTGATTTTCTTAATTCTTTAGATGTAGATATTTATGTTATTTATCATCCACACAATCCTCAAGCAGTGGAAATGGGTTTGAATAATGTCGCAATCTTAAAGAATTATACTTTCATTGAGAAAGTACTTCAAGACTTAGCAATAAATGTATATCATTTACCTGCAGAGTGGGTACATGACCATTATATTACAACTGTAAATGAAAGACTGTATCCTCTTGTTCATCTTTTAGCTGCTGATGCAGGAGGTTATAAGCCTCTTATGGATACAGTTAAAAGGCTAAGATGGGGAGGTAAGGTTCACTCTGCGTCTAAATCTCGTGTAGATGGTAAGTTACATCAAATTCTTTCAGTCAATGACTTTAAGGGTAAGGATGTACTCATTGTTGATGATATTTGCGTATATGGTGGAACCTTTAAAGGTTTAGCCAAATTATTACGAGAGAGAAATGCAGGAAGATTATTCCTGGCTGTCAGTCATATGACTGTACAAAACTTAGGTAAAGATTCAGTAGTACGTTACTTTGATAGAGTATACACCACCAATAGCACATATGATTACTATATGCATGTTGTTGATGAGGATGGTACTATTGAGGAAAAGCCTGATAATTTGAATGTAATTGAACTTTTTAACCCTGATAACAGATGAATCCATTTTTAGGAACTGATGGGTACAAAACAGGTCACATGCCTATGTATCCAGAGGGAACAAGTTTGGTTGTATCCAACTTTACACCTCGAAGCAATAAGTATGCACCAAATGGAATAGACAGCGTAGTTGTCTTTGGACTCCAAATGGTCATGCATCAAATACACGATGGTTTTCAACGTGATTTCTTCAATCAACCCAAAAGAGCAGTCTGTAATGAGATTAAAGACGAGTATTCCATGTACCTAGGTATGGATTATGATGTCTCTCATATCGAAGCCCTGTGGGATTTAGGTTTTCTCCCTATTGAAATGAAAGCCTTGGAAGAAGGAACGTTGTGTCCCATTGGTGTACCCGTGTTAACCATTAAGAATACTTATGAAGAGTTCTTCTGGTTGACAAACTTCCTGGAGACTTTAATCTCCAACTTGTTGTGGAAACCTATTACATCCGCAACAATTGCCCTTGAGTTCAAGAAAGTACTCACTAAATGGGCACTCAAGACCGATGCTGATAATGTCGGCTTTGTGGATTTTCAAGGACATGATTTCTCTATGAGAGGCATGGACTCCCTCGAAGCTGTCATTAGTTCAGGATTAGGTCATGCAACAAGCTTCTTAGGTTCTGATAGTTTGCCAACAATACATGGCGCCAGAAAATACTATCGTGAACCTGATGGAGTGATTTACTCAGTAAATGCTACCGAGCACTCAGTGATGTGTGCTGGTGGTCATGAAACTGAAATTGACACATTTCGTAGGCTTATGTCTATCTTTCCTAAAGGTATTCTCTCCATTGTATCTGATACATGGGACTTGTGGAAAGTGTTGACAGCTTATTTGCCTGAATTACATGATGAAATTCTTGCAAGAGATGGTAAAATTGTCATTCGTCCTGATTCTGGTAATCCTGCTGACATCCTTTGTGGAACTGTAATGGATGACCGAGAAGACATGAAAACTTTACCTGAACACAAAGGTGTAATTGAACTCCTTTGGGATGAATTTGGTGGAACTGTAAATGAGCAGGGATACAAAGTTCTAAATCCTAAGATTGGAGCAATCTATGGAGACTCTATCACCTTGGAAAGAGCTGAAGAAATATGTCAACGGTTGGAACAGAAAGGCTTTGCAAGTACTAACGTGGTACTGGGCATAGGAAGCTTTACTTACCAGTTCAACACTCGTGACACTTTTGGTTTTGCTATGAAAGCAACTTATGTAGAAATTACAGATGCCGAGGGAAAAGTAATTGGTAGAGAAATCTACAAAGACCCTATTACTGATGACGGAACTAAAAAGAGTGCCAAGGGACTACTTCAAGTTGTGAAAACCGCTGATGGTCTTGTATTAAAAGACCAAGTAAGTTGGTTAGAAGAAAGAGAGGGGGAACTCCAAACAATCTATGAGGATGGACTATTCTTCAACCCAACAACTTTAACCCAAATCAGGGAGCGTGTCGCAGCCTTGGTTTAAACTGTCGCAAGGGGAGGCTTAGGTCTCCCCTTTTTTTCAAATGTATACAGCATTAATCATTGGATTTTTGGTCTATCATTATTTGGCAGACTATATCCTTCAGGATTTAGACACTAGGCAAAGTAAGTCTAGTCAGCTAGATACTCTAATAAGACATGTGAGTATTTACTCATTCTCTTATATTCCACTTATTCTTATTCTTACTGTAGGAGTAGGTTTTACTCATTGGATGTGGTTGTTTATACCCATAACTCTTGTAACTCACTACATTATTGATAGTATTACAAGCCGTGTATCAACCAGATATCTTCAAGAAGACAGAATGTGGGAAGCTGTAAATGTAATGGGTCTTGACCAATTACTACACAACATAAGGATTATTCTAACCGTTTATTTGATTCTATTATGGGGATAACAACAGTTAGTATAATCTATTTAGGCTGTCTTTGCCTAGTATTCATTGCAATTCGCAAGATAATCAAATGGATGCAAAAAGACATATAGAGTTTATCTCTATATACACTCATAGCTCAATTGGATAGAGCGACAGCCTTCTAAGCTGTAGGTTATAGGTTCGACTCCTATTGGGTGTACAACACTAGGTCGCACAGGCGTAGGGATTTAATAATTATAGATGATAAATATAGTCGCCTACAGAGAGTTGAAATACTTTCTCTAGTGGTATGCAGGAGTGGTGGAATTGGTAGACACGCAGGACTTAAAATCCTGTGAGCAGTAATGTTCGTGAGGGTTCGACTCCCTCCTCCTGCACTAAAAAAACAATAATGACTTTACAAGAACTAAAAGATTGGCAACTGAACTTTAAAGAAAGAGTTTGGGAAGGTTATTCTCCTAAACTTAACTTTAGAGGTAAAAGAACACTTAAAATTAATGGTGTTAGCTTTTGGGAAGATTCTTCTATTGGAACTATAGATTTTTCATATAAGAAAATGTATGGTTTCTTAAGTCCTGACAATGGTCTATATAGTGGAGATAATTATTATCCTATCATTAAGGGTATTTTATGTAGAACTATGGGTGGAACAGTTTCTGGTGGAAAAAATCTTGAAGAATTTGCCTCAGCAGTAAAAGAATATTGGAAATACTTTATATCATGAAAGCAGGATTTCTTTTTCGATGGTGGAGTTTCTGGATAGGGCTCCACTATTCAAAGTTCAACAAAAGACTGTGCATCAATATACTTCCCTGTTGCACAATTTGGATAGTTTTTGAGGGAGGTAAAGAACCAATAATCAAAAATCTATGAGTTATCGTAATAATTTAGTTAGAAAAAAGGTAATAATTGCTTTTATAGCCTTTACCCTAACCCTTTGGATAGGGGCTTCAATTACTTGGGGAGAGTCTAATGTCCTTTGTTGGCATGAGTGTGCTCCTGATGGTAGACAAGCTGTCCCCGTTGTTACTTGGATAATCTTGAATATCATACTTGTTTGGTATTATATAGTTGAAGCGGATTAATACTTAATTAAGAATGCTCAAGAAAAGCGACCAGTTTAACCCTAACTATTTAGCTAAGGTTGTTAAACTAAAGGGATTACAGAAACATTCTAATGCAGATAGGCTACAAACCTGTCTCATAGACTTTCAAAATGTAATCACTGACATGAAAGCAAAAGATGGAGATATCTATGTATACTTTCCTGTGGAGTGTCAGATTAATAAAGACTTTCTTTCTAAGACTAATAGTTTTAGAGACAAGACTCTCAATACAGAACCAGATGAAGGTGGGTTCTTTGAAAAGCATTGTAGAGTCAAAGCCATGAGCCTCAGAGGTGAGAGGAGTATGGGATATATTGTACCAGCTAATCATGTATTTGAATGGGCTGGTGTCAATAAAAATCCATCAGATTTTGTTAATACTGAGTTTGATACTATCAATGAGAAGTTGCTTCTCAAGAAATACATCAAAAAGGTCAACAAACATGATGGACCACCTAACAAAAAAGGCAAAAAACCAGCCCTGTCAAGACTGATTGAGGGACAAGTACATTTACATGTAGATACTGATAATCTCAGAAAATACATGTCTAATATCAAGCCATCAGATACTATCTCTATTACCTATAAGACACATGGAACCTCGTGGTGGGTCAGTAATGTGCTAGTAAAGAAGAAGTTAAATTGGATTGAGAAAGTACTCCTTAATCTTGGTGTTAAGATACAAACAGAAGAGTATGATTTGGTCTATGGTTCAAGACGAGTAGTTAAGAATAAACAGTTCGAAGACCCAAAGGGACAAGACCACTTCTATGGCTATGATTTGTGGAAAGACATCAAAGATGAGATTGGATACAAAATTCCTAAAGGCTTTACTCTCTATGGAGAGATGATAGGCTATGATAAGGAAGGAAATTTCATTCAAAAACCATTTGATTATGGTTGCAGACCAGGAGAACACAAACTTGAAGTGTATAGAATAACTTATACTAATCCAAATGGAGTAGTTATGGAGTTGTCTACACCACAGATAGTTGAGTTCTGTTTGAGAAACAGATTGAATCCATCTTACAGGTATTTTACAGGTAAAGCGAGAGATTTATATCCTCAACTGCATACTGGTGAGTATTGGCATGAAAAATTCATCTCTAATTTAGAGGATGACTATGCTAATGGTGAAAGATGTTTTAGGTGTAACAACAAGGTTCCTGCTGAAGGTATATGTCTCAGAGTTGAAAGACTCTATGAATATGAGATTTATAAGTTGAAAAGCTTTGAATTTCTTGAATTTGAGACTAAACAACTTGATGCAGGAGAATCTAATATTGAGGATACCGCATGAAACGTGATGACCTATTAGAGAAATTGCGTGAGATGCAAAATTTACCTACAAGAGATGAACTGTTTCGTTGGATACAGTCTCTTCCAAAAGATAAACATCTTGGTACACCTGAACAATTCAAAGTTGGTGATATATTTATGCATCCAATCTTCAATCATCCATATGTTCTTCTAAAGAAGACAAATGATGGTTATCTTTGTACACTTATGACTTCAGATGGTGAGTTTGCAGAGGTACTTACTCAATGTAAATCTAGGTTCTTTAGCGATTCTTTTATTGTGAAGAATCTCTTTGAACGACAAAATATCTCTCAAGATGCCTTCATGGGTATCTATGATAATAACAAACATCTGAAAGAAGTTTTAAAACAGTTACAAACCGTAATGTCATAATGCCTAAGTTAATCATACTTATTGGACCTTCGGGCTCAGGTAAATCTACCTGGGCTCATGAGGCCCATATAAAAGACCCTAACAATGTTGTTATTGTCAATAGGGACAAGATTCGCGAGTTACTCTTTGGTTATCTTGAAGATAACATTAAAGAGTATTACCTTCGACATGACTTTCCTGCAAGAGAGAAAGAAGTTACAATATATGAAAATATATTGATACACAGCTCTCTTAATCTAAACAAAACAGTCATTGTTGATGCTACACATCTAAAACTCAAATACCTTAAAAGATATGATGTCTTGAAAGATAAGGGAATTGATGTGGAATACAAGTATTTCGATGCTGATATGGGTACTCTATTAGAGCGTCAGACCCTACGTATTCGTAAGGTAGGCAAAGAGATACTTGAAAGACAATTGGATATGTATCACAAGCTACAAAACAATCCTCATGCGATTAAATACAAATGATGGTAATATCTGGTTTACATCAGATACTCATTTTAACCATACTAATATTGTAAAAGGTATCAGTAAGTGGAAAAAGGGTGGTATGCGTGATATGAACGAAAATCTAGAGTATATGAATACTCTTCTTCTAGAGGAAATCAATAAAAGAGTTCAACCCAATGACACTCTTATTCATTTAGGTGACTTTGCTTTTGGTGATAAGACTCAGATTCCTCATTTTCTTGACCGAATTCTATGTAAAAATGTGCATTTAGTATTTGGAAACCATGACCATTGGATTAGAGCTCACTATAAACATCTTTTCAAATCAGTTCATGAATTACTTGAATTGACAATTGTAGAGGCTCAACCAATTGTTAATGGTCGTCAACAAAAAGCTAAGAAGTATAATTTCGTACTTTGTCACTATCCACTCTTTGTGTGGAATGGTCATATGAAAGGATGGATACATCTTCATGGTCATTGCCACAATTCTATGTATCACACTACACCAGACTATTACAAACGTAAAGCTATGGATGTAGGAGTTGATACTATTTTCAACCAATTTGGATATTATGGTCCTATTAGCTATTCTCATATTATGGAACTACTTCGTAATAAAGAATTAGTCGAAGTAGACCACCATGATGCCAATACAAATGTGTATTGATATGCCATGTAATTATGTAGAAAATCACGACCCACCTAATTGGTTATAACATGAAAATAATCAGAAACATTGGTTTGATATTACTCTGTTTTTTGTTTATATTTGCATCCCGCAAAGAAAACAGGAAGGTTGTAGAACCTGCAAAGGTCACTACTCCAGTGATACTCAAACCTGTAGAACTTGACCTACCTGAAGGATGGATATTCAAACAGGTAGCGTACTACTGTGACAGTTTTAATGTGCCTAAAAAATACATTTATGATGTAGGGATGAATGAATCAGGATGGAGAAATCCTAATGATTCTAACTTCATCATAGGGCCATGGTATGTCCCAGGTGAATCTTCTCACGGAGATTTACAAATGATAAACTCCACATGGAGGATATACTCTAAAAGGTTAGGTCTCACCAAGAAGACCAGAAAGAATCTATTGATTGCATGTATAGCAATGTCCAAAGATTGCTATCTCTTAGGAGACAGCTCATGGAGAAAAGCTCGCTATATTTATGCAAGAGGTAGATGGAAGTCTCCTAGTAAATGGACAAAACTAGAGAGAAAATTCATGTCCAAAATGAACTTCGAAAAGTACAACTAATGGAAATCACAAAAGCCCAAGTTGCGGAGTGGAACTATTACCGTAGGAGAATCAAGAATTATCCTAAAGTTCCTAAATTAGTAGAGAAATTGACTCGAAAATTTAGAGGGAAAGAATCTGTCACAGTACCACAAGGTCTGGTCAGAATTTCTTTCAGAAGTTTCTTAATGAGAGTTGAGAACTTTCACAAAGACCATCTTCCTAACCTTACAGTTAGAAGATTTGACCCAGTTTATAAACCAAAAGAATGATTTGTCCATATTGTCAAGAATACACTGTTGGCTAGGTTCCAACAGGTACTCCAGATGTGGGAGGAATGAATATCTGTAATTATTGTCAAGAGTATTCAATACCTTTCGAATGAAACTCATAATTGCAGGTAGCAGAGACTTTACAGACTATGCTCATCTTAAGCATATATTGTTAAATAACTACGATATTGCTGAGATAAGTGAGATTGTCTCAGGCACTGCAAGAGGAGCTGATAGATTGGGGGAAAAGTTTGCCAAAGAGCATTCTATTCCCCTTCGTCAGTTTCCTGCAGACTGGGATAAACATGGTAAATCTGCAGGATATATCCGTAACAAACAAATGGCTGACTATGCTGATGCATTGGTAGTATTTTGGGACGGACGTTCAAAAGGAACAAAACACATGATAAATCTGGCTAACTTAGCTGGATTAAATGTGAAAATCTTCTTATACGGCTTTGAAGCCAGTTTACAGAAGAAACTATTTTAGGGCCTGACTGGAATTGACAGGTATCTGAGAGTATATGAACATGCAGTCAGATTGATTTACTCTGACTTGAATCTCGTAAATTAACAAATAACTGGAAACAGTTTATCTAACACTACTGTAGAAGAGTTCATCTCAACTATGGTAGTTGCAGAGCGTGAAGTAGCAGTAGCGTAATGCAGCAGGTGTTATCCCTACCTAGGAACAGAAAAGGGGTAAAATTTAACTCGAAAAAGGATAAGGAGAGTATAAATTTGGAGTGACAGTATCCTTGAAAGACCCGTAGGTTTAGCTGTTATCACTACCCTGGTGGAGGTTGAATTCCAGATTCAGCCCTAATTTTTAAGCATGTATAATTTGTATATTTGATGTTACGCTGGACGGGGGTTCGACTCCCCTCAGGTCCACTAAAAACTTATGAAATGGCTAGTTTAAATCGAGGGCTTAGAAAGCTCAAAAGAGTTGTCAAACAGGTTACAAGTAAAAGACAAGATGTCTTAAAACCTTATGAACAACAACTAACTGATATTCTTGGGCACGGCTGGGCTGTTGTCAGAGATTACGGGAATGGTTATACCTTTAAGTTAAACTATGGGTATGATTACTCAAGTAGGCAGACTTTCAGATTACTCACTCTTAGTGGTAAAGTAATTTCAGAATTTACCATGAGACAAATGCCCGGATGTTGTGGAATAGTTGTCTCTACAGGGTCTACTGTAGACCCAAAGTACAGAGGTAAAGGTATTGGTACTATTCTTAATGAACTTCGTAAAGACATAGCGAGAGCTAATGGATTTGGATGTTTAATGTGTACCACTATCCTCAGTAATACACCACAACAAAAAATTTTGGAACGTAATGAATGGGAACTCGTCAATACGTTCAATAACCCTAGAACAGGGAATGATTTAGGAGTTCATATTTACAATCTCAATGAACAGGACCGTAACACATGAAGACATTCTGCACCTGAGGCCAGGACAGATTCTACGCCAAGAGTTTCCCTCGCGGAGGCTTCGTAGATATAAGATGCCTACAGGCAACAACAGAAAAATCACAAGAGGTAGAAAGAAAAGCCATGTAATTGTGCCTATTTGGAAAACCTCTAACAAGGAACTGAGAAAGGAGCTTAATTTGGATTATGAAGTCAATGTACTACATAAATTCCGAACTAAAATGCTTCACCTCATAACTGTAGTAAGATGGAGATAAATTGTCGTGATTTAAAGCTTAAAGTAGGACATTGGTATATTTGTAAGTATATCTATCCCTCAATTGCTTCTGACACTGCATATGATGTATTTAAAGGGTTACTCATTGACATTAATGGTGATAAAGTAACCTTTGAAGATACTGATGGATATGGAGAAAGTATATACGAAAATGGTAAAGTTTACGATCGTCTTAAGACAAGTCCAGTATACTATGATGAGGAGCGAGATAAAACTATTTTTGAAAATGGTTTAGTAATCTTAGGCACTGCTAAAACTAAGGCTGAGGCAGAAGCTATCCGTAATATGTGTATATTCGCAAGTGTTACAACTTCACAGAATTACAGGTTAGCTCCTAAAATTACACAAGGGGGTACTCTTAGATATTTTGCTGCTGAACAAGTTCCAGATTGTTGTGGAGCTACTGTTATTTCAGATTTTGCTCATAATGTGAAAGGGGGCACTGGTAAGATAACAAGTGAGGAACGTGAAATCTTAGAAGAGATAACTAAAATGAGGACTCACAACATTGTCTATCTAAGAAGAGATAGTCAAAAAGCCCAAATTGATGCCCTAATCTATTTTGGTTTTAGAGAAATAGACAGTTTTGTAAACAAAAACACTGGGCATGAAATTGTCGTATTGTCATACAAAAGTTAGGAGGAATTAGTGATATATTTTGTAGGAGATTCGGAGAAGAGAGAGTCCATTCCCCTTGCATCTATTGAAGATGCATTAAAATATTTTGAAGATAAGGAGTTTGTTGAAGTTGACACAGAGACTGAGGGTTTTGACCCTTGGACTAAAAATCTATTGTGTTGGCAGATAGGTGACGGAAATACTCAATTTGTAATTAGTGAAAAGGATTATCCTATTGCTGATTATAAAGAGTTTTTTGAACAGTCAGATAAAACATACTTATTTCAAAATGCAAAATTTGATTTGAGATTCTTATTCATGAATAATATTGTCTGCACTAAAGTGTATGATACATATCTCGTGGAAAGAATGCTTAATTTAGGTAAACCAAGATTCCTTAGAATGAGTCTTGATGCCTTGGTTAAAAGATACTGCAACGTTGAGCTTAGTAAGGAAGTGCGTGGTCAAATTCATTACCGTGGGCTAGACGACACTGTAATTACTTATGCGGGACGTGATGTTAAGTATCTTAATCAAATTCGCACAGAGCAGATGAAGAAAGTAAAGAGACTAGGTTTAGAGAGGGCTATTCGCCTTCAAAATTCCTATTGTCCTGTACTTGCTTACTGTGAATTCTGTGGATTTAAATTGGACAAGGAGAAGTGGTTATCTCTATACAAAAGGAATATTGAAAAGCTAGAGAAGGTTGAAAAAGAGTTGGATGATTATATCATAAGAGATTTTCCAAAGTATCAAGAAAAACAGTTGGACATGTTCCTACCTGTTGGTTCTGCTATCAATTGGAATAGTTCTCACCAAGTCATTCCCTTCTTTGAGGATTTAGGTTTAGACCTAATAGTTGAAAAAGATGGAAAGAAATCCAAAAGTATCGAGGCCCCTGTAATAAGACCTCAAAAGGATAAACATCCTATCTTACCTGTGTATCTTAGGTACAAAGGTTTGCAAAAACAAGTATCTACTTATGGTACTAATGTAACTGACCAGATTAATCCTGCCTCTGGTAGACTGCATACACAGTTTACTCAAATAATGGACACTATGAGACTCAGTTCTGGTGGTAAAGATTCTAGTACAGGTGTACAGACTCTAAACTTCCAAAATATCCCTGCTGCAGAAGAAGTAAGAAGTTGCTTTGTTGCAGAAGAGGGTAATACTCTTGTTGTAGCTGACTATTCAGGACAAGAGCAGATTGTATTAGCCAATCAGTCTATGGATGAGGGATTGTTGCATTTCTATGCACAGAATCTTGGAGATATGCACAGTTTTGTTGCTTCTAAGATATTCCCTGAGTTGAAAGGTTTATCTCTTAAGGAGATTAAAGCCAATTATCCTGAATTAAGACAGATTGCTAAAGCTGCAGGTTTTGCCATTAACTATGGTGGTAATGGTTGGACAATATCAAACAATTTATCTATTCCTATTGAACAGGGAGAAGCTGTATACAAAGCTTACTTTGATGCCTTCCCAGGTCTAAATGACTATTTCAAGAAGAAGAAAGATGAGTTATGGAAAAAGGGATATATTCTATTTAATGAGGTAGACCAATCCAAACTATTCTTTGATAAGCAATGGTTTGATACAGAACAAGAGAAACTCACTCCAGAATTTTGGGATGAGTACAGATACCATAAAGAAAAAGACGATGAATACTTTCATAGAGAGTTAAGACCAGTCGTTAGCACTTTTTATAGACAGAAAGCTGCAATTGAGAGAAAAGCATTGAACTATCCTATTCAAGGAACTTCAGCGAGTATCACAAAAGTAGCAGGTATACTATTTCTCAACAAGTTGATAGAGCAGAACTTACTGTTTACAGTTAAGATTTGTAACTTCATTCATGATGAGATTGTAGTGGAATGCCCTGAAGAAATTGCTGAACACGTCTCAAATCTTTTAAAAGTATGCATGGAAAATGCAGGTAACTACTACTGTAAAGTAGTTCCTCTACAAGCTGAACCTCAAATAACTTCCTATTGGAAACATTAAATGTTAGATGTTCAGAATCAATTCTTATCTAAGTTGATTAAAGACCCTAATTTGGGTATTGTTAATCAGTTTTTGACAAGAATGGAAAAATATCATAGCTTCGACACTAATCTGTTTGAAGAATTTATGATGGTGTACTCATTATGTAAAGTTCTTGATGAACAAATGAGTACTTTCAAACCAAATCTGCCTGTTTTGGTCACTCAGAATACTACTGACCAAATAGGATTATTAGGTTTAATGCTAGCTTTGTACACATCAGCTGACAAAGTTATTACATTTATGCCTAACCACGAGAAACGCAATGCAGTTCAAGCATTTCTGAATGAAACAAAGCTTGCTAATGAGATTGTAATAACCTCATTAGTAGCTACTTCAGCAGTATTTGAAGGCAGCGTTAAGGATTATAAGTACCAACAAGTGTGTCAAGTAGAATTTTTAGGTCAACGTTACAACCTGAATATTCCACAGACATCATTTTTTCTTAGTCTAAATTGTATTCCAGAGTTAGATTTAGGAACTGTAGAAAATTATGATAGCTTTGGTAACAGGGTTTCAGTTTTATGTAACGACAATTATTCTCCATTCTAATGAGCAGAGATAGTAGAAGATTTAGGGCAGCTATACTTCCTTATTTCAGAGAAGAGTATCATCCACAAATCCAAGTTGAAATAACAACAAACAGATTCAGACTAGGAACAACAGGTTTGGATGTGTTAATAGGGTTTAATATAACTACTCTTGCAGGTTCATGTGGTACAAAGTTCATTTCTCAATATGCTATGAACACAGAAAGATTGAACATTATGTTAGACTCTAGAAGAACTACAAAAAGTCTTCTAGAACGTATCTTTTCTGAATTCTATAAGCCTATGGAGGATATATGGTCACTGAAAAGGGCAACTGGGCAATTTCTCATGTCAAATAATGAGATAAAAGCTCCAGAATTTGCAGCAGATGTAAGGAAAATTGCAAATAAGATTCAGGAGAGTTACAATCCTAATTCAAAAAGGAAAGTGACTATCTATGTTATTGATTTAGGTATATGCAAGAAAAGGATAGAGTCCAAAAAGAAGCATTACAAGCAGTCACGTCGCAAGGCGGTAGTGGCTTAGTAGCTATGGCTACAGGAACTGGTAAAACAAAAGTAGGAATTGACTACGTTGAATTGCTAAAGAACAAGGGAAGAGGAGAATCCTTTGGGTTGTACCCACAGAGAAACTCCGAGATGAAGGGATTAAACAAGAATTTGTTAAGTGGGGTTCTGATTTCAGCAAAGTCCATCTCGTATGTTATGCCAGTCTCAACAAACTAGAGGGTTATGAATTTGACCTAGTAGTTCTTGATGAATGTCATAGAATTACTGAAAACAATTATCAATTTTTTCAACAGAACAAGGTAGGAAATACCATTGGTTTGTCTGCAACACCACCTCATGAAGAGGTTAAAAGGTCATTGTTAGAGTCTATTGGTTTAAAAGTGGTTTACCATTTACCATTAGATGAAGCAGTTGCTTTAGGAATAGCAGCACCATATAAAATCAAGATTATAGAGTCTTTCTTAGATGATAAAGAGAAGTATATCTTAGCTGGTAATAAGAAGAATCGTTTTTATACGACCGAAATGCAGCAGTATCAATACTTGTCTAATCAAATAAGGAGAATAATGTTCTCAGGTAAGGATGTACCTAAGTACTTATACCTTAACAGAATGAGATTTATCTATAATTTGAGAAGTAAGCATAATGTAGCCACTAGGTTATTGGCTTCACTTCCAAAAGAAGACCGAATCCTTATATTCCATAAATCAATTCCTAGAATTGATGAGTTGTGTGCTCACACTTTTCATTCTAAGACTAATGATGAGGCATATAAGAAGTTCATAGAGGGCAAAATAAGCCGTTTAGGAGTAGCTGATAAGGTCAATGAAGGTACTAACATACCTAATGTCGATAAAGCCCTTGTAGTGCAATTAAATAGCCAACCAAGAGAACTTATCCAACGTCTTGGACGTATCGTAAGATGGAGAGAGGGACATCAAGCAGAATTTTATATTATGCAGGTGTTACAAACTCAGGATGAGAAATGGGTAGCTAAAGCATTGCAGGACTTAGATGGACCTGTTGAATACATAAATGCAAAAAACATTTAGTGGAACAACTGAACGTTTATGTTGTAGGAGGAGCTTTAAGCTATATAGGTGTCTTAAATGGCTTAGATATTAAGCCTAGAGATACTAAAGTACTAACTGAGGCAGATTTAGTTCTGTTTACTGGTGGTGCTGATGTGTCACCTAAGTACTATGGTGAAAAGTTTCACCCAACAACATATGCAAACCCAAAACGTGATGAATTAGAGGCAAGAGTCTTTGCTATGGCATCAGCTATGAAAATACCTATGTTGGGTATTTGTAGAGGTTCGCAGTTTCTTACAGTCATGAATGGTGGAAAACTAGTGCAAAATGTGTCCAGTCACGCAATGGTTGGAAAGCACTCAGTTAGATTCAATAAGAAGAATAATGGCGTTAAAATTGCCATGACTTCTACACATCACCAAATGATGTATCCATATAATCTACCAAAGGATGAATATGAATTAGTTGCTTGGGCAGAACCAAGCCGTAGCTCCTTGTATGAGCGTGGTGATGGAGAAACCTATACTGTTCAAAATGAGCCTGAGATAGTTTACTATCCAAAAAGTAACTCTTTGGCTATTCAAGGACATCCAGAAAGACAACTCAGTGATGGAATTGTCATGGGAGTAATGGGTTACATCATCAACAAGTATCTATTTGATGAAATTCTTTAATAAGATTCGTATGGGCAAAGCTGGGAATTTTAGAGTAGAAGGTGGTGTATTAAATGAAAAGGGAAAGTTTGATTCAAATCCTGCAACACAAGCGTGTTTTTCTTTTATAAAAAGACATTGTGATGATAGGAAGGAAATCCTTTTTCATACTAAGGGGGGAGAGACTCCAGAGATAACTGAACAATTAGTTAAAATCATCAATTTAATCACACCATGTGAGATAATTGAACCAGATTTTAACAAACTTAAGCCTGAGTATAAACTTAACGATAACTGGGGAAAACATCTTGATACGCTTTATAACAATCAAATAGGAATAATCACTCAAAAGTCAACAGTATGGATTAAGTACAAGCTTTTACTTAGTTATAAACATAACTTGATTTTATTGAATTTCTTTCGAAGTCTCTGGTATATGCCTAGAGATACTGGAAAGAGTCGTAGACACTTGTTTCAGAATGCTAAGTTTTTTAAAGGATTGTTTAAATTCGATGTTGAAAAGCATGACCCTATGAGTTTTTTACTAACTCTATGGGATAATTGTTTACACAAAAAGCGAGTATTCACTACTGAGGAATTTAATCACTCTAATGTTACTGCAAAATCAATTAAAACTGGTCTTACAGTAGAGGAATTTCTTAGAGAAGCTAATGATGAGAGGTATAAGCAATCAACTGATGGATGGTCTAGTGACCATAAAATAACAACACAAGCCAAAATCATATGCCACTGATTAGTAAAAAGGTTGAGACTGTTGATGAGTTTTTTATCAGACAATCTCAAGAAAGAAGAAAGGAATATGACGCTGCAAAGGAACAAGCAATGCTTGATATGCAGGATGAAGACCTTCGCGATGAATTTGAGGAACAAATGTTCCTTGAACGGTACAATAATTTTGTTTATTAGTAAAAAAAGGAGTACATTTGTAAAATGGATAATGATAAATTACTTCAATTGTGCGATGTTCTTGGAGTGCTTAGGCAACTTGAGAATAGAGGATATGTTGAAAGAGGAGATGGAGAAGTAATTTTCACAAAGAGAGCAGAAGAAGCTCTCGCAGAGGTGAATGCTAAAAAGTTAACACCTAAGTTGAAAGAAGTTGTTGAATGGATAGATGAATACAGAAGTCTATTCCCTTCAGGAGTAAGAAGTGGAGGTTATCTAGTCAAGGGTTCTAAACAAGCTTGCATCAAAAAGATGCGTCAGTTTTTGAAAGAATACCCTGAATATGATAAAGACCTTATACTCGAAGCAACACACCGCTATGTAGAAAGAAAAGCCAGGGAAAACTACAAGTATATGCAGTTGGCACACTATTTCATTTTAAAAGATGGAGCATCCAATTTGGCTGCAGAGTGTGAACAAATTGCAGATGGTTTTGTAGAGCCTGAAAACCCATTTGAACAAACAATGTAGTATGTTTAAGGATACGTTAAGTAAAATTAGGCAATCTGCAGAAAATTTGGACAAGGGTCTTATTAACAATATCCCATTTGCTAGCTTTCCAAAATTAGCTAGTCATGTTCCAGGAATTGTTAAAGGCTTATACTATATAGTCACGGCATCTAGTGGTATTGGGAAAACCCAGTTTACCAAGAGATTGTTCGTATTGGAACCTTACATGTTTGTTAAGGAATGTAAATCTGATGTTAAACTCAAGATTATGTACTTCGCTTTAGAAGAAAGTAAAGAAGAGTTTATGTTAGGTCTCATTAGTAACAGACTTGCTATGGTTTATAACATCCATGTTAGTGTAATTGAGTTACAATCATTCACTGACAGACTCGACCAAAACATTATTGATAAGATTGAAGAGTGCCAAGAGTACTTTGAAGACTTTGAAAAGTATGTTGAGGTTATAGATACGGTGTATAATCCAACAGGTTTGTATAAACATGTGAGAGAATATGCTGATAGAAATGGTACGCATCACTTTAGAGATGTAGAGTACGGTGGTAAAGTTCATAAGATATATGACTACTATGAACCTGATGACCCAAATGAGTTTGTAATTGTAATTACAGACCATGTTAGTCTCCTACAAGAGGAGAAAGATAGGGAAACTGGTCATATGATGAACAAACACCAGACTATTAGCAAATGGTCTGCAGACTATTGCAGAAAACAAATATCCAAGAATTTTGGATATACAGTTGTTAATGTACAACAGCAAGCTGCTGAGAAAGAGAAGCAGGAATTTTACAGAGGTAACAGCGTAGAAGCTAAACTCGAACCATCTTTAGATGGACTAGCTGACAACAAGTTAACTCAGCGTGATGCTTTTGTAGTATTGGCACTGTACGCACCTGATAGGTACGAAATTAAGAGACACCTAAAGTATGATACTTCTATATTAGGAGATAATTATAGGGCTCTTAAAGTGTTAAAAAACAGATTGGGTAGACCAAACCTCAAGGCTGGTTTATTTTTCGATGGAAAAGTAAATGAGTTCATGGAGTTACCACCACCCAATTCTAGTGAAATCGAAAATTTTTATAACAGAGAAAAAAGTTAATGACAGAATTAGTGAAGATGGAAGACCATAAGGACTTCTTGCAAACGTTGATTGATAGCAAGAAACTACCTGGTCATGTGAAAAGTGTAGAAGATGCATTTACAATTGCTCAAATGGGAAAGGAATTAGGATTCGCTGCAATGCAGTCATTCCATTATATCATTCCTATCCAAGGAAAGCTGAGTTTATCAGCTAAGGGTATTGGTGCATTATTACGTAAAGGAGGAGTAGAATTTGTCACTACTGAAGATGGAGTGTATGTTTACAGTGATGGGACTACGAGTGAGTATCCCAAAGAAGGTGATGACAAACCTGTAGATAGGAGAACAACTATTGTTTTCTATCGCAATGACAAGGAAGAGACTTGTTCTTTTACTTGGAAAGAGGCTACAGGAATGGGACTTACCACCAAGGACAATTGGAAAAAGATGCCAAAGTTCATGTTATGGGCTCGTTGTTTATCAAAGGGTGCTAACAGAGTTGGGGCAGATTTTCTATTAGGTCTGTACTGCACAGAAGAATTGTTCGACCATATGGAAGGTGTCCAAGCGGTTCGAACTGAAGAAGGAGAAATTATTGAAATTAAAGACTAAGACTATGAATTGGGATAATATAGAATTCAGACAAGAAAGAAAGCTTTACACAGGACCGTGTAGAGTAAAAGTGGTAGCGGTTAATCCAACTAAAGATGAGCTTTGTGCTCTTCTAGGATTAGACCCAGAGAGAACTAATGACCCTACTTATGATGGTAGGATTGATGTTTATGTTAAAAATGAAGAGCATAACATCACAACTAAGATTGCATTCTTTGTAGATGGTGATGATGTACCACCTGCAGGAAACGGTAAGATTAAGTATATCAACCAGTATGGTAGAACTGCTTATCTTGCTAATCCAGATGACACATCTGAGTTAGATTGGTTCTCTAGAACAGGTTTGAGACCTGCCAAGAATGGAGAAGAGGAGCTTTATGCTTTCTTCATTAATTGGATTAATATTGACGCAGAGAAGGGTAAATTTGTCCTTCCTTACGAAGATATTGCCAATGGAAATATTGATGTTTTCACAGGAGCTTTAGAACGATTTGGTGACAAAGAGTTCGTGGGACTGTTAGGAGTAACTAAAGGTAAATACCAAGCAATGTATGCTAAGGACTTTGGTCGCACTTTTAACAAGAAATTCAATAAAGTTCAATGGAAAAATCATGATTTCACCACTGATTTCCAAGAGTATGTGAAACCTGCAGAACCTGACACAATGGAAGGTGAAGTAGAATTTGCTGCTAGTGGAGATGGAGGTGATGAATTACCATTCTAATCTGAACAGTAAGTACTTAATCAGGGACTCTCAAAAGGAGTCCCTTTTTTTGTATGAAAGACCAAATACTTAAGCGAATAACCCAGGAGGATATCTATGCCAGATACTTTCCTGATGAGATAGCACTCCAGACAAGGTATTGTAATCCTACTAGAATTGATAAAAATCCAGATTGTTATTTTACATATATCAATGACAGATTGATGTTTGTAGATTTTGGGGGAGACCCTACACATATGGATTGTTTTAGGTTCATTCAAGAATACTTTGATATATCATTCTATGAGGTATTAACTATCATCTCTAAGGACTTTGGTCTAGGCTTACATAAAATTGAATCATTAGATGAAGAAATTGTAACGCCTCAGACAAGAAAAAAACTTGTCCTGAACAAACCTACGCAAGTAGAGAAAGAGACAGTAATCAAAGTAGTGAATCAACCCTTTCAACGGGCTGATTTGGATTATTGGGCTCAATTTGGGATTAGCCTAGAGACATTAGTTAATTACAATGTCAGGGCTGTCTATCGCGCTTGGATTAATGGAGACTTTTACCATGAATACAAAGCTTATGACCCAATGTATAGATACAAAGAACAAGATAAGTTCAAACTGTACAGACCATTGGCAGATAAACGTTATAAGTGGAGAACTAATATGTCAGGTGGCGTATTAGAAGGGTGGTCACAACTTCCTGATAAGGGCAATCTTCTGATTGTCACTAAGTCTAGGAAAGATGTGATGACTTTACATGAGTTAGGCTATGCTGCTGTAGCAGTTAGGTCTGAATCATCTCCTGTATCTGAAAATGCTGCAGCATTATTGAATCAGAGATTTGGTAAAATCATTCTTTGGTTTGATAATGATAAAGCAGGTATTAAGTATTCAGACAAACTAAGTGATAAATATGGTTGGGAGACCATTAGTTTTCCAACTGGATTTCCAAAAGACCCGTCAGACTATGTTAAAGACTACGGGCAAACTGAACTTTTAAATTTCATTAAGAACATTTATGAATAATATATTCACATTAGGAGCAGACCCAGAAGCATTTCTGTATAATACAGACCTGGAGATGTATGTTCCTTCCGAGTTGTATTTTCATGGCACTAAGGATGAGCCAGAAGATTTAGCACCAGGCTATGCCGTATTATGTGATAATCTAATGGTTGAATTTAACATCCCGCCAGCAAGTACAAAGTTGGATTTTGTAGCTAATTTGAACCAAGCTATTGAATTTATCCAACAAAAACTACCAGAAGAGGTAGAAATCAGGTTCAACAACTCGGCAGTGTTCAGTGATAAAGCATTGCAATTCCCAACAGCTAATATGTTTGGATGTGCTCCACAAGAGAACATGTACAACATTATGCTGTTATGTCCCGATGACTTCCCACCAAACGTGAGATTTGCAGGTGGACATATTCATGTAGGAATGAAGATTAATAATCTCAAAAAGATGATTAAGCTCTTTGACCTGCATATTGGATTGCCTTTGGCTGCTGCTGAACCTCGTACAGAACTCTCTAGGAGAGATATCTATGGTGCTCCAGGCACTTATAGAACTACCTCTTATGGTTTTGAGTATCGCACCCCTTCATGTGAATGGTTACAAAGTAACGACAAGATTGAGTGGGTATGGGATAGTGTGGAGAGGATTGTCGAAGACTACCACAATGAAGGAATATTTTTACCTGATGACAATGAAGTCTTTCAGGCATTTGAACAGCCAGAATTGGCTAGGGAATTAATTGCAGATTACGCATGAGAATTGCTGTATATGGAACACTGCGAAGAGGTTGGGGAAACAATCGCTTATTAGCAGACTCAAAGTTTGTTGACGCAGGAAAAACAAAGGAGAAGTATACTATGTATGCTAGTGGGATACCTTTTGTATCATCACATAAGCCTACATCTAATATTCATGTAGAAGTATTCGATGTTCCTGAAGAAGATGTACCAAGAGTAGATGGGTTAGAGGGACACCCAAATTGGTATCAAAGAAGACCCATACAAGTAATACTTGATTCTGGAGAAGAAACAACTGCAGAATTGTATTTTATGGATGGAGAAAGAGGTCTCCCTGTTGTAGAAAGTGGAAACTATGAAGACGCCTAAATTTAAATACGTTAGAATACGTTCAAGACACCCATCACATGAAGTTTTAAGAAAGAATCCTTCCTTAAGATTTGATGGAAAGTCTGTATTTCGTCTTGGCAGCACTACGCAGGTAGATGTTCCTCACGAAATCAATACCGTTGAAGCTGTTAAAGTATCTTCAAATAAACTGAAGATGAAAGAAGCTTTCAAGAATGGTAAGATACAAAGCCCAAAGATGTACACCATTACAGACCCTTTTAATACTGCTGAGATTGAAAAATATCCATTAGTAGCTAAGAAAGTTCTTGGTAGTAGGGGACGGGGTATGCAGTTCATTGAGAATGAAGAGCAATTACTACAATTCTTTAATGGTAATACTCAAGGATACTACTTAGAGCAATACTTTTCAGGAGCTAGAGAGTATCGTTTACATGTTTCAGCACTTGGATGCTTCTATGCTTGCCGTAAGCTTAGAAAATCTGATGCTGAAGAGAGATGGTATTTCAATTCAAACAACTGTATCTGGGCTACAGAGAAAGAACAAGAGTTGGATGAGGATGGGAATTTCGTAAAATTCACTAATGTGGATTCTGAACAATTCAATAAACCAACTACTTGGTGCCAAATTGTAGCACAATCACAGAAAGCTTTATCTGCGGTAGGGCTTGATGTCGGAGCAGTTGATGTTAGAGTTAACACTAAAGGAGACTTTCAAATCTTGGAGACTAATTCAGCTCCTTCATTTGGTGAGAAGACTACTTTGATGTATCTCGAACACTTACCGCAACTCATGAATCATAAATACGGACTCAATCACAAATCATAATGTTAAGTTTATTTATCTTTGCTTTTGCCTTAGTGAATTTTATTTCACTCCTAATATTTAAGGGTAAGAGTAATGTGTTAAGTTGCGGATTAGGCGCATATAATGGTAAAGTAAAGCCAAACGAACTCCTTCTCAAAGTTATTGGACAATACAATGAAGAAAGAGGTATACACTCTTGCGGAATTGCTGTCAACAATTTCATTGATGTAGGAGTAGGAAGTATTGCACGTTTTAGGAATTTTGTCAAAGACTTTGACTTTCCTAAGATGACAAAGACCTTCAATGTAATCCTTCACACAAGGAAAGCAACTGTAGGTGCACACACTAAAGAGAATGCCCACCCTTTTGGGTTTGGGTGTGATACTGATGACCCAGAAGTTCCAGATGAAGAGGTTGGATACAACTTTATTGGAGCACATAATGGAAGTCTCATAGACTGGAGAGACCTTACAAAGGATATTGAAATTCCTGAAGAGGTAACAGTCAATATGGATTCACAAGCTCTCCTTTACCGCTTATATCATGATAAGAACTACAAGGTTCTGTCTGAGTATAAAGGAGCTGCAGCTCTTATCTTCTATAACTCGAATAATCCTGATAGGCTCTATGCCTTTAAGGGGGCAGCGGGTGATGATGAAGAAAGACCGCTGTACTATGTTCAGTATGTGAATAGTAGAGGTAAGGTTACTGGTGTATATCTATCTTCTATGAAAGAACCATTTGAGTTCGCTGGACTTAAAGACATCAAAGAAGTTCCTAACAACACTATCCTTACTTTTGAAGGTGGTGAAGTTATCAATGAGCTTAAAGTAAAAAGAGGCAAGGAATTAAGTACAGCATATGCTCGTAACAGTACAGCTGTAACAACAACTCCTTCTACGAGAACTAATGCCAGAGTTTCTCATTCAGGAGCACGTCAAATTCCTATCAGCACTTTCACAGGTTCAGCCAAGGCTCATCAACTTCTTTTAACCCCAAACGAATATTTCGTGGGCAGCCATATCGTAGGCGGAAAGATTTATTACCGTTGCGGACGTTACTTCCGTAATGGTCATTTAATCAATGGTATATGGCTTCTTCGCGAAGATGGTGAACAACTTGGATGGTATATGACTCAAGCTGTAGCCAATAAAGGTTTGAGGGATTTCCGCAAAAAGTACAATAAGAATAAGAAGAAGGATAAACTCAATGCTTCACTATATTACTTTGCAAAAGGTATTATGTGTAAGGACTTTGAGGCCATGAATGATGCTAATGCAATGTTAGATGAGAATAGTACACGTTTAGGTGATTTATCTAAATGTTCGATATATCCCATCACCTTTGTAGCATCAACTAATGATAACTATAGAGTATCTTCTTATCCTGCTTGGGACGGTAAACTAACTTTCAGTGCTAAGTTTAAGCCAGAATTTAGTTTATACACCTTTGAGTACAATAATGGATACTTGGTAGATGTACAACCTGTGGACAGTAGAACTCCTTTCTTTGAAACTTTCTTAAAAGGAATGGATTTGAATAAAAAAACTAAGGCTTCCTTAGATTTCAAAGACATTTTTTCAGAATTGTTAGAGCCAAAAAAGGAGAAGCCCGTAGAGAAGAAGACACCTACGACTTCTGGGCAGAACTCTACGGATGGTATGCTCCAACAGTCTTCAGAGCTTAGTGCAGAAGAGGAGAAAGCAGCTCAGGAGCGTGTTGATGCCCTTATCAATGAGAGTTGGGATAAGTTCACAGAGACTACAAACTCTGATTGGACAGATATGGACGAAATTGCCATTGCACAAAGTCTTGACCAAGCTGAACAGCTAGTTCAAACTTATGCAGAAGGTATGGGTCTATTTGAACCTGACCAAGTAGGTTATGAGATTAGTACAAAGCTTTTAGAAGCAGCGTATTATATAGCCAAGAAAGTTCAAGAGATTGGAGATGACTGTGGGTATGTATTTACTGATACAGAAACAGACCAACTTAAGTTAATTATCATGTCATATGAAATTTTAGAACATGTCGAAGGAAACAAATTCAAAGAAGATAAGTAAGCTCACAAAAGTGGAAGCCTATGACCAAAATATGAATCTACAAAAGGTTCCAAGGTCTGAAACTAGGTTTATCAAGGGAGCATACTATATCATTGACAAAGGATGTGTTCTGATGTCAGATGGTCAATGGTACAGAGTAAATCATCCTAATATAATCTTTGATGAGGCAACTGGTACATTTAAATTCTTTCAGGATACTGCTGCCAGACCTTACATCAAAGACTTTGTGGATGGTAAATATGTGATTGCATATAGTAGTAAAATACCAACGAATGCTGCAGATAATATTTTTGATTTGTATTATGGTGGAAACTTTGGTAATACTACTGGAATGAATAGTGTTTACATTGCAAAGGTTATAAAACCAATGTTCCATGATGAACAGGTTCAGAAGATGTGTGATTGTTATGGTAGAAGAATTGAAATTTATGTTCTTCCTATAGCAAGTGAAGCAGTCGAAAAATCTGGAGCTATCAAGGAACCTCGCAATGGATTCTATGTTCCAGCACTTCCAAAAATTGTAAGAAGGTTATTCAGAAAACCTACTCGCAACCAAGGAAACATCTACACAAAAGCGTTACAGTATAATGTTTCAACTTCTGAATATTACAGGAAGAAGGCTGAGGCAGGTTATGCAGCTAACACTTTGACACCAAGTAAAACTCTTTTAGAGGTTGCAGAACATTTACAAGGTCGTACATTTGGTGTAGAGATTGAAACAGTGTCTGGACAAATCCCAGAAGATACTTTAGCTAAGTTAGGATTTCTTCCACTAAGAGATGGCTCTCTGGATGGTGGTATTGAGTATACCTCAATTCCATTTTCAGGAGCTAAAGGTCTTGCAGTTATGAAAAAATTCTATACTGAGATACAGAATCTCTGTAGAGTAAATGAGATGTGCTCTTTCCACGTTCACTTCGGTGGATTTGAAAGAAGTAAACTCAATGCTCTCACACTGTACAAACTGTGCTACAGACTGCAGGAGGAAATGTTTGATATGATTCCACCATACAAAAAAGATTATAGATATTGGACAAGTAAGAGACAGACAAAAGACCATTGTCAATCTTTGAAAAGCTTGAATCTGAATCTTGACCGTATTGATACAAACAAGGCAAGAATGAAAGTAGAGTTTAACAAATTCTTTGAGTTCTTGACTGAAGGTTCTAAGGAGAATCAACGTTTCAATTGGGATAACAGACATTCTCCTAAAGAGGGGGCAAACAAATGGAATCTTAATTCCAGATACTTCTGGGTTAATTTCTTACCGTATGCCTTCCTTCCTCAAGAGACTGTAGAGTTCAGAATCTTCAATTCTCCAATGGATTTTAACACAGCTCTGAATTACTTACTCATTTCCAATGCTATTCTATCTTATGTAGAAGACCACGGAGATATTGTAAGGGACAATAGAGAGAAAATTACATTGGAAGATGTAATCAGTTCTGCATATCCTGAGGCTTTTGCTAACAAAATCCTTGATTTTATCAATGACAAACGTCAGCAATACCATAAGGATTTCATCGGTGATAATATCTATGCTGAAATTGAAAGGTCTAATGCTCCATATGAAATTGATAATCTTAGTGATGCTCAATTAGATAAGAGAATTAAACTTCTCCAAAATCTACCGCCTGAGGTTGAACCTGAAAGGGAAGCTCCTCAGAGAATGAGACCACAAAGATTTGCAGTAAATATGGAGGCAATTCGTATAAATGCAGAAGAGGCTTTTCACCGTGTGGAAAGAGAGAATGCAGAACTAAGAGAGCAACAAAGGGTTAATCAAAATCAAGTAAATCAAGATGATTTTGGCATCTTTGATATAAACGATGAGTAAGGAGTATTACGAAAGTGAGTCAGTTTCACAGACTAGACTCAAGAAAATTTGTAATCATCCAATGTCATATAAACTATATAATCCATTTGGGGAGAGTTCAGCTTTAACGCTGGGCTCCCTCGTGGATTGTATTCTTCTAACTCCTAATGAGCTAGAGGAAAGATTTATTGAGCTAGAGGATAACAGTATACCTACAGCAATAAAGTCTATATGGGATGAATTTTACGAACACTGTGAAGTACTGGGAAATTTTGACTATCAAGGAGTCATTGAAGAGGAGCTTCTACATAACATTATTGAAGCTCAAGGATACAGACTAAAGAATAAAAGAGCTACTAGGCTTAAGTTTGTAATAGACAATGCACAATACTTTGAGAATAAAGTCAAAGCCCGAGGAAAAACTGTTATAGATAGTGAAACTTTAGCTAAGGCACATGAGATTTGTGAGTCTATCATGAATCATCCTTTTACAAGTCATGTGATACCATCAGCTACAGAAACACAAGTAGCTATCTATTGGAGATTCAAAGACTATGATATTGAATTAAAGTCTCTTCTTGATTTCATTGAAATTGATGAAGAGAACAAAACAATTCAACCATGGGATTTGAAGACTACTGCTGGTTATACCAGTAAGTTTCATGAAGCTATTTATAAATTTAGGTATGACTTCCAAGCTGCTTTCTATACTGCAGCATTGATGTTTGCATATCCAGACTATACAATTTTACCATTTAAGATTCTCGTAGAAAGCACTACTCGTATAGGTGCTCCTATGATATACACACTATCAGATGAAGCTCTCAAAGTAGGAGCTTTTGGTGGCGAAATAGATGGTGTATATTATGAAGGATGGATGAATTGCCTTGATACTTTGGCATGGCATTTAAAAGAAAACGTTTGGGATTATCCTAAGTTTGAGTACGAACAAAAGGGACAAGTCACAATATGAGTGAATGGAATAAAACTTCTAAATTCTTAACTCCTACTATAATCTCTACAGGAGAAGGTAAAGAATTTTCACTAAATGGATTACAACAACTAGGGCTGGAAAATGTATACCTAGATGATTTTGGTTTAGTCCATTTCGATTGGAAGTGGTATCATGAACCAGAAGCTTACTATCTTTATTGTGTGTTTAATGTAGATTCTCTTGAAGATTTTGCATCTATTGAAGAAACTCTTAGGAGTTTTGACAATTGGACAGACTACTATGATGTTGATGACTCTACAGTTGTCCATATATTCAAAGTAGCATCTAGATATAACAATGATGTAGAAAGATTTAGAAAAGGTCAGTACTCTAAATTCTCTCAAGCCTTAAAAGACAAGTACAATTCCGAATTAGCAAAGGGAATTGTTAATAAAAGTGAGGCTACGAGAAGATTAATGAGTGAAATTTATGGAGTAGATATTCCAGAAAACCAGGAATATATGTCTATTCCCACAGAAAAAGATGAGATTTTCAGATATGAATAGAGTAACAAAACAAACCCTACAAACAATTGCAGTAGGTCTATTAGCATTTGCCATCATTTTAGCTGGTATTTTGTACATAGCGTAAGTTTAATTAACATGAAGAAGAATGAAAACACTATTTCTTTCGCTGCTGTTGGCAGTGGGTATCATGTGTTCTGCCCAAGTAAGGGTCCATGAATACCAAGACGCAAGTGTTGATGTAGTATTTAACTCTGGAGGAGAACAGATGCTGCATTACACTTACAATCAAGGATTTTTCCACAACAATCTGTTTGGATTTAACTATAGGGTCTCCTATGGTGCATCCACAACATTGCAAGACCAATTTTGGTTTCAGGCAGGTATTCAATACAAGCTTGACAAGAAGCTATCTCCATACGGGCAGACCTTAACCCTGTATCCCTTATGGTTTAGAGGCTACATTGGCTCAGATTATGAGACACCAATAGGCTTAGCATACGGATATTATGGACATCCTCACTTCAAAATAGATTTTATGGTGAATTATCATGACTACGGTTTGGATTATTCACTAAGATTAGCTAAATTTGTAAAGTGGTAATGTTATTATTATTCACAACACTATTAGCAATTGAATTTTTCCTATCTCCTAGATTTGACAAGACCGAAGAAGGTTGGATTCTTTGGTATGGTGGAAAGGACAACAGAAAATACGTCAAATTATGAGTAGGCGATTTGTGATTGGAGACATTCATGGGGGGCTTCGTGCCCTCCATCAGTGTCTAGAGCGAGCTGGAGTAAATCCAGAAGAAGATCAACTAATCTTTCTCGGAGATTATGTAGACGGTTGGTCTGAGTCAGCAGAGTTAATTCAATTCTTAATTGAACTTCCTGGTGACCACATATTCCTTAAGGGTAATCACGACCAATGGTGTCACGACTGGCTTCATATGGGGAAACAACCTCTAATATGGACTAAACAAGGTGGTCAAGCTACTATTGATTCGTATATCAGAACTGGATACATCAATGATGACCATAGAATTTTTTTCAGAAAGCTCCACAACTATTATATAGACGACCAAAACAGAGGTTTTGTACATGGTGGATTTCGTTCTAGAAAAGGTCTTGGTCATGAAGCATATACATCAGATTACTACTGGGATAGAGACTTATGGTCTTTGGCTCAGTTTGCAGAAGGTGCTGATTTACACGCACTTATGGAGCATGAAAAGAGATTTACCAAACACAAGGAAATCTTTATAGGACATACTAGTACAATAAACTGGAATAGAACTGACCCTATACATGCAGCAAATGTGTGGAATCTAGATACAGGTGCTGGCTTTTCTGGTAAGCTGACCATCATGGATGTTAATACTAAAGAATATTGGCAAAGTGAACTCGTTAAAGAGTTATACCCAGACGAACATGGTAGATAAAATAATTAATGCACCTATGACTTGGTGTGCAGAATATTCTGAAGCCCCAACAGAGGTAGAAATCATACTATCTAAAAAAGATATTAAAGAAATCAAACGATTGAGTAAGTATGCTCAAAAGAATAAGGTTGATATCTTATATCAGTTGTATGATAGTAATTGGCAAGGGAACTTTAAATCAGACTGGAGCTATCTTAAAATTATGGAATATGGAAATTTCTTCTTTGTTATACATAATAAGTATGATGTTAGTGATTTTGCAGAGTATGAGATTGAAAATCATTATATATCATGATGAGATGTGAATACTGTGGTAAATTTATAGGTTATGAGGAGTTCAATAAGGGTGAGGCAATAGTTGAATCTTTTACTCCAGATAGTCATTTTACCATTGAGAAGACTGAGATGGCACATGTTAAATGTATGAACAGAAATGCCAAGACATAACAATTATCCAAAGGTCAAGTACAAAGGTACTTACTACTTTTTGTTTGACCGTACAGAGGGGGAAGCTTATATAGGTACACAACCAGCAAATAAGTTTCCAGTATCAATCGAAGAAATCGAGTTATTATGATGAGAGAATCTGTAGAGCAACGCATTAATAGAATGTGGTTTGCACAATGGCCTATCTCTCATCAACTCGATTTGATTGAAGAGAGTAATATAGATTCTAAGATTAAGAATCTTGTAAATGAAAAAGTAAGACAAAATCAATACTAATGGAGAACACAAAAATCCAAATTAAACAAACATTGTTAGGTGACAGATTCCATGTGTCAGAAATCTCTACTAATGTAGAAACAGAGACAGAAACTATCACTACACTATTTACTGGTTCAATCAGTGAATGTAAAGACTACATCGCATTGAAAGAAAAGGGTTACATTATCTAATGAACACTGAACAATTTGATAAGGTCTTAAACTCTAGATTAGAGAAGACTAGACAAGTACTTGGAGTTAAGGCAAAAGAGTATGTCCGTAATGGAGACAGACTGCATAACTTCAATGTTGCAGCCCAAAGAAGGGGAAGCACACGAGAAAGAATTCTGGATGGATACCTTCTAAAACATCTTATGTCATATGAAGATATGTTGGATGATATAGAAAAAGGTAACCTTCCGAGTTACAGTTACATAGATGAAAAGATTGGTGACATTATCAATTATTTCATTCTTCAAGAAGCCTGTATTGTTCAAACTATTAAGGAACATGAGGCAAAAGTAAGTACTTCTAAACCTGCAGCAGGTAATGGCGGATAAAAGAGTTTACTTTAACGATGAGTGGAATCAGGAAAAAGCTCGTAAAAGACCTAACGCTGCTCATTATGATAGTATGAAGGACTACTATGAAGACCTTGAAAAATATGAACAATGGTTAACTGAAAATGAAGAAAAAAATATTACCTGATGATTAGAATCATAACAATTCTTTGTTTAGCTTTTATTCAAAATATAAGCTTTACTTTGGTTTCTCGTAGTAGAAACCGAGATAACAAAACCTTTCACATATTTGCTGCTATAGGCTCTAATACTCTCTGGTTTTTAACATTTAGAGAGTTAGTACTTGCTGATATGACTCCTATTTTATTAATACCTTATGTAATAGGTACAGTAGTAGGAAGTGTTGTTGGTATGGATATCTCTATGTGGATAGAGAAAAAGTTAGGAGCATCAGCAGATAAACATTTAAATAAAGAGAAATAGAAAAATAAATGCATAGAGAAGAAGAATATTTTAGAGGGGATGCCATGGCAGCAAGTGTATGGCGCGGAAAATATGCATTACCTTCAGAAGAAACTCCAGATGATATGCATCGGAGATTAGCTCGTCCTTTTGCTAGGATAGAGCACGAATACTTGCAACAAGAGAATGACCTTGACCCAGCATTAATTGACGAATTGTCTGATTATGGGAAACAAAGGTTTGTAGACAGTCGTGATTTCAGCCAAACTGAGGTAGAAGAGGCAATCTACAAATTATTCAAGGACTTTAAATATATTATACCACAAGGTTCTATTATGTCAATCTTAGGTAGTGACAAAATTGGTTCACTATCTAATTGTTTTGTAGTAGGACAACCTCATGATAGTTATGGAGGGATTCTCCAAAAGGATGAGGAGTTGGTACAACTCATGAAGAGAAGAGCTGGTGTAGGACTAGACCTTAGTTCCCTACGCTATGAGGATGCTTCAGTTACTAATGCAGCTGGTTCCTCAACAGGAGCTCCTTCCTTTATGGATAGATACTCTAATAGCACCAGAGAGGTAGCCCAAAAGGGGAGAAGAGGTGCTTTGATGCTTACCATTATGTGTAATCATCCTGACGTGGTTAAATTTATCAATGCAAAGCAAGATAGAACTAAAGTCACAGGTGCTAATATTTCAGTACTGTTGACTGATGAGTTCATGGAAGCTGTGAAAGATGATGGTGATTTTGATTTAATCTTTGATGGAGAGGTTGTTACCACTGTCAAAGCAAAAGAAATCTATGACCAGATTGTACACAATGCATGGGATAATGCTGAACCAGGTCAAATGTTCATTGATAGACATTGGGATTGCTCTCCTGATTCTGTCTATGATAAGTATAAAGGAGTAACTACTAATCCTTGTGGTGAAATCTTTATGGGTCCATATGATGCCTGTAGGCTAATGGCACTTAACTTGTTTAGTGTAGTAAAAGACCCATTTAAAGAATTAGCATCTTTAGATGAAGAACTTCTTTATAGTGTTGCATATGAGCAACAAAGATTGGCAGATAACCTTATTGACTTAGAGATAGAACATATCTACGAGATTATCAATAAGATTCATCTAGACCCAGAGCCAGACGAAGTTAAGGTTAGAGAACTCCATTTATGGAACAAGGTTCTTGATACTGCATCTTCTTCTAGAAGAACTGGTTGTGGATTTACAGCTTTAGGTGATATGCTAGCTGCACTAGGATTAAAGTATGATTCAGAAGAAGCCATGGGATTCATTGCTAAGGTAATGAAGATTAAGATGACTGCAGAGCTTGATGCTACTGTAGATATGGCAATTCAACGTGGACCATTTGCTTTATTCCATCCTGAAAAGGAGTATTACAATTACCATGTAAGTGAGGGTAGAGAGGGAGTTAACAGCTTCTTCCAATTCCTTAACAAAGAGTTTCCTCGTCAAGTTTCCAAGATGTGTAAGTTTGGACGTAGGAATGTATCATGGTCTACTGTAGCTCCAACAGGTAGTGTGAGTATCTTAGCTAAGGCTATTAAATATGCCAATCTATCTTCTGGCATGGAGCCTATCTTCAAGAACTACTATATCCGTAGGAAGAAGGTAAATCCTGGAGAAGATGGTGTAAGAGTAGATTTTGTAGACCAGAATGGAGACAATTGGATGGAATACCCTATTGTTATGGGAGCATTCAAAGATTGGCTGGAAATAAAGGGAGTGGAAGATGTAGAGCTTTTAACTGAGCAGGAGATGGACGAATGGTTCGCCAAATCCCCTTGGTATGGAGCCTGTGCAGAGGATATTGATTGGATGAATAGAGTGAGGATTCAGTCTATTATTCAAAAGTATACTTCACACAGTATCTCATCAACCATTAACTTACCCAAAACAGTTACAGAACAAGAGGTTGCAGAAATCTATCTGTATGCCTATGAATGTGGCTTAAAGGGAGTTACAATCTATAGAGATGGTTCACGTTCTGGTGTCTTAATTACTGAGAAAGAAGATGATAATGATAAGTTCGTAACAAGAGATGCACCCAAGAGACCAAAAGTACTACCATGTGAAGTTCATCAAAGTGTAAAAGATGGAGAAGAGTTTCTCATTATAGTAGGTTTATTAGATGGTAAACCTTACGAAGTCTTCTGTGTTGATAATGAATACAATCTACCAAGAGGTGTTCTAGCAGGAGATATTATTAAACAATCTCGCAGTAACTATACTGTAAAAATCCCAGAAGTCATTGATATTGAGCGTATTGGAGACAGTATGTCCAATGAAGAAGCTGCTTTATCACGAATGATTAGTACAGCCTTAAGGCATGGTGCTGATATTAAATTCGTAGTTGAGCAGTTGAATAAAGCTGAGGGAGATTTACAGGCATTCAGTAAAGTAATTGCACGAAACCTTAAGAAGTATATCAAAGAGGGTGAAGAAGCAACAGGTGTCACTTGTGATAACTGCGGTTCTACCCACATTATATATGAAGAGGGTTGTCAAAAATGTGCAGATTGTGGAACAAGTAAATGTTAAATATGAGCTGGTTATTAATATTAATCCTACTGTTTTTACTCATCAGACAAAATGACTAAACAAGAGGATAAGGTATGGGTGGAACATCCTCAAATGGGGGATGTTTCCTTTACCCGTATGACCGCACGTCAAGAAGATGTGCTTAGGGAATATTCAAACCTTAAAAGTAAAATAGAGGAGTTGAAAAGATTGACAAGTGAGTTTCCAAATGACTATGAATTTGGACTCAAAGTGAGAGAGATTTTAAGGAAATAAAAATGAACGTAGAAATTTATCAGAATATTATCAGTAAGACGGCAGTATACCCGTCTAGTGTAGATAAGTTTGGAGTAGCCTATACTTATTTAGGACTTCTTGGTGAAAGTCAAGAGGCGATGGATAAGTTACATGATTACTTCTTGACCTATGTATATCCAACATCCGTTAGTAAAGAGGATGTTCTCAAGGAATTGGGAGATGTATATTGGTATATAACTGCCATGTGTGGTGAATTAGGTATCAATGTAGCTAATGTTATTTCAACAACAGCTAAAGGAATTGAACCAGAAGAAGCTATGTATGATTTGGAGAATGAGTTCCACACTCTACCATATCTTGCAGAAAGTTTTAAGAAGTTTTATCGTGACGGTAAAGTCTTAGAAGTTGGAGACATTACTGAAATCTTAAGTAGAATTTGTTATATGATGGCTGTGCTTATTATTAGTTTAAACTCTACAGTAAGTGCTGTACTACAGACAAACTATGACAAGTTAATTGCACGAAGAGAAACCAATACACTACACGGAGATGGCGACAACAGAGAAGAAGCGAAAGCACAGTCATAAACAATGTGCTGTACACCTTTGTTTTCTTAATGAAAATGAAGAGTGTGAAATATGCCTAGATGAGATGCATCAAAATGAACAAGCCTATTTAGATATGGCTTATGATGACCTCACAGAAGATGGCGAAGATTTTGACTATTGATTGTAGTATTTTTGATTAAACAACGAAGGGGAGCTGTAGTGGCTCCCCTTTCTTTTTGTGCAGAAGTGTAATAGAACTCTAGTCGTAGATTTCTAAAATCTTAATACCATTCTCAGGATTCAACATGTAACCATTAAGACCAAGTAGTTTCATAAATGCTACATTGATTTTAGGGTCACCCTTTTCTGCAAGGTTTCCAAAGATGGTTTTATAGTTCTCATTTCTTTGATAGTAGGCTGTATTTTGACCAAATAGAGTTGGTCCAATAAGCCCTGTTGTACGGAATAATTTTTCCCCAACTGACCAGATAGGTGAAGGAGTACGGAAACTCTTCAATGTACCACCTGGATTTAGTGGGAATCCCCAAGTATTGATACTACCTAATCCAAAGTTGTAGAAGGAAAGTTCTGATTGTGCTCTCATAGACCAATACAGTGCATACTTCATACCTAAAGTCATTCCAATACCCCTCTCATCATCATCGTCAGCATCCTTTAATCCTGCTGCTAATAATGCAGCTATACTTGACAGTAGTAACATATAAGTTATCTCAGCTGCAGTTCTTTTAACATTTGCAACTTCCTGTTTAGTAAGATTGTGTGACTGATTAGTTAGAAGATTCCATAATTCATCTCTTTCTGAAATCAATTTACCAAAGAATGTTCTGTAATAACCTTCATATTCTGCACCTAACTCATAATCATAGCCCCAACCCTGGAATCTTCTTCTTACGTTGGGAGCAATAAACTTACGATACATCATAAGTAGTCTACCTGCATTATGACGTTCAATCAATGGTCTATCAAATGAATTGTATACACCATTGAATCTCTTATTCAGTGCATGAATTTTTCGTTCAGCTTCGTGGTTGAGGAATTCTACACCAGGTTGTACGGCCAAATTACCATCCTTATCTACACTATAAGCATCATACAGAGAAATGGTTTTACCACCTGCTGTTTTTACTTTAGTGTCTTTTAAGATGGACATCATCACTTTAACTTGGGCAGCGTGTTCACCCTTATGCATAAAGGAGAACCAACCTTTACTTCCCCACATTTTCTTTACTTTACCTTGAGACATCTTACGACCGTATTCATCTATAAACTCTCCTTGTAAAGCATCGTATAATTCAGCTAACTGTCCAATCTTAGACTTCTTGGCTGTACCCAACATATCAGACATAAAGCCAGGCTCATTCTTTCTGTATTCAGCCTTAGCCCAGAACCATGTCTTTGTTGAAAAATGCTCTCCTGACCAAGCATCAATAGCTGTAGATATATGTGCAGCCATTGAGTTCGCCACAGCAAGAACAGGATTACCACCAATTTGTGTGAATGATGCAAATCCCATTAGAGCATCTGTTATTTTATTCCAGTTGACACCACCAGCATTAGACTTCAATCGAGTCTTACCGTAGATGTGCATATCTATAAGAGCTTCCAACATAGCAGCAGTATTATTACCTTTATGCTTACGGAAGTACTCTCCTAAGAATTTATTACCAATCTTGGTATCTTTTAATTTATCTTCAGCAGAATGTAGTGGCCCTTTTTCACTAACTGTTTTAGATAGAGCTTTAGCTACAGGTTCTAATTGTACCTGTGCTGCATGTTTATTAGCTGCAGCATAATAAGTAAGGACAGAACCCATAAGGTCAAGAGATGTATTCTCCATACCTAAGTCAAGCTTATATAGATGAGGAATAATCTTCCTATCCTCACCGTATTCTTCTTGCTCATTAGGTAAGAATCTAGTAGCACCTTCCCAAGTCCTTCTTAACCAACCTTTAGTATCACCTTCTCTAACCCTGTCATTGGCAATTTTCTCAATACCAGGTAGGCGATACATCATTGGAGTATCTTGAATCATTTGTTGACCTGATAAGTAAGTGGATAATAGGAACTTATAGTATTTCTCTTTAGCTCCACCATCCATTACTGCATTCCATTTCTCATTACGGAACATATCCCAGTTAGGCATAGTAACTTCTTTACCAACTGCTTTTGTTCCTTCAGGAGTAACCACAAAGTTTTTGTCGAACCACTCTTCATAAGAAGTAGTGGATGCTTTTGCTTCACGAATCTTTGCATGATATCCTTCAATAAGTACAGCTTTTTCACCAGGCTTATATGGATTATCAATTGTGATATCCTCAGCCTCTCTTGAGACTCTGTATCCTTTTTCTACTGCCATCTTTTGTAGTAGTTGATATTTTAAAGTAATCTCATTTGCTTCTGCATATATAGGGTTAGTAGTTTTTAATATTTTAGCTTCTATTTCTGCCTCTACAGCCAAGTCTTTCATTGCCTTACTGTAAGCATTATAATCAAGCTTTTGTACAAATGAGTAATATTGTTTATCTCCCTCCTGAATTACTTCATAGAATGGTTTGTTAAACTCTTTAACATTATCTCTAGATACACCAGCTTTCTTTGCATATTCATCAAAAGCCTTAGCTGCAATCTTTTCTACACCGAACAGATGCTCTCTAACCTTATCAAAAGCTTCTTTCATATGCAGAGCAAACGTAGCAATGATACTGTTATTAACACTAACAGCAGGATTAAGATGAGCAGACATAATAGAAATGTCTTTGTAGTCACCAGTGTTTAGCATTCTAAGAATAGACTCTTTAGATTCATAGTACTTATCCTCAATACGAGCTAGTCTATTTTCTAATCCCCTTCTACGTCTATCTGACAATTTCTCATTAGTCAGTTTCTTTTTGATGATTGCAATCTCTTCAGCAAGATTACTCTTCTTATCCTGATTAGGTAATTGTTCTGAAAGGAGTTCAGCCAATATAGGATTAACCCTATTCTTAGAGATACGCTCAACTCTATTGAACTCAGAGATAATCTTATCTAACATATCCAATACGGAATTATCCTCTCTTGGAATATCTTTAGAGTTTTCATATAGGTTCTGTAGTTCCTCTACAATACCTCTGAATAGGTCTTGTTCAGACTTAAATAAGTCAAGTTGTTGTAGGATATCAGCAGTTGAGATGTCCTTATCAGTATCAATTCTATCAACAAAAGCTTGGAATCTTTTAGCTAAACTGTTCTTATCAGTTACAAACTCTTGATGCATATACTCAATGAACTCAGCTATTTGACTGAAGTCATTACCAGTTTGAATATACTCAATCAGTTTGTTAATTTTACCTACTGAGTCATACTTCTTTTGTTTCTTCAGTACATCAATCTCTTTCTCAAGTACTTCAATTACTTCTTGTAAGAACTCTGTGTTACCAAACTCCATTAGATTAGATGCAACCTCTTCCTTAGTGGAATGTTTTTTCATCATATCCATAAGGGTTTTATCCTCTTCATGAAGATAGAGAGTTTCCATTTTTAGCTCATTAATTCTATTGTTTTCGCCAAGCTGAGTAATCTGGCTACCCATAATACCAATAGTCTTAACAGGCTTACCTGTAACTTGCTCTACTGCATGTTTATAGATAGTCAACTGTGTAGCATGTAATTGTTTTTTAGAAGAGCGTCTGACCCCATCTTTAACAAATACTCTATCATAAGTTTGACGTACTTTTGTAACAGGATTAACTGAAGTTTTTAAATCAATAATGTGCATTGTACCATCTGATTCAATAATCAAAAGGTCAAGTGTACCCGCTACACCAAAGCCAGTGCCTAAAGTAATCTGTGGTAAGAATACAGCACCAGGGTATATCACCTTGTATTTATTAATCTCTGTTACAAGCTCATTAACAGCTTTTTCTGAAATGGAAATACCATTTCTCAATCTCTTAACATCTTGATAGATGTCAGGTAAACTCTTACCAAGGATGGCTCCTTCCAATACAATATCAGTAGTATTACCAAGCTCTCTATTTATTTCATATCTACTCTCATCATTAGACTGAAATGCGAAATAACCATCTCTCAACTTCTTAATGAAGTTAGTGGTTCTTAAATATTCTTTACCTGCAGCATCTACATAGTAGTTACCTACAATGGCTTTATATTTAGAGTGCTCACGAATAAGAGTATCCGCTAGTTCTTTCTGAACTCTTGGAGCACCATTAGGGATTTGCTTATCAAACAAATCCTGCTTCTTTTGGTCAAGCTCAAACCTTACTGGTTCTTCACCTACCTTAGCTTTAAATTCTTCGAAATCTACTCTACAACTCATAATTAACTACAACTTTCGTATTTGTTTATTTCATCAATGAAACGTTCATATCTAGGATTAAGTATAGCGTTCCAGTAAGACCCCTCTGCATCAGTCTTCTGCACTAACTTATAGAAATAGGGATTACTAGCTGCTTTTAAATAGGCTAATACAGCACTTCTTGTATGGAATCTTTGACCCTCAATATTCTTAAGAGTATCAGTAACATTACCTGATGCTACTCTGCCTTTAAACTCAGTAGTACTTTCCCAATCCTGATAATCTTTTTCTTCTTGTTCCTCAAGAGCTTCATCACTTACACTCTTACCACCAAATTCCTGAAGTACACCAGCTTGATAATATTCCTCAACTAGATTGTCTGGAATCTCAATAGTGGCTAATGGTGGGTCATTAGTCAACTTAACAACCTTTGACCCATACTCTTCATTAATTTTAGCTACGGCTTGTATAGTGTTCTTGTAATCAGTTCTCCCCAAATGATTTAATTCAAATGTAGGAGTACCATTATCAATGACACGTCCAGTTGCTCCCAAATCCTCTCGAACTTGGTCAGCAATATCAGCCCTTACATCTAATCTACACTTCATTAGCAATTGTCTTTATTTTTATCCTGAATAGGTTTTTTCCCTTCTGGAGCATAATGTGGATTCTTAATCATAACTCCAAACTCATTAGTGATATGTTTTAGGTGAGAGTTTTCTTTAGCTCTAGCTTCTGAAGCTGCATCCATAATATGTGCATTGTCTAATGCATTTTGCTCTTCAGCAGTTAGCTTTCTACCTACAGAAATTTCTTCCTTCTTAGGTGCTAACTTCTCTTCAGTAGCTTCCCTCTTAGAGTATTCTTGAACCTCTTCAACAGACATTCCAAGCATTGAGAATGCAGATGAATTAATCTCAGGAACTTCCTCATAAACAGCATCTAACGCATTCACATAGTTTGAATCATTCTCAAAGAATGGCTCAGTCCACTCATCCTTAAATGGATTTCTATTAATCTTAGTTAGTTTATACAAAGCATTTCTCTCTACAGTTTGACCACTATCATCAGTTGACCTAATGATAAAGTTGAACATTAGAGGGAATCCTAATGATGTTGTAGTCTTAGCTTCCTCTTTCTCTGTAGCTTCTTTCCAAACGTAACTTCCTTTTACAAATAGGCTAGAAGAGGATGCCAGCTTATCAGCCATTTCTCTCATATACGCAAATTCAGGAGCATAATCCTTAGCTTTAGTATTGAATCCTTTTCTCAAGGATATATGAAGAGTCTTCTCTTTTCTATCATGCCATACAGGTCTGTACTCTCTGGCTTCTTCACTTTTAAGTGAAGCTATAGCCTCTGGACTTACACCCTTATGCTCTGCCATGATACCTCTAGTAACTTTATTCAATATAGTTACAATTCTACTCTTAGCTATCCTTCTTTCAGTAAAGTTAGATGAATCATATAAGAAGAGTTCAGTTAATTCTTTTCTCATTTCATTCCAATCCATACCCATTTCCTGAGAAATCTTTTCTATTGAACCAGAATTGAATGCATCTTGCACTCCATCTAACTGTCCAATTAGTTGACTCAAGAATGTTGGGTCTAAGTTGGTAAGATAAGAACCATTTTTATACATCAATGCATCAGATACTACAAGTGATTTAACTAAGTCTTTTGCAAATTTACGATATTTTTTGTTCTCAAACAAGATTCCTGAGTCATTTAATATTTTTGTTCTCAGGTCAGGGTCTGTAATCTTACGAGTATTTACTGTAAGTCCAAACACCCACTTATTATGGAACTTGCTTTCATAGATGTTTTCTCTAAGTGCCAATAGGAACTTGTTGTTATATAGTGGTGAGGTTCTATCCTCAACCTCTTTCATAAGTTCTCTATGTTGAATAATCAAATCAGGTTTGAATACAATATCTGGACTATAGAATCCAGGCTCTCTTCTTTGCTTATCCTTCTTAATAAGTAGGTAAGCAGATACACTACGAAGAAGTTTGCTGAATCTACCTTCATCATAGAATCTTCTTGGGTTAGCATTTTTCTTAACAGTGTTTAATAGAGAGTATCCCTTATCAGAGAATGGAATCAAGAACTTACCTAAGTGCTTCTTAAGCAACATAGCAGTCTTAATGTTCTCTATAACATATGGGTTAGAATCTTCTGACAACAGAATGTCTTCCCAATCTAAGTAGGTATCAGCACCTTTAATTTTAGTAAAGGTTACCTTTCCATCAGATTCTTTAATCTTGATACCTAACTCAATCAAGCTATCCTCTAGTCTATCAAGCTGTGTTGGGCTACCCTCAAGTCCCTTGATAAGTGACAACAGACGAGTGTAGTTTCTAATTTCATCCGCAACTTTCTTTGCATTGTAAATTTCTCCAAGAGCATTCATTTGCAGTCGTGCATATTGTTCTCTTGATAAAGAAGAGTTCAGACCTTTCTCATACTTCATACCTTCATGTAGGTTCTCTACAGTTAAAGGTACATTAAGGTCACTTACTACATCCATATTTACATCTGACAATCCAAGCTTGTCGAATGTATATTCAATCATACTATCCAGGTCACTCAGCAATCCATTAATCTCACTTCTCTCTGTACCTAACTTAATAGCTGCTCGTTTTCTATCAAGAAGATTTGCAAATACTGTGATAGCAGGTTGTCTAAATGTAGCAAACAGTTTGTCAGGTTTAACACCTAGACCAGCTATAGTTGCTGCAATACCTACTGTATCCATATTCAAATTAAGCTGAGAAGAGAATAAGTGTTTATTGTTATCAGTCATTGCAGATAGGATAGTAGAGATAATGTTATTTACTCTATTCAAACCTTCTCCAAAATCATCAAATGCTTTTTCACCTAAGATACTTACATCATGGAGAAGTTTCGCCCCCTTAGCCAATAAGTTTTGTACTGCAACGTTAGACAGGGCAACTGGACCAATACCAGCATTACCAGCATCATTTGCAAGAATAGATTGTATCTTAGATAAGAAAGTGTGTGGAGCTTTTACAGATACAGAGTAATCAAGACCCATACCCTTCCAAGTATCAAGGACATTCTCAATAACATCCATTGTCATTGGAGTCTCTGCAATAGTCTTATTACCAGTACTACCTGTGTTAACCATCTCATACTCAAGGTCTAAGATAGAGTTATCTAATTCCTCTGTAGTAAGTGGAACTATATCTCCTAATCTACCCTCTTTGTAAGCTGCAATGTTAGCTAAGATTTGGTCATGCAGAGCAGAATTTGATTTCTTAAACTCTGCGATATCAGATGATAAACCTTTAGTTTTATAGTAGTTGTCAATCAACTCTTTAAGCTTATTCTTTCTATCAGTGTTAGTGAATCCAGACTGCAATGCTTCCAGATTACTTTCACCACTAGCCTTCATAGCTTCGAACTGAGCCTCTGCATCAAATGCAATTTCAGACTTAGCTCTCTTTAAGAACTCACTGAAATCTTTAGAGTTATCTCTACTAGCTCGTAGTTCTTGGATAGCTCTATCAATACTTCCTACTTGCAGATAATTACCATAGCGAGCTTTACCCGTAACAGAGTAAGTTCTTACAAACAGGGAGTCAATATCAAAGTCAGCTCCAGACAGTTCAATTACTTTAGGATGTACAATGATAGTATTCATAGTTGATGGAGGTAGAATATCTACTACCTTCAACTTAATCATTGAGTGCTTATCTTGAGTAGGGATACGGAATCCTAACTGCTTGGCTAAATCCTTTGGAATAGTTTGACCTTTCTGTAGTTTGTATAGACTAGCCACATTTCCTGAAATGATAGCTTCAGCTTCTCCAGTACTTTCATCGTATGCTAGGTGTCTTGGCTCGCCATATTTTTTACTAGCGTCAAAGTCCTTAGTCATGACTACATTACCTTCAGTATCAACAAGAACCTTATGTCCATAGTCTGATTGTAATGTGTACTTAACACCATTTACCTTATGCTTCAGAACATCTGCAGATGCAAATGCTAAGAACATTTGGTAGAACTTCTGAGATACACCACTGAAGTTAGGGTTATATACAGGACTACTTTGCAGGTCAGTAGCAAACATTTCTACTAAGTATGGGTCAGGATTTGACTTCTCAATAGAACGTACAAATGACTCATACAGTTCTTTATATTGTGGCTTAAGTGTTTGCTGACCATCTCTATTTGTAAATAGAATTTTCTCCAGACGAGTTCTACCTCTCTGAGTTCTGTCCGCAATTTTATTTTGATACAGGTCTCTTAAGTAACCAAGCTTGTAAACTTTATCACCAATTTGTACTTCAGTCTCTGGGTCATGCTCTGACCAGATAAGTTGAATTAGCTGAGTACCGTGTACAATTTTATTCTTGAATCCAGAAGTAATAACCTGCTCTCTGATAAACTCATTGTTAATATCATTAGCTATAAGGTCAACAGAACCATCAGTCTGAACATTAGATACGTTAGGCTTATTAGTCTTCATAGCACTATCAAATGCTATAAGGTCAATGCCCTTTCTCTCCATTTGATTCAGAAGATTATGCAGTACTTCCTTATGTGGATAAGGTTTCCACAACTTATGGATGCCTATATATAACGTATCAATCTTATTAAGAGCCTTTTGCTTAGCTTTATCAGTCTCAGCATAGATAAGGTCAGTCTCAGCTTTGAAGAGTTGTTGATACAGCTTATCTTTAGCTGCCTCATCCTGTGGGTCAATATAAGATACACCACCTCTTTCAATTTCAGCTACCGAAGTTTTCCAATATAAGTAACCATCTTTAGCTACAAGCTTTTTAGATTGAGACATTGCCTTATGGTGACGAAGGATACTGAGGTCGGAGCTACTAAGCTCTTTACCCATTCTCTTCTGTTGCCACACTCTCTCTACATTTCTAGGAAGCTTACCTAATTTTCTAAGGTAAGTATTCATCATCCATCCCTCTGTACTATATGACTGTGCGTCTGCCCAATCAATACCAGGGATTCTCTCATCATTAAATGCCTTGATAATAGCAATTTTAGATTGACCTTCACCCAGACTAGCACCGTAAGCATTCTTACCAGCATTTCTGTTGATAAAGTCAATCCAGTTCTTAGTGCCCATAAAGCTATCACCATCCAACATATTGTTGAAAGCAATAGAGTTGATGTAATCATTTACCAAGAAGTTATGAAGCATTAACTCATTAACAACACCAGTATCAACAAAGTCATTAGGGAGAAGTCTATTCACATACTCATCCTTCTTATTCTTTTTGATAACCTCAAAAGCTGGACTCTGTAGTAAGTTTAACATCTCTTGAGCCTGAGTATTTAAGAACTCTTCAAATTGGTCTTTAATATTATCCTTAAGCTCTTTAGTTATCTTCTTACCTACCTTAGCATTTTCAATAAGTGTATTGTAAAGTCCAGGATTAGTATCTTTTAACCATATGAAAGTATTAAATTCAAATGCTCTTAATGGTTGTTCCTGACCATCTTTATCAAGATAAGTTTCAAAACTTCCAGTAGCTGCATCGTGGTTATATCCTTCCAACCTATCAATCTCACCAGCTTTAACTTTTTCAATATTCTGATACTCAGCACTTACCCTATTGTAGTCTGTTTCAAACAATTCAAAGAGAGTTTCTCTAGCTTCAGCAGTTAAGCCTTTACTAGTAACGTAGCTCTTCTTAGGAAGTAGTTTAGAGTATACTGTAGACTTGTCACTGTTAATAGTGAACATACTATAGTACATAGGATTATCAGTCCCAGACTTCTCGTCTACAAAGTTAATAAGTGAGTTTATAATCTTAGACCTGATGTCCAAGTGTTTCCAAGTCTTACCATCACGGTAGTCCTTGTTAGTATTAATACTATCATCTTCTCGAATGCTAACCTCTCTCATACCACCTAATGTTTTAATTACAGTGGTAGAATTAAAGATATCTTCGATGATATTACGAGTAACTAATGGGTTAGATTTCAACGAGTTATGCCATGTTCTTATAAAATGGTCAGGATAACTAATATTGAAGTTCTCCCTCAATAAAGTTCTCAGAGTCTCCCAAGTTACATCATCACTGTTTATATTATTCAGATACTCTACAAAAGGTTTAGACTTCATTATGTCCAACATTCTAGAGTAGAATGAATACTTAGTTACATCTGTAATAGTCTTACCCTCAGCATTTTGATGAGAAGTAGGTCTAACAGAAGTATCAAATATTGCGTTAGATGCAGCAATAAACTTCATTCTAGTTACTGCACCCTCACCACCTGAACGAACAATCTTACCTTGTGTATTCTGACTAATTTCAAAATCAGTTAATCCATAAGGGTTTCTATTGTTAGCCCTAACATGTCTCAGGATGTTAGTTGTAGGTAATAGGTCAAATAGAAGACCCTTACCTGCCTTCTTGGCTTTTTTATCCGCAGCAGATTGAATTTTCTCATTAAGAGAGTTAACACCAGACTCAGCAAAGAGTGCATGGAAGTCTAAGAGTTCCTGAGCTTTAGCCTCATTTGGATGGAATCCTTCTTCCTCTTCAAACTCTAATCTAGCATTATTAAGAAGTGCCAAGTTATCATTTAAGAAACTCCACTTAATATAATTGATATGTAAGTCCATACCAAGCTCATTAAAGAGCTCACTCTTTATGTATGAAAGTCTTGCTTGAAGTTTCTCTTCAGAGAATAGTAAATCTCTAGACTCTGCATTATCCTCTAAAATATACTTTGGCTTCAGGCTAGTAATAGTTTCAGCAATATCAAATGGATTCTTATAGGTTAGAATCCTTTCATATCTTTGTGCCCAAGCATTTACTTGAGTCTCAGCAGCATTTCTTTGATTAGCTGCTACTACTTTATACTTCTTAGTACCTACGTCAAACAGAGTATCATCAATAGACAGTCTTGTGTTATTGAAGTTACTGTTGAATAGATTAAAGAAGTTACTTCTCTTAATACGAGAGAATGTCAAATCATCGTTAGCAGTATCTTGCTCATTTAAATCAGCCTTGATACGAATCATCATTCTATCATACACAGACTGAAGTTCCTTGTCATATACTGCAAGTTCCTTTAATCTTGGCAACATATTTGCTGCAGAAGCTCCTACTAATCCTTTTTGAATATTGTAGTAAGTATTAAATACATTAACAGGTACAGTATATTTAGGGTCAGCTAAAGCATCCTCTGACAGTCCTACTCCGAACTCATCTGATTGTACAGTAGACAATAATAGGAATGCTTTCATCTCTTTAGTAAGAGAGCTGAATCCACCATCTTGACCAATGTACTTGTCAAAACTTCTCTCTGGATTATCCGCATCTTCTACTTCATCATAAAGTTCAAGCTCAGTATCAATCATAGAGATAAGGTTAGCAACCTCTCTACGAATAATTTTTCTTGACTCTTTATGCTTAAGTGCAGAACTCATATCAGCAAGGTCATTAGTGAACCTTTGCGTTAATTCCACATTAGTATTCTTCAGTTTTTGAAGTCTTTCAGTCTCCCAGTTAGCTACACTATAGAAGTCTGCAATGTTATCCATAGCAGCATTAATCACCTCGGAAATACCAATAAGAGTTCCAGACTCTGCTACCTTATCATAGACATCATGTGCTACTCTAGAGATAATACGTTCAGACTGAATCCTGTTAAGTCTAGGATTCTTTACATTCTCATTAATACGTTTCTTTCTAGGCAACATAATCATAGCTACGCTACTATCATTATTATAGATAGAGCTAGGCTTAACATATTGTCCAGATAAAATGTTATCAAATAGTTGTTGGAATGGAGCTCTGGAAGTACCTCTGAATGAAGTAATCCAGTTCCAGATTCTTTGGAAGAATCTTCCTATTGCAGTAGTTGCAGCTTTCTTTGGTGCTGCATAGTTTGCAAATTTATCTGCAAGCTTTTCTTCATACCATAGGTTAGCTACCTCAACACCAGACATATTCAAATAGCTTGGGTGAGTATCTCTCAGTTTATCTAAATCTTCTTTAGATGGAACTCCGAACTCTTCCATAGCTTCTGCATAGATAGCTGCTCTCTCACTTGGAGAAAGTAGAGACCTGAATACAGCATGGAAAGCTTCGTGGAATACAATACCTCTATTTGCTTTATTCTTTTCTAGGTAGATAATATTATCTCTAAATGCACCAAAGGTAGTACCATTAGCTTTAAGTCTATTCTCTAGACCTGCAATTTCCTTAAGTGAGATAAGTCCATTAGGATTCTCATCTGATTGAATAGGAAGAATACTCTTCAACAGTTTCAAAGCCTCAGCATAAGTCAACTTAGAAGTATTGTCATAAGAGGTTCTTGAGAAGTATGGATTATCATCATCCTCTTCTTCTTGTTCTTCCGCATTAGTATCTTCCTGAGCAGCCTCTTCCATTTCTTTAAGACGTTCTGCATCAGTTTTAGGAGTTTCTACTTCATCAGGAGAAGCAACTTCCGTAGAAGCTTCATCATCAGCTACTGCTGGTTTCTCCTCAGTCTTAACTTCGGGAAGATAGATTTTACCCGTATCACTAATAGATAAACCAAATTGAGCATAGTATTGTCCCAATCTTGGATGTACTCTTGCAGCATCAATATCTTTAACTATACCTGCAGCTAATGCACCATCAAGTTCTTGTTGCCAGCTACTTACAGATAACCAACTTTCCTCACCCTTCTGTGCATCAAATCCAGCTCTAATAAAGATTTCTTTCCCACCTTTAACTTCAGGATTATCAACCACTCTCAACTCAGGACTAGCTGTATTGATTGGATTAGATGTAGTTGGAGATACTACTGGAGCATCTTCTTTCTTAGCTACCTTTACTGCTTTTTCAAATACAGCCTTTCTAGGGTACATGTAATAATCTGTTCCAGAAGCAGCTCTAGGAGTTGCAGCTAATTCTAAATCTCTAAGTGTATCAGTCTCAACTCGTGTCTTAACATCAGCTACTCTTGCAGCCAAGTTACCATCAGAATCACTCAATAGAGTATCTAAATATTCTTCATGCTCTTCTTTCTTTTTCTTATTGTGGAATGAAAGCATTCTTCTATTAAGAGCTCTAATAAGGCTATCCTTAGTTAAAGGTTCTTCTACCTTTTTATTATCTTGATAGTAAGTTACTAAGAGACCGTCATTATCTTCATTTCTTTTGATTACATTCCAGTTAACACCCCAAGACCCAGGCTCTGTTGGCTTGAATCTAATGTTAACAAATGCTCTAGTAAACTTATTAGGGTCTTCAGTAGTTCTTCTTCTCGCAATAGTTACGAATACAGACACCTTAGATGTGGCTCTCTCAGAGTTACCCAAAGTCACGAACATCTCAATTTCTCTACTAACTATCTTTTTATCTTTAGCTTCTTTAACAAGGTCTTCATTTGAAACCTTATCAAACGCAAATACTTTATCCTCTAGTTCTGCTTTAAACTGCTCTTCTGTATATGAGTTAGCTTGTGGATAATCAAGACCTAAGATTTGGTTTCTATCTCCAACTGGTGCAACCAGTACATATTGATGTCGAAGGTTTGCAAAAGATGCAGGACTTTTGAATGAGTCTTTAATACCTTTTGCTCTAAAGTTAATAGCTTCCTCAGACTCAAGTTGTGTCACCTCTCCAGTAGGTTCTACCAAGAACATCTCTTGGTCTCTTACTATGAATAATCCTTTCTTACCACCCATCTCTACAAGATACTCAGGGTTTTGAGTAAATAGGTCACCTACCAAAGGTCTAATATCTTGATTAGAAATCATTTGGAATCCAGGAGCACCCTTACGCAAGTAAAGAGTTTCAGCAATCTTTTTACCACCAACACTACCTTTATTATCTACCTCTTGGAAAAGAGCAGTAGTAGCTGCATGGAATTGCTTAAACAGTTCATGCTCACCTACAGGTAATCCCAATGCCAGAAGCTCATTAGCAACCTCTGGGTTTAGTGGTCTACCTTCATAATGAAATTTATCAGGGTGTGTAATTCCACCAATCTTAACATCACCATAAAATAAGGCATACCCCTCCCCTGCAACCTTAGGGTTACCTCTCATAATTGTGATTGGTGTATCAGTAATCTCAACACCTCTCTTATTCTTAGGTTTTACGGGAGTACCTCCTTTATCATATTCTACTTTACGAATAGATAAGAAAGCTTTTAGGGAATCTGCATCAGCTTTATCCAATACCTCAAGAGCCTGTGCTCTTTCCTCTTCATCCTGAGGAAGGGTAATACGAATTAAACTGGTTGCTTTATCTAGAATAGGCTCAGTACCATGAGTCTCGTAACGCTTGTTAGCCTTATTAAGTTCTTTTAATATATCTAACTCTTCATCAATTTGCTCTTGAAGCTCAGTGTACAATCCTTTAACTTCTGGATTAGCAGCCTCTTCTGCCATAGCTTCTGCAGCCTCTTTGTATTTAGTTAATGTAGAGATAGCATTAGTTAGAGTTTCTGGTGAATATCCATCTGGATTCTTCAGCTTCTCTCTAACATCTTCAACCAAATCAGAGAACTCATTCTTAAAGCCATTGAACTCTGCATCGTCAGTATCAGGCATTCTCTTGAACTCACCTAATTGTTCAGAAGTCTCATCAGCTTGTACAGACTCTACAAGATTTTGGTTACCAGTCTTGAGTCCAATCTGGATTAAGTCTTGTCTCCATCTCTTGATAAGAGTTTCTTTAGTGATACGTTCCATATCAGCTCGTACAGTAGCTACATCTTCTCCAAACAGAACTGCACCTTCTCTTGAAGAGAGTGCATCAAATTCTTGGACAGCTAATCTTCTTTGCTCTGCAATCTTGTGCAGGTCATTGAATGTATTAGTGATAGCATCTTTGTCGTAAGGTAATTCTTCATATACCTCTTCAAACTGCTTTCTCGCTTCAAATGAAGCCATTAAATCTTCATACAATGCGTCAATATCACCATTGTATTCTAACTTAACAGCCTTACGAGTTTCTTCTTCTTCACGAATAATTGCCTTGATTCTATCTTCAAGATTTGCAATTACATCTTCAGCAGTTTCTTTTCTACTTGACCATTTACCAATCTTCTCTTCCTTCTTGGACATATCAAGGTAACGTTGGTACTTTTTAAGTTCCTTTTGTACCTTACTAATTTGACTCTTATTGAAAGGAATTCTAAGATTAGCATTACGAGCTTGGCGAAGAGTTCTTGGGTCCATCCCTGTCATCTCAGATAAAGTCTCAAACAACTTCTTCTCAGTAGCATCCAGGTCATAACCTAAATGGATGTTGTAAGCTAAAGCAGTTGTTAGGTCTTCATTGAGCATTTCATCAATGTTACCATTCTCATCTTCCCCTACTAATTTTCTGTTACGGATAATTTCTTGAGCCTTGTTAATAGCGTTAGTAGTCATCTCTACCTTTCTTCTAAAAGCATCAACAACTTCTTTCTTACGAGCCTCAAGCTCTTCATCCTTCATATTCTCATAACCAAATGATTCTCTGAAAGCATCAAGTGGCATTTCTTCAACTTCTTTTGCGAAGTCTTCTTCTAAGTATTCTGTGATACCAAGGTCATGATGCATTTTAACTGCACCAAATAGTTCAGCAGATTCAGCTCTCTTAGCTGTAAAGAAGTCAGTATCAGCAATACCTTCCTGCTTTCTTTGGCTACTTGTGTAGATAGAGTTACTTGCCTTAACAGCCTTCTTAAATGCAGGAGCTACGTTACCAGCATTTATTTCATCTATCATTTCTCTAGCAGCAGCTAAATCCCTACGAGTCTCACGGTATTTACCATAAGCACCACCCTGCCAGTTACCATCCTTGAATGGATTAGCTCCTCTGAATGTAGGAGCACCTAAAGCACCAATGATTACACCAATACCAACTTCCTTCCAGAACTCTGGATTCTCGTCAGTACCGAATGTACCATAAGTATCATCAAAAGCATCACCTAATGAGTTCATCATTGTGTATTGGTTATGCGTACCTTCTGGGTTATACTGTCCTGCTACATAGTTGAATGCAGCTCTAGACATCAAGCCTTGGCCACCTTCTTCTACGAAACCTTCATATAATGGGTTTCTAAGTAGTTTAGATGTATAATAAGTACCTCTTAGGAGCTTACCTCCTGTAGTACTTCCCCAACGGTCAAATGCCATCTTCCATGCACCAGTTGCAGCATCCTTACTTATCTTCTTAGCACCTAGGTCACCAGCTACTCTTTTGAACCAGTCAACAGGTTTATTTGCACCTTTAGCTAGATGAGCATAAGGATTAGAAGCTTTAAATAGTCCTCTACCAAATATAGAAGGAAGTGTAATCATATTTACACCACCTACAAGAGCAAGGTTACCAACAAATAAAGCATTAGCAGCTCGATTAATAGTAGACTTCTTAGTAGCTAAATAATCTACTACCTCTTGTGATGAAGGAGTTTGTCCATTAGTTTTAGTATACTCTTCAATGAATTTATTTTTGTACTTGTCTTCAGTATCCTTAATGAAATGATTTGCTTCAACACCTGCCTCATACCAAGCACCTACCATAAAGTTCTTTGTACCCATAGCAGCTTGTTTAGCTGTTTGTCCAAAGCTTTTACCTAATAGCTTAGATGCTTGAGTAAGACCTTGTTTCCATGGAGTTTTAGAAATACCTTTAGTTACAACAGATGCACCTTTAAGCATTCTTGAGAGCATAGAACCTCTTGCAGCAGCAGAGGCTAATCCCCCACCACCAGTAAGATATGCTGATAATACAGCAGAGACTGTAAATGCCATGCCACCAAGAACATCATTAGCCCAGAAATTAGCCTGACCCATACTTTTCCAAAAGTTAGCGTCCTGCTCTGCTTGACTATAATAACTCTTTAGGTTTTCATCCAACCACTCTTCAGCATTCATCATAGCTGTAGAAAATTCGTTATTGAATAATCTTGTAAAATCACCATTGGCGATAGCACCTGGAGTCTTAAGTAAAGCCACAGCAAGTCCACCTATATTACCTATTGTATATAGTCCAGTCTTTCCTACAAATTTAGTTAAGCCAACTCCCCAAGATTCTAACCAATTCTGATTAGCTGCATCAAATTCATTTTGCCACCAAGCATTTCCTTCCTCAGTAGGCTCAAAAGTCATATCTAAATATGACCTACCAGGACTTGAAAAATTAGATGCAACAGCTTGCCTCTTTCTATGTGGAGCTAGGATTTGTTGCGATAGTTGCACTTTAGGAGTAGGAGTAAATCCTACACCTTGACTTGCAAAGTCTTCTACACTAAATGTTTTATCTTCTGCCATATTTATTCTATTGGAATCCCCAAGTTAATCCTCCTGGGTTAACAGGGTTATTAGAAATTCTTTCTGCTTTTGCTTTTGCTTTTACTTCTCTATCTAATGGACCAGAGAACCAGTCTGTAAGTTCATAGTCAATATAATTAGCTAGTCTATTTGCCTCATTATAAACATCTATAGTGGCTTGATTGAAATTCTTTCTTTGTTCTGCTGGGAGGTCAACCTCTGATTGAATCATTCTTTCCCAAGCTGCTTTTCTGTCCCAAGCATCTGAATCTTCTTGAATACTCTTCTCACCAGCCAATCCAAATCTTACACCTTCTCCCTCTTGGTCAGGAAGAATAAATGCATCTCCCGCTGGATTGGAGTAATACTTGTCCATATACTGTTTTTGTTCTAATGCATCTTCATCTAGTATAAGCATTGCTTCAGAAGTATTTGTATAATTATCAATATGGTCTTGAGTCATCTTAACACCCCTACCCGTATTTACAGCTCCTTGAGCTACATGACCAGGTGTATGTCTAATACCTCCTAAAATAGAGTAAGTACCATCTTCATTTTTACTAATTACATTAGTACCTGTATATTCTTTAAAGTCCCTCTGTAAAGTTTTGATATTATCAATCTTAGTCTTACCTGTACGGAAACTTCCAGTTACATACATATCATAACCCTTCTCTCCAGGTCTTGCTATTAAATCTCTTAGGGCTTCTGCCTCTACAGTACCTGCATGGTCAAGTTGAATAGCCTGAAGTTGGGTAAACATCTTGTTAAGTTTTCTACCTGCCCTCTTTAAGTAAATAGTATCATCAGCTTCAAACTTAGATGTTAAGTCTGCAATTTGCTCCTTAATCATTAAGGACTCTTTTGAGTTAGGATTACTCTCTAATATATCTTTATTTTCCCATTGTAACTTCAATACCTGCTTAGCTGCTGGGCTTAAGTTCTTAAACTTAGTATAATCAATAGGAATAGTTCTACCAGTCAGAATAAGGTCTGTAGCTGCTACCTTACCACCACCTGTCCAAGTACCTGGCTTATCAGTAGAGATATCTATACCTTCACCACGTCCTGCTGCAGCAACAGCATCAACTTGACTTAGAGTATACGGGTCATAAATATTAGCCTGTTCTTGCTTTCTCTTCCACTGTGCAATTTTCCAACTATCAGCTCTTCGTGAAAATCCAGTCTCAGAATCCAAAGCTTGAGTAGACATTCCAGATTGATACAATTGAGTCAGGAATTGTGGAACAGAATCTTTTTCCATTACTCCTAAATATACATCTTCTTGAATTGCATTTCTAACATCTGGTCTATTCTGGAATGCTTGGAACATGGCAGCCATTTTCTGCTCAGTGTTCATAGTTTTCATCTCCTCCCAGTTGTCAATGTACATACCATTACTTTCAGCCCACTTCTTAGTAATCTTATCACCTTTTACTTTAGAAGCAATCTTAAGCCACTCATCTTGATACGCAAAATCTTTAGTTGGAGTAAAGCCCGAGAAACTTTTATATTCTCCACCATACGGGTCAGAGCTTCCTACACCCTTATAATCCTTAAGAGATTTTTCGATAGCTCTTCTACGTCTAAATTGTGAGATATTAGAGTCTTTTGATAGGGCATCTTGATAAGCTTGGAATGAAGCAAAGTTAGAACTGATTTTTCCTGCAATACCACTTGGTCCCCAACGTCTAGCTGCCTCTCTAGCAAAGCCACGAAGCTTAGCTCTATTAGTTGGGTCAGTTAAATCCATACCAGTGAACTGTTGAACATTACTATCCAACCATTCCATCTGACGCATAGCCTCAGTCCTATCTGCATTCAAAAATCTTAACTTCTGCCCAAGAGATTCTATCTGACCTGTAGCAGCAATCATTCTGTCTTGAGCACCTTGCTTGGACATAAGTCCCTGCAACATCTCCTGATAAGGAAGTTGGTAAGCCCAATCTATTGGGTTACTTCCACTGGTTTTATAGAATCTACTCATACTCTTTTTCCATTTACATCAACTCCCAAAGGCTTACCCTTGAAAGTAATATTACCTTGTGCATCAATATCAAAGTCTGGTGACATTTGTTTAAGGATATTCAATTGAGTTTGGTTGCGTGTATGCATGTTAAGGTTTCTTCCAAATCCTTGCATGTTAACACCTAAGTTAGATAAGTTGCTAGAGATGTTACTAAAGTAATTGTCTCTATTCATATCTAAGTTAGTCAACCTTTTCTCTTCTGCCTGAGCCTCAGCCATATCGCCTTTAAACATTAAGTCTGCCATAAGCTTAGCTCTTGAGGATGCCACATCATTTAAGAAAGAGGATACACTACGATTCTTCTGTCTATTAATATTTTGTTGGTTAGCTAACATAGATGAGAAATCAGTAGTTCTAATTCTATTCATCTCAGTAGCTACATTAGCTCCCATATTGATATCTCGCAACCCTTCTTCTTGTACACCCTTGAATACATCTGCAACTTCACCCTCAGCACGACGGCTTACTCCTTTGTATGTATTCTGCTCATCTCTGTCAATACCACTGTACATTGTAGTAAACAGTGGGCCCAATGCAGAAATACCAGTACCAATAGCACCAATAGTATTTCCTGTAGTCCATAGTGGATTATCAGGTCTAGTGAACTTACCTACACCATCTACAAAACTATCTTGTGTCAATAGATTGCCAGGTAATTCTGCCTGTCCAGACGCTATAGGGTCAACAGTAGAGAGAGTATTAGGAATACCCTCTAAGCCCATAGGTGTAAGACCTTCTCCCCACTGACGTTGAAATTCCCAAGCAGCTGGTAACATTGTTTCATCTGGGTCAATTTGGATGACTGGTTCCTCAGGAACTGTTCCACCATCTTCAAATGAAGTTGCAAAAATTTGATTAGTCCAATCTTTTAAAGTGTTTCCCACCTGGTCTCTAGCAAATTTTAATGGCTCTAAAGATGTCCTACCCTCTTGTTTTAATATTTCCCGATACAAATCCTGTGCAGCTGCCTCTCTAGCAGCTGGTTTCATATCTGCATAAAAACGTACTTTCTCTCGAAAATCTTCATCACTAATATTATTAAAAAAGGTTTCTCTATTTCCTACAGTGTCTACTCTACCTGCCTTTACTGCAGCAGCACGATAAGCTTTTAATTCAGCCAGCGTTGGCTCCCCTCCACCATTACCATATCTCTTAGCAAAGCCACCTTGAGACATTCTCTTAGCATCTTGCTGAATTTTAGAAAACTCAACGTGGTTACCATCTGCATCCACACCATACATCATTCTGTCGGCTTGTTTGTTTAGTACATCTCTAAGGAAGCCATATCTAAGATTCTTATTCATCTTATACTCAGCAGCCATACGTCTTGGAATTACTACTCCATTCTCACGAGCCTGTACAAAGTTATTAGGAGATTCAGTTTTAGAGTGACGTTTAAATCCCCTATCCTTTGAATACTCCTCAATGATTTCTCCAGATGCTCTATCTACCATCAACTCACCCTCCTCTACATTTATAAGAGGATTAGTAACTGAAAGTCCACCATCTTCAAAGGTGATGACTCCACTAACTCCGCCAGGATTCATGTTAGTAAAACCTGAATTATTAAGAGATGCCATACTAGCCTTCTCTTGTTCAGCCTTAGCTTGTGTATCTTCCTCAATAAAATGTCCAGCAACACCACCTAATAGTGCTCCTCCTAACATTCCCCAAGGGCCCAACTTAGCACCAGCCTGTAAACCAGAAAGCCCCCCTGAGAGAGCTCCTCCTAGTGCATATTTAGGTGTTATCTTTATTTCTTTAGATTTCATAATTATCGTGCTGTAGTGTTCGTTTGAAAAACTTTTACTTGTGTAGAAAGTTTCACATTGTCAAATATACTAAAAAATAACCGTAAAGTCAAGTGTTTACCCCTAAAAACATCCTGTTCCCACCAGTTTTTATTCAAGTTTATTGCTGATGGATTTATAATCTTGTCTATGTAGTAATTAGACTGATAGTCTGAATTACCCCAATTTTTTGTGAATAGTGGTACATCATAGTCACCAACCATGTCTCTAAAGTTATTGAATGAGAATGTTCTCTCATTAATATCTAATAGAGCCTCAGTCTGTACATACTCCTGACTTCTTTGTAAGATTCCAGTAGTGTCATCCCGCTTGGTTACTAGGGTTAGCTCCCCTGAACTCTGATAGTTATTGTATAAGATTGCTTTATCAAAGGTTATCAATCTCTTATCTACGAAGTAGTTGTTAGTTGAATCCCACTGCTTAGCTTTGGTTACAAAGCCAATAGAATCATATACTCTAGTTTCCAAAGGATTAGAAGATTCTACCATTTCAATGATGTGTGGATATATAGTACCATAGAAGTTTTGGTAACTGAACTTCTCACCATGTTTCCAAATACCTGTAGTATCCTGACCATCAATTATACCAATTTGTAGTTTATTATCTACGGACAGGAAGTGTAATTTACTACTGATATAGTTAGTTGGTCTATAGCTATGGAAACTAATCCAAGCAGACCTCTTCATTGAGAAGGAGATAGTCCAACCAATATCTTCGAAGAGTAGTGGTCTAGTGTGTGGAGTAATCTCATATGAGGTCAATCCCGAGAAGATAGTCCAAGTACCATCAACTATATCCATGCGAGTAGGCACAAGTACGCCTCCCACAAGAACTGTAGTTCCCTGTACATAAGACTCTCCTAATGCAGTTAATCTATAGTCATGCTTAGTAAGTATCCATCTTTCATTTCTTGCATCATATACAGAAGTGTATCCTATACCATTATAAGGGTTAACAGGACTATCCTCATGAATATAATTTGGATTACTTCCAACTCCATTCTTAAGGTCTTCATATTGTGCAGGTAGATTTAGAGGTAGGTGTTCCTTAAAGAATCCGTGCATACCATACTTAGGACTGGCTAGGTTTTGTATACCCTTAGTATATAAGAATATATTACCCGCCTCTGCATCTATAGAGAATACACCATTCTCTGTTATATCCATAGCCCACTGACTCTGATTACCTAAATAACCAATATCTGAATCTACAATTTCTTGTACAGGTAAAGAGAAGAACTCTCCAGTGCCTAGGTTAATAGTTTCTTCCGAGACCTTAATAGCCTTACTTGTTGAGGGTAATACAAACCTACTCTCCTCTGTATCTACAAAGAGTGTATTCTTAAAGTTGAACAGCTTAGTTATACCTCCTCTATTAGAGTTGATATCCTTATAGTTGTTGATAAGAGTGTTTAAATAGTGGTCAGCAAGTTCCTCTTGATAACTTCTCTCTGAGTATACTACTCTATTTGTAAACTCATTCAAACAATCAGAACAATAGTTCCATGTAAGCGGGAGTTGTATAAAAGTAATCTCCCTATTATTTAACGAGTAGTCAGTATTGTAGTTATAATAGTTAGGGATATAGTTACCGCCTTGTAATGCTGGTTCTAAGAAATCATCCCACAGAGTTAATGTATGAGACTTAGGATAGAATGTTTGGTCAGGTAATTCGTGTCGCAACTCTGAGTTAACTTCACTTTCTGCCCAATAAGTAACAAGGTTACTATAATTCCAAGTAGTCACACCAGTACTAAGAGCTTCAAAGTAAGTAGTAACACTACCATCAAATTCAGCTCTGAATGTCTGATTGAAATCCATCCTGGCAATAAAGATATCTCCACCAAACTCTGTAGTAAATTCCTGTGTCTGCATACAAACACTGACAGGCAAATAAATTAGATTCTCTAGATTAGTATATACATCAAAGCCAGAAGCTTTAAGTGAATAGTAACCAACATAATCTGAATTATTAGTACCAGTATCATAAATAGCTAAGTCGGCTTGAATACCAACATCTACATTATTTTCATCTAATATAACAGAATCTACATTAGATTCTAACCACAGGGTCTCTTGCTGGAAGTTATTAATCTTCTTTCTTGAGAATGTACCTCTATCTATAGTATTAGCTCCTATATAAGAGCTTTGCGTAATAGGTATATTACACTTAGAATTAATCCTAATCTGAGTTACATTGTCATAAATAGCTTCATATCCACCGCCTTCACCAGCAGTAGCACCAACTGGTCCAATAGCATCAATATCTGCCTCAAACAAAAGCTCTGACTTAATGTGACTAGGTTTAATACCTGCACCAATAAATTTAGTATATGCTGAATGGAATGCTATTTTATCCTGTCTAGAACTCACTCCAGAAGTAACAGTACCTAATAAAGCACCTGCTTCTGCTCCCGCAGGAACATAAGTATCTAGGTTAGCTGTAGTTGGATAATGCTTATTCATCATTGCAGCTTGGAAATCAAAAGAATCTCCAGTACTAATAGTAGCTTTTCTACCAAAGTATCCAATACCTTTATCTAATACTGTCTTATTAAGAGGAGTTCTATCCGCCCTAACAATCTTATATCCAACAACTCCAGCAGGAAGAGAAATATTGTCAAAGGCAATACCTAATGGATAGATGTTACGACCAAATCCATCCTTCTTATAGTGAAGTTCCAATGAAGCATCAGGCATTCTGTGGTGACGTATTTTTTCACCAGCCAAATCTCCATAGATATAATTACCATCACAGTCCTGTGTAGTAGGATAAGTTGCTGTATCACATTCATGATAAGCCAATGTACCTGTAGATTCAAGGTCAGTAAATCCATACTCACCTAAAGGTCTTAATGCACTATCACCTAATGTAGTATCCTTACGAGCAGTATTAAATACTTTCCATCTTTCTACTGTATCACTATTGGCTGCAGATAAACCAAGATGAGCTACCTCATGTTCATCAATTTTATCTGTCTTATTACCTAAACCATTAGTTACTACTTCGTAAGTACAATCATCCCAACCACCTGTAGATGTATCTACTGGGTATCTAGGATGATATTGTGGTCCACCATTGTTAGGGTCAGCTGATGGTATAGTAGCACCATCAGCAAATTTATTTTTCTCTCTACCAGGAATGTGGAATACTGGTGACCTATCACCATCTTCATAGATGTAATAGATACCAAAAGCATATACCTCATCCCTCATATATGACCTGTTGTCATAATAGTATGAACCCTGCTTAGCTGAGAATTTACGAGGATTAGTCGTATCATCTGCTCTACCATTCTTTGTATAGTAGAAAGTCTGAATATCATTAGCTAATGCTTGAAGGCTTGTGAAGTCTCTACTAGGAGCCTTTATGTTTCCACGAATAAGTCTATTCTCTAATTGAGTAATAGTTTTAGATGAATATACATTTTTGACATAAGAGATGTCAGGGATGACGGTAGAACTGTCAAGGATACCTGTTAATGTATATTCCATACTAGCCCCATTGATAGGTAAGTTCTCTATACTGTAATGAGTTGTAACACCATTAACAGTTAGAATAGCTACTATCTCTAGGTAAGCATAGTTAGTGTCAATATTACTGATTGTAGTTGTGACAGATTTATTTGTTGTAGTACCTGCTTCACAACCAGTTATCTGTGAATAAGTTTGTGAGTAGAAGTCATCAATAATAGCGATGACTGGTGTTGGGTCACAGTATCCAGCACCATTTAAGTTTTCATCCAGATGTTGTACTGCAAGTTGGAGAGCACCTGACGGAAGGTTTCCACCATTCTCATTTAAAGAAATAAACTCAATACATACTGGTTCAGTCAGTTTATCAACATTAAATTGTGGGCAGTACCATTTAGATTCTTCTGGGTCAGTTACCTCATCATAGTCATCTCTAATGAAAGTGTCCAGGTCATCTAGATTAAGATGTCTATCTGGATTAAGATGGTCTACCCAATAGATAATTCTTTCACAACCGTTACGTACTCTGAAAGATGCTTCAATAGGGTAGTTTCTATTAAAGCCTAAACAATCAGATGTAACATAGTTTACAAGTTTACAGTTCTTATCTAGTGTTGAGATGATGGAATTACCTGTATCATTATCTACATAGAATAATACATTCATTCCATCTTCCATATAGGCATTACCTAATAGGATATAAGAATCTGGTACAGAAGCACACTCTATATTAGAGTTTTCATTTGAGAGAGCAAAGATATCCCCCTCCGTAGAATCATCTACAGCATTAAGAGCAAAAGGATAAGTACCTTGTGGTTGTTGTTCGTGAGATGTATCAGTAAAGAGACCTTTACGAGGTCCAGTAATCTTAATACCTGTATCTCTTTCTTGTCGTTCCGCCATGTAAATTAAATCTATCTAAGTCATTTAAGTTGCCAAAGAAGTTAGTATAACCTCTATGTTGTTTTATTAGCTTCATATTACCTCTATACAATCTTTCCCTCTCGTCAATATTGCTAGGCATCATTTGTCTATTCTTAGCTGCTCGTACATACCAATGCCAATCTCTAGTTAGCTCTCTGTACAAAGCTCTATAAGCTGCGGATGGCTCGTTGTAGTAACGAGACTTAGCATCCTTCATCATAATATATGCAGTAATAGCTTCCTGATACTCAAATAGGTCTGGTATCATAGGGTAGCCATTATCATCAAGTGGCATGCTTAGATAGGCGAGGCATACATTACCCTCTTGGAACGAAGTATAAATCATTCCATTCCTAATGCTATATTCATACTCACTTGGATAAACCATATTGATACAGTTTTCACAATGCATCATATTGGTCACACTGAATGGACTTGCTGCCAATCTCAGTGGTAAGAAGTTACGATAGAAGTCTTTTGTGAACTTGCTGTAGATTGTTTGGTAATCCTTCACAACATCATAATACCTCTGCTCAGGGATATAATATCTGTTATGAGAACTCCAACATTCATCTGGGTCTTCTTCATCACATGCACCTAAGCATGTATCATCTACACCACATGAAGTAGTGCAATCATCTGTGCTCACATCTGTGCTAAGAGAATAAGCTGCCATAACAATCTCCTGCATTCCCTCTGGAAGTAATGCCTTATGGTCTTTAATCTCTAGAAACTCTACCTTCTCCTCAAACTGTTTAAATGCTCCAATGGCTGCTAGGGCTTCCCCTATCATTTCAATAACATCGGATTCATTATATTCAGGACCAATGATATTCTCTCTAAATAGTTTAGAGATAATTGTATCAACTGAAATCAAATTGTGGTTAGCCATAGTGTTTGAATATCTTTATTTTATTCTGTTTTATAAGAGATGATAAGTTCCTTGAATGTTTACGAATCAATTTGAAGTTATACATCTTCCTATTCTGAAATCTTGAATGAGCCTTACGCCATTTAAGTTTGTAGATAAATCCATCTGAGTGAAAGTTTTGATGGTAAATGGTCTTGCCATATTTTTTGGTAGCACCAAAGTCTACTGTATTACTCTTACCTTTGAACTTATCTACATATAGGTCTCCCATATTGTAAGGGAGCTTATAAGTTTTACCTGTTAGAAGTTCATCAACAATGCCCTGAAAAACCATCTTAGCAGCTTTCTTAAATTCAGAAGCTTCTAGATGAAATGGAGTGTCTTTATTCTCTCTCCTATATTTATTGTATAGGTCTCCTAGGGTCACTGAATCTTCCTCTCGGGTACTTCTTGTCTGGGTTTGTTGCATCATCTTCTGCGTTGTTTTCTCTATCTTCGTATTGTGTATTGAATGCTCTAATTAACTCTTTGGTAGCCAAATCAATGACAGGTATCTCTAAAGAGATATCTATCTTGAACTCACTGTCCAATGGAGTTGGGCAATCCTTAGTTTCATCATCACATTCTGCACAAAAGTCACAATCAAAGTCAGTAGTATCTGCAAAGATACCAGCAACTGTAACTGTCTTAAGTAATTTTTGGTCTGCTGTAGGAGCAGTTAAATACAAGTAATCATCTTTAAAGAAGAAGTCCTGAGTTTTAGAAGTATACTTATTCCCTTTCTTCTTAGACTTAGCCACCCATGTTGTTCTAGAGAACGTCTTAGTACCATCAATAGATGTCACCGCATGGATATAATCTCCATGAGATGATGAGACAGGTCTAGGGATTGTGCATGTTGATTTCAGTATGGTACATCCTGTAGGTGGAGCACAAGGACAGTCATGAGGCTCTGCTACTTCCATAGGTACACATTCTAAAAACTCAATATTTCTATCTGAAAGTTGTCTACGCTTACTGCCTCTTTGATATAGCAGAGTTGCCTTTGCACTCTTTAACGCAGAAAAGATGAGCCTATAGCTCATCCTACTGTCATCTGTTGCTACACCTGCTTGGTAAGCTGATTGAACTCTTTCGCAAACTTCTCTTATTGTCATGTTACTTGTTTATTTGAACAAAGCCAATCTTACCACCATTAGTATCCCAAATGTAAGCCATAGCTTTTCTATCGGTATAATAACCTGCAGACCTATGCCATTCATCTGAACCGCCTAAAGATGGAAGAAACTCTACTTCAATTCCTCTATACTCATCCTTCATGTGTTTGTGGATGTGTCCTAATCTCCAAGACCTATGTGTAGTCTTTGAAAATTCTACAGGAACCTCAGTTGCCATAATCAATGGTAGCTCTTGTGGTTTAATTTTATCTCCATGTGTATAGGCAAGTAAGTTATTACCATATACAACATAGTTTCTTTCCTCTCCATTATTAATAACTTGTACCATATCATCCTGACTGAATGTTGCAGAAAGCAACTCACCAAGATAGAAACATCTCTCAAAGTCATGATTACCAAGAACAGTAATAACTGTAACAGGTGCAATCTCAGACAGCAACTTAATTGCTGATACTACAGATAGCCAAGCCATTCTAAATGACTCTCTCCATCCAGCATTATCTTCTTGTGGAGTTCCTCTTGTAGTAGTCTGTCTCATACCTTCTGAGTTCAAAATATCATTACCCATAGGTAAGAAGAACCTGGAAATATTATAGACAGATGCTCTACGAACTAACTCGCCCACAGCCTCTACATATAATGTAGCTTGTTCTTGAATAGTTAAACCATCCTTCTTTCCAAAGTGGAAATCAGGTAGATTGATTTCTACAGCCACTTCATCTCCCTCAAACACATTCTCTTGTAACTCTCTAGGTTCTGCAAGATTCTCTAAATCTGCAAGTAACTCATTCTTGAGTTTAAGGAATTCAGAATTATCTACTGCTTGTTTAGGAGCTGTGTAAGATTCTCTCCATTCTCCTGAGGCTGTTTGCCAACGTGACTTAAGTACTAAATTATCTATAGCCTCGTCTTCTTCCCTCACCATTACTCTGGCTTCTTTTAAAGCTTCATAGCAAACTTCTGCATCAACTCCTAATTTGTCAGATAACCTTTTAGCTCCCTCTTTAAGGTAGCCAGGCTTTTCCAACAAGAATTCAATAACATCTTGTTTATTCATAAAATATTAGTTTCCACAAACTTAAGGAATATAATTGACAATTCCAAATTTTTTTTACTCCCAATCCCAAGTTACACTTTGTAAATAAAGTGTTCCTGTATATTGACCTGTCCAATCTGTACCTGAAGCAAGGACGTGTCCCTCTTCAATAGCAGTACCTGATACAACAAATCTATATGGAGTAGCTACCTTAATATCAATAGCTCCAAGGTTTGTAACTCTAGCAATACCAATAAGGTTAACTGCCTCAGTAAGAGAACTTGTCTCTGTAGCAAAGATAACAATTGGTGCGTAGATAGTAGTTGAAGGATAGATACTTACAGCTGAACCTTCTCCTGATGGATTATAAGTTGCAGGTAATGTTGCTACATTCATCCAGTCAGACTCTTGACCATCATTAGCTGAGAGGTCCCAGTTAATAACAAAGTTAGTGAGAGCAAAGTCTCCCAAAAGTCTAAATGGCCCTGCTGTAGTTTTTCTAACAGCTGGAGTTACAGTTCCTGCAGATACACCGCCAGCAAATGCTGACATAGCTTGGTCGGGCATATTCCTAGTCTTCAAAGTATAGGTATGCTCTCCAGAACCAGTCTTAGCTGCTGCTAAAACAAGTGCTGGCTCCGAATTAGCCACATCAGTATTGGCAGCTAACATAGAAATAGTGATATCATACTCTGTTGAAGTTGCAGCATCTACATCTACACTTGTATCACTAGATGTTACTGTACGTCCGTCTTGACTTTGTAACGTAGCAATATCCGCAGCATTAGTTGCAATGTTTGTAACATTAGTAGCAATGTTAGCAGTGTTAGTAGCTATATTAGTTGTGTTAGTAGATATGTTACTAGTATTCGTTGAGATATTACCTTGGTTAGTAGTAATACTTGCCTCATTAGTAGTAAATCTATCCGTAATAGTATCTCCTACTACTGGGATAGTGAAGTCTGCACCAGCCAGGGCTTCTACTAATACCTCAAACTGGCTAATCCTTAACGCAATTAGGTTAAGGCATTCTTCTCGTGTAATTTTATTATGACAATTCTCCATTGCAATTTACTAAATATTTGATTGGTATATTTTCTACTTCACAAACTATATCATCTAGATTAACACAATCTATACAATCTTCTGTGTAGTATTCTAAGATGAATGCATAGTTTCTATACTTCATCAATCTTTTTCTATGAACCGCTGCAGCCTCTTGAAACCCAAACATCTTAGATTGAATGTACAGAGCAGAGGTTAGGTACTGTGCAGTTCTAAAAGTATTCTTTGCTATTGTTATTTCCTCTGTACTTAACATGTTTCACAATTATCTAAGTTATCAATTAGGGTATTTAGGTATTCATATAATTCACAAGTCTTACAACAGTTGGCACAAGTATTGGCATATGTAAGTGCCTCAAACACAGTCACTAAGTCATCTGACTGTACCTCATCATCTACAATAGCCTCGATAATTGTACAAACAATTTCATCAGCTACGAAGATACAGACATGATACTCTTGAGTCCACTCTGCTGCAGACGCATCATCTCCTGTTACAAAGAACCTTACATGATAAACACCATAAGTAAATTCAGTCTTTTGAAAAGCTTCTGGTTCAATCTTGATAGTATCATCTGCAGTATTGCTGTAATAAGTAGATGAACCTCCTAAGGTAACTCCCTCATTAGTAGCTAGAAGATAATCATCATCTGAACAACTTGTACAGGAATCACATCCCACCCAAGTATTAAATTCTACTGTTTGAATAGCTTCTGTATTACCACCATCAACATCAGTCCAAGCTGTATTTGTGGTTGTGGTAAATCCTGATACTACTATCTGTCCGTTAGTAGAATCGAATGTTGTTGTTAAATCTAATGTTAATGCTGGCATAATTATATAAATTCTCCTGTTTCAATATCAAGTAAATAATAGAATAATTTAACAGTTAAAGTTCCATCACCTAATGTATAAGCACCACCTGTAAAAAATTCAAAACCACTAAAAATAGAGTGTCCACTAAATGAAGTATTAGTGCTTATAATCTTATCTGCAGAATATGATTCTAAATTATCATTAATGAGTGGACCTGGATAAGTACTATAGTTAACCCCTCTAATAGAAAAAGAAGCCCCTCCTGTAGTAAAGGAAGTAGTATTATGATTGTACTTAACTAATGCTGCAACATATACACCCAAAGTACTCTCATCTCCAGTGTCAGGCACTAAATTAATAGTATTAGTGTGTCCGTTTAATATTTGATTAGTCGTAATTATAGTATCTACAGTATGTAATACTGGGGGATTAGTTTCTAATTCACAAATCCTACACTCTAAATTTTTAGTTAATTCTAATAAAGTAGCACTGCTTAGTCCTTTCTTACTATTCTGTCTCATTATCTATTTGTTTAATTTCTTCATTCATTATATTCTCAGCAGACTCTTTCTCTAAGAACTTAGATGTCATATTAATGATAGTTCTCATTTCTGCTGATTGTATTTCAGACAGTTGTAATTTCTGTCTCAGGTCATTTATCTCCTCCTCCAATTGTTTTATCTTATCCTTGCATGACTTGATATATGTTGTATATAACCACCTAACTAGTCCGAAAAGAACAGTTACTGCTCCCCCAATTTCTGCTATTAAGGTTAATACACTGGGTCCATGCGTTATATCAAATAAATAGTTCATCTGAGGCTTTCCATATAAATTCTATGTATCTATCTTTATCTTTATAAATCATACTCTTTGTATAGACCTCCCCTCCTTGTTTATGCTGAATAATACTGGATTTTACCACTACCTCACCTGCATCAAGAAGTCCAATGATATATTGCATTTTCTTCTCAGAAGGGTTACTTAGGCTATATTGAGATAGGTTACTACCTACCAAATCTTCTGGCGTGTAACCGATAATTTCGTCTATATTATCACTTGCGTAAGTTATCTCTAATCCAGTTGGAATTAATTTAAATTTTACCGTAGCTTTATTATGAGAAGCTGTAAACTTCTTATAAAACTTGACAAGATTTGGTAACTCATCATATGGTATACCTTCTTTCCAATCAGATGCCTTGATAATCTTCAACAAGGACTCTTTGTTTATTTCACCATTGTCCATTATACTGATGTATCAAAGTTTGTTAAATCTGAAAGTTGAGTAGCTTTCTGAATCTGCTTACTCTTTCTGTAATAATTCTTCTCCACTGTCCTTGCAGCATTCATGTATGCCAAGAATACAGTATTCCAATTACTTCTCTGTACACTAACTAATTCTCCATCTGAATCTATTAACTGAACATCAGAGGTTACACTTCCACCTTCTGCAACTACAATTGTATTAGTTTCTACAATATCAGCTCTAGTTTCTGCATCAAAGCTGAAACGCTTTGTATTACGTACAATACCTGTAGATACTGCTGTAGCATAATTAGACTCTAAACTAGTCTGTAATTCTTCCTTACGTTGTGCCAGTTTAATCTGGTCATTATAAGTACTATCATTGTCAAACACATAAGCTGCTGTAGGTGGAATACCATCAGTAACAGCTTGGTTGTATCTAGTTAAGGCAGCACCATCTACCTTTCTATATTTCTTTCCAACACCAATGTCTGAAGGACTAACCTGATTCTCAGGAAAATCTACAAACCTGTTATATTGTGTGTAATAAAATTTTGCCATTTCTTTAATAATTTATTCTTCCGTTATTACTTTCTAGAATATGTATATCTCCCATGTTTAGTTTATCAAGGAAATATAATACATTTTTCCAACGTGTAGTTCCTGTTCCAACAGGATTTACTGTTCCTGTTCCGAAGTTACCTCCAAAACCACCATAAGTTGCTATTTGTCTTACAGCTACAGAACTACCATTAGTAGCAGTAACTCTCACTCCATCTTTATATTGTAAACCCTCTCCTGTTGTATATACACCTGTAAAATTATACCAAGTTCCTGTAGATAAAGTAGCACTATGGTCTACATCCACATTAGATGTAGTATCTTCTATTGTCATTTTGACAGCAGTACCACTTACAAGTTCATAAAAAGTTATTTGTTCCGAAGTACTACCATTATATAACCAATTATAAACTGTATATCCCCCTGTTCCTTTAGTTTCTATTAATACTTTCATATATAGAGATACAAAAGTACCATTTGTATTAACTTCTGTACCTATAGCAGTTCCAAGATTTGAATATCTTAATCCTTGTCTACTACTAGGAGTGGCTCTAAAATGATATTCTCCATATTCAGAATAGGTAACATTATAATTAAAACTTCCACCCACATTAGTAGAATATGGATAGCTACTTGCTTCTACAGAAGTATTAGCGGTTGAATTATTCAAAGGTGCATCTAATTGCGGTCTCTTACCCAAACATCCCATTATCATAACTTTACCCTCCCGTTGTTTAAGTGAAGAATATACATATCTTGTCTAGTTAAAGCACCATCAAATTGGAAGCAATATTTTCTTCTCATAACTCCTGTTCCAACAGGATTAACTCCCCCAGACCCAACTAGACCAAAACCATCATAGTTATAACCAGAACCAAATGCTCCTGTATTGGTTTGAGTACCACTATTAACATTGCCATTAATAAACCCTATAGCATAGTCTTGATTACCAGTTATGATTACAGTGTACCACGTACCTAAAACGTTAGTTTGTGCGATATTAGGGTCTATAGGAGTAGGAGAAGCCCAAAGTCTAAGTTCAACAGCAGGTGTACTATTGTTAAACCCTATATTTACTCCTATACCTTGATAATAAGTACCGTCAAAAACACCTGTGTAATTATAGTGAGCAGTATGATTTCCATTACTTCCCCAAGATTCCACCAATATTCTTTGTACATTAGTAATAGAACCGCTACCTCCAATGTTATTCTTAATAGTAGTTCCCCAATTACTAACTCTTACACCATTAGTAGTAGCACTAGTAGTTCTTAGACTACTTTCACCATATTCAGAGTAAGTGGCATTATAACTAACAGTAGCACTATGGGTACTTAATGTAGGGTAAGTACTAGCAGCCCATGACTTATTAGCCGTATCCGCAGTAAAGGGATAGTCCAACTCTGGTCGTTTACCTACATACCCGAATAACATTATACTCCTATTCCTCCTACAATATGAACATCACCATTGGCATCGTCAAATACCTCTAGTCTTAACCACTCTCCTGAATCTAAAACAGTTGTAGCACCAAGGTTACTAATAGCTGTAGTACCATGAGTTACTGTAATCTGTCCGCCAGTTGTATTCTCAATGAGAACTAAATGTCTTACTCCTGTTTGAATAGTACTAGTGTCAATAATAGTATCATTAAAACTAGCACCACCTGTTACATAAGCCCAGTAATCAGAGGATAAATCTAATCCTGCAGCACCTACTGAATGAGCTACAGTCTGCCAAGAGGCTGCACCACCACCACCAGAAGCAGCAGCAGCTATCCAAGTATTAGTAGCTGCATCATAAGTAAGCACATATGTATCTGTTGGGGAAGTAGCATTAACGTCTGAAATCTCATCCAGAGTTAAACTTCCACCATTCTCTACACAGCATATTCTTTTTTCTAGTTTCTTCAGAAATGCTGACATCTCTGAGCTAGACATACTTTCATTTAATCCTGCCATAATTATTCTTCTTCTGTAGCCTCATCCTCTTTAGGCAAGGCTGCTTTAATTGATTGAATAGCGTCAAGTATCATCACATGGTCTTGTCTTGTACCAGGTACTTGAGCTGTAACTTGTTCTAAAATTTTAATTGCTTCAGTTGCTTTCATAATGTATTCAATTTATTTATTAGTGTAGATATACCAAACTCTTTTTTATCTAAGAGTTTTACATCAGTTGCATTGTTAATTTCTGTCTTCCATTCCCCCAATTGAGTGTATACATCATTGAATACTTGTCCTTGGTGATTGCTCCAATTATCATTTAAGGCTACCTTTCTAATTACGAAGGGTAAAGCTAACTTCATAAGGTATTCTTCAACCTCATCTAATTGGCGTATTTTAGCCTCTTGTACAACCTCTAATGCTGTCTTTAGTACCGTAGTACCATCCACATCATATAAAGGCGAATAAACCTTGTCTACGATAGTATATGATACCTCATCTTCTTGGGCATCATACTCAATTGGTCCGTAAACTTTAGTGACATCGGGGAGTTGTGGTTTAAGTACACGGTAGTATCCCCAAGTCTTCATCTTTTCCAAAGTATCTAATTCAATCCAAGTATCAGTTACTGGGTCTAATATCTCATTGGGTACTCTTACCCCAATTTCTAATATAGTATTATTTTCGACTTTTGCAAACATTATGTGTTAAAATTTTCTAGTGGTTGTCCATTTCCTTCATTGTATAAGGCCTCCTTTTCTACATCTAACAAGCTCCTCTCATATAACACTGTTTCATCTATTCTGCCATCAAAAAATCTTTGGAAACTACCGTTATTATCAAATGCAGCCATATAAGTACTGCGTGCAGAAGAATAGGGGCCTGAGTCAGTAAGAGTTGCTACATTGGTGTAGTTCCATTGAATAAACCAATCTGTCCCATTATATCCACCCAATACATGATACCATGTTCCAGTGGACCATGAGTTAACATTTATTTGACAGACAATGTTATCAGGAGGACTTACTCTATATGTACTTACTTGAAGATACAAAGTTCCAGCATCATTATATAACCTAATAGTATACGGTTCTTGTGCGCTATCGTATCCCTTACTAAATAAATATGCATAATTACCAGTAGTAGGTAGTGTATCCGCATTTAACCATAATGATACTGTAAAAGTAGATAATACAATAGCTCCAAAATTTACATAATCACTTGTACCATCAAAGTTTAAAGCATCATTGATTATACCAGTAGCTCCTGTAGTTGCTCCTGTAATAGTCCCATCATTAGTACCTAATGCATCTACAGCAGTAGAACCAGAATCATCTAATTTCCAATAAGAAGTTATCCCTTCGTACAAAGTAGTAGTCCAATATTCAAAGTCATCAAAACTCTGAGCATTAGATTCATTGTAAAGTTGTAGTACTTCTCTATCAGAAAGTCCTCTATTCCATATACCCACTTCATCAATCTGACCATCAAAGTTATTTCCAGTGCCTCCATTATTTGCCCCAATTGTAGTATTGTGAGCATAAGTTGGAGTGCCAGTTAGAGTATCACTAACTAAAGTTCTTCCAGTCTCAACCCCATTCAAATAAAATGTAGGAGCTTGAGCAATGTAAGTTAGAACTACATGATTCCAACCACTTGCTGCGGTAAAGGTATCTGTAGAATTTGCATCACATAAGACTCCTGCGGTTTCCCTAAATACAAATAATAATTGATTTGAAGTATTACGCTCAAATGTCCAACCCCTAAAGTCTCCTGAATTTTCTCTATTACCTATAATAGTATAACTACCGCCATCTGCATCCATGTTTACCCAAGCGGAGATACTAAAGTCTTCATTATATTCAAACTCAAAATTACCTCCAACATCTATATAATCGTTGCTACCATCAAAATCCATAGCGTCATTTAAGACACCAGTGGCTCCATATGTAGCTCCATTATTAGTACCATCGTTGGTTCCTTGACTATCAACTAGTGTTCCAGAGGCTTCGTCCAACTTCCAGTAAGATAGAAGTCCTGCTTTTAATGTAGCTCCATCGTAACCAAAGTCACTATAAGCTAAAACATCTCCTCCATTGTAAAGTTCTAAAACCTCTCCACCCACTGAATCTCCTATCTCTACTCCGCCATCAGTAAGGGCTCTATTCCAAAGTCTTAACTTCTTCATAGAACCTTGCCAGTATAGTGAACCACCACCATATCTTCCAACATTGAGTAAACTTCCTAGATTACCCATAGTAACAGTAATAGGAGTCTCTGCTTCAAATACATCATCTACATACATCTTCATACGAGCTCCCGTCATAATAACAGTAATAAGATGCCAAGCATCGTCATTAACTGCAGTAGTACTGGTTACTGTTTCATTAGTAGTAGTACCTGTTTGAAAGATAGCAAATCTAGCTTCTCCTGTAGACAAAGTAGTAAAGGCATATTCTCTATTAGTAGTATTACTGCCTTTATACATAGCCCAATTAGTAGCTGTAGTAGTGGTTTTTACCATTACACTAAATGAAAACTCCGCATCAGTAAAAGAGTGTTCGTCTACATCAGGTATTGACGCATAAGAACTAGTACCATTAAAAGTATATTCTGTACCTGTTCTAGTAAGGTCATTAGTAGTAGTACTATCCTGAGTTCCATGAGCATCAATCATTTGACTAGGATTTGTATCCGTCATCTCATAGGATGACACTAACCCAGATTTCAGGTTATTTGGGGGAGAAGCAACTCCTCCTCCACCATGTCTTGCTGGATTATATATCTTACTCATTAGTATCCTATCAATTGAATCTTAAGCCCCGTTGCTGTTCCGTCACCAATATTATCAAAGTCTATTGTAATCTCATCATCTTCTGAGAGTAGTGCTGTAATAATAGTTGCTGGAGTAGCTGCAGTTGTACTTGTCTTTTCAGTAGCATCAATGGTAAGTTTAGTACCCAAGATACTACCAACACCTGTTTTATTGATGTCAATAGTAAAGGTTCCTGTAGTGCAAGCAGTTGTAAGAGAAGCTCTTACTTCAGTTACTGTCATAGTTTCCGTAACTCTAAACGTAGCTTGTGCTGTACCAGTAGAAGCAATAGCAGTAGTTTCATCAGTTACAGCTATCTTTTCTACAATTGGACTATTAAGCAATGTAGTACCTACACTATTCTCATAGAAAAGATTATCACCACTAGCCCAAATATCTCCTGTATTAGGAGATGAAGGTGTAGTACCAGTAGGAATATTCAGGGATGCTAATGATGCAGTAGATGCACTTGCAAACATAGTACCTCCACCCAGATAGAATCCTACTAAAGTAGAATCACCAATAGTCGCTGTATTACTACCGTTACCGTATGCGTTATACCCTATTGCAATTTCATTTGTGTTGCCGTTTGCGTTTGCTGCTGCACCAAAACCAATAAATACGCTGTTTGCATTGGTGTACATCGGGGTGACTCCATTAGCATAAGCACCTGCATCGTGTCCAATACCAACATTCTTGCCACCTGTTGTCAAAAGTCTGAGGGCAGCATGACCGACTGCTGTATTTTCTGCTGACTGACATTCATATAATGTCCCCTCTCCAATAGCTACGTTTTGGAAGTTCTGTGCAACAGTAGCTGAGGTATTACCCATTGCCATGCGACCAATGACAACACTTGAGTAGGTATCTACCAACTTACCTGCACCCCATCCAATGAATACGTTTTCGTATTCGCCTGTTACCGCATTCCCCGCAAGGTGTCCAATCTTGACGTTATTACCATCATCGTCAATTTGCATCAAAAGTTCACCCGAAGCGTTCTCCACCCTTAAAGCGTTGGTTGCATTGGTTGTGCCTGAACCAACTACGGTCAACTGCCCATCAGCACTCGCATTCGCAGAGCCAATAACTGTACCATTGGCTGATATCAAGTGAATCTCTCCACCATAACTCGCCTCCGTTCCTCCATGCAAGTCAATGTAGGCAGCGTCATCTACGCTACTATTGAGTCGAATCTTTTGGTTGTTATAGTAGCCTGTAACCATACCAAAACCTGCTCCAATCTCTCGGATGAGGTTGATGTAGCCTGTGTAACTGTTTGTATATCCTACTGTAACGCTTGTGGCATTAAATGTTGTTGCGTTGTTTACATCATTCCCACCCATGTCGAGGTCGCCAGTCATGGCTCTCGTACCATCTACGAGTAGGTATTGCGTGTGGTCATCATCTGTAAGTCCAGTTAATGAACCATGGTCAGTAGCTACGGATTGTCCTATACCAGAGTCTTCATCTGTCTGAATAATAGAGTGAAAAGTAGCTGCAGATTTCTTAATGATAATTTTAGCAGCATAGATTCCATGCCATTTATCCAAGTTTGATGGTCTATTAAGTGGAAGAGTTGCAGCTTGTGCTTCAGCCAAGGTGTAATCTCCTGAACCATACTGTACATAGTTGTCACCATCTGTACCTAGATATACCCAATGTACACCGTATTTATTGTTAGATAGTGTAGCTAATATACCAGAACCATCATCATATTGTGTATTGTCAATTTGTGTAGAACCAGTAACTTCTGTCCATCCACCTGTACCATCAGCATACAAATAGGTGAATGTATTTCCACTAGATGTATCAAATGAAGGGTGTTCATATTCATTAAGGGCAATGTAAATCTTACAAGCTGTACCTGTAATATTTCTAGTACCAGTCTCTGAGATAGTACCACCATCTCCTTTTTCTGCACCTTGAACGTAGTAGAGATGCCTCATAACAGCTCTATCTACATTGGCAGTAGGAGTATTTACATTAGTAATGTGAACCGCACTTCCATCTCTATAAACTAAAGCTACTAATACCTTTGTATAATCATTCTGGTCAGAAGTATAAGCTGTAGGAGTTGGATTACCACTATTGTAATCTATATAAATATAGTGTAATGTATCAGCAGCTAGTGTAAGAGTTTTAGCATCCCACGAGATATCTGTCATAGTACCACTAGCAGAGTTAGTTTGCCTAGCTCTACCTGTACCAGCAGATACTGAGACCCGTCCAGAACCAGCGTCTGTAACTTCTCCACCAGTAGCAATAGCTGGACTGGCGAATAATGTTAGACTACTAGTAATGTCATAGTTATTAATAAAGTGACGAAAAGATTCATATACTCTTCCCCAAGTACCACCAACATGTGTATAACGCTGAGAAGCCCTACTAACTTTATTAGAGGGCGCAATGAGTAGCTTCTTTAACTGGGCTAATATTTCTTCGTTAGTTTGTGCCATTAGTCTTCAAATAATTCACTGATACCACCTTCTTGTACTTCTGGAATCTCAGCATTGAGATTAGCCTCAAAGAATGCTTTAAGTTCCATATATTTATCTACATCCTTACCTTCAATATTAACTGTAGGTAGGATTCTTAATGCGAATTGTGCTAAATCTTTTGTCATATCTTATGCGTCTATATCTTTTACTTCTATTAAACTAAATCTACAATTAACAGAAGTATTATTAGTATCTGTATCTGCTATAAATTCTATCAAACTTTTTTCACCCACTACAAAAGGATGGCTAGGCTTTAATTCTTTTGTATTTTCTACAGACACATCTATATTAACTCTGAACACTTCGTATCTTGCTCCTGAAACTAATGAGGTAACGTAACAATATAGTGTTACTATAGGAGTACTTCCTCCGCTTGTTTTAATTATATTTATCCATAACCAATCCAATAATGCTATAGAATTAGCTGCCACAAAGTAAAAAGCGTGTTGAGTAGAACCTGATGCAATAGGAATTTCGGCTTGAACAGTTGCAGAACTACTAGCTGTTAATGTGATTGTACCTTCATTATAACCAGTTGCTCCACAAGTATAAATGGCTACCCTATTCACGCCTAACCAAGTATTAGATGTTGTTACTGTTCCTACTCCATTTAAAGCTATTACTTCTAGTTGAGCCTCATAATTACCATCTACACCATAAATAATAATTTGCTTGGCTCCCGAACCTGCGGAATTTGTATCATTAGCACTACTAGATACTATGTCTAAAGTTTCAGCACTAGCTAATTTAGAAAAAAGACCACCCGAAGACCAAATAGTTTCATTAGCAGCAGAATCTATATCAGCATTATAACCCCATTTATTCCAAGTTTGATGTCCTTGTCTTCTACCTAAAGCAACTTCATAGTGATAATTAGTTGGTCTAGTAGAAATAGAATCATAATCTGGAGAAATAGTAGCTCCTATTGGAATATTTAAAATATCTGTATCAAATGATAATTTAGTTTGTAATCTAAAATATGTTTGATTACTAGCTGAAGTGTTTTCAAATGTTACCCTATAATATCCACGAGTTATAGTAAATCTATGTGGTGGATTAATATTAGCAGTTCTATAATATCTAGTTAAAGACGAATCTATATTAGTACCATCAGGAGAAAATTGTACTGTTAAAGTACCATCTTGGTCAGTAGCAGCAGCTATAATTAATGTTCCCTCAGCCTCTACATTAACCCAAGTACCTGTGTACGTACTACCAGAAGTAAGAGTAGCAGTACTACTATTATCCGAATCAATTCTACTTCTATTAGGTATATATGTCATACAATTATCCAGTTAGACCCAGTACTTACAATAGTAATAGCATCTGGGTTATATAATTTTAAATCAAGCTCTCCGTCAATAGTTTCAGAACCATTACCATCTACAGTAATAATACCAGTGCCAGAGTTCTTAATGATAAAAGGTTGACCTGTAATCCCCACCGCAGTAGGTAGGGTTACAGTAAATGTACCTGTCGTACAGTCAACTATATAGTCAGTCGTTAAGACTGTGTATGTTGTAGTTACAGCAATGTATGCATAGACAGGGGCAGACACAAAACTGGTGAGATACTCATCCAGAAGTTTTGCTACCTCATAGTCAAC
>Ga0208794_1000091_pt1 | contig 101837 bp, 95 predicted proteins | sample 32_taG_FD_184106 | JGI IMG/M metagenome (GOLD analysis project Ga0208794, IMG submission 184106) | Marine viral communities from the Gulf of Mexico - 32_GoM_OMZ_CsCl metaG (SPAdes) (version 2) | ecosystem: Environmental > Aquatic > Marine > Oceanic | place: Atlantic Ocean: Gulf of Mexico... | reverse complement strand
TCGCGGCGCGCGCCGAAGAGGGGCGGGTGGCGCGCTACCGGATCACCGCGGCCGGACGCGCGGCGCTGCGCGAGACCGAGGCGCATGCGGGCTTTGCCGAGGCCGGCGCCAGCTTTGCCTCGGCTCCCGGCGCTGCCCGCCCGGCCGTGGCCGAGGGGCCGCTGACCCTGCTGGCCCGGCGTCGGGACCGCGACGGGCGGCCCTTTCTCGACCGGGCGCTGGTCGCCGCCGGCGAGCGGCTGCGCGAGGATTTCGAGCTGGCCCAGATCGGGCCGCGGGCGACGCAGGACTGGTCGCGCTTTCTCACCGGCGGCTGCAGCGGCGGGACCGGGTCACGCCAACCGCCCAGCGCCGCGCGCGAGCGGCTGGCTGCGGCGCTCGACGATCTCGGCCCGGGGCTGGGGGACGTGGCGCTGAGCTGCTGCTGTCACCTCGAGGGGATGGAGAGCCTCGAGCGGCGCATGGGCTGGTCGGCGCGCTCGGGCAAGATCGTGCTCCGCATCGCCCTGCAGCGGCTCAGGCGCCATTACGACGCCACGGGGGGCGGCGAGATGATCGGCTAGTCGGCGGCAAAGCCGCAGCGGCGTGTCAGTTCCTCGTCCCAGGCGGCGATCGCCGGGAGGCCGCGCGCGTGGCGGGCGACCGGGGTTTGCATCGACCAGCGCCGCATCGGCGCCAGCATCCCGTAGAGCGTGGCGTCGGCGATGCCGGGCGCCGGACCTTCGATGAAGTCGTGCACGCCGAGCCACAGGTCGAGCGCGTCGAGCAGGTCGCGGCCGCGCGCCGCGATCCCCTCGGGCCCCAGCCGGGTCATGCCGCGCGCGTGGAACTGCCGGCCCAGCGAGCGGCGAAAGGCGGCATGGGCCAACGCCGCGATCGGTGCGGGCATGTCGGCACGCAGGAAGTCGCGGAACCAGGCCGACCCCTCCGGCAGCATGATCAGCTCGTGCTCGTAGATCTGGTGCAGCCCCTCTTCGGCGGCCATCTTCCAGGCGCGGCCCGCCGCCGCCGGAGCGGTGTCGATGGCGGGAGGCGGCACGTCGTGGCGCGCGGTGAGGCGCGCGATGATCGCATCGCTGTCGGCCACCGTCTCGCCATCGATCTCGGCCCAGGGGCTCTTCTTCAGCGGGCCCTTGCCGGGGTTGTTCTCGACCTTGAACTCGAAGGGCACCCCGTTGAGCCGGCACCAGGCCAGGAGCTTCAGGGTGAAGGGCCCCGAGGTCGGCAGGCCGAAGGCCGGGGCAAAGCCGTAGATCGTTGCAGGGGTCATTTCGGGTGATTCCGATCGCTGATGACACGTGGCGGATGCTGCGCGCGCCCCGTGCAACTGGCAATGGAATTAAAACGGCGGCGGGTTTCCCCGCCGCCGCCTGCAAGTCCGGTGATGTCAGCCGTTCACTCGGCGGCGTGGCTGGTGTCGACGCCGACGTTCTCGGTGTGCTGCTGCTTGAGCGCCGCGCGGATGCCATCGCCATAGGCCTGATCGACCTTGTCGAAATGCGCCAGCTGGCGATCGATGATCTCCTGCGGCACGCCGGTCATCGCGGTGGCGATGTTCGAGAACAGCCGGCTCTTCTGGCCGTCGTCGAACAGGTTGAACAGCGCGCGCGGCTGGCTGTAGTGATCCGCCTCCGAACGGAAGTCGTAGCGGCCGACCTCACCCTCGTAGCGATGCGGCGGCTCGGCCACCGACGGATCCTCGACCGGCCCGCCGAAGGAGTTCGGCTCGTAATAGGCGTCGGGGTTGGTGCGCAGGCCAAACGGCATGGTGCCGTCGCGGTGGTAGTGATGCACCGGGCATTTCGGCTTGTTGACCTCGAGGCTCTCGTAATGCGTGCCGATCCGGTAGCGATGCGCGTCCGGGTAGGAGAACAGACGGCCCTGCAGCATCTTGTCCGGCGAGAAGCCGATGCCCGGAACCACGTTGGACGGGTTGAAGGCCGACTGCTCGATTTCCGTGAAGTAGTTCTCGGCGTTCCTGTTAAGTTCCATCTCGCCGACCTTGATCAGCGGGTAGTCGCCATGCGGCCAGACCTTGGTGAGGTCGAAGGCCGACCAGCCGGTCTTCTTCTCGAACTCGATCGCTTCCATCTCGGGCATCACCTGGATGAACATGTCCCATTTCGGGAAATGCCCGTTGGCGATCGTGCCGAACAGTGCCTCCTGGTAGGTCTCGCGGCTCTTGCCGATGACCTGCACCGCCTCGTCGTTGGTGAAGTGCTTGTGGCCCTGCTGGGTCTTGAAGTGGAACTTCACCCAGAACCGCTCGCCCTGGTCGTTCCACAGCGAGAAGGTGTGCGAGCCGTAGCCGTTCATGTGCATCGGCGTCTGCGGCAGGCCGCGATCCGACATCAGGATGGTCACCTGGTGCAGGCTCTCGGGGCAGAGCGACCAGAAGTCCCACATCGCGGTGGCGGAACGCAGGTTGGTCTTGGGGTGCCGCTTCTGGGTGTGGATGAAGTCCGGGAACTTGTAGGGGTCGGCCACGAAGAACACGGGCGTGTTGTTGCCCACGAGGTCCCAGTTGCCTTCCTCGGTATAGAACTTCAGCGCGAAGCCGCGGACGTCGCGCTCGGCATCGGCCGCGCCCTGTTCACCGGCCACGGTGGAGAAGCGGGCCAGCATCTCGGTCTCGGTGCCCGGCTTGAACACGGCGGCGCGGGAGTACTTGGTGATGTCCTCGGTGACGCGCAGGGTGCCATAGGCGCCCCAGCCCTTGGCGTGGACGACGCGCTCGGGGATGCGCTCGCGGTTCTGGTGCGCGAGCTTCTCGATCAGCTGGTAGTCCTCGAGCAGGACGGGGCCGCGGGGTCCGACGGTCTTGGCGTTCTGGTTGTCGGCGACGGGCGCGCCTGCGGATGTCGTGAGGCGGGGGCGATCGGTCATGGCTGTCCTCCGGGATTGGCTTCGGGGCGGAATATGGCCCGGGGGGAGGCAAAGGCAAAATCGGATTTTCTGGCCTTTGCCATAAGCTGAGGTTATCGGTTCATCATGAATCCATCACTCAAACAATTGCGCTACTTCGTGGCGCTGGCCGAGACCGGCGGCTTCGGCCGCGCCGCCGAGATCGTGCATGTCACCCAGCCGGCGCTCAGCCAGCAGATCAAGGAGCTGGAGACGATCCTCGGCGTCGAGCTGGTCGAGCGGTTGCCGCGCGGGGTCCGGCTCACCCGCGCTGGGCGCGAGGTGCTGGAGAGGTCGCGCCGGATCATGGCCGAGGTCGCGGATCTCGAACGCGCGGCCCGGATGACGCGGGGCCTGTCGGGGCGTCTCAGGCTCGGGGTGATCCCGACGGTGGCGCCCTACCTGCTGCCATTGGCGCTGACCCGGCTCAGGGCGCGTGACCTCACGCTCGACATCCGGGTGCGCGAGGCCCAGACCGAGGCGCTGCTGGCCGATCTCGAGGCCGGGCGGATCGACGCGATGGTCGCGGCGCTGCCGGTGGCCGAGCCGAACCTCGCGGTGACGCCGTTGATCACCGACCGCTTCGTGCTGGCCGGGACCCCGGGGCGGCTGGCGCGCTGGGCGGAGGGGCGTTCGGCGCTGCGGCCAGACGCGCTGGCGCCGGACCAGCTGCTGCTGCTCGACGAGGGGCACTGCCTTGCCGATCAGGCGCTCGAAGTCTGCGGGCTCAGGGGGCGGGGACGCGTCGATCTGGGTGCCTCGTCGCTGGCGACGCTGACCGGTCTGGTGGCCGAGGGGTTCGGACTGACGCTGCTGCCCGAGATCGCGCTGAGGGCCGAGACGGCGGCCGCGCCGGGGCTGGCACTGCGCCGCTTCGCCGATCCGGAGCCCGCCCGGGAGTTGGCGCTAATCCGGCGCGCGGGGGGCGATGACGGCTGGGTCGCGCCGCTGGCGGCGCTCTTGGGGGAGGCGGGGGCCGAGCTTCTGGACTCGGCCCGCGCCGTCTGCGCGTGACGGATCAGGCGGCGGCTTCGCGCGACGCCTCGTCGAGATACTTCAGCAGGTTCTCGGGCGACGACACGCCATAGGGATCCTCGGGGTGGTTGTCGCACAGGCCCGGCTCCTCGAACCACGCCTCGACCCGGCCGTCATTGATGATCGCCGCATAGCGCCAGGAGCGCAGGCCGAAGCCGAGATTGTCCTTGCGCACCAGCATCCCGGCACGGCGGGTGAACTCGCCGGAGCCGTCGGGGATCACCTCGACATGCTCGAGCTCCTGCGCGCGGGCCCACTGGTTCATCACGAAGGCGTCGTTGACGGACATGCAGTAGATCGCGTCGATGCCATGGGCGCGGAACGCCTCGATGTTCTTCTCGAAGCCGGGCAGCTGGTAGGTCGAGCAGGTCGGGGTGAAGGCGCCGGGCAGCGAGAACAGCACCACGCGCTTGCCCGCGAAGTAGGACGCCGTGTCGCGCTCTTCCCAGCGGAAGGGGTTGGGGCCGCCGAGGCTCTCGTCGCGCACGCGGGTGCGGAAGGTCACGTCGGGGATACGGGCGCCGGGCTGCATGGGATGCTCCTGTCTTGGTCGGTTCGAAGGTTCGGGCCGGGTCTAGGAAATCATGCCGGGGGGCGCAATGCTGCGTTGCGGCGCAAAGCCGTTGAACGGCCGGTGCATGGCAGGGTTGCGGCAATCGGGAGGCGCGGGGCCCAAGCTGCGTTGCGTGGACGCCGCGAGGGGCATATGTATCGGTCAGGCCAAGAGGAAAGGCATGACCGTGCGCGACCTGAAGATCCCCGGCGACCGCCACCCCGAAAAGGCGCGCCGCGCCGACAGCGCGCCGCAGCCCAAGAAGCCGGAATGGATCCGGGTCAAGGCGCCGACATCCGAGGGTTACAAGCAGACCCGCGACATCATGCGCGAGCACAAGCTGGTGACGGTCTGCGAGGAGGCGGGCTGCCCCAATGTCGGCGAATGCTGGAGCCAGGGTCACGCCACCATGATGATCATGGGCGAGATCTGCACCCGGGGCTGCACTTTCTGCAACGTCGCCACCGGACGCCCCGACGCGCTCGACGTGTTCGAGCCGGGCCGCGTGGCGGATGCGGTCAAGAAGCTCGGCCTGAACCACGTCGTCATCACCTCGGTCGATCGCGACGATGTCGATGATGGCGGTGCCGCGCATTTCGCCCAGACGATCCGCGCCGTGCGGCGCCAGTCGCCCGGCACCACGATCGAGATCCTGACGCCCGATTTCCTGAAGGCGAAACCGGGCGCGCTCGAGGTGGTGGTCGAGGCCAAGCCGGACGTGTTCAACCACAACCTCGAGACTGTGCCCGGCCTCTACCCGGAGGTGCGCCCCGGCGCGCGCTATTTCCATTCCCTGCGACTGCTGCAGCGGGTGAAGGAACTTGACCCGTCGATGTTCACTAAGTCGGGCATTATGGTGGGCTTGGGCGAGAACAAGCAGTCCGTGCATCAGGTGATGGACGACATGCGCGCCGCCGACATCGATTTCCTCACCATCGGCCAGTACCTGCAGCCGACGCCCAAGCATCACGCCGTGGACCGCTTCGTCACGCCCGAGGAATTCGCGAGCTACGAGAAGGCGGCGCGGGGCAAGGGCTTCCTGATGGTTTCCGCCACGCCGCTCACGCGGTCGTCCTACCATGCAGGCGATGACTTCGCGCAGCTGCGCGCGGCGCGGCTGGCCCGTCTGGGCGCCTGACGCCGTAACCGTGTCCGCCGGTCACTCGACCGGCGGCACCGATTTGAGATAGGCGGCCACGGCGGCGCGATCCTCGGCGGTCAGCCGGCCCATCTCCTCGACCACCAGCGCCATCTCGCCACCGGCGGTGTCGAAATCCGGGGTGAAGCCGCTCTCGAGGTAATAGGCGATATCCTCCTCCGACCAGTCGAGCCCGGCCGGGGTGATGTTCGGAATGCGCCCGTCGCCCGAGGGGTTCTCGGCGCCTGCGAGCCAGCGGCTCCGGTCGAGCCCGCCCAAGGGTCCGCGCGGCGTGTGGCATTCGCCGCAATGGGCCAGCGCCTCGGCGATGTAGCGCCCACGCGTCGCCTGCGGCGAGATCTCGCCCTCCAGCGTCCAGTCGTCGGACATGTTCAGCCGCTTCCAGATCCCGACCATGCGACGGATCGAAAACGGGAAGGGCAATTCGTGCGGCAGGCTTTCGGCCTCCGACGGGGGCAGGGTCCGGAGATGGGCGATCAGGTCGCGCATGTCCTGCGGCTCGACCAGCGCGTAGGCGGTATAGGGCAGGGCGGGGTAGTAATGCGCCCCGGAGGGCGCGACGCCGCGCATCACCGCATCCATGATCTCGGCATCGGACCAGTCGCCCACGCCTTGCGGCGAGGGCGAGATGTTGGGCGCGTGAAAGGTGCCGAATGGTGAGGCGAAGGCGCGCCCGCCCGACAGAACCGGCGCATCGTCGATCTCGGCCTCGGGCGCGATGTGACAGGCGGCGCAGCCGGCCGCCGCAAAGATCGTCGCGCCGCGCTGGGCGTCACCCGGCGGCCCTTCGATCATCGCGGCCGGCAGCGGCTCGGGGGCGGTGATCACCCAGACCCCGGCCGCCCCGAGCAGGATGATCGCGGCCCCTGCGCCGAGGGCGCGAGCGATCATTCCTCGGGTTTGCGATAGGCCTTGTGGCAATCGCCGCAGGCGTCGCCCACCGACTTCATCGCACCTTGCAGTGCGGCGAGATCGGTGCCGGCTGCCTCCTGCATCGCCTGCGTGGCGTCGCGCAGCGCCGCGGCCTTCTGGCCGACATCTTCCATGTCCTGCCACAGCTCGGGCAGGGCGCGGCTATCCTCGAGATCCTCGGTGGAGGAGCCCTCGACCCAGTAGTTGCCGTTCGTGCCCTGCGCGAGTCCAGCCAGCGCCTCGGCCGCGGCGGAGGCAACATTGGCGTCATACTCCATCTCGCCCTTGGCCATGGTGCCGAGCACCCCAAGATGCGCGCCCATCAGCTTCATGTGGCTTTCGCGCAGTTCCTGCGCCTTCTTCGGCTCGAAGACCTCGGCGGAGAGCGGAGCGGCCAGCAGCGCGAGCGCGGCAGCGGCGATTGCGGAGCGGCGAAGGTGAATCATGATGTCGTTCCTTGTGGTTGAACTCGTCACGACTACCCTAACGGCAAGCAGGCATTGGTAAAGAAATTTCGTCGTGGCCACATAGGCGTTCAGCGCAGCAGAGGGCCACGCCCGGACGGGGCGACGGTGAGCGCCTCGGGCCAGCCCCAGATCCGCTCCACCCCGACGAGAACGAGACAGGCGAGGATGACGGCGAGGATCAGCGCGACGCGGCCGGGCGATGGCGGGTGACGCGCCCAATGCGCCAGCCGGAGCAACCAATGGATGTTCATCTCGCCCTTTCCTCAGGCCGGCCGCGCTCCAGATCGGTGCCGAGACCGCGCGCCGGCGGGGTTGCGTTCGCCCCCGCCAGCGGCGAGATGGTCGCGCAGATCAGGGAGTCCAGATGCCGACACATTCCGAGACCCGAACGCTGCCCTATTCGGCGCAGCAGATGTACGACCTCGTGGCCGATGTCGGGAATTACCCCAAGTTCCTGCCCTGGACGGCGGCGGCGCGGGTGAAGTCGGTGACGCCACAGGGCGATCACGAGGTGATGCTCGCGGATCTGGTGATCTCCTTCAAGGTGTTCCGCGAACGCTTCACCAGCCGGGTGACGCTCTGGCCGGAGCAGAAGAAGATCCACACCGAATACATCGACGGGCCGTTCCATCACCTCGTCAGCAACTGGAGCTTCCGCGATGTCGAGGGCGGGGCCGAGGTGCATTTCGACGTCGATTTCGAGTTCCGCAACCGGCTGCTGCAGGGCGCGGCGGGGCTGTTCTTCAACGAGGCGATGCAGCGTGTGGTGCGCGCCTTCGAGCGCCGCGCGCACGAGCTTTACGACCGGCCCTGAGCTTTGATCGCGCCGATCACCAGCGCGACGGCGTGATCGCGCGCGAGGCTGCGCACCGTGTCGCGGCCGCGCGCCCCGAACTCCACCAGCTCGGTCTCGCAGCCCGCGGCGGTCGCGACGCCAAAGCAGACGCGCCCCTCGGGCTTGTGCTCCGAGGCGCCGGGGCCGGCGATGCCGGTGATCGAGACGGCGATGTCGGCGCCTGATCGCTCGCGCGCACCCTCCGCCATCTCTTGCGCGACCTCGACGCTGACCGCGCCATGCGCCTCGAGCGTGGCGGCGGAGACGCCCAGCAGCGCCATCTTGGCCTCGTTGGAATAGGTGACCACGCCCCAGTCGAAGACGTTTGAGGCGCCGGGCGTTTCGGTGATGGCGGCGGCGACCATGCCGCCGGTGCAGCTCTCGGCCGTGGCCACGCGGAGCCCGGCCTCGCGGGCCCCGTTCACCAGTCTCGCCGTGTCGCCCATGCTCAGCCTCCGAGGAACATCACGCCATGCGCCAGCACCGCGAGGATAACGACGCCGATGGCGGCGAAGATCCCGGCGACCACGTCGTCCATCATGAGTCCCGTCACGTCGCCGCGCCGGTCCATCCGGCCGACGAGGCCCGGCTTGAGGATGTCGAACAGGCGGAACAGACCGAAGGCCGCGATCCAGCCGGGCCAGAGGTCGAGCACCGGCGCGCCGACATGGGCGGCGCCGAACAACACCGGCCATAGCGCGATCCACTGGCCCACAACTTCGTCGATGACGACGTGGCTGGGATCGTGATCGCCCGACCGGGCCGCCTCCGCCCGCGCGGCCGGAAAGCCCGCCGCCAGCGCCAAGGCGATCATCGCCAGCATCAGCCACGGCCCGCCGATCCAGTAGATCGGCAGCGCCGCGACGAGGGCGGCGAGCGAGCCCCATGTCCCAGGGGCCGGGCGGATCAGGCCGCTGTAGAAGAAGGTGGCGATCAGCCGGCTCATGCCTTCACCAGCGTGGCCGTGGCGATGGCGGCGATGCCTTCCTCGCGGCCCGGAAAGCCCAGACGCTCGGACGTCGTGGCCTTGACGCTGACCCGACCTGGCTCGATCTGCATGATCCGCGCGAGTTCCGCGCGCATCTTTTCGGCATGCGGGCCGATCTTGGGACGCTCGCAGATCAGGGTGACGTCGCAATGGGTTATGGCGAAACCCTCGACCCGGGCGAGGTCGGCGGCATGCGACAGGAACACCTCCGAACGGGCGCCCTTCCATTGCGGGTCCGAGGGCGGGAAATGCTGGCCGATATCGCCATGCGCCATGGCGCCGTAGATGGCGTCGGTCAGCGCATGCATGCCGACATCGGCATCCGAATGGCCCTTGAGGCCGCGGTCATGCGCGATCTCGACGCCGCAGAGCCACAGGCTCTCGCCCGGCTCGAAGGCGTGCACGTCGAAGCCGTTGCCCGTTCTCACATCCATGTCGCACCCCAATATCCTCTCGGCGCGGGAGAAATCCTCCGGCCCGGTGATCTTCACGTTGTTCTCGTGGCCCGCGACGACCGCGACCGCAAGCCCCGCGGCGCGGGCGACCGCGACGTCGTCGGCGGCGGGTGGGCCGTCATGGGCGCGGTGCGCGGCTAGGATCGCGGCGAAATCGAAGCCCTGCGGCGTCTGCGCCCGCGCCAGCCCCTCGCGCGAGGGAGCGTCGACCACGGCGCCGTCGGCGACGCGCCAGAGCGCATCCGTCACCGCGAGGCCCGGCGCGGCGGCCAGGTTGTGGTCGAGAGCGGCGATCACCCCCTCGATCACGCCCCGCGGCACCAGCGGGCGCGCGGCGTCGTGGATCAGCACCCTAGCGGGAGGGCGATCGGCGAGCGCCTCGAGCCCGGCGCGGACCGACAGCGCCCGCTCGGCGCCGCCCGGCACCACCAGATCGGCCGCCGCCTCGATCTCGGGATAGCGGCCGATTTCATCCGGGTGCAGCACAAGGCAGATCGGTCCCAGCCCGGCAAACGCATCGAGCGTACGCGCCAGAACCTTGCGGCCGCCGAGATCGCGCCATTGCTTGGGCAACTCGCCACCGGCCCGACGGCCGCGACCGGCGGCGACGATGATCACGGCGGCGCCGGCATTGGCGGGGGCAGGGCTATCGCTCACATCGTCTCCTTCACGCGGCGCTCGGGCTTGTGTAGGGGCTGCCTCGGGACGGCGCAATTCCATCCTTTCCAGCAGATTGCTGCACATTTTTTATGCAAACGCGATATGCTGTGGCAGTTGCACACGCCTTGCGATTGTGACGCATGGCGCCGCTCCGTAGATCGGACCCAGACGCACAGGTTTTAGGCAAATGACACCCGCCCCCCTTACCCCCATCGATCTCGGCTCCGGCACGATCATCGACGCCCCCGTGGCGCTGGCGCCGCTGGCGGGGATCACCGACCTGCCGTTCCGCGAACTCGTCGCCTCCTTCGGCGCGGGGTGGGTGGTGTCCGAGATGGTGGCCAGCCAGGAGATGGTGCAGGCCAAGCCGGGCGTGCGGGAGCGCGCCGAGCTGGGCTATGGCCGCGCCGATACGGCGGTGCAGCTCGCGGGCCGCGATCCCTATTGGATCGCCGAAGCCGCGCGCATGGTCGAGGCCAACGGCGCGAAGATCATCGACATCAACATGGGTTGCCCGGCCAAGAAGGTGACCGGCGGGCTGTCCGGCTCGGCGCTGATGAAGACCCCCGACCACGCGCTGCGCCTGATCGAGGCGGTGGTCGGCGCGGTGTCGGTTCCGGTCACGCTCAAGACCCGGCTGGGCTGGGACGACGATCTGCTCAACGCGCCGGAGATCGCGCGGCGGGCCGAGGCGGCGGGCGTGCGGATGGTGACGATCCATGGCCGCACGAGGTGCCAGTTCTACAAGGGCTCGGCCGATTGGGCGGCGATCGCGCGGGTGCGCGAGGCGGTGTCGATCCCGGTGATCGCCAATGGCGACATCACCGATCCGGCCAGCGCGCGGCTGGCGCTCGACCGCTCGGGCGCGGCGGGGGTGATGATCGGGCGCGGCGCGCAGGGGCGGCCCTGGATGCCGGCCGTGATCCGCGCCGCCCTGACCGGAACCCGGCCGCCGAACGTGCCGAATGATTCCGAATTTATTTACATGGTTTCAACTCATTACGAGGCGATGCTGAGGTTTTATGGCAAGGCGCTCGGTGGTCGTGTCGGGCGCAAGCATCTGGGCTGGTACATGGACGAGGCGGGTACGCCCGAGGCGCTGCGTCGCGAAGTCCTGACCGCCGAGCCGGAGCGGGTTCTCACAACGCTGCCGCTGGCGCTCGATGGCGAAAGGCGGGCGGCATGATCCTCGACACCGCCCTGTGGAACTCGCTTCCGGTGCCGGCGCTGCTGCTGGCGGGGGATGACAGCATCGCGGATGCAAACTCCGCCGCCGAGCTGTTCCTCAACTTCTCGCAGCGTGCGTTGCAGGGCGCTTGGGTCTGGGACCGGGTCAAGACCGACGCCCAGCTCGAAGAGGCCTTCGCGCGGGCCCGGGCGCAGCGCAGTTCGCTCTTCGTCAACGACGTCGATGTCGGCTCGGGCGATCGAGGGCCGGTCCAGTGTTCGCTGCTCTTCGCACCGCTGATGGGCAGCGAGTCGAAGATGCTGATGATGATCTCGCCGCGCGAGATGGCGCATCGGCTGACCCAGCACCAGGCCACCGGCAAGGCCGCGAAATCGGCGATCGGCATGGCCGAGATGCTGGCCCACGAGATCAAGAACCCGCTGGCGGGCATCACCGGCGCGGCGCAGCTGCTCTCGATGGGGCTCTCGGCCGAGGATCGCGAGCTGACCGACCTCATCGTCGAGGAAAGCCGCCGCATCGTGAAGCTGCTCGAACAGGTCGAGCAGTTCGGAAATCTGCGCCCGCCCGCGCGACGCCCGGTCAACGTGCACGACGTGCTCGACCGCGCCCGGCAGTCGGCCACGGTGGGCTTCGGCGCGCATATGCAGTTCGTCGAGGATTACGACCCTTCGCTGCCGCGCGCCCAGGTAGATAGCGACCAGCTGCTGCAGGTGGTGCTGAACCTCGTCAAGAACGCCTGCGAGGCCGGCCGCCCCGGCGGCACGATCCGGCTGCGCAGCTTCTACGAGCCGTCGCTGCGGGTCCGCCAGCCCGATGGCAGCCACGCGCGGCTCCCGCTGCAGATCGAGATTCAGGATGACGGCCCCGGCCTGCCGCCGGAAATCGCGGCCGAGGTGTTCGAGCCTTTCGTGTCGGGCCGCGAGAACGGCACCGGTCTCGGCCTCGCGCTTGTCTCCAAGCTGGTGGCCGAGAATGGCGGCTGGATCTCGGTCGATTCCGATCCGGGCCGCACCGTGTTCCGGATCTCGCTGCCGCGCGCCAATGACGACCCCCCGAGCGGAGAGAACTGATGGACGGAACGATCCTGGTCGCCGATGACGACCGCACCATCCGCACCGTGCTGACCCAGGCGCTGACGCGCGCGGGCTGCAAGGTACATGCCACCTCGTCGCTGGTGACGCTGATGCGTTGGGTAGAGGAAGGAAAGGGCGACCTCGTCATCTCCGACGTCGTCATGCCCGACGGCAACGGCATCGAGCAGCTGCCCAAGATCGCCGAGGCCCGGCCGGGACTGCCGGTGATCGTGATCTCGGCGCAGAACACGATCATGACGGCGATCCAGGCGGCCGAGGCCGAGGCCTATGATTATCTCCCCAAACCCTTCGACCTGCCGGACCTGATGAAGCGGGCCGGCCGCGCGCTCGAAACCAAGCGGCGCGCCCCGGCACCGCGCGAAACCACGCCCGACAGCGCGGCTGGCGGCGACCTGCCGCTGGTGGGGCGCACGCAGGCGATGCAGGCGCTCTACCGGCTGGTGGCGCGGGTGATGAACACCGCGCTGCCGGTGCTGATCACCGGCGAGAGCGGCACCGGAAAATCCCTCATCGCGCGGGCGATCCACGATTTTTCCGACCGTCGCTCGCTGCCCTTCGTCACCGTCTCGGCCAGCGACCTGACCGGCATGGACGGCCCCGGCGCGGTGCTGAGCCGGGCGCGGGGCGGCTCGATCCTGTTCGACGAGGTCGGCGATCTGAACGGCGAGGCGCAGGCCCGGATCGTGCGGATGCTCGACGCGATGGGCGACAGCGCGCCGCGGATCATGGCCAGCTCGCAGGGCGATCTAGCCCAGCGGATCGAGGCGGGCGATTTCCGCGAGGATCTCTACTACCGCCTCGCCGGCGTCACCATCGAGGTGCCGAGCCTGCGCGAGCGGGTCGACGACATCCCGCTGCTGGCCGAGCACTTCCTCGTCCGGGCCGAGCGGGACGGACTCGGGCCGCGCCGCCTGTCGTCGCAGGCCACGGAAATGATCCGCGCCTATTCCTGGCCCGGCAACGTGCGCCAGCTCGAGAACGCGATGCGGCGGCTGGTGGTGACCTCTTCCGAGGAGGAGATCACCCGGACCGACGTGGAATCGGTCCTCGGCGGTCAGCCCGCAGCCGAGCCGCTGCGCGGCGGCGGCGAGGGCGAGAAGCTTTCGGCCAGCGTCGAGCGGCATCTGCGCCGCTATTTCGACCTGCATGGCGGCCAGCTTCCGCCGGTGGGCCTCTACCAGCGGATTCTCAAGGAGATTGAGACGCCACTGATCGAAATCGCGCTCGACGCGACCGGCGGTAACCAGGCGAAATGTGCTGATCTTCTGGGCATCAACCGGAACACGCTCCGCAAGAAAATCACGGACCTCGATATTCGCGTGACACGACGCCGCAAGTTGATGTAAAACCGCAACAGAACCGTGACCCCCCGGTCTCAGCACCGGGGCGAGATCACGGCAATGAGGTTGCGGAACTTGCGTTCCCATCAATGGGGCAGGGCGTTTGAGGCGGCTATCGACCTCCCGATTCTCGCGTGTAGCGCGCTGGCGACGCCAGCGGCGGGTGCAGAACGCTGCGACGTTGTCGCTGGTGGTGCTCGGCCCGTTGCTGGCGGTGGCGACCTTCTGGGTGCTGGGCCCGCTCGACCAGGGCGCGAGTTCGCCGCTGCTGCGCCTCGTCCTGTTGGCCGACCTCGTCTACACGCTGCTGGTCGCCGCGCTGGTGTCGTTCCGGGTGGCGCGGATGATCTCGGACCGGCGCGCGCGCTCGGCCGGATCGCGGCTGCACCTGCGGCTGACCGGAGTGTTCGCGCTGATCGCGCTGATCCCGACCGTGCTGGTCGCGGTGTTCTCGGTCCTGACCATCAATGTCGGCCTCGAGGGCTGGTTCTCGGAGCGGGTGCGCACCGTTCTGGGCGCCTCTCTCACGGCTGCGCAGGCCTATGAGGAAGAGCATCGCCAGGACCTGTCGCGCGACGGGCTCGAACTGGCAGCGTTTCTCAACTCCGAGCGACAGGCCCAGCCCTTCCTGTCCGATGGCGAGGTGCGTCAGGCACTCGGTCGGGTGCAGGGTCAGATCGAGCGCGGGCTGACCGAGGCCTATGTGATCGACGGCGCGGGTGAAATCCGCGCCCGTGGCGCCCGCAGCTACGAATTCGACTACGAGCGGCCGGCGGCCGAAACTTTCCGCCGCGCCAACTCCCGCGGCATCGCCATCATCGAGGACTGGACCAACAACGAGTTCCGGGCCCTGATCCCGCTCTCGGCCTTCACCGACCGGTTCCTCTATGTCACCCGTGAGGTCGATGGCGGCATTCTCGCGCTGCTCGACGACACCCAGGAAACGGTCGAACTCTACAAGCAGCTCGAGGCCGAGCGCGGCCGCCTGCTGTTCGAGTTCGGCCTGCTTTATCTGGGCTTCGCGGTGATCCTGATCCTCGCGGCGATCTGGCTCGGCCTTTGGTTCGCCGAGCGGCTGTCCAAGCCGGTCGGCCGGCTGGTCGCGGCCTCCCAGCGCGTCGGATCCGGCGATCTCGACGTGCGGGTGATCGAGGAGGAGGGCGATGACGAGATCGCCCAGCTCGGTACCTATTTCAACCAGATGACCACCGAGCTGAAGGTCCAGCGCGACCGGCTACTCGACAACACCCGGCAGATCGAGGCGCGGCGGCGGCTGTTCGACAGCGTGCTGGGCTCGGTCACCTCCGGCGTGGTCGGCCTCGATGCCAGCGGGCGGGTCGATTTCGCCAACCGTTCGGCCCTGCGCCTGCTGGGGATCGAGACGCTGTCCGAGGGCACGACGCTGGGGCAGCTGGTGCCCGAGTTCGAGCCGCTCTTCGAGGCGCTGTGCGGCGAGGAGCGCGACAGTGTGCAGGAGCAGGTCCGGCTGCTCCGTGGCGGCGCGCAGGAGACTCTTCTGGTGCGGATGGCGCCCCGCCGTGCCGATGACGGCGCGCTCGAGGGCTACGTGGTGGCCTTCGACGACGTCAGCGACCTGGTGAGCGCGCAGCGCATGGCCGCTTGGGGCGACGTGGCACGGCGCATCGCGCACGAGATCAAGAACCCGCTGACGCCGATCCGGCTCTCTGCCGAGCGCATCCAGCGCAAGTTCGGCCGCCAGCTCGGCGAGGCCGACGCGCAGGCCCTGAGCTCGATGACCGAGGTGATCGTGCGCCAGACCGGCGATCTGCGGCGAATCGTCGACGAGTTTTCCAAGTTCGCCCGCATGCCCGAGCCCGACCGGAGCCCCAACGATCTGGTGGCGCTGCTGCGCGACGCGGTGACGTTGCAGGAGGTGGGGCAGCCCGATGTGCGTTTCGAGGTCGAGCTGTCGCATGGCAGCCTGCCGGCCGATATCGACGCGACGATGATCACCCAGGCGCTGACCAACCTGATGAAGAACGCCGGCGAGGCGATCGAGTCGCTGGTCGAGCGCGGCGCGCCCGAGGGGCTGGTCCCGACGATCCGGGTCCGGCTCGAGGCATCGGAGAACGATGCGCGCATCACCATCGCCGACAACGGCATCGGTCTGCCCGAGGACCGGGCCAAACTGTTCGAACCCTACGTGACGACGCGCGACAAGGGCACCGGCCTCGGCCTGCCCATCGTCAAGAAGATCATCGAGGAGCATGGCGGAAGCCTTGTCCTCGTCGACGCGCCAGCCTTCGAGGAGGGCGCCCACAAGGGCGCCATGGCGGTCATCACCCTGCCGGTGCTGCGCATGGGTCATGGCGAATCGGGGGACATCGAGAAGACCGGGAAACCGGCATTGCAGGCAACAGCATGAGGCGAGAGATGACCGACATCCTGATTACCGACGACGAACGCGACATCCGGGAACTGATCTCGGACATCCTGCGCGACGAGGGCTATTCCACCCGGCTCGCCGGCACCTCCGATGAATGCATGAGCGCGATCGAAGATCAGCCGCCGGCGCTGATGATCCTCGATATCTGGCTCAAGGACAGCCAGATGGACGGGATCGACATCCTCAAGGCGGTCAAGCGCGACCATCCCGGCATCCCGATCGTGATCATCTCGGGCCATGGCAACATCGAGATCGCGGTCGCGGCGATCAAGCAGGGCGCCTACGACTTCATCGAGAAGCCGTTCAACATCGACCAGCTCCTGGTGGTGATCAAGCGGGCGATGGAGACCTCGCGGCTGCGGCGCGAGAACAGCGAGCTCAAGCGCGGCGACGCGCCGCCGGCCGAGATGCTGGGCGAGAGCGCGGCCTTCCGCTCGCTGCGCAGCCAGCTCGACAAGGTGACGCGTTCGAACGGGCGGGTGATGCTGACCGGCTCGCCGGGGTCGGGCAAGGAGATCGCGGCGCGCTACATCCACGCGAATTCCAACCGAGCCGACGCGCCTTTCGTCACCGTCAACTCGATCACCATCGAGCCGGAGCGGATGGAAGAGGTGCTGTTCGGCCGCGAGAGCGCCGAGAAGGGGATCGAGCCGGGCCTCCTCGAGCAGGCCAATGGCGGCGTGATCTATTTCGACGAAGTGGCCGACATGCCGCTCGGCACCCAGTCCAAGATCCTGCGCGTGCTGGTCGACCAGTCGTTCCAGCGGGTCGGCGGCTCCAGCAAGGTGCAGGTCGATCTTCGTGTGATCTCCTCGACCAATCGCGACCTGCAAGCGGCGATCCGCGCCGGCTCCTTCCGGCAGGAGCTGTACCATCGCCTGAACGTCGTGCCGATCCACGTGCCCGGGCTCGAGGAGCGGCGCGAGGACATCCCGGTCCTGGCCGAGCATTTCATCGCCGAGCTGAACAAGAGCCAGGGCCTGCCGCTGCGCCCGCTCGGCGAGGACGCCCGCGCGCTGCTGCAGACCATGCTCTGGCCGGGCAATGTGCGGCAGTTGAAGAACGTCATCGAACGCGTTCTTATCCTTGGAGATTCCTCGGGTGAGATCACCGCGCGCGAGCTGCCGGGCCTCGACGATCCGAACAAGGATGACGGCCGGGTCGTGCTGTCTGGCGGGCTGGCGACGCTGCCGCTCCGCGAGGCGCGCGAGCTGTTCGAGCGGGAATACCTGCTGACCCAGATCAACCGCTTCGGCGGCAACATCTCCCGCACCGCGGCCTTCGTCGGCATGGAGCGCTCGGCGCTGCACCGCAAGCTCAAGAGCTTGGGCGTGGTGACCTCGTCCAAGGCCGGTGCGCGGGTCGCGCATGTCGAGGACTGATTGACCGGCCCCTCCGGCTCTGGCACTTCGTGGCGGCATGAGCGCCGCCACGGGCGCGCCCCAAAGGACCGGGATCAGGGATGAAGGTCATCATCTGCGGCGCGGGCCAGGTCGGCTGGCAGATCGCCCGCCACCTGTCTGGCGAGCGCAACGACGTCACCGTCGTCGACAGCAACCCCGATCTCGTGCGCCGGGCCACCGACACGCTCGACGTGCAGGGGATCACCGGCTTCGCGAGCTATCCCGACGTGCTCGACCGCGCCGGCGCGCGCGATGCCGACATGATCATCGCCGCCACCCATAGCGACGAGGTCAACATGGTCACCTGCCAGGTGGCCCATTCGGTGTTCTCGATCCAGCGCAAGATCGCGCGGCTCAGGGCGCAGTCCTATCTCGACGCGATCTATTCCGACCTCTACCGGCGCGACCACATGCCGATCGACGTGGTGATCTCGCCCGAGAAGGAGGTGGCCGAGGCGGCGTTGCAGCGGCTCGCCGCGCCACAGGCCTTCGACGCCGAAAGTTTCCTCGACGGCCGGGCCCAGCTTCTGGGCATCTCGATCGACGAGGACTGCCCGGTGATCAACACGCCGCTGCGGCAGCTCACCGACCTGTTCTCGACGCTGCGCGCCATCGTGGTCGGCATCCGCCGCCGCGGTCGGCTGTTCGCGCCGAGCCCCGAGGACCAGATCTTCCCCGGCGATTCGATCTATGTCTTCACCGATACCGACGACATGCTGCGCACGCTGGAGATCTTCGGAAAGCGCCACGCCAAGCAGGAGCGCGTCGTGGTGATCGGCGGCGGCAATGTCGGCCTCGGCGTGGCCCGTGCGCTCGAGAGCCGGGTCGAGCGGATGCGCGTCAAGATGATCGAGCGCGACCGCGGCGCCGCCGAGCGCGCCGCCGATCAGCTCGACCGGACCATCGTGCTCAACGGCGACGGTCTCGACGCGGCGCTGCTTGAGGAGGCGCAGATCGGCACCGCCGACGCCGTGCTCGTGGTCACCGACGACGACAAGACCAACCTGCTGGCCAGCGTTCGCGCCAAGGCGCTCGGCTGTCCGCTGGCGATCTGTCTGGTCAACGATCCCACGCTGGTGCCGCTGATGCAGGCGATGGATATCGACGCCTACATCAACCCGCGTGCCACCACCGTGAGCTCGATCCTGCGCCATATCCGGCATGGCCGGGTGCGGGGCGTCTATTCGATCGGTGACGCCGAGGCCGAGATGATCGAGGCGCAGGTGCTCGGCACCTCGCCGATCGCCGGGCAGCGGATCCGCGACATCGCCTTCCCCGAAGGCGTGCTGGTCGGCGGCGTGCTCAAGGACGGCCGGATGATGAAGATCCACGGCGCGCTCCGGATCGAGGAGGGCGACGTCGTCGCGCTCTTCGCCATGGCCTCGGACGTGCCGGAGGTCGAGCGCCTGCTGCAGGTCTCGATCGACTTCTTCTGACGCGATGGAACGCCGTCTCACCCGCGTCCCCTTCTTTGTCCTGCTGATGGCGATCGGCGCGGCGTCAATGATGCTGCCGGCGATCCACGCGCTGGTCCGCGAGGACTGGCTGACCTCGCGCACCTTCCTCTACGCCGCGATCCTCGGGCTGATGCTGTCGCTGCTGATCGGTCTGGCCACCGCGAATTACCGGCCGGCCAGCGTGCCGCGCAGCCAGCTCTCGGCGCTGCTGGCGGCATTCACCGTGCTGCCGGTGATGTTCGCGGTGCCGTTCCACGAGGCGCTCGGCACGACGTCGTTTCTCAACGCCTGGTTCGAGATGGTGTCGAGCTTCACCACCACCGGGGCCACGGTCTATGACAACGTGGTCCGTCTCAATGACAGCCTGCATCTGTGGCGGGCGCTGGTCGGCTGGCTCGGCGGGCTGCTGGTCTGGGTGACGGCGGTCTCGATCCTGGCGCCGATGAATCTCGGCGGCTTCGAAGTGCGCGCGCCGTCGAGCATCGGTCCGGGCGGCATGCGGCTGAGCCAGATCACCCGCGTCGCCGATCCCTCCGAAAGGCTGGTGCGCTACACCGAGCGGCTGCTGCCGGTCTATGTCGGCCTGACGGGGCTGCTCTGGCTGGGGCTGGTGGCGGCGGGCGACCGGCCCTTCGTGGCCTTCTGCCACGCGATGTCGACGCTCGCGACCAGCGGCATCAGCCCGCTGGGGGGCTTGGGCTACGACAGCTCGGGCTTTCTGGGCGAGGCGCTGATCCTGCTGTTCTCGGTATTCGCGCTGTCGCGGTTGACCTTCGCGCGCAACATGTTCGGCGATCAGGGCGGACGGCTGCTGCGCGACCCGGAGCTGCGCATGGGGTTGGCGCTGGTGCTGATCGTGCCGGGGCTCTTGTTCATGCGCCACTTCTTCGGCGCGGTCGAGGACCGGGTGACCGCCGATCTGCCGCAGGCCGCCGCCGCGCTGTGGGGCGCGCTGTTCACCGTCGGCTCGTTTCTTACCACCACCGGCTTCGAGAGCCGCTACTGGCTCGGCGCCGCCGACTGGTCGGGGCTGGAGACGCCCGGACTGATCCTGGTCGGCGTGGCGCTGATCGGCGGCGGGGTGGCGACGACGGCGGGCGGGGTGAAGCTGCTGCGGGTCTATGCGCTCTGGATGCATGGCAAGCGCGAGCTGGAGCGGCTGGTGCACCCGCATTCGGTCGGCGGCGACGGCATCGAGGCACGTCGCATCCGCCGCGAGGGTGCTTTCATCTCCTGGATCTTCTTCATGCTTTTCGCACTGTCGGTGACGGGCGTGATGCTGGCGCTGTCGCTCACCGGGGTGCAGTTCGAGGTGGCGATGACGCTCACCGTCGCGGCGCTGTCGACCACCGGACCGCTCGCGGAGATCGGCGCGCAGTACCCGATTTCCTATGCCGGCATCCCCGATGCGGCCAAGGTGGTGCTGGCCTTCGCAATGGTGCTGGGCCGGCTAGAAACGTTGGCGATCATCGCGCTGCTCAACCCTGCGGGCTGGCGCAGCTAGGCCACGCAGGGCCTGCCTGCGCGAAAGGGGCTGATTTCCGGGCTGGAAACTCCGCAGGGGGCGCGACATACTCCTTTCCAACGAGGGAAAAGGCCGATACGCGGCCACAAGAACAAAGGGACAGTGATGGCCGGTGACAAGCAGAACCTTCAGGACGCCTTCCTGAACCACGTCCGCAAGATCAAGGTGCCGGTGACGATCTTCCTGATCAATGGCGTGAAGCTTCAGGGCGTGATCACTTGGTTCGACAATTTCTGCGTGCTGCTGCGTCGCGACGGTCAGAGCCAGCTCGTCTACAAGAGCGCGATCTCGACCATCATGCCGTCGCAGCCCGTGAACCTCTATGACGGTGAAGATTGACCGATTACTATATTCCCGAACGGCCGGACACCCGCACATGGGTGATCCACCCCGAGGTGAAGAACGACCAGAACCGGCGTGAGCCCGTGGCCGCGCTGGCCGAGGCCGTGGCGCTGGCCCATGCGCTGCCCGGGCTCGAGATCAAGGGCTCCGAGATCGTCCGTCTGCCCAAGCGCCATCCAGGCATGCTGTTCGGCACCGGCAAGATCGAGGAGCTCGGCACCCGCCTCAAGCAGAACGAGATCGAGCTGGTGCTGATCGACGGCCATGTCGGCCCGGTGCAGCAGCGCAATCTCGAGAAGGAGTGGAAGGTCAAGATCCTCGATCGGACCGGCCTCATCCTCGAGATCTTCGGCGACCGTGCCGCCACCCGAGAGGGCGTGCTGCAGGTCGAGATGGCGGCGCTGTCGTATCAGCGCACGCGGCTGGTCCGCGCTTGGACCCACCTCGAGCGGCAGCGCGGCGGCCTCGGTTTCGTCGGCGGCCCCGGCGAAACCCAGATCGAGGCGGACCGCCGTGCCATCGACGAACAGCTGGTGCGGCTGCGCCGTCAGCTCGACAAGGTGGTGAAGACCCGCGCGCTGCACCGTGCCTCGCGCGCCAAGGTGCCGTTTCCGATCGTGGCGCTGGTCGGCTATACCAACGCCGGCAAGTCGACGCTGTTCAACCGGCTCACCGGCGCCGAGGTCATGGCCAAGGACATGCTCTTCGCCACCCTCGACCCGACCATGCGGCGCGTCGTGCTGCCGACTGGCGACGAGGTGATCCTGTCGGACACGGTAGGCTTCATCTCGGATCTGCCGACCGAGCTGGTCGCGGCCTTCCGCGCCACCCTCGAAGAGGTGCTCGACGCCGATCTAGTGCTGCATGTGCGCGACATCGGGCACGCCCAGACGGTGGAACAGGCGCGCGAGGTCGAGAGCATCCTGTCGAGCCTCGGCCTGTCGGACGACACGCCCAAGATCGAAGTCTGGAACAAGATCGACACGCTGCCCGAGGATAGCCGCGAGGCGGCGCTGGAGCGGGCGGCACGGACCGAGAACGTCTCGGCCGTCTCGGCGATCACCGGCGAGGGGATGGACGCGCTTCTGGCCGAGATCTCCGAGGCGCTCGGCGGCGTGAAGCATGTCGAGGAGCTGATGGTGCCCTTCGCCGCGGGCCGCAAGCGGGCCTGGCTCTTCGAACAGGGGCTGGTCGAGGCCGACACGCCGACCGAGGACGGGCACAAAATGCAGGTCCGCTGGTCGGCGGCGCAGAAGGCCCGTTACGACCGGCTCTGAGCCACCGACAAATGCCGTGGCCGCGCCCTGTCGGATGGGCGCGGCCACGCAACCGGCGCAGGCTTTCCCTGATCATTAAGGGGAGAGATGCCATGAAACACCTAATCCCGATTCCCGCCCTCGCGCTCATCGCCCTGCCGGCGATGGCGCAGGAGCCCTGCGGCGACATGCCCGCCGAGACCGAGCCGATCGCGGCCGCCCGGTTGATCATCGAATACAACCACACCGACGGCGATATTGGCGTGCATGGCTATGGCGATGACGATGGCTGGAACGCGCTGTGCATCCTCGATCCCACGGGCGCGCTGGTGCTGCATATCGACCCTCAGGCGCAGCTCGGCGAACTGGGCCTCGGCTCCTTTTTCTTCGAAAGCCGCGAGCCGCCAGAGGAGGTCTGGGACTACGCGGCGCTGTCGGCCGCCTTTCCCGAAGGTGATTACCTGATCCGTGCCACGCTCTATGACGGCACCGGGCGCGAAGGTGTCGCGCGGTTCACGACGCTGGTGCCGCAGCCGCCCGTCATCACCGCGCCCGCGCTGTCGGAGGACGAGGAGGACGCGCCGGTCATGCAGATAGCCGACCTTGAAGTGGCATGGGAGCCGGTGACGACCTCGCTCGACGAGCGGACGCCGGAGATCACCGGCTACGAGCTGATCGTCACCGATGACGAGCACGAGGATCCGCACGGCTTTTCGCAGCCGGAACTCGACGTGCATCTGGGACCCGACGCCACGAGCTTCACCGTGCCGGCCACCTTCCTGCAGCCCGGCACGCTATACGAGATCGAGGTGCTGGCGCTGGAGCGTTCGGGCAACCAGACCATCGCGCTAGGCTTCTTCGCCACCGAAGACTGAACCCGGAGGGTGCCACGGAACGAAAACCGTGGCATCCTTCCGTTGTCACGGAGGGGGCCATGTCCCGCATCCTCATCTTCGCCGCGGCCGCTGCGGGTCTCTTCGGTCTGCTGGTGGTGCTCGAGGCGCTTCAGGCCGATGAGCCCTTCACATGGGCCGGTTTCGCCATCGACCTGTTCGAGACCGCGCTCCTCGCCGGAGCGGTCGTCTTCACCGCCTTCGGTTCGCAAGCCAGCCGCGAGATGCGGCGCGAGAGGGCGCGGCTTTTGGGCGATCTCGACCGGGCGCGGCGCGAGGGTGAGCAGTGGCGACAGGCCAGCCGCGCCCATGTCGACGGGCTGAGCCGCGCGATCGCCACGCAGTTCGCGCAATGGGGGCTGACCGAGACCGAAAGCGAGGTCGCGCTCTTGATGCTCAAGGGCCTGAGCCACAAGGAAATCGCGACATTGCGCGACTGTTCCAGCGCCACGGTCCGCCAGCACGCCACCGCTGTCTATCGCAAGTCCGGACTGACCAGCCGGTCGCAGCTCACCGGGTTCTTCCTCGAGGACCTGCTGGCGCCGCTGCGCGCGCGCGGCGGGCTGCATGTCGTGGATGTCATGCACGCGCAAGGGGATGACGTCCCCAGCCGATAACGCTACTCCGGGCCGGCAAGAGACCGGAGCAGGCCCATGATCCTCGACCTTCACCACGTCCAGCTCGCCATGCCCGAGGGCGGCGAGGAAGCCGCGCGCGGCTTTTATGGCGAAATCCTCGGCCTCGCCGAGGTCGCCAAGCCCGAGGCGCTTGCGAGGCGCGGCGGTGTCTGGTTCGACGGGCCGGGGCTGTCGCTGCATCTGGGCGTCGAGACCCCCTTCGCCCCGGCGCGCAAGGCGCATCCGGCGCTGCGGGTTGCGGATCTCGACGCCATGCGTCGGCATCTCGAGGGCCATGGGATCGAGGCGCGTCCCGATATCGACCTGCCGGGTCTGCGGCGGCTCTACGTCTCCGATCCCTTCGGCAACCGGATCGAGATCTGCCAGACCGTCTGAACCCTACTTCAGAGGATCGTGGCCCCAGTTCATCAGGCTGTAGCGCCACTTGGAATGTTCGACGTCGTCCTCGGGACCGCCCTGCGCCTTGTGACGCTTGATGTAGCCCACCACCTTGGCCATGTGGTCCCACTGGTCGTCGCTCAGATCCGACTTGTTGGTGCGCTTGATCTCGACGATCCGCTTGCCGGACTTGTGGCCGGTGCTTTCGCCATCGCCGCCGGTGTCGCCCACCGACTTGCTCTCCTCGGTCTCGAGGAAATCCTCAATCTCCTTGGGCGCCATGTTCACCAACTCGCGGAACTCGTCCCAGATCTCGTCATGCGATTTGCCGCTCATGCCGGCCTCCATCAGATGTCGGGGGCCAAACCGGCGCGGGCCGGGGCGGTTCCGCCTCAGCGCGCCGGCAAGAGCTGGGTCACGCCGACGGCGGCACCGCGCGCGAGGGTGGGATCGAGCGACATCGGGATGTATTCTCCGCGCCGCCACAGCTCGCCCAGATCGTCGTAATGGCGCGACAGCGGGTGGCCCGACTGGCCGGTCGAGATGATGAAGACCGAGCTGTCGGGATCGGCGAAGTCATAGACCCCGCGATAGCCGGCGGCATGGATGTTGTGGAACGGATTGGGCGCGCGCCCGTCGGTCAGCCCGCGCATCAGCGTGTGGTCGCCGCCAGAGGTGCTCTGGCGGATGTTGACGAACCAGCCCAGCAGCGGGGCCTGGCCCAGCACCGGGTGATCCTGGCGTGCCTCGTGCGCGTCGCCCCAGCGCAGCGCGTCGAGATTGCTGCCATAGGTCTCGCCGATCCAGATCAGCGCGTCGTCGAGCGCCAGCCGCGCGATATCGGCGCAGCTCTCATCGGCGGCCGAGGGGCGGATGTCGCACCACGCGCTCGCACCATCGATGTCGCGGAACACCCGATCGATGAAGAGCGGTTCGGGATGGACGAAGGCCGAGGTGAGCGGGCCGAGCTCGTCGCGGATCAGCCGCTCCTGCAGCGCCCGCATCCAGGCGGCGTAGATCAGCGGCTCGGGCAGATGCTCGTTCATCTCGCCGTTCCATTCGCCCAGGAGCTCGAGCGCGCGCTGGCGGCGCCGCTCGGGCGTGCCCTCGGCGGCCGGCGCACCGGTGAACCACAGATCGGCGCCGACGATCGGCAGCAGCGCGCGGGCGGTGGGACTCACGGTGTCGAGCTGCGCCTCGATGAAGCTGTCGCGGGTATGCACCTCGCGCGATTGCATCAGCCCGCGCCAGCGCGCGATGCGCTGGGTGTCGCCCCAGTGGAAGGAGACGTGGTCGGGGAAAGGCCGATCGATGGTCTTGTTGTTGGTGTTGCCTACGAGGCCACCGGCCGGTTCGGTCGTCTCCGGCAGGGCGGAATAGGCCATCCAGCCGCGCCAACGGTTCTCGGCGACATGGCCCAGCGTCGGCAGGCGGCCCTGGCTCTGATGTTCCGGATCGCGCAGGGGTACGGCGCCCACGGTCTTGAGCGCGACGCGGTTGCGGTCGGCGAGGATCAGGTTCTGGTTCGGCGCGACCTGCAGCCGCCCGGCGCGGATGCCCTCCTCGATCGAACGGGATCGCATCAGCCGCATCCCGGCGGTCATGGTGGTGTCGCTGTCCGACAGGCCCGACCAGGCGAGGGTCATCACGTGGCCGCGCGGCCGGATCGTGTCGAGCGCGAACTGCTCGGGCGGCAGGACCGGGCCGTTGGCGGTGCGCTGCAGCCGCAGGGTCACCGCAGGGGCGTCCTTGATCTCAACGATGCTGTCGCGCGCTTCGAACCGCGCCCAGCCGTCCGGGGTGCGGTACTCGGCGGCGTTCTTGGGATTCACCTCCTCGGCATAGAGGTCGAGATCGTCGGCGAAGGCGGCGGTGATGCCCCAGCCCAGATCGGCGCTGCGCCCGGCGAGGATCAACGGAATGCCCGGCACCGTCGCGCCGATCACGCCGCCCGAGGCCAGCTCCAGACGGGCCAGGTACCAGATCGACGGCGCAGTGAGCAGCCGGTGCGGGTCGTTGGCCAGCAGCGTCGCGCCGCTGGCGGATCGCGACGGCCCGGCCGCCCAGGCGTTGGAGGCGCCGGGGAAGCCGGCCGGCAGGCTGGCGGCCAGCGGATCGATCGGCGTCGCGGCGGAGGCATGGCGTTCGGGGATGTCGGGCACCAGATCGGCGTAGCGCGGCAGCGCGGTCAGGCCGGGGCCGGGCACGTCGGGCAGGATGTCGCGCAGCCGCTCCGGCTCCAGCACCAGCGACGCGCGGGCGCGCAAGACCTCGGCCTGCAGGTGGTCGGTCTGCTGCCAGGCCATCAGCTTGAGGATGGCGATGCTGTCGGCGGGCTGCCAGGGCGCGACCGGCTGGTTGAATAGCCACATTTCCGGCGCGCCGCGGCCGCGGGCCCCGGCATTGACCTCGGCCAGCCAGGCGTTGACGCCCGCCGCATAGGCCTCGAGCGCCGCGCGGGTCTGGCCGTCCTGGTCGTCGACCGAGGCGGTGGCGGCACGGTAGAGATCGAGGCGGCGCATCAGGATGTCGCTGTCGGCGGTGCGGCGGCCGAACAGCTCCGACAGCCGGCCCTGCACGGTCCGGCGCAGGATCGTCATCTGCCACAGCCGGTCCTGCGCATGGGCGTATCCCAGCGCAAAGAAGCTGTCGCGATCGGTGCTGCCGAAGATATGCGGCACGTTGGCGTGGTCGCGCACGATTTCGACCGGGGCCGCCAGCCCGGCGACGCGGGTGCGGGCGTCGTAATCGGGCAGCGAGCGGGCAAAGAACCAGTAGGTCAGCACGAAGGCCAGAAGGCCGAACAGGATCGCGCCGACGGTCAGGCGCATGAGCCAGCGGAACAGGGTGGCCATCGATCCTCCGGGGGGCTTGGGCACCCGCGCTTGACGGGCCGGTTGGGGATGCTGAGTATCGCGCCTCGGGGGCGAGCGAAAGCCCCGAGGCAGGGAGGCCGCCATGGCAAGAGTGACGTTTTTGGGACTGGGCGTGATGGGGTATCCCATGGCGGGGCATCTGGCGCGGGCCGGACATGAGGTAACGGTCTATAACCGGACCACGTCCAAGGCCGAGAAATGGGCAGCCGAGCATGGCGGTCGCCACGCCGCCACGCCGCGCGAGGCGGCGCAGGATGCCGAGATCGTCTTTGCCTGCGTCGGCAATGACGACGATCTGCGCGGCGTCTGCCTCGGCGAGGACGGCGCATTCGCGGGCATGGCGTCCGGCGCGCTCTTCGTCGATCACACCACGGTCAGCGCCGCCGTCACCCGCGAGCTGGCGGCCGAGGCGGATGCGAAGGGGCTGGGCTTCGTCGATGCGCCGGTTTCGGGCGGTCAGGCAGGGGCAGAGAACGGCCAGCTCTCGGTGATGTGCGGTGGGGCGCAGGAGCATTTCGACCGGGCCGAGCCGGTGATCGACGCCTATGCCAAGATCTGTCGCCGGCTGGGCGAGAGCGGCGCGGGCCAGCTCGCCAAGATGGCCAACCAGATCGCCATCGCGGGGCTGGTGCAGGGCCTGTCGGAATCGCTGGCCTTCGCCGAGAAGGCCGGTCTCGACGGGCGGGCGCTGGTGGAGGTGATCAGCCAGGGCGCCGCCGGCAGTTGGCAGATGGTCAACCGGCACGGCACGATGCTCGACGATCACTTCGAGCATGGCTTCGCGGTCGACTGGATGCGCAAGGATCTCGGCATCTGCCTCGACGCGGCGGACGAGCTGTCGGTCAGTCTGCCGGTGACGGCGCTGGTCGACCAGTTCTACAAGGAGGTGCAGCAAATGGGCGGCGGCCGTTGGGACACCTCGTCGCTGATCAAGCGGCTGCGCCGGAACTGACCCGGAGCTGACCCGGGGCGAACCGGAGCGAAACGGGGCAGGGCCGGGCTTGCCTTTTCCGGCGTGCGGCGCTAAGGGCGGCGCACGATCAATCCCGCAGGCGGGGGCGGGCCTTCGGGGGGAGACATCCCCCAGGGTCCACCGGTTGGGGCATCTGCCCTGATCCTCCGCCGAGGCAAAACCGGAAAGGTATAGAGACATGGCTCTTCCCGAGTTCTCCATGCGCCAGCTGCTTGAGGCCGGCGTCCACTTCGGCCACCAGACCGCCCGTTGGAACCCGCGGATGTCCGAGTACATCTACGGCGCCCGCAACGGCATCCACATCATGGACCTGACCCAGACCGTCCCGATGCTGGACAAGGCTCTGCAGGTCATCCGTGACACCGTCGCCAAGGGCGGCCGCGTCCTGTTCGTCGGCACCAAGCGCCAGGCCGCGCAGCCGATCGCCGACGCCGCCGAGAAGTCGGCGCAGTTCTACATGAACCACCGCTGGCTCGGTGGCACGCTGACCAACTGGCAGACCGTGTCGCAGTCGATCAACCGTCTGCGCGCCATCGACGAAGCCGCCGAGCAGGGCTTTGCCGGCCTGACCAAGAAAGAGCGCCTCGGCATGGAGCGCGAGCAGGTCAAGCTGCAGGCGTCGCTGGGCGGTATCCGCGAAATGGGCGGCGTGCCGGACCTGCTGTTCGTCATCGACGTCAACAAGGAAGACCTGGCGATCTCCGAAGCCAAGAAGCTCGGCATCCCGGTCGTCGCCGTCGTCGACACCAACTGCTCGCCCGAGGGCGTGGACTACGTGATCCCGGGCAATGACGACGCCGCCCGCGCGATCGCCCTGTATTGCGACCTCGCCGCCCGCGCCGCTCTCGACGGCATGAGCGCGCAGCTCGGCGCTGCCGGCGTCGACATGGGCGCGATGGAGCAGTACACCGAAGAGCAGCTCGCCGCCGAGGCCGAAGAAGCCGCTGCCCAGTAAGGGCGATCCGTCACATCACGGTTGCCGGGCGCGGATATGCCGCGCCCGGAGTCCATTCAAATTCTAGGAGAGACGCGATGGCGATCACCGCGAGCATGGTCAAGGAACTGCGCGAGAGCACCGGCGCAGGCATGATGGACGCCAAGAAGGCGCTGACCGAAACCGACGGCGACATGGAAGCCGCGGTCGACTGGCTGCGCACCAAGGGTCTGGCCAAGGCCGCCAAGAAATCCGGCCGCACCGCCGCCGAGGGCCTCGTGGCCGTCGCGGTCGAGGGTGGCCGCGGCGTGGCGATCGAGCTGAACTCGGAAACCGACTTCGTCGCCAAGAACGCCGACTTCCAGTCGCTGGTCTCGAAGATCGCCCAGGCCGGCCTCAAGGCCTCGAGCCTCGAAGAGCTGAAGACCACCGAAGTCGACGGCAAGCCGGTCGACACGCTGGTCACCGACGCGATCGCCAAGATCGGCGAGAACATGACCCTGCGCCGGATGGCCGCGATCGAGGGCGAGAAGGTCGTGACCTACGTCCACAACGCCGCCGCGACCGACATGGGCAACATCGGCGTGCTGGTCGCGCTGACCGGTGGTGACGAGGCCTTCGGCCGTCAGGTCGCGATGCACATCGCCGCCGCCAACCCCGCCGCCCTCGGCGAGGCCGATCTCGACCCCGCGATCGTCGAGAAGGAAAAGCAGGTCCAGATGGACATCGCCCGCGAAAGCGGCAAGCCGGAGCAGGTCATCGAGAAGATGATCGAAGGCCGGATGAAGAAGTTCATGGCCGAGTCGACCCTGCTGGGTCAGGCCTTCGTGGTGAACCCCGACCTGACCGTCGAGCAGGCTGCCAAGGACGCCGGCGCGACGATCACCGGTTTCGTCCGGATGGCCGTGGGCGAGGGCATCGAGAAGGTCGAAGAGGACTTCGCCGCCGAGGTCGCCAAGGTCGCCAAGGGCTGATCCATCGCGATCGGTACGAGAAAAGAGGACGCCGCCCGGTTCGGGCGGCGTCCTTTTTCGTGTCCGGTGTCGCGACGCGGGCCCCAAACGAAAGCGTCGCGCCCGTCGGCGGTGACGGACGCGACTGCTTCATGCTGGACTAACCGACCTGCTGCTGTCGGTATCGTCACCAGACCGGTCAGGCCTGATGTCGAGTGGTCAAAACACCGTCACTGGTTGAATACTTCTCGAATCTGTCACGGATCGGGATTCGGCGTAAGTGGGGTATTCCTCAGTTTTTGCCGTCACCTGTCCTTTTGGTCCAGTACGCCGCCCAGTTGAGCGGCACGGAACACCGCATGCGTGGTGTTGCGCGCGCCCAGCGCCTCGCGCGCCAGGCGAAGATGCTTCTCGACCGTGGTCGGCGTCAGATTGAGCCGTTCGGCCACCTCTCGCGTCGTGTAACCGAGCGCGACCAGATCGAGCACCTCGACCTGCCGGGGGGTCAGTTGGATGCAGCGGCCGGGCAGGGAAGTCAGACGGAGGTGGAAGACGGCGTTCTCGGCCTGAACGGCGGCGTGCGGCGGCGACGCGGCCGTCCCGTCGCCGCGGCCGAGCGCGATGGCGCCGCGCCAGCGGGCGCCCGCCTCGCCGAAGCGCAGGGTATGCGCCGGCCCCGGCTGGCAAGGGGGCGCGTGCATCTCGCCGATCACCCACCGGGCGATCTCGGTATCGTCGATCCCGAGGGGACGAAGGCTGCAGCCGCAAGGATCGGCGCAAAGCAGCATGCCCTCGCGCGGTGTCAGTGTATCCGGATCGAGATCGGGCAGCGCGGCATAGCAGATCCGGTCGATCCCATGGGCCGCCATGCGCGCGTGATGGCCGCGCCACAACCGCTCGGGATCGGTCATGGCGGTGAGGGAGAGGATGTAATCGGCGGTGTCGTCCCTCGGCGGCATATCGGTCGGCGGCATCTCCATGTCCTGTCGTCGGTCGCGGCCCCTTCAGTCAGACCGGGAATTTCTCGGCGATGATCAATGTCCAGATATCGTGGTTCAGTTGGCGCAGCGCGTCGATGGTTTCGACGACCCGCTCGATGGCTTCGGCGTCGACCGCGTCACTTTGGCCCATCTTCAGGCCGGTCTTGCGATCCGCGATCCGCATCGTGATGGTCCGCGCCGCGCCGCTTTCGGCATCGAAGCTGTAGAGCGAATGGCTGTAATGGTTGCGCAGCGCTTGATGGCGCCGGATCCGGCCGGTCAGTTCGAGGATGCGGTCGCGCAGTTCCGGCGCGCTCCGGCCCGACTTGGCGAGGCGCTCGACCAGGTCGAGCCGGGCCCGGGTGGTGTTCAGGGTGAGGAAGATGATGACGGCGCTGGTCTTGTCGGTGCCCGCCAGCCCGGCGATCAGGTGGATCAGCAGGCTTTCGGTGTTGCTCCAGCTGTAATTCATGTGCCCGACGAGCAGCAGGAGTCGATCGAACTCGCTCAGCTCCGCCGCGCCGGGAGGGAGCGGCTGGGTGGCCGCTCCGGGTGTCATTTGCGCGCAGCCGCCGCCTGGGCGGCCTCGACATGCCCCAGATACCAGACCACCGCGCCGGTTCGGTTCGACACGCCGAGCTTGCGGATCAGGTGGTGGATGTGGAGCTTGACCGTGTGCTCGGACAGACCGAGCTCGGCGGCGAGGATCTTGTTCTGCTTGCCTTGTGCGAGAAGCGTGAGCACCTCCCATTCGCGCGGCGTCAGCTCGCCCGCATGGTCATCCTCGGCCGGCAGTGCAGCGGGGGTGAGCTGCACGGCTTGCTCGCCCTCGGGAGTCGCCACCTGTCCGTTGCTGATGCTCAGCGCGTGCAAGGCTTCGATCGGAAAGACGAGCTGCCCGTGAAGCAACAGCCGTACCATGGAGACGAGCACGTCGATCTGCACGTTCAGCGGCAGGAGACCCAAGCGCGGCGTGGCATCCTGCTGCAGCGCATGCAGCAATAGGGCCTGGTCGGGCGGCTGATGCTGGTAGGCGAGAACCAGTCTCTCGGCACCGCTCATTTTCAAGAAGCGCGCGGCGTCGGCCAGATCGGCCACATAGGTGGCGTCCATGATGATCAGGCGGTGATGCGCCTCGGCTTCCGCCCATGCCTGCGGTTCGCCCTCATCATGAAGGGCGGCCCGTCGGAACGAAATCGTGGGAAATCCTTTGGAAAGAAGGTCAATGAGGCCGTCTGGGAAACAAAACTCGTCACCGACCATGGAAACATAGGGACTATGCGCAATGTGCTGGTCCGAAACCTTGCGAAGCCCGAGGGCTCTGTCGCGGGAAAACATGGATCACCTCGAAAAATGAGACGTCTATTTTGCCACAATGCTGGCAAAAAGAAGTGTATCCACGAGGCCACGCACGGCACATATATCCAAAGATTAAACTTGGTAAATTGACAGTATCTTGCACTCCACAGCTTGTCCTTTGGTTTTCTCGCGCCAGAGCTGCAACTCGACATCAAAAACAAGCCGTTAAGATGCCGCTGTGTTGACGTAAGGTCGCCTCATGTCGGCAAGATCATGCCCCACCCCTGTAGCTTCACGTTAGTGTGATCGTTCGGTTCGGTTGGTACGAAACGGGAACTGCCCTAATTTCAGGCGGTCCTGCCGCTGAATCGGTCTAGTCGCTATTTCCGGGCTGCTCGATTCATGGCTTCGCGGCACCCTTTCCCCATCGGGTCGGGACTGGCCGGATGATCGTCCTTTGATTGATCGCCGCGTTTGTCCTCGGGTCGGTGCTTTAGCGGACCAGTCGGGGAGGTTTTACCCATAGGGAACGAACGACGCCCATGAGGCCATCGGCTTTGAGGCGGCTGTCCGAGAGGACGCAACTACCAAATCTTCCAACCATACGCGATCGCGACCACCGCTTTGGACAGACTGGCGGTGCACGGTGGCGGCATCTCTGGAGACTTTGAAATGAGCACGCGCAACGGTAACGGCGGAAACGGCCTGTTCAGCTTCGGCCCGAACGGTGGTCAGAAGGACGACTGGGACGGAGACGAGTACGACTATGAAGAGCCCAATGGCGAAGTCGATCCCGAAGAGGAGATGGGTGACGGCAACAACAACGACAATGACAATGACAACGACAATGATAACGACAATGACAACGACAACGACAACCACAACGGGAACTTCAACAAGAACCTGAACAAGAGCAAAGCCAAGAGCGACGCCGAAAGCGACGCTGACAGCCACAGCCACTCCAAGGGCGACGCCCATGCCAAGGCCTGGAGCGGCAGCGACAACGTCAATACGAACGACAACGACAATTACAGCAAGACGGATGTCGACGTCGACGTGAACGTCGGTATTGGCATGGATCTCGATGATGTCGGCGCCCATAACGACAACGACATCGGCGATTTCGACCTGAAGAACTCCAACGGCAACAAGTTCTTCAACGCCAAGGGCTCGATCGATTACGATTACAACCCGGGCGATGACGTCGGCATGGATGACGTGCTGAGCGACTCGCTGGGCGGCGGCGGCAATGACGCCGGCATCGTCAACCTCCAGCAGATCAACCTCGACGACACCGACAACATCGAGAACGCTACCGTTTCGAATGCCGGCGGCACCTTCACTCAGAATGGCACTGCTACAGGTGGCCATGCCAAGTCGGGTGACGGCATCAATGCCGGCGGCGACGGCGGCCAAGGCGGCAGCAACGCCCATTCCGAGGGCGGCGATCCCGATGCTGGCCAGGGCGGCACGGCCAATGGCACCGCCAATGGTGGCGCGAGCGGCGCTGGCGGCAACGCCAACACGACCGGTGGAACCGGTGGAAATGGCGGCGGCTCGGGTGCCAACGGACATATGGTCACTGGTGCGGATACCGACGGCAACACGAATGCCACCGGTGGCCGTGGCGGTGACAACGACTCGACCAACAACGCCACTCAGACTCCTTCAACTAACCAGAACGACAATACGTCGACCGGCGGAACCGGTGGCAGCACCGACAACGACAACGACTTTGATACCAAGACCAAGTCCAAGGCGTATTCGGACGATGAAGGTGGCGATGGCGGCGACGTCGATACCAAGGCCGAAGGTGATGCCAGCGATGCCAATGTGTCTGCCCATATCATGTCCAGCGGCGGCAAATCGGGCGACATCAAGAGCAAGAACGACGTCGACGTGAAGGCCAAGGCCAAGGGCGATGCCGATGGCGGCAATGGTGGCAACTCGGATCCGACTGCCACTACCGGGACGACCAACAGCACGGCCGGCGATGCCAACAGCACGGCCGGTAATGGTGGCTCGACCGGCGATCAGAAGGGCAAGATCCACGCCGATACCGAAGCCGACGCGGATGCCAAGCATGACGGCGGCAACGGTGGTAATGGCAACGGCAATACCGATGGCGATGCCACTTCTACCGCCAAGGGCTATGCCGATGGTGGTGAATCCGGCAAGGCCGATGGCGACGTGACCGGTACCAACACGTCCACGACCAGCGGCGATGCCGTTGGCGGCAAGGGCATCGGTGGCGATACCAACAACGACTCGACCGCCAAGGCCAAGGGTAAGGCCGACACGGACGCTAGCTCTGGCAATGCCAACAATGCCTCCGAGGCCAAGGCCAAGGCTGATGGCAACGGCGGCGCAGGCGGTGGAACCGACAACGACGCCATGTCGATGTCGAAGGCCAAGGCCGACGGTAACGGCGGCGCGGGCGGTGCCTCTGACAGCGACGCCAAGTCGAAGGCCTATGCCGATGGTTGGGCCGATGGCGGCAATGGGGGCAAGACCAACAACGACGCTACGACTAAGGCCAAAGCTGACGGCGACGGTGGCGATGCAGGGGGCGACGACGACGGCTACATGATCCCCTACGGCCGCCCCGGCAAAGGTGGCAATAACGGCGAAGAAGGTGGCCAAGGCGGCGATGCCGAACACGAGGTCAAGGCCAAGTCCATGGCGGATGGCGACGGTGGGGCCGGCGGTGCCGGATCGACCGATAGCGACGCCAAGTCCAAGGCCATGGCCGATGGCGATGGCGGCGCCGGTGGTGCGGCCGACAACGACTCCATGTCCAAGTCCAAGGCCGATGCTGAGGGCGACGGCGGTGCCGGTGCCGCGGCCAACAACGACGCCCATGCCAAAGCCAAGGGCGAGGCCGAAACGAAGGCGAAGGCTGGCGATGCCGACAACACGTCGAAGGCCAAGTCCCAAAGCGATGGCGACGGCGGTGCCGGAACCGGCGGCAATGCAGCCCACGCCGATAAGGCCAATGCCCAGAGCCAGGGCACGACCGACTCGGATAGCGGCGATGGCGGCGCGGCAGACTCTGCCAACAAGTCCAAGGCGCATACCGACGCTTCGGCCGACAATGATGGCGGAGCGGGAGGCAGCGCCTCCGGTGACGGCGGTACGGCCGACAACAAGACCCACAGCGACGTGCACAACAAGGCCGAAGTGGGTGGCGTGAACGGCGGCGGAGCCAGCACGGACAATGATGCCGATGTCGATACCGACAACGGCAACAAGGTCCACACCGGCGATGGCGGTGCCGGAGGCACCGACAACGACGCCACCAACGCCGTCAATGCAAACTCCAACGGCCATACCACCGGCGAATCCGGCGGGGGAACCCTGACCACCAACGGCACCCATACCAACACCATCTCGGGTGATGCGATGGCCGATGGCACCGGCGGCGTCGGCGGTGCGAACAGCTCCGACAACGACTCGATGTCGACCAGCACCAACACCGGCACGGCCGATGGCGATGGTGGTTACGGCGGACTGTCGGAGATGGCCCTCGAAGCGATGGCGATGGCGGAAGCCGACAACGACTCCGACATCGACACCGGCTACGGCGGGGCGGCCGACGGCTCCATGACCACCAACGCGGCGACCTCCGCGGCTGGCGCGGTGGCATCGACCGCCGATGGCGGCAACGCCGGCGCAGCGAGCGCCATGGGCGGTGCCAGCGGCAGCGCCAATGGCGGCATGGCCGATGGCGGCATGGCCTGGGGCGGTGACGCGATGGGCGGCAATGCCGGCAACGCCATGAACGGCGACGGCGGCGGCGGCGGCAACGGCGGAAGCTGGGGCTCCAACAACGGGGACTCCGGCTACGTCACCGGCGAATCCTTCGCCTCGGCGGCGGCGCAGGTCGAGCAGAGCGCGTTCAACCAGGACATCGTGATGGGGGCCAACGTCCTCGGCAACACGGTGGACATGAACGTGGTCGGCGGCTCCTTCAGCTCCACCTATGTCGGCGACGACCAGGACGGCATGTAAGCCGCGAGACGATCCGGGGCCGGTCTTGCGACCGGCCCCGGTCACCATTCGGCCGGTGGCGGACCGGCATCGTCAATCTCCGCCAATCCGAATTCCACTTGGCAGCCACGGGTCCAGGCCCGGCTCGGGAAAGGCGGGGTCAGCAGCAGCATCATGATCCGAGAACGCGTCACCGACAGCATTGCCCATTTCATAGGCACCTTTGAGCTGGCCGAAGAGGCAGCACGGCTCAGGGCCGATTACGACAGTTTCAGAGCGGCCCAGCTCCAGGATCAGGAGCTCGGGCCGCTTGTCTTCGAGGGGTTGCGGCTGGTCCAGAAGTACAAGATCGAGGACCTCGACCCCAAGGTGAAGTACACGCCGCTTCCGCCGCCCTATGCGCCGCGCGAGGCCGAATTGCCGCCGCTGCGCCTGCCGCCGGACGAGAAGATCGACCTGCTTCCCCCGACGCCGGTCAAGCAGCAGGACGAGGTCAAGCTCGAGCAGACGGGATCCGAGGGCGTGACCCCCGAGATGCCGCCGCCCTCGAGCGTCGCAACGGTCACGATTTCCGAGATCTGGCTCGACGATAGCGACCTGTTCGGCATCCTGAACCCGGCGGACCTCGCCCGCGCGCTGCAGAACGCGATGCAGATGGACGGCGCGCTGCGGACCCTTGCCGAACAGCTCGACGAACTCGCACCATTCGCGGCGCCCCTGGCCGGGATCCTGGCCAAGGCGGGGGCCGGGTTCGACTGGGCCGGCATGACCGAAGAGATCATGGTCAAGGCCGCGAGCCTCGAAGGCGGCGCCCTCGGTGCGGTGGTGCTGCGCGGCGAGGCGGCGCAGGGGCTGCATCTCGACGGGGTCAGCGTCGAGGAACTACCCGACTGGATGACGCTGCGGCCGATCTATCAGCGCCTCAAGGATCCGGACGAGGACGGGCGCGAGCCGGGCACCGCCCCGGCCGACAGCTTCGAGGCGCGCTTTGCCGAGGCGATGCGCGGCCCCGGCGGCGAGGCCGGGCCGGTGTCCTACAGGGAGGATCTCCCCACCCATCAGCTGGTCACCGGCGGCAACACGGCGATCAACTCCGCCTCGATCAATTCCGACTGGCTCGACGCGCCGGTGATCGTCGTCGAGGGCTACGCCCGCAACTTCGACGCCATCTCGCAGGTCAACTTGCTGTTCAACCGCGACAGCGGGCCCAGCGCTTCGATGGAATCCGGACCTTCGCTCGCCCACAACGCGGCGCAGATCACCACCGTGTCGAACGTGGCTTCCACGGGCGGCTGGATGGGTGGCCCGATGGGCTATGCGATCGCCCGGATCGAGGGCGATCTGGTGCAGATCAACACGGTCCAGCAATACAACTTCGTCAACGACACCGACCATGTCCGGATCAGCTTCGGCGGCTACGAGCTGCGGCTCGGCACCGGTGACAACTCGCTCGCCAACATCGCGACGCTGAACCAGTTCGGCTGGAACTTCGACGTGATCTTCGTCGGTGGCAACATGATCGACATGAACATCGTGCGGCAGGCCAACCTGTTGCTCGATGACGATCAGATCACCGGCACGGTCGGGGCCACGGGGCCCGGCGGTGCGGGCGCTGCGCCCGCGGTCGGCGGCAAGAAGCTCGATGCCGGCAGCGACAGTGTGCACAGCAGCAAGAAGACGCTGGAGATTGGTGGCGACAAGACGGCCAGCAGCAGCAAGGCCGTGGATGGCAGCAGCAAGAGCGCCGCCGACCTCAAGGGCGTCGAAGGGCCGAAAGGCAATGGCAGCGACAAGACCGCTCCGAAGACGACCGAGGTGGCGGAAGCCCCGGCCGCCGAGCCGGCACCGGCAAACCTCCTCTACAACGAGGCGCGGATCGAGACCAAGGGCGTCGACACGGCGGCCGAGATGCCGAACGCGCTGTCCAATGCCAGCAAGGCCCTGACCGGCGGCGCCCAGCAGATCGGGCAAGAGGTGCTCGGTCTCGATTTCTTCGACGGCGTCGAGTTTCTGAAGGTGCTGGTCATCGAGGGCGACTTCATCACGCTGAACTGGATCGACCAGATCAACGTGATGGGCGATTCCGACATGGTCGATGCCTTGCAGGGCGAGCTCGCCGCGAAGGACGGCGCGCAGATCATCACCGATTCCAACCTGTTGGCCAACCTCGCCTCGATCAACGATCAGGGCGTCGACAGCCAGATCATGGCCAAGGGCGGCACCTATGACGACGCCTTGTTGCACCAGGCGGGGCTGATCGACGAGACCGCCGCGCCGCAGGGCGTCGGCATGGCGGCCTTGGCCAACGAAGCGGTGGCCTTCCTCGCAGAGGGGATGGTCGACGGCGCCGAGGGCCTCGCGGCCGGGACGATGGAAGACGCGATCGCGGCCGGAGATGCCGCGACGCAGGCTGGATTGGCTGGGGCCCAGGCGGGCCAGGCCGATCTGATGCAAACAATGCTGAGTTGACGGGGTTTATGATATGCGCGTGACAGAGTTCGTCAGTCCGACCCGGGTCGATCCGCCTTTGCGGCGCCCCACGGACCCGACCGGCTTGCCTGGTTTCCTGGTTCGTCCGGCCCGGATGGCCGAGGGCGGAACGGCGGAAGCACCGCAGGCCGAGGCCCCCAAGGCGACGGCCGCGCCAGTGCAGGCGGTCCCGGAGCAGGCGAATAGAGCGCCGGCGACGACGGCCAAGGTCACCCCGGTGCAGGCGGCGCCGCAGCAGGTGGCAAGGCCGCAGGCCGCATCCCAACCGACGGCGGAGGCGCCGGCCCAGAAGGTGGTGCCGACCGACCCACCGGCCGCGGCGCCCGAGGCACCAGGCGATGCCACGGCCAAAGGGGCAGGGGCCGCTGATCCGGTGACCGCCCGTGCCACGCCGGATCCGGAGGAAACCGTCGCACGCGGGCCTGAGGATCCCACTTTGCCGGGACCGATCATCGAGGCCGATCGTGGACCTCTGCGCCGCAAGACGCCGGGCCTCGATGGCGGCGACACTGGTGGTCGCGGCAGCGGCGATGACGGCGGCGGCGGTGGCGGCGGCAATGGCGGCGCCGCGCCGCCGCGCTTCCACAAACGGGTCGGACCCGAGGATTACGGCCGCGCGCTGCGGCTCGGCATCCGTGCCGTGCGGCGCAACATGGTGATGGTCTTGGTGCTGACCTGCGCCACCAACCTGCTGATCCTCGCCATCCCGATCTACCTCTTCCAGATCTCGGATCGGGTGCTGACCAGCCGTTCGGTCGATACGCTCATCATGCTCACCATCGTCATCGTCGGCGCAGTGATCCTGCAGGCGGTGTTCGACGCGATCCGGCGCTTCATGCTGATGCGCACCGCGGTCGAGGTCGCCGCCCGTCTGGGCGCGCCGATCCTGAGCGCCGCCTCGGCGGCCGCTCTGCACGGTTCAGGCCGCGAGTACCAGACGCTGGGCGACCTGCAGCAGCTGCGGGGCTTCCTGGTGTCGGGGACGCTTCTGTCCTTCCTCGACGTGCCCTTCGCGCCGCTCTTCATCCTCGCGATCTTCCTGGTGCACCCGCATCTCGGCATGATCGTGGTCGGCACCTCGCTGGCGCTGCTGGTGGTGACGCTCATCAACCAGAGATGCACGGCGCGCTCCTTTGCCGAGGCCAACGCCGCGCAGAGCCGAGCCAACCTGCACCTCGAGTCGATGGCCCGCAACAGCCAGATCATCAACGCCCTGGCGATGATCCCCGAAGCGGTGCGGATCTGGGGTCGTGACACGGCCACCTCGCTGACCGCGCAGGTGAAGGCGCAGGACCGCAACATCGCGGCTTCGGCGATCTCGCGGGCGGTACGGCTGCTCACGCAGATCGCGATGCTCGGCTGGGGCGCCTATCTGGCGATCCAGGGCGAGATCACCGGCGGCATGGTGATCGCCGCCTCGATCATCGCAGGCCGCGCGCTCTCGCCGATCGAGGGCGCGATCGACGGCTGGAGCGCCTATGCGATGTCGCGCGCCTCCTATGGCCGGATCACGGCGCTGCTGCGCAATTCGCGCCTGCAGTTCGAGCGGCTGAACCTGCCGCGACCGGAAGGGCGGCTCGACGTGGAGCGGCTGCTCTACGTGCCGGGCGGCACCAAGCAGGTCGTGCTCAACGGCATCAGCTTCTCGCTCAGCCCGGGCGACACTCTCGCCATCATCGGCAATTCCGGCGCCGGCAAGACCACGCTGGGCAAGATGCTGGTTGGGTCGATCCTGCCGACATCGGGCAATGTCCGCCTGGACCTCATGGACCTGCGCAACTGGGATCCGCGCCAGCTCGGCGAGAATATCGGCTACCTGCCACAGGACGTGCAGCTCTTCCCGGGCTCCATCAAGGACAATATCGGCCGGATGCGCGAGGACGCGACCGATGCGCAGATCTACCACGCCGCAGCGCTGGCCGACGTCCACGAGATGATCGCCAACCTGCCGCAAGGCTACGAGACCGTGGTGGCTGCCGACGGATCGCCGCTCTCGGGCGGGCAGAAGCAGCGCATCGCGCTGGCGAGGGCCTTCTTCGGCGACCCGCGCTTCGTGGTGCTCGACGAGCCGAACTCCAACCTCGACAGCGCCGGCGACAAGGCGCTGGCGCGTGCGATCCAGCACGCGAAGAAGAACAAGATCACGGTGATCGTCGTGACGCAGAAGCCGTCGCTTCTCACCGCCGTCGACAAGATCATGCTGCTCGGCGACGGCACCATCCAGATGTTCGGTGAGCGGATGGAGGTGCTCAAGCGGCTGGCCGGTGACAAGGCGCCGGGCGGCACGCCGCGTATGCCGGGGCAGGGCGGGGCACCCCGCATGCCGGGCCCGAATGGGGGAGCCGGGAAATGAACCTGCCGCAGACGACGACACCCGATGCGGGTGAGTGGTTCGTTGAGGTGCCGCGTTCGGTGCGCCGGCATACCGTCATCGCGCTGGTCCTGCTGGTGGTGACCTTCGGTGGCTTCGGCGCCTGGGCCTTCGGCGCGCCGCTGGCCGCGGCGGTGATCGCCCAAGGCAGCTTCGTGGCCACCGGGCAGAACAAGATCGTCCAGCACCTCGAAGGCGGGATCATCGACGAGATCCTCGTGGCCGAGGGCGACAGGGTCGAGGCCGGCGATCTGCTGCTGCGGCTCGACAGCACGCAGGCGGTGGCCACTGAGCGAGAATTGCAGCTGCGGCAGCTGCGCCTCGAGGCGACGCAAGCCCGGCTGCTGGCCGAGGAAGAGCGTCGCGAGGAGTTGACTTTCCCGCGCCACCTCGAGGCGGCGCGCGCCGATCTGGCGGTGGCCGACATCCTCGACGGGCAGGAGCTGACCTTCCGGGTGTCGCGCGCCGCGCTCGAAAACGATCTGTCGCTCCTGGAGCGCAACGTGCAGGCCCTCAAGATCCGTGCCAGCGGCTACGCGGCGCAGCTGATCACCCATGGTGGCCAGCTCGAACTGCTCTCGGCGGAGCTCGCCGACAAGGCCAAGCTGTTCGAGCGCGGATTGCTGCGTCGGCCGGAACTGATGGCGATCGAACGCGCGAAGCTCGAGGCGCAGGGCCAGATCGGCCGGCTCGAGGCGGAGATCGCCGAGATCGAGGAAGTGATCCTGAAGCACCAGGACCAGATCGCCCAGGAAGTCGACCGTTATCGCGAAAAGGCTCTCGACGAACTACAGGCCGTCGAGGCTGAACTCGAGAGCATCCGCGAGCAGTCGCGCGCGGCGCAATCGGTCCGTGCTCGGGCCGATGTCGTGGCGCCGGTCTCGGGCACTGTGGTTCGGCTGTACTTCCATACGGCCGGCGGCGTGATCGAAAGCGGTCGGCCGATCCTCGAAATCCTGCCGGTGGACGAGCCGCTGATCATCGAGGTCCAGATCCCGCGCGTCGAGATCGACAGCGTGCGGCGCGGCCAGCCGGCGACGGTGCAGTTGACCGCGCTCAACCAGAGGACGACGCCGGTTCTGGACGGAGAGGTGTTCTACGTCTCGGCCGACGCGATCTCCGAAGGGCTGGGGCCGGAGATGCGGGAGGTGTATCTCGCACGGATCTCGCTCGAGCCGGAGCAGCTGGAGCGGGTGCCGGGCTTTTCGCCGACGCCGGGCATGCCGGCGCAGATCATGATCCAGACGGCGTCGCGGACCTTCGCCCAGTACATCACGAAACCGATCAAGGACAGCATGACGCGCGCGTTCCGTGAGAGGTGAACCGTATATAGAATAATGGATGAATACACTTGGTAGTTCAGTGTGCTTACATAATACCAGTTATGAGCAATCTGTTATGACGGCAGATAAGGCGTCGTAACTTGTTGATGCCTCCTCCTTCTTAGCTTGAAATCAAGGGTCTGGCGCGCCTCTGTTCGCGCCAGACATTCTTAATGAGCGCAAGGTGCTGCGAGCGGCGGTTTCTACAGACCGCTGTGCTTCATGCGCTCTCGCTGAGAGCGCCTGATCACGCGCACCGTGCTCGGACAGCCGCCTAGTCGGCCTCTTCGACCCAATCCTCCATTGCGTCGAGCACCGATTGCGACAGCCCAGGCGCGCCCCGGCTGGCGGCAAGCAGCGGGCAATCTCGTTGCGCTCTCGCGACGGCTGCCTCGATGTCGAAGCTGTCTGCCCGATCCAGACGCGCGAGTTCGTCCCAATCCACAGGCACCGCGACCGGTGCACCGGGACGCGCCCGCAGCGAGTATGGCGATACGGCCGTGGCCGCCGCGCCGTTGCGCAGCCAGTCGATGAAGATCCGTCCCTTGCGGCCGGACTTGGATGCCGTCGCGGTAAAGCGTTCGGACGCACGCCGCTCGAACCCACGCGCCACGGCCTCGGCAAAACCGCGCACCGTTTCCCAACCGGCGGTACGGCGCAGCGGGACGACGATATGCACGCCCTTGCCGCCGGTGACCATCGGCGCCGAGGCTAAGCCGAACCGCTCCATCAGATCCCCGATCTCCCGAGCCGCTTTCCGCACTGCGGCGAAGCCCAGATCCTCATCGGGATCGAGGTCGAAGACCAACCGATCTGGCCGATCGAGCCGGTCGTTGCGCGCCCCATGGATATGCACTTCGAGCGTCCCCATCTGCACTGCGCCGAGGAGCGCCGCGGGATCGGGAAGTGTTATGTAATCTGCGCTGCTGCCGTCGGCCTCGGTCAGCCGCACCGACTTCACCGCCTCCGGAAAACCCTTTCCGGGATGGCGCTGGAAGAAGCGTTGCCCGTCCAAGCCCGAGGGCATCCGCACCAGCGCCACGGGCCGCTCGGCGGCATGCTCCATCATTCGCTCGGCCACGCGATCGTAATAGCGCGCGACGCCGCCCTTGCTGAGCGCCGGTCCGGGATAGATCACTCGGTCGGCACTGGAGATGCGGATGCCGCGATACTCCGCCTCGCCTGCCCCATCGGCCCGATCCACGGCGAGCTCTTGTGCAGCACTGACCTCCTTCGCGCCCTTGTCTTCGCGGAGCCCCTGAAACACGCCGTGGCGGATCTGGCCATCGGCGGTCAGCTCGGCGTAGCGCACCTGGGCGACCAGCTTGGGCGTGATCCAGCGCGCGTCCTTCGCCACCTCGCGCGGCACGTCGTCGAAGGGCGATGTCTTGCGCGCGAGCGGCTCGATCCTGTCCGCCAGATCGCGCATCGTCTCGGCGTCGAAGCCGGTGCCGACGCGCCCGCGATAGATCAGGCGGTCGCCCTCGAAGCTGCCCATCAGCAGCGAGGCAAACGGACGGCCCCGCTTGTCCGAGGGCGACCAGCCCCCGATCACGAACTCCGCGCCCTTGATGCATTTCACCTTGATCCAGTCGGTCGAGCGGCCGGAGCGATATGGCGCGTCGGCGCGCTTGCAGATGATGCCCTCCGCGCCCGCGCCGCACAGATGGGTCAGCACCTTCTCCGCCGCGCCCTCGATATAGGGCGACAGCCGGATCGCCCCGCCCTCGGGCATGTCGCCCAGCAGCGCGTCGAGCGCCGCGCGACGCGCGCGCAGCGGTTTCCCGACCAGATCCTCGCCGTCGAGATGCAGCAGGTCGAAGGCATAGAAGGTCAGCGGTTCGCCGTTCGACAACGCCTTCTGAAGGGTGGAAAAATCGCCGCCGCCCTCCCCGGCGGTCACCTCGCCATCGATCAATGCCACCTCGCAGGGCAAGGCTTCGGCCGGGCTGATCAGCGGCGCGAAGCGGTCGCTCCAGTCATGGCCATTGCGACTCCAGGCCCTTACACCTTCGGCGCCGATGGCGAGCAGGCAGCGATAGCCGTCGAATTTCGGCTCCTGCCACCATTCCTCGCCCTCGGGGGCCGTCTCCCGCAGCGTGGCGAGCTGCGGCGTCACCGGTGCCGGCGTCGGGTAGCCGCGCCCTGCCCCATTGCCGGTCTTCTTCTCGGCCTTCTTGCGGCGTTTCGACCCTTTCCCGGCGGCGATCTCCTCCATACTCCGACCGCTCTCGACGGAGACGTCATGGCATTCGGTCAACGCGTCGGGTTGATCGGTCGACGCCTCGTCGCGCTCCTTGATCAGCAGCCAGTTCTCGCGGCCCTTGTCGCCCTTTCGCCCGCCCTTCATCCGGACGAGTGTCCAGCCGCCCCGCATCCTCTCGCCATGCAACCGGATCTTGAGCTTGCCGGCGGCAAGCGCCGCCGCCGGGTCGTCGTCCTGCGGCTCCCAATGGCCGCGATCCCACAGCATGACGGTGCCCGCGCCGTATTGCCCTTCCGGGATCACGCCTTCGAAGCCGGCATAGTCGAGCGGGTGGTCCTCGGTGCGGACCGCAAGGCGCTTCTCCCGCGGGTCGACGGACGGGCCCCGGGTCACGGCCCAGGACCACAGCGCGCCGTCATGCTCGAGCCTGAAATCGTAATGCAGGCGGGTCGCGTCATGCTTCTGCACCACGAAACTCAGGCGATCGTTGCCGCGCCGGCCCTTGCCGCGCGGCTCCGGGGTTGCCCGGAAATCGCGCTTGGCCTCGTAATCCTTCAGCCGGTCCACGGCGCGGCTCCTACGAGGCCTTCTTGCGCGGCGCGGACTTCTTGCCGCCTGATGCCTTGTCGGCCGCGAGGCTCTTCTTCAGCGCCGCCATCAGGTCGACCACGTTGCCCTTGGCATCGGTCTCGACCTCGGGCTTGTCTTCGCCCGGCTTGGCGCGCGGCGCCTTCTTGGAACGGGACTTGCGAGCCACCAGCTCCCTGAGCGCCCGCGCGTAGTGATCCTCGAAGATCGAGGCGTCGAACGGCGCCGACTTGCTCTCGATCAGCTGGGTCGCGACCTTCAGAAGCTCCTTGTCGGCCGGGTCGTCCTCGATCTGGCTGAAAAGCGGGTCGGCCTTGCGGATCTCGTCCTCGTAGCGCAGCGTCTCGAGCAGCAGCCCGTCGCCGCAAGGCCGGATCGCGCAGAGGTATTCGCGCCCGCGCATGGTCAACTGGCCCAGACCCACCCTGCCCGTCTGGCGCAGCGCGTCGCGGACGACACGATAGGCGTCCTGCGCCAGCTCGTCGGCGGGCACGACGTAATACGGCGCATCGTAGTAGAGCGGCGCGATCTCGCCCTGCTCGACGAACTGCACCATTTCCAGCGTCTTCTTGGTTTCGAGCCGGATCTCCTCGATCTCTTCGGGCTCGATCAGAACGTATTCGTTCTTGGCGGTCTGAAAGCCCTTCACGATCTCGTCCGTGTCGATGGGACCGAGCCCCGCCACCACCTTCTGGTAGCTCACTGGCTTGCCCGAGGGCTTGTGGATCTGCCGGAATGAGGTTTTCGACCCGCTTTCGCGGGCGGAATGCAGCTCGATCGGGATCGCGACCAGCGACAGGCGCAGCTGGCCCTTCCAAACGGGACGCGATGCCATGTCGGTTCTCCGCACAGGGATGTTTCGACCTAAACGGGATCGCCGGTGACGGGGTTCCCGGAGGGACCTGCGAGGGCGTCGTTGCGAGGCTCGCGTCCCAAGGCACAAGGTGACCTGTACCTTAGCCTATTGCGGTTCGGCACGGGCTGCCATTGTTGTTCCCCTATGATCGTGAGAGGTTGCCCCTCATGTCTTTTGACAGGGGTGCGGAATGAGCGACGAGACGCTGCGGCAGGCGACCATCCAGGATCATGCCGCATTTCTTGCAGGTGGACACGACTTCCAGGATGACATCGCGAGGCTCACGCAGAGCGATCTGGTGGGCACCATCCTCGAAACCGTCATGCTCGCAACCAACATGCGTTTCGCCGGTGTCGCCCGGGTCACGGCGGATCGCTGGGTCGCCTGCCGCACCGTGGACGAGATCGATTTCGGCCTCGCCCCGGGCGACGAGATCCAGATCGAGTCCACCTTCTGCCAGACGGTGCGCGAGACGGCGCGAAAGGTCATCTTCAACGATGCCGCGACCGATGAGGATTACGGCGATCACCCGCTCGCCGCCCAGTTCGGCATCGTCAGCTACGCCTCGATCCCGATCCGCCGCAGCGATGGCAGTTTCTTCGGCACGCTCTGCGCGATCGACACCGAGCCGCGCGATGTCAAACATCCCCGGGCCGTCGCGATGCTGGAGATGTTCGCCGACATCATCGGCCAAAGCCTTGAAACCGAGGAGCGGCTCGAAGCGCAGGAACGCCTCGTTGCGCAGGAGCGCGAGATGGCCCGCATCCAGGAAGAGTTCGTGGCTGTGCTCGGCCATGATCTGCGCAACCCAGTGGCCGCCCTCGAAGCGGGGTTCCGGCAGCTCGACCGGGAGCCGCTGGGCGACCGGGCGCGAAAGATCCTGCCGCTGATGCGGTCGTCGCTGCACCGCATGAACGACCTGATCGAGAACATCATGCTGCACGCCCGGGCGCGTCTGGGCGGCGGCATCCGCATCTCCGCCTCGCCCGATGCGCCACTGGCCGAGGCCGTGACCCAAGTGGTCAAGGAAATCCGTGCGGCCTCTCCCCATCAGGAGATCACGCTCGACCTCGCCTTTGATCGGGCGGTGAGCTGCGATGCGCCCCGTGTCGCGCAGGCGATCTCCAACCTGCTGTCGAACGCGGTCCGTTACGGCACGCCCGGGCATCCGGTTGCGGTCCATGGCTCGATTGGCAGCTGCGAGGTCGCGATCACCGTCGCCAACCGCGGCGAGGCCGTCCCCGAGGGTTTGCGCCAGCAGCTGTTCCACCCGTTCCAGCGGGGCGTCCATGCGGATGGCGAAGGGCTGGGGCTGGGGCTTTATATCGCGTCCTCCATCGCCACCGCCCATAACGGCCGGATCGACCTCGACTGCGAGGACGGGGTCACGACGTTCGCCTTCAAGCTGCCGCTTCTGGAAGCCGCGGCCGCCTGAGCGGGGCTTCGACCGCCCTGCCCTGAACGCCTTGCGACCCGGCATAGCCCATCGGCGCAGCCGCCCGAAAGATGGGGCGGCTGCCGGTCATTCGTCGCAACGCCGAAGCCACCTCAGGGCTGCGAGACCTTCTGGACGAGGTCGACGGTTTCCGCGCCTTGCGCCTTTCGCGCCACGTCGGCCTGCGCCACGATCCCGCAGCATTTGCCGTCGCCATCCGTCACGACGGCGCGGCGCACCTGACGCTGCTCCATCTTGCTGCAGCACGACGATACATCCTCCTCGGGCGAGGTGGTGAGAACGTCCCTGGTCATGATCTCCGAGACCGCGATCTCCCCTGATAAGCCCTCGGCGACCGCGCCGCAGCAGATGTCGCGATCCGTGACGATGCCGATGGGCGCGCCCGTATCGTCGAGCACCGGCACGGCGCCGATCGAATGCTGTGCCATCAACTTGGCCGCCTCCCGAATGGTGCTGTCCTGTGCGCAGCAGGCGGGGTCGCGCGTCATGATGTCCTGAACCTGCATGATCCGCTCCTGTGTTGCATGTCAGGTAGAACCGGTGAGATCGTCCCACGTTCCGGCGGTGAGCGCCTTTCGACGGCGCCCCCGATACTGACGGCTTCGTGAGCGGCTTTCGGCGTCGTCCAGTGGACAGGAAGCGCGCGCCTTCCTAGATCGGCATCATGCGCCTCTGGGTCCGCCTCGCCTCGCTCTGCCTCTCGCTCGCCCTTCTGGGAGGGGTGCTGTTGCATGACGTCGCCGGGGTGCAGATGTCGCTGGACATGACGGCGACGGCCATGGCCGAGCAGCAGGGCGACACCTGCCCCGCCTGCGCGCAGGATGCGGAAGAGCAGATGGTCTGCGACTTCGACTGTACAGCGCCTCTGCTGTCGACAGAGATGTCGCCCGAGGCACTGCCGCAGGCGGTCGCCGGGACCGATCTCTCATGGCCCGACGACGCGACTGCGCGGGCGCGCCAGCCGGGCTTCGATCCCGCCCCCCCACGAACCACCATCCTGAGCTGACCGGCCGCACCACGAGGTGACGGCCCGGTATCGCCCTGTCTGCCTGACCGCAGGCGGGCGTCGAACCGACCTTCTCCTTCTCGGGATACCCCTCATGAACATTTTTGTCGCAGGCGCGCTGTCGCGCCGTCGCGTCCTGTCCTCCGGCCTTGCCGCGATGGGCATGACGATGCTTGCCCCGGGCCTTGCCCGGTCGTCTCCTCCGGATACCGTCACGGCCCTCGCCTTCGACGGAGCTGCCCTTCTCGCCGCGACGCCTGACGGGCTGCTGCGCCGGGGGGCCGATCGCTGGACCCGGCTGGACGTTCCGCCGGGCCCCGTCTCGCTCGCCACGCATCCGGACCGCCCGGGCCTGATCCTCGCGGGCTGGAAGGATGGCAGCCTCCGCCGCAGCCAGAATGGCGGGAAAAGCTGGAGCGCAGCCGATGACGGGCTGCCGGGTGCTGCGATCCTCTCGCTCACGCTGGCCGCCAAGGCACCCGATACCGTCTATGCCGCGCTCGAAGGCGACGGGCTGTGGCGCAGCGAAAACGGCGGCGCGACGTGGGAATTCGTCATGGATCGCCCCTATCTCGGCGGCGCGGAGCATGACGTACCGAGCCTCGTCTCCGTGGCTCACGAGACCGGCATGGGCGGCATCTGGATTTATGCCGGGACGCGGGCCGGGCTGACACGCGTGCCCGACTGCTTCTGCCGCTGGCAGGACGTGGTTGCGGGCGACGCGATGGAGGCCCTCGTCACGGGCGACACCCCCGTGGCCGCCGCCTCGCTGCCCGAGGGAGAACCGGTCGAGATCCTCGCCTTGGCGCCCAATGCGCCGGAGCGCCTCTACGCGGCGCTGCCTTCGGGGCTGTGGCTGTCGGAGGATGCGGGCGTGAACTGGGCGCAGGCCACGCGCGAGCCTCTCACCGCTCTCACCGTCGATCCCTCCGATCCGCTGCACGTGCTGGCCGCAGGCACCACCGGGCTGCGCGTCTCGCGTGACGGCGGAAGCAGCTGGACCTCATACGAAAATTCCAAGGACAACTGATATGAACCACAAGCTATTCACCGGTACCGCCCTGGCCCTCGCTGCCGCCGGCATCATCGGACTCGCGAACATCACCACCGCCGAACCAGACAACGCGGCAGCCGCGCCTGACGAGGCCATCATCCCCGCCGAACGGCAGATGACGATCTGGCGCGACCCGAGCTGCGGCTGTTGCGACGCCTACGCCGACTACATGGAGGAAAACGGCTACCACGTGACACGGATCGACGACCGCGACTTCGACAAGCGATCGATCGAGGCCGGGGTGCCCGAGCAGGGCCTTGGCTGCCATCTCGCGGAGGTCGACGGCTATTATGTCAGCGGGCTGGTCCCGGCCGAGATCGTTGAGCGCCTGACCACGGAGCGCCCCGAGATCACCGGCATCACCCTGCCCGGCATGCCGATGAACGCCCCCGGCATGGGCGGCAAGAGCGGCACGCTCAAGACCTACGCCTTCTCGGGCGACGAAATCACGGTGTTCTCCGATGAATGACTGCATGGAAGGAATGATGTCGATGATGGACGGAGCGATGATGAACGGACCGATGATGGGCGCCATGATGGCCGGAGGCGGCCTCATGATGGTACTGGTACTCGTGCTGCTTGTGCTGGGCGTGGCGGCACTGATCAAGTTCCTGAGGAGCACGCGATGAAACAGAAACTGGCCATCGCAGCCGGCGCGGGCCTCCTCGGCGCCGCGGCGATCGCGGCGGTGGCGCAGGGCCTGATCGACGATGACACGACACCGACTGCAGACATCGCAGGGCTCTCCATTCTCGGAGAGCCCGTCACGCCGGAGATGGTCGAGCGGGGGGATGCGGTCTATGCCGAGAATTGCGCCGCCTGCCATGGCGCGCAGCTCGAGGGTCAGCCCGACTGGCGCCGCCGGACCGAGGACGGGCGCATGCCCGCCCCGCCGCATGACGAGAGCGGCCACACCTGGCATCATGCCGACCGCGACCTCTTCACCATCACCAAGCACGGCCTCGGCGCGATCGTGCCCGGCTATGAGAGCGACATGCCTGCCTTCGCGGAGGTGCTGAGCGACGCGGACATCAAAGCGGTGCTGGCCTTCATAAAGACCAGCTGGCCCGAGCGCGAGCGGGACTTTCAGGCCGAAGTCTCGGCCGGGGCCGCAGGTAAGGAGTAAGGACGAGGTCGTCGTCTATTGCCAATGGAGGCTGATACCTCTTGGAAGCCTCAGGGCCCGGCCGCCCATGGCAGGGGTGATCAACGGAGGCCGATGAACCGGCCTCCCCCCCCAAGGGGCAAGCCAGGCCTCAAACATCGAGGCGATCAAGCGGGCCCACTGGCATCTGAACCCCTCCGATCAGCAGTCGGCACTGGACGTGATGGAGCGAAACCCGGGGCGAAACCGGGCCGGGTCGAATGCTGCGATGTAAGGAAAGGCCAATGTTATTGGCGCACCCGAGAGGATTCGAACCTCTGGCCTCTGCCTTCGGAGGGCAGCGCTCTATCCAGCTGAGCTACGGGTGCCTGAGCGCCGGGATAGGCGAAAGATCGGGCGGGCGCAACGGCTTTTCGCGCCCGCCCCCGCGTCAATCTCAGCCGAACAGGTCGTGGCACAGTTCCAGCGCCTCGACCAGCCGGTCGACCTCCGCCGGAGTGTTGTAGAGCCCGAACGATGCGCGGCAGGTGGCGCCCACGCCCAGATGCTGCATCAGCGGCATCGCGCAATGCGTGCCGGCGCGCACGGCGATCCCCTTCTTGTCGAGCACGGTCGAGATGTCATGCGCATGCGCGCCGCCCTCGATGGTGAAGGAGAAGATCGCCCCCTTGCCCGCCGAGCGACCCTGCAGGTTCAGCCAGTTCAACCCGCCGAGCCGCGCGACCGCGTGATCGCGCAAGGAGCGCTCATGCGCGGCGATGGCCTCCATGCCGAGATCCATCATCCAGTCGATCGCCACACCCATGCCGATGGTCGAGACGATCGAGGGCGTGCCTGCCTCGAACTTCATCGGCGGCACGTTGTAGGTGATCTCGTCGCGGGTCACCTGGTCAATCATGTCGCCGCCGCCCATGAAGGGGCGCATCTCGGCCATGCGCTCGCGCTTCACGAAGATCGCGCCCGAGCCCGAGGGGCCGTAGAGCTTGTGCCCCGTGATCGCGTAGAAATCGCAGCCGATCTCCTGCACGTCGACCGGCTGGTGCACCGCCGCCTGGCTGCCATCGACCAGCACCGGCACGCCTTTTGCGCGTGCGCCGTCACAGATCGCTTTCACGTCGACCACCGTGCCGAGCACGTTCGACATGTGGGTGACCGCGACGAGCTTGGTCTTGGGCCCGATCGCGTCGATCACCGCCTGCGGGTCGAGATCGCCATTGGCGTCGGTCTCCACCCACTTGATCACCACGCCCTGCCGCTCGCGCAGGAAGTGCCACGGCACGATGTTGGCGTGATGCTCCATGATCGACAGCACGATCTCGTCGCCGGCCTCCATGCGCGGCATGGCCCAGCCATAGGCGATCATGTTGATCCCCTCGGTGGTGCCGGTGTTGAAGACGATCTCATCCTGGCTGGGCGCGTTCAGAAAGCGGCGGACCACCTCGCGCACGCCTTCGTATTTTTCGGTGGCGATGGTCGAGAGCGTGTGCAGGCCGCGATGGACGTTGGAGTATTCCTCGGCATAGCCGCGGGTGATCGCGTCGATCACCACCTGCGGCTTCTGAGCCGAGGCGCCATTGTCGAGATAGACCAGCGGCTTGCCGTTGATCTCGCGCGACAGGATCGGGAACTGCGCCCGGACCTGATCGATGTCATACATGGGTCATTCCTCCCTGGGCGCCGAGCCCGGTGAGCGCCAACAGCATCGCGAGACCGGCCCCGATAGCGATGAAGGCGATGAAGAGTGTGACCAGGGCGCGGCCGACGCCGTTGAACCCGTGCAACGCCTGGATGAAACGCGTGAGGCACCAGAACAGCCAGAACAGACCGGCGAGCCCGACGAGCCCGCCCAGCGGCGGCAGCACCAGGATCAGCACGCCTTGGACGAGGCGCAGCGCCATCGCCAGCACTTCCAGCCAGACCACGAGGGTCAGCGCCGGCACGAAGCGCCCGGTTCCGCCCAGGAGCCGGCCCGCACCGGCGATACCGGCCGCCAGCAGAACCAGCGACACGCCGAGCAGGCCGGCATAGCCGAAGGGGGTCAGGCCGAAGCCCGCGCCGGTCGCCTCGACCGGCATCATCGGCATGGCGCCCTGCACCAGCGCGGTCAGAACCACGCTCAGGCAGACGACGAGGGTCAGGGCCTGCCAGGTGGCGGTGCGTCCGGGCCATGTCACCAGCAAACGGCTGGCGGCGTCACCCGGCGCGCGCAGGCTCAGCCGCAACAGATCGGTCAGATAGGTCCACATCTCAGCCCCGCCGCTCCAGCGCCGCGCGAAGCCCTTGCGCCCAGAACAGGAAGAACGCCGCGAGCCAGACCGCGCCGACCAGCCGGCTGGCCGCATCGGCGCCGTTGAACCCCGTCTGCAGACCGTAGAGCAGCCCCGCCGGAGTAGCCGCGAGAAAGGCCCAGAACAGCGCCAGCCGCGAGGCATAGGCGGTGATCGGGCGTCGCACGATCCGCAGCATCAGCCAGCTTAGCCCGGCCAGCGCGTAGAAGGCGAGCGGCCAGACGAAGATCCAGGCGAGCAATTCATAGGCGAGGAGCCGGGCCAGCTCGTCGCCGGTCTCATGCGCCACCCGCGCCAGCCGCGGCCACTGCGCCACGAAGACCAGGCCACAGCCCGCCATCAGGATGGCGATGGCCCGATCCTCGCGCCGCCCCTGCGCCAGCAGGTCGGCCACGACCTGGCGGGGGTGCAGCCAGGTCCTCAGAATGTCCGAGGACACCGCCATCTCAGCGGCGCCGTTCGAGCCAGCCGGCCAGCTGTCCGCGCAGCGTCTCGGCGAGCCCCTCGTCCTCGATCTCGGCCAGCGCCTCGGCGACGAAGGCCAGCACCAGCAGATCCTGGGCCTTGTCCTCGGGGATGCCGCGCGACTTCAGGTAGAACAGCGCCGTCTCGTCGATGGCGCCCGAAGTCGAGCCGTGGCTGCACTGCACGTCGTCGGCGTAGATCTCCAGCTCCGGCTTGGCGAGGAAGTTGGCGTCCTCGTCCAGAAGCAGCGACTGGCTGATCTGGTAACCATCGGTCTTCTGCGCGTCGGGCTCGACCAGGATCTTGCCCTGGAACACGCCGGTGGCGCCGTTCCGCAGCACCTTCTTGAAAACCTGACGGCTCTCGCAGTTCACCGCGTCATGGGTGATGAACACCGTGTCGTCATGGTGGAAATCGCGCCCGTCGCCGAGCGCGGCCCCGGCCACATGCGCCACCGCGTCGTCGCCCTTGAGCGTGATGATCACCTCGTTGCGGGTCATCATGCCGTTGAGCGACAGCGTGAAGCTCTTGAACACGCTTTCCTCGCCCAGACGCGCGAAGACATGGGTGGCGGCGCGGCGCTCGTGATCGCGGCCCTGCATCCGCACGTGATGGAACGTGCCGCGATCGGCGATGTCCACTTCCATGCCGGTGTTGAGCCGCGCGGCGCCGACGCCGCTTTCGAGCAGCGTCAGCTCGGCGCCATCCTCGACCCGCACCATGTGGCGCAGCACCGCCTCGGCCCGGTCGTCCGAGCGGCGGTAGTCGAGATGGACCGGCTTCGACACCTTGCCGGTTGCGCGCAGGACGATGCCGTCCTCGGCGAAGGCGGTGTTGAAGGTCGCGAAGGGACGGTCGACCCGGTTCTGGCCGGCTGTCTCAAGAACGCCGAGCAAGCCCTTGATCCAATGGATATCCTTGGTCACGGCATCGGCGTAACGCTCGATCTCGAGGTTCTCCTGCGCGAGATCGTCGGAGGCCTCGGCATCGAACACGCCGTCGGTGAAGACGACGCGCAGCACCTCGGTGTCGTCGAAGCCCGGCGCGTCCAGGGCGATCTCGGCGCGCGGCGTCTCGGGGGCGAGGAACTCGGCCGGGCTGGTGAAGCGCCAGTACTCGTCGCGGCGTTGGGGCAGCCCCATGCCGGTCAGGCGGTTGAGCGCGTCCTGACGGGCCTCGCGGGCCCAGGAGGCGCCGCCCTCAGGCAGCGACAGCCCGGCGAGCCGCGCCTCGGTGGCGTCGGATTTCGCTTTTGCCAGCGCCATTACTGCACCTCGTCCATCAGGTCGGCATAGCCGTTCTTCTCGACCTCGAGCGCCAGCTCGGGGCCGCCGGTCTTCACGATGCGGCCGTTCGCCATGATGTGCACGACGTCGGGCGTGATGTGGTCGAGCAGGCGCTGGTAGTGGGTGATCACGAGGAAGCTGCGGCCCTCGTTGCGCAGCGCGTTGACGCCGTCGGAGACGAGCTTCATCGCGTCGACGTCCAGGCCCGAGTCGGTCTCGTCGAGGATGCACATCTTCGGCTCGAGCACCGCCATCTGCAGGATCTCGTTGCGCTTCTTCTCGCCACCCGAGAAGCCGACATTGACGGGACGCTTGAGCATCTCGGCGTCGATCTTCAGGTCCTTGGCCTTCTCGCGCACCAGCTTGAGGAACTCGGCGGCCGAGACCTCGTCCTCGCCGCGGGCCTTGCGCTGCGCGTTGTAGGCGGTGCGCAGGAAGGTCATGTTGCCGACGCCGGGGATCTCGACCGGGTACTGGAACGCGAGGAACAGGCCGGCGGCGGCGCGCTCCTCGGGCTCCATGTCCAGAAGGTCGACGCCTTCCAGTTCGGCCGAGCCCTCGGTCACTTCGTAGCCGTCGCGGCCCGACAGCACATAGGACAGCGTCGACTTGCCGGAGCCGTTCGGCCCCATGATCGCATGCACCTGGCCCGCGCCGACCTCGAGGTCGACACCCTTCAGGATCTGCTTGTCCTCTTCTTCAAGTTTGACCTTCAGGCCGCTGATCTTGAGCATGTTTTTCTCCTTCCGCATCACTTCCTGCGGGTAAATGTCTCGAGGATCCAGGTCAGGTCGCCTGCCGGGATCAGTGTGGGTTCGAGGGCGAATTCGGCCATCCGGCCATGCATCGCCACCGGGGCGCCGTAGCGTTCGACCTCGTGGTAGATCGGACGTCCGGCATAATCGTCGAAGAACAGCCGCACCGGACGCGTGATCCGGAACAGCGTTGCAAGGAAGCAGCCGGCGCGGAACCGCCCGTCCACCAGCACCACGTCGGGATGGACGAAATCGTCGCGATCCCAGACCGAGGCCGGATAGCGGTGAAACCGCCGCCAGGTCGCGGCCTCGTCCGCCGGCTGGCCCCACTTTCCGGTGGGACCGATATCGGCGTGGTGCAGATGCACCCGGGCCTCGGGCGGGCTGGCCTCGAACCAGCGGTTCAGCCGGGCGATGAAGCCGCGATCGCTTTCGACCGCGAACACCGTCCGGCCCGGCAGCAGTGCCGCCATCGCGGTCGAGCCGCCCGCGCCGTATTCGAGGATCGTGGTCGCACCCTCATAGGCCGTGCCAAGGGCACGGGCCTCCGCCTCCGGAAAGGCGAAGTCCGGGGGCGCGACCTGATCCATCAGCCGACCGAGCCTTCGAGCGAGATCGCGACGAGGCTCTGGGCTTCCATGGCGAACTCCATCGGCAGCGCCTGCAGCACTTCCTTGCAGAAGCCGTTGACCACGAGGGCCACCGCCTCCTCCTCGTCCATGCCGCGCTGACGGCAGTAGAACAGCTGCTCGTCATCGACCTTCGAGGTGGTCGCCTCGTGCTCGACGCGCGACGAGTTGTTCTTCACCTCGATGTAGGGGACGGTGTGCGCCCCGCACTTGTCGCCGATCAGTAGGCTGTCGCACTGGGTGTAGTTGCGGCTTTCCTTGGCCTTGGGGTGCATCGAGACGAGGCCGCGATAGGTGTTCTGCGCCTGGCCGGCCGAAATGCCCTTGGAGACGATGCGCGACTTGGTGCGCTTGCCCAGATGGACCATCTTGGTGCCGGTGTCGGCCTGCTGGTGGTTGTTGGCGATGGCGATCGAGTAGAACTCGCCCTGGCTGTCGTCACCACGCAGGATGCAGGACGGGTACTTCCAGGTCACGGCGGAGCCGGTCTCGACCTGCGTCCACATCACCTTGGCCCGGTCACCACGGCAGTCGGCGCGCTTGGTGACGAAGTTGTAGATGCCGCCCTTGCCGTTCTCGTCGCCCGGATACCAGTTCTGCACCGTGGAATATTTCACCTCGGCGTCTTCCTCGACGATGATCTCGACCACGGCGGCGTGCAGCTGTGCCACGTCACGCTTGGGCGCGGTGCAGCCTTCGAGGTAGCTCACGTAAGAGCCCTTGTCGGCGATGATCAGCGTCCGCTCGAACTGGCCGGTGTTCTCGGCGTTTATGCGGAAATAGGTCGACAGCTCCATCGGGCAGCGCACGCCTGGCGGCACGTAGACGAAGGAGCCGTCCGAGAACACGGCCGAGTTCAGCGTGGCGTAGAAGTTGTCGGACTGCGGCACCACGGTGCCGAGATACTTCTTCACCAGCTCGGGATGCTCGCGGATCGCCTCGGAGATCGAGCAGAAGATCACGCCCGCCTTCTCCAGCTCCTTCTGGAAGGTGGTGCCGACGGAGACGGAGTCGAACACCGCGTCCACGGCGACCTTGCGCTCGCCATCGGCGGGCGCGGCGTTCTCGGCCCCCTCGACACCGGCGAGGATCATCTGCTCTTTCAGGGGAATGCCGAGCTTCTTGTAGGTCTCCAGCAGCTTGGGATCGACCTCGTCGAGCGATTTCGGCTTCACCTCCATGCTCTTGGGGCGAGCATAGTAGAAGATGTCCTGGAAATCGATCTTGGGGTAGTTGACCATCGCCCAGTTCGGCTCGTCGAGCTTTTCCCAGCGCGCGAAGGCCTGCAGACGCCATTCGGTCATCCACTCGGGCTCTTCGTTCTTGTCCGAGATCAGACGCACGATGTCGGGGTTCACGCCCTTGGGCGCGTAGTCCATCTCGATCTCGGTGTTCCAGCCGTGCTTGTAGGCACCCGACAGCTTCGCCACGGCATCGACAGTCTCCTGATCGACGCCTTCCTTGGCTTCCTTGGTCATGTCCTGCTCGAGGATCGCCATGACGGTCTCCTTTTCCACCTCACGCCGCGCGGGCGCGCATTTTTCCGTAAGCCGAGGCCCAGGCTTGCGCGAAGCGCGTCACCTCCTCCTCGGTCGTCTCCAGTCCGAGCGACACGCGGATCGCCGATCGCGCCGTCTCCTCGTCATGTCCCATCGCGGTCAGCACCCGGCTGGCGCGGACCTTGCCGCTCGAGCAGGCCGACCCGGCCGAGATCGCGATGCCGGCGAGGTCCATCGCCATCACCTGCGTCTCGCCCTTCCAGCCCCGCGCTGCAAAGCAGCTCGTGTTGGGCAGCCGCGCGGCATCCCTGCCCGCGAAGATAAGATCTGGCGCAGCGTTTTCCACCGCCTGCTCCATCATGTCACGCAGGCTTTCCACCCGCGCCCAGGCCCCGGCGTCGAGATCGCGCTGCGCCGCCTTGGCTGCGGCCGCCATGCCGGCCACGCCGATCACGTTCTCGGTGCCCGCGCGGCGGCCCATCTCCTGCCCGCCGCCGCGGATCCGTGCTGCAAGCTCGGTGCCGCGTTTCACGATCAGCGCGCCGACCCCCTTGGGGCCGCCGAACTTGTGCGCCGAAAGAATCGCCATGTCGAGCCCCGCCCAGTCGAAGGCAAAGGGGATGCGGCCAAAGCCTTGGGTGATGTCCGACACCGCGAGGCCCTGCGGCAACGATTGGATCACGCCGGTCTCGGAGTTGGCGAGCTGCAGCGTCGCGCGCGCAGGCTCGGGCACCGTCACCCGGCCCTGCCCGTCCACCGCGAGCGTGTCCGACACCCAAGCCGCCACGGCGTCGTGCTCGATCGCCGCGCCGTCGAGGCCGCGCTCGCCAAGCGCCAGCGCCGCCGCTTCGGTCGCTCCGGACACGAAGACGATATCGGCGGCCATCGCGCCCACCGCTTCGGCCAGATCGGCCCGGGCGCGCTCGACGATCGCCTTGGCCGCGCGGCCCTCGGCATGGACCGAGGATGGGTTGCCGGCGACATCCATCGCGGCGATCATCGCGTCGCGGGCCTCGCGCCGCAGCGGCGCGGTCGCGTTGTGATCGAGGTAGATCCGGCTCATTCGTCCACCACCTGGAACAGCGAGGGCACCGCCGGGCAAGGCGCCAGCGCGTTGCCGGTCACGTCAGACAGCCGGGTCTGGTGCAGGAACACGTAGACATGCGCCGACAGCCCCTCCCATAACCGGTTGGTGAGCGACTGCGCCCGGCTGCCGGAGGCACCGCCCGAGACACCCGCCCCCTTGTGCATCGCGCTCACCGTCTCGTCGACGGCGCCGAGGATCTCGGCCACCCGGATCTCGGAGGCCGGCCGCGCAAGGCGATAGCCGCCGCCCGGACCGCGCACGCTTTCGACCAGACCGTCGCGGCGGAGCTTGACGAAGAGCTGCTCGAGATAGGGCAGCGAGATGTCTTGACGCTTGGAGATCTCGCCCAGCGTCACCAGCCGTTCGGCGGGCTGCAAGGCCAGATCGGCCAGCGCCACCATGGCATAGCGCCCCTTGGTCGACAGCTTCATTGCGTTTCTGCTCCGCTTTGGCGCCCAGCCGAGGGGCCATTCTCATTGACGCCGCAAAGGGGGCTGGTTAACTCCCTGACAGCCGCTCCGCAGCCGGTCTCGCGGAGTTAGAACCGTTCTAAGGTGTCCGATGGTTTCTGTCAAGAAACTGTCATGGACATCACAGCCGCAAGGGACGCCCATGCCCGAAGTCATCTTCCCCGGCCCCGAGGGCCGGCTCGAAGGCCGCTACCACCCGCAAAAGGACCGCGACGCCCCGATCGCCATCGTGCTGCACCCGCACCCGCAATTCGGCGGCACCATGAACAACCGGGTGGTCTACAACCTGCACTACGCCTTCTACGAGATGGGCTTCACGGTGCTGCGCTTCAACTTCCGGGGCGTCGGCCGCAGCCAGGGCGAATACGACCAGGGCGTGGGCGAGTTGTCCGACGCCGCGTCGGCGCTTGACTACCTGCAGTCGATGAACAACAACGCCAAGCATTGCTGGGTCGCGGGCTTCTCCTTCGGCGCCTGGATCGGGATGCAGCTGCTGATGCGCCGCCCCGAGATCACCGGCTTCGTTTCGGTGGCGCCGCTGGCCAACATGTACGACTTCTCCTTCCTCGCGCCCTGCCCCTCTTCGGGTCTGATCATCAACGGCTCGGCCGACCGCGTCGCGCCGCCCGCCGACACGGTCGGGCTGGTGAACAAGCTGCACGAGCAGAAAGGCATCACCATCACCCACGAAGTGGTCGATGGCGCCGGGCACTTCTTCGAAGACCCGCACATGGACACGCTGATCGGCTCGGTGAAGGGCTATGTCGGGCGCAGGCTGACCGAGAACACCCGGTGACCGTGCCGGGCGGCCCGACCCGGCTCGACGCGCAGCTGGCCTTCCTCGCGGAGGCCGACCGGCTCAAGTCGGTGCTGCGCGCCACCACGCTGCACGACGCCTCGCGGCGCGAGAATTCGGCTGAGCACAGCTGGCACGTCATGCTGCACGCGCTGGTGCTGGCCGAGCACGCGGCGCGGCCGGTCGATATCACTCGTGTGCTGACCATGCTGCTGCTGCACGACCTGGTCGAGATCGACGCCGGCGACGCGCCGATCCATGGCGATCACGATCCGGCCGAGCAGGAAGCCAAGGAGCAGGCCGCCGCCGACCGCATCTTCGGCCTCTTGCCCGCCGACCAGCGGGCGGCGTTGCGCGCCATCTGGGAAGAGTTCGAGGCGGCCGAAAGCGACGACGCGGTCTTTGCCAAGTCGATCGACCGGGTGCAGCCGGTGCTGTCCAACCTCGAGGCCGGCGGCGGCACCTGGCCCGAATACAATGTCACGCCGGAGCAGCTCGAAACCCGCGTCGGCACCAAGGTGGCGCGCGGCGCGCCTGCCCTCTGGACCGGGCTGAAATCCCGCATCGACGCCTGGTTCGCGGCAAACTGACTTCGGGGCAGTAGCCCCGACGGGTGCAGGTGTGCCTCAGCGGCGCGGCGGGGTGACGTCGCGAATCCCCGTGGCCGCTTCCTGCTCCAGATGCTCGCGTAGGATCGCGGCGTTGCGCAAATTCGCCTTGAAGCCGAAATCCACCAGATCGCCGACCACCGGGATGGAGCCCACCACGTAGTCGATCCCGGTATTCACGGCCATCCGGCCGATCTTGCTCTTGGGCAGGCCCAGCTGATGCGCGCGCCAGACCAGCCAGGCCGAGGGTGCGAGCGCGACCGTATCGCCGATCCCGGGGATCAGCCCCAGCAGGCTGTCATAGCCGAAGCGGAAGCCGAACAGCCGGAACCGCGCATCCATCAGATGCGCCAGCCGGTCGAGACGGGCCAGTTCCTCGGCGTGGCGGGTAACGCCGGTGGTATCCTTGGGCATGGGCGGGCTCCTTTCGCGGCCCCAACACGCGAGACCGGCGGAAGTTCGGTCGTATACCAGTGTATGCCGTCTTCCAAACCGTCTCGGAACGCGCTATGCCGCGCGGCGAGACAGTGCAACAAACGCGGAGGCCCCCGTGACCAAGATCAAAGTCGAAAATCCGGTCGTCGAGCTCGACGGCGACGAGATGACCCGGATCATCTGGGACTTCATCAAGCAGAAGCTGATCCTGCCCTATCTCGACATCGACCTGAAATACTACGACCTCGGCATCGAGGCGCGCGACGAGACCGACGACCAGATCACGGTCGACGCGGCCGAGGCGATCAAGAAATACGGCGTCGGCGTCAAATGCGCGACCATCACCCCCGACGAAGCCCGCGTCGAGGAGTTCGGCCTGAAGCGGATGTACCGTTCGCCCAACGGCACGATCCGCAACATCCTCGGCGGCGTGATCTTCCGCGAGCCGATCATCTGCCGCAACGTGCCGCGTCTGGTGCCGGGCTGGACCCAGCCGATCGTCGTCGGCCGTCACGCCTTCGGCGACCAGTACCGCGCCACCGACTTCCGCTTCCCCGGCAAGGGCAAGCTGACGATCAAGTTCGTCGGTGAGGATGGCGAGACCATCGAGCACGAGGTGTTCCAGGCCCCCGGTGCCGGCGTCACCATGGCGATGTACAACCTCGACGATTCGATCCGCGACTTCGCCCGCGCCTCGATGAACTATGGCCTCGCCCGCGGCTGGCCGGTCTACCTGTCGACCAAGAACACGATCCTCAAGGCCTATGACGGCCGCTTCAAGGACCTGTTCCAGGAAGTCTTCGACAACGAGTTCGCCGAGGAGTTCAAGAAGAAGGGCATCACCTACGAGCACCGCCTGATCGACGACATGGTCGCCGCGGCGATGAAGTGGTCGGGCGGTTATGTCTGGGCCTGCAAGAACTACGATGGCGACGTGCAGTCCGACACCGTGGCGCAGGGCTTCGGCTCGCTTGGCCTGATGACCTCGCAGCTGATGACCCCGGACGGAAAGATCGTCGAGGCCGAGGCCGCGCACGGTACCGTGACGCGTCACTTCCGCCAGCACCAGCGCGGCGAGCAGACCTCGACCAACTCGATCGCGTCGATCTACGCCTGGACCGGCGGCCTCAAGCACCGCGCCAAGCTCGACGGCAACGACCAGCTGCTGAACTTCGCCGAGACGCTCGAGAAGGTCACCGTGCAGGCGGTCGAGGATGGTCACATGACCAAGGACCTCGCCCTGCTCGTCGGTCCCGATCAGAAGTGGCTCACCACCATGGGCTTCCTCGAGAAGATCGACGAGTACCTCAACAAGTCGCTCGCCTGAGCGCGATGCGCCTGATGCGCAAGATCAAGCTGATCGCGGCGGCCCTTCTCGGGGCCGCCGTTCTTCTGCCCGTGGCCCGCGACCGCCTCGGCCCCGAACGGCTGCCGCTGGCCAATGACTGCATCTCGGCCGTGCGGACCAACCGCTGCGAGGCCGATCTCGTCGTGCAGGTCGGGGGTCTCGACCGCCGGATCTGGCTGGCACCGGGCGCGACGCTGCCGCGCGACGCCGAGCCGCCCTTCCACGCCTGCAAGATCCCGAACCTGCCGGCCCGGCTGCCGCATGCATGGGTGCCGGGGCTGACCCGCTGGGGGTGCGAGCTGCCGCCACGGCTCAGGGGCGATTGAGCCACTGGACAGGTCAACAATACTGTCCTAGATGGCGTCCATGCGCCGCGCCTCCACCCCCACCCGCCATTCGCTGATCGAAGACGTCCAGGGGCTGGGCATCGGGGTCTTTGCCTGCGCCATCGGGCTGACGGTGCTGACCCATGTCGGGCTGATCACCGGCCAGACCGCCGGCGTCGCGGTGATCATCTCCTACCTGACCAACTGGTCCTTCGGGGCGGTGTTCTTCGTCATCAACCTGCCCTTCTACGTGCTGGCATGGTTCCGGCTCGGCTCGGAGTTCACGCTCAAGTCGATCATTTCGGTGACGGCACTGTCGCTGCTGACCGAGTTCCTGCCCGGGCATTTCGTCATCGCGCGCCTCGACACCTGGCTCGGGGCGCTGATCTTCGGCGTCTTCACCGGGCTCGGCCTGCTGGGCATGTTCCGCCACAACGGCAGCCTCGGCGGGCTGGGGATCGTCGCGTTGATCGTTCAGGATCGCCTCGGTTTCCGCGCGGGCTATGTGCAGCTATGTGCCGATGCGGTGATCTTCGCGACGGCGCTTCTTCTGTTCGACACGCCGGTCGTGCTGTGGTCGCTTCTGGGCGCCGTGATCCTCAACACGGTGATCGCGATCAACCACCGGCGGGACCGCTACGTCGCCACTTGAGGAGAGCCGACATGCCTTGGGTCATCCTGATGGTCGCCATCTTCGCCGAGACGATCGGCACCACCGCGCTGCATGCCAGCCGCCAGTTCACCCGCCCCGGCCCCTCGATCATCGCGGTGTTGGGCTACTGCCTGTCCTTCTACCTGCTGAGCCAGGCGCTCAGGGCGATCCCCGTGGGCGTGGCCTACGCGGTCTGGGCCGGGCTTGGGATCGTGCTGATCGCCGCCATCGGCTGGAGCCTCTTCGGCCAGAAACTCGACGCGCCGGCGGTGCTCGGCATGGGGCTGATCCTCGCCGGCATCCTGGTCATCAACCTGTTCTCGGGCACCAGCCCGCATGACGCTCCTTCCGACCCCGCCGCGTCGGCGCATGACCGCCATGACGCCGCGCTGCGGCGAGAAGGGTAGCCATCGGCGCGTATCTGGTGTAGAGGCGCGCTGACCCCTGAAAGAGTGAATCGAATGGATATCCGCAACATCGCGATCATCGCGCACGTTGACCATGGCAAGACGACGCTGGTGGACGAGCTCCTGAAACAGTCCGGCGCCTTCCGCGAGAACCAAGCCGTCTCCGAGCGGGCCATGGACAGCAACGACATTGAGCGCGAGCGCGGTATCACCATTCTCGCCAAGGCGACCTCGGTCGAGTGGGGCAACACCCGGATCAACATCGTCGACACCCCCGGCCACGCCGATTTCGGCGGCGAGGTGGAGCGGATCCTGTCGATGGTCGACGGCGTGGTTCTCCTCGTCGACGCCGCCGAAGGCCCGATGCCGCAGACCAAGTTCGTGACTTCCAAGGCGCTGGCTCTGGGCCTGCGCCCGATCGTCGTGCTCAACAAGGTCGACAAGCCCGACGCCGAGCCCGACCGCGCGCTCGACGAATGCTTCGACCTGTTCGCCAATCTCGGCGCCGACGACCAGCAGCTCGACTTCCCGGCGATGTACGCCTCGGGCCGTTCCGGCTGGGCCGACATGGAGCTCGACGGGCCGCGCAAGGATCTCACCGCGCTGTTCGACCTGATCGTCAAGCACGTCCCCGCCCCCAAGCAGCAGGCCGCCAAGTCCGAGCCGTTCCGCATGCTCGCCACCACCCTGTCGGCCGACCCCTTCCTGGGCCGGATCCTGACGGGCCGGGTCGAGAGCGGCACGCTCAAGGCCGGCGAGACCGTCAAGGCGCTGTCGCGCAAGGGCGAGAAGCTCGAGCAGTTCCGCGTCTCCAAGATCCTCGCCTTCCGTGGCCTCGGCCAGCAGCCGATCGAGGTCGCCGAAGCCGGTGACATCGTGACCCTCGCCGGGATGTCCAAGGCGACCGTGGCCGACACGATCTGCGACCTCTCGGTCGAAGACGCGATCCCGGCCCAGCCGATCGATCCGCCGACCATCACCGTCACCTTCGGCATCAACGACAGCCCGCTGGCCGGTCGCGACGGCAAGAAGGTGCAGTCGCGCGTGATCCGCGAGCGCCTGCTCAAGGAAGCCGAGTCCAACGTCGCGATCCGCGTCGACGACACCCCGGGCGGCGAAGCCTTCGAAGTGTCGGGCCGTGGCGAACTGCAGATGGGCGTGCTGATCGAGAACATGCGCCGCGAGGGCTTCGAGCTGTCGATCTCGCGTCCGCAGGTGATCTTCAAGACCGAGGACGGCGTCCGCATGGAGCCGGTCGAGGAAGTCACCATCGACGTCGATGACGAGTACACCGGCGCCGTGGTCGAGAAGCTGACCGGCGCGCGCAAGGGCGACCTCGTCGAGATGAAGCCCGCCGGTGCCGGCAAGACCCGGATCATCGCGCATGTCCCGTCGCGCGGCCTGATCGGCTATCACGGCGAATTCCTGACCGACACGCGCGGCTCGGGCGTGCTCAACCGGATCTTCCACGGCTGGACCCCGCACAAGGGCCCGATCCAAGGCCGTCGTCAGGGCGTGCTGATCTCGATGGAGAACGGCACCGCGGTGGCCTACGCGCTGTGGAACCTCGAGGATCGCGGCAAGATGTTCGTGCATCCGCAGGCCCCGGTCTATGAGGGCATGATCATCGGCGAGCACAGCCGTGACAACGATCTCGAGGTGAACCCGCTCAAGGGCAAGAAGCTCACCAACGTCCGTGCCTCGGGCACCGACGAAGCCGTACGCCTGACGCCGCCGGTCGAGATGAGCCTCGAGCAGGCGATCGCCTATATCGACGATGACGAGCTGGTGGAGGTTACCCCGAATGCGGTGCGCCTGCGCAAGCGCTTCCTCGACCCGCATGAGCGCAAGCGGCAAGCCAAGGCGAGCTGATCGCCCCTGGCTTCGAATACGAAACGCCCGGTCGGAACGACCGGGCGTTTTTCGTTCCATCGGGGGGCCTACTCCGGAACCACCTTGTCACCGCGCGCGACCCGCCCCGGCTCGACCACCTCGCAGCACCAGCCGCCATGGCCCCGCACCGCGTTGTAGCCGCCCGGCCCCAGCGCAGCCTCCATCCGCGAACAGGGCGCGCAGGGCACGGTGATGCGCAGCAACGCCGAACCGACGCGCAGCGACCGGTGCCGGGCGGCGATCAGGTTCAGATCTGAGACGATGATGTTGCGGCGCAGGGTTTCGGGCGCGATCGCGCCTGCCCCGACGAGGGCCGCGATGACGGGCAGATGCTCGGCTTGAATGAGGGTGACGGCGCGCTTGCCGGGGCGGGCATGGTCGCCCGCAAGCCCGGCAAGCTCGATATCGGCGGCGTCCACGGCCCGGAGATCCGTGCGGCGCGCCGGGCGCAGGCCGATCCAGTCGACCCGGCCCGGGCGGGGAAACCGCCCCGTGAGGCTGGCAACCGTCTCCAGCCTCAGAGCTCCTCGACGATCACCAGATCGCGCTCCGCAGCACCTTGGGCGTAGCTCAGCGCCTCTTGGTAGGCGGCCGAGTGGTAGCAGTCATGCGCCGCCTGAAGGTTCGGAAAACGCGCGACCACGTTGCGCGGCCGGTCGCGTCCCTCGAGCTGTTCATAGGTGCCGCCGCGCACCAGGAAGACGCCGCCGTGATCGGCGATCGCCCCGGTGGCGCGCTTGGCATACTCCATGTAGGCGGCCTCGTCGGTGACGCTCACATGGGCGATCCAGAGCGCGCTCATGCGACGCGCTCCAGCGCCTGCGCGAGGACGCCCTCGGCGGCCTTGATCGCGGCCTCGGCGTTCTCGGCGCTGGCGGCGCCGCCCTGCGCCATGTCGGGACGGCCACCGCCGCCCTTGCCACCCAGCTCGGCCACAGCCGCGCGCAGCAGGTCGACGGCCGAGACCTTGTCCTTCAGGTCGTCGGTCACGCCCGCGGCGACCGCGGCCTTGCCGCCGGCATCGGCGATCAGCAGTACCGCGCCCGAGCCGATCTGCGCCTTGATCTGGTCGATCAGCGCGGGCAGGTCCTTGCCGGTCACGCCGTTGAGCACCTGGCCCTGGTACTTCACGCCGGCGACCTCGACCGCCTGCGTGCCGGCGCCACCACCGCCGCCCATCGCCATCTCGCGCTTGAGCTGCGCCACCTCGTTGGCGAGGCGACGGCGCTCGTCGGCCAGCGCCTTGACGCGGTCGAGCACCTCGGCCACCGGCGTCTTGAGGATCTGCGCCACCTCGGTGAGGGTCTGGCCCTGCTTGGCGAGATGCTTGAGCGCCTCGCGGCCGGTGAGCGCCTCGACCCGGCGCACGCCCGAGGAGGACGCGCTGTCGGACAGCAGGACGAAGGCGCCGATGTCGCCGGTCTGGCGAACATGGGTGCCGCCGCACAGCTCGATCGAATAGGTGGCCTGATCGTGGCCCTTGCCCGAACCGTCGAGCTTGCCCATCGACACGACCCGGACCTCGTCGCCGTATTTCTCGCCGAACAGCGCCTGCGCGCCGAGGCCACGCGCCTCGTCCGGCGTCATCACCCGCGTTTCCACGGGGCTGTTCTGCCGGATCATGTCGTTGACCTCGTCCTCGATCTTCTCGATCTCCTCGGCGGTCAGCGCCGCGCCGTGGCTGAAGTCGAAGCGCAGCCGGTCATGCGCGTTGAGCGAACCGCGCTGGACGACATGCTCGCCGAGCGCGCGGCGCAGCGCCTCGTTCAGAAGGTGCGTGGCCGAGTGGTTGGCGCGAATGCCGGTGCGGCGGTCGTGATCGACCTTGAGCTCGGCGCCCTGCCCCTTGCTCACATTGCCCTCGGTCACCTCGCCCACATGCACGAAGAGCCCGGCGATGCGGCGGCAGTCGGAGACGCGCACCAGCCCGCTCTCGGTGCGGATCGTGCCGGTGTCGCCGACCTGGCCACCGCTCTCGCCGTAAAACGGCGTCTGGTTCAGCACGACCTGCACCTTGCGGCCGGCCTCGGCCTTGTCGAGCTGGTCGCCGCCGTCGAGGATGGCGAGGATCTGGCCTTCGGCCGCCTCGGTGTCATAGCCGAGGAACTCGGTCGCGCCGTGCTGATCCGCGAGATCGTACCAGTGGTTGGCATCGGCCACCTCGCCCGAGCCGGCCCAGGCCGCGCGGGCCTTGGCCTTCTGCTCGGCCATGGCCGCGTCGAAGCCGTCGGTATCGACCTTGCGACCCTTTTCGCGCAGCGCGTCCTGGGTGAGGTCGAGCGGGAAGCCATAGGTGTCGTAGAGCTTGAACGCCGCCTGACCGGGCAGCGCCGCACCTTCCGGCAGGCCGGACAGCTCGTCGTCGAGCAGGCGCAGGCCGCGCTCCAGCGTCTGGCGGAAGCGGGTCTCCTCGGCGCGCAGCGTCTCTTCGATCAGCGCGCGAGCATGGCCCAACTCGGGATAGGCCGCGCCCATCTCGTTGACCAGCGCGGGGACGAGCCGGTGCATCAGCGGGTCGCGGGCGCCGAGCAGATGCGCGTGGCGCATGGCGCGGCGCATGATCCGGCGCAGCACGTAGCCGCGCCCCTCGTTCGAGGGCATCACGCCGTCGGCGATCAGGAAGGAGGTCGAGCGCAGGTGGTCGGCAACCACGCGGTGATGCACGCGGCCGTCACCATCCGGGTCGGACGAGGTCGCATGCGCCGAGGCCTCGATCAGCGAGCGCATCAGGTCGGTGTCGTAGTTGTCGTGCTTGCCCTGCAGCAGCGCGCCAATCCGCTCCAGCCCCATGCCGGTGTCGATCGACTGCTGGTCGAGGTCGCGGCGGGTTCCGTCCTCGAACTGCTCGTACTGCATGAAGACGATGTTCCAGATCTCAATGAACCGGTCGCCATCCTCTTCCGGGCTGCCCGGAGGGCCGCCCCAGATCTCGGGGCCGTGGTCGTAGAAGATCTCCGAGCACGGGCCGCAGGGCCCGGTCGGCCCCATCATCCAGAAATTGTCCGAGGTCGCGATGCGGATGATCCGCTCGTCGGGCAGGTTCGCGATCTTCTTCCACAGGTTCGCCGCCTCGTCATCGGTGTGGAACACCGTGACCAGCAGCTTGTCGGGGTTGAGCCCGAAATCCTTGGTCAGCAGCTCCCAGGAGTAGCGGATCGCCTCTTCCTTGAAGTAGTCGCCGAAGGAGAAGTTGCCCATCATCTCGAAGAAGGTGTGGTGCCGCGCGGTATAGCCCACATTGTCGAGATCGTTGTGCTTGCCGCCGGCGCGGACGCATTTCTGCGCGGTGGTGGCGCGGCTGTAGTCGCGCGTCTCGACCCCGGTGAACAGGTTCTTGAACTGGACCATGCCCGAATTGGTGAACATCAGCGTCGGGTCGTTGCGCGGCACCAGCGGCGAGCTGGGCACCACGGCGTGGCCCTGCCGCCGGTAGAAATCCAGGAAGGTGGAGCGGATATCGGCGAGGCTGGTCATGTCGTCTCCTTCGGGTCGCGGCAGGCTCGTCCTATCCCCGGCCATGAGGCAGGTAAAGTCCCGCGCGGGCGCGCGGGCCCCAAACGCGAAGGGCCGGAGCTTGCGCCCCGGCCCTCGCACTGCCCGTCGGGGCATGCATCACATGTCGACGAGATCGTCGTCGCCGCTGCTGCCGTCATCGTCGGACATCACGAATTCCAGGCCATGCGCGGCGCGGATCTTGTCCTCGATCTCGTTGGCGACGGCGGCGTTCTCCTTGAGGAAGGTCTTGGCGTTCTCGCGGCCCTGACCGATCCGCTGGTCGCCATAGGAGAACCAGGCGCCCGACTTGTCGACGACGCCCGCCTTGACGCCGAGATCGAGAAGTTCGCCGGTCTTGGAGATGCCTTCGCCATACATGATGTCGAACTCGACCTGCTTGAACGGCGGCGCGACCTTGTTCTTGACGACCTTCACGCGGGTGGAGTTGCCGACCACCTCGTCGCGATCCTTGATCGCGCCGATGCGGCGGATGTCGAGGCGCACGGAGGCGTAGAATTTCAGCGCGTTGCCGCCGGTCGTCGTCTCGGGCGAGCCGAACATGACGCCGATCTTCATCCGGATCTGGTTGATGAAGATGACCATGCAGTTGGAGCGCGAGATCGAACCGGTGAGCTTGCGCATCGCCTGGGACATCAGACGGGCATGCACGCCGACCGAGCTGTCGCCCATGTCGCCTTCGAGCTCGCTCTTGGGGGTCAGCGCCGCGACCGAATCGACCACGACCATGGAGACCGCGCCGGAGCGGACCAGCGTGTCGACGATCTCGAGCGCCTGTTCGCCGGTGTCGGGCTGCGAGATCAGCAGCTCGTCGAGATTGACGCCCACCTTTTTGGCGTATTGCGGGTCGAGCGCGTGCTCGGCGTCGACGAAGGCGCAGACGCCGCCCTTCTTCTGCTCCTCGGCGACGGCGTGCAGCGTCAGCGTCGTCTTGCCCGAGCTTTCCGGGCCGTAGATCTCGACGATCCGCCCCTTGGGCAGGCCGCCGATGCCCAGCGCGATGTCCAGCCCGAGCGAGCCGGTGGAGGTTGCCTCGATGTCGGGAAACTTGTTTTCCCCGCCGAGCTTCATGATGGAGCCCTTGCCGAACTGCCGTTCGATCTGGGCCAGGGCGCTGTCGAGCGCCTTCTGCCGGTCTGCCGTGCGCTTGTCGCTCATCTGGAGAAGATCTGCCATTGCCATTATTCGCAATCCTTATCCCACACCCGCCACATGGCGGCAATCATCGCGTCGTTCATGTCTTGTTCTCGTCCACCCCATATGAGACCAGAACGGGAACATTGCAAGTGAAAGCTGCGTTCGGTTTTCCTTCATCCGGGTTAATGTATGGTTGACGCGATCACGACACGGAGAGCGTCATGCTGGTCTTCTGGAAAGAGCGACTGATCCTGCTCGCGGTGCCCAAGACGGGCACCACCGCGCTGGAAGGGGCGCTGGCGCCGCGCGCGCAATTCGTGCTGCGCGACCCGCCGCAGATCAAGCACGCGCCGCTCTACCGCGCCCGGCGCTTCGTGGTGCCGCTGATCGAGGCGGCGGGCGGCAGCGGATTCGAAACCGTTGCCGCGGTGCGCGAGCCGGTGGACTGGCTCGGCAGCTGGTGGCGGTACCGGCAGCGCGACGACCTCGTGGGGCATGTCAATTCGACGCGGGGCATCGCTTTCGAGGAATTCGTCGACCAGTATGCGCGCGGCAAGCCCGCCCCCTTCGCCTCGGTCGGCAGCCAGGCGCGCTTCGTCGGCGACGGTGAGGGCAGCATCGGCGTCGATCACCTGTTCCGCTACGAGGCGATGGACCAGCTGATCGGCTTTCTCGAGGAGCGGCTGTCGATGCAGATCGAGCTGCCGCGCCTCAACGTCTCGCCGGAGCATCCGATGGAGTTGCACGACCATGTCGCCGCCAAGCTCCGGCGCAAGCGCGAGCCGGAATTCGCGGTCTGGCAGGCGGCGCGCGGCTAGGCTTCGCTCGCCTGAGGCGCGGCGCCCAGCGCGGCGGCGCGCTCGGGGTCCATGCCACGCTTGATCGCGCTTTCCCGCACCGCCTCGCGCAGCGCCGGGGAGCGCCGCAGCAGCCGCAGGAACCGCGCCTCGTCCAGCTCCAGCAGCACCCCGTGGCTGAGCGCGCGGACCTCGGCCCGGCGTCGCTTCGGGCTCAGGATCGCGAGCTGGCCGAACATCTCGCCGCGACCGAGGCGCAGCGTCTGGCCGGCGGTCTCGATCTCCACCGCGCCGGAGGCGATGAAGCTGACGGACCGGGCCGGCGCGTCGCGGTGCTGCAGCACTTCACCGGCGGCGACGAAGCGGGTCACCAGCGCCTTGGACAGCCGCTGGCGCACCGCCTTGTCGAGATCGGCAAAGAGCGGGAACTGCTGCACCAGCACGGCCTTTTGCACCGCGAGGTCGAGCCGGGGTCGTGCCTCGGCCTCGGCCCGGCGGGCTTCCAGACCGCTGAGCAGCGTGGCGTGCAGTTCGGGTCCGATCAGCCCGTCATCGCGCAGCGCCGCGTATTCGCGTTCCTCGATCCTGAGCGCGGTGCGGCGGATGAAGCGACGCTCCAGCTCTTCGGCATAACCGGGATATTGCAGCCGCAGACCGTCGAGCGCCTGCTCGACATCCTCGCGTCGCCGCCCGATCAGCTCGTGCAGCAACTCGGCGACCCGACGCCCGTGGATGCGCCGGATACGGCTGTCGATGAAACCATCGAGATCGCGCAGCACGAGGCCTTGGGTGAGCAACAACTCGAACCGGTCGGCGGTCAGCCCCGCTAGCGGCCCGGAGATGTGCAGGCGGTTGTGCAGGAAGGCGGCGACGCGAGTCGGCCCGCCCTGCCCGAGGCTTTCGCGCGCGGCACGCCGATAGCCGGGACGGCCACCCGCCCGCGTCGTCTCGATCAGCCGATCGGCCTCGGCCAGCGCCCGCTCGGCCTGCCGGTTGGAAATCGCGCGCTCACGGAACAATTGGAGAACATGCTCGCGCTCCGCACCGGCGAGGGCGATCAGCCCGAGCGTGATCCGGTCGCGATCCGAGATCGCCTCGCCCTCCTCGGCGCGCGCCACCGCGTCGTCGAGCCGCTCGGCGAAGCTCTTGGCCTCGGAGCGCACCGTCTCACGGGTCAGCCCATAATTCTCGGCCGCCTCGGCCACCGTCTCCCGCACGCTCTGCAGGGCGACCGCGACCACCTGCCGCGCCAGCGCCGCGTCGATCGGCGACAGCTTCTCGAGCCCCAGCCGCTTGATCAGCGGCCGGAGCGTGACACCCTGAACGATCAGGGTGAACAGGGTGAACCCGGTGGCGAGGATGCCGGTCATTCGCCGCACCTCCTCGGGCACCCGCAGGCTTTCGGTCACGGCGAGCGCCAGCGCCAGGGTGATCGCGCCCCGCAGACCGCCCCAGAGGATCGCCACCCGGTAGCTGCGCTCCACCGGCGGCGACAGGCGAAGCCGGGCCAACAGCGGCAGCAGCCCCCACAAGATCAGCGCCCGCGCGCCCAGCGCGGCCAGCGTGACGACGGCGACGAGCGCGAAATCGACCGGCTGCGCGCCGTCGAGCAGGCGCGGGATCAGCAGCGCCGCCAGCAGGAAGATGAAGGCCCCGGCCCAATGCGCCAGCAGGTCCCAGACCTCGCGCATGTTGGTCCAGGCCAGCGGCGAAAGCCGCCCCGGCGCCGCGAGGTTGAGCGTCAGACCCGCCCCGACCACGCCGATCACGCCGGAGGCGCCGACCAGCTTCTCGGCGACGATATAGGCGAGGTAGGGCAGCGCCACGGAGATCGAGATCTGCGCCAGCGGGAAGCGCCCCAGCCAGCGCATCAGCCGCACCGCGAGCTGCGCCATCGCCCAGCCGGTCAGCCCGCCCGCCCCCAGGAGCCAGGGGAACTGCGCCAGCGCCGGTCCCAGCTCAGGATTGGGCACGCCGCGCATCACGAAGCCCATGAACAGGCCGAACAGCGCGATCGCCGCGGCGTCGTTCAGGAGGCTCTCGCCCTCGATGATCCGGCTCAGCCGACGCGGGGCGGCGAGGTTGCGGAAGATCGAGACCACCGCCGAAGGATCGGTGGTCGAGACGATCGAACCGATCAGCAGGCAGGCCATCAGCGGCAGCACGCCCGTCAGGAACAGCGCGTAGCCCACGGTGAGCGTCGCCACCACCACCGCGACCACCGCCAGCGTCAGGATCGGCACCCAGTCGTCGAGCATCCGCCGCAGGTTCACCCCCAGCGTCACCTGGAACAGCAGCGTCGGCAGGAACACGTAGAGGAACACGTTGGAGCGGATCGGCAGGTTCAGGATCGCCTCCGCCACCGGGTTGAGCGCATCCGTCAGCTGCGTGTTGAGAAAGAAGGTCGCGCCGGCACCCGCCGCGAGGCCGAAACCCGCGAGGATCACGTTGAAGGGCAGCCGCAACCGCGCGGCGAGCGGCTCTCCCAGACCGATCAGCAGGAAGAAGGTGGCGAGGATGACGGTGGCGATGACGATGTCCATGACCGTCCGATACAGCCTTGTCGCGGCGCGGGAAATGGCACCGCGGCCCGGATCGGCGGCAAAGCGTCGTCATGACGCGCCACCGGCGCGTCCCGGTCAGCTTTCCTGACCAAGCTTCTTGCCAGAGTTCCGCCCCTCATGCAGTCTCGGCACCGGAACGGCGACCGGGGAGGGTCGCCACATCGGGAGGACTACATGACCATCACCACGATTCTGCGCGGCGCCACCGCCGCCGCGGCCCTCATGGCCACGCCGCTCGCCGCCAACGCGCAGGAATTCATCAACATCCTCACCGGGGGCACCTCGGGCGTCTACTACCCGCTCGGCGTCGGCCTCTCGAACATCTATGGCGAGAACATCGAAGGCGCGCGCACGCAGGTGCAGTCGACCAAGGCCAGCGTCGAAAACATGAACCTCCTGCAGGACGGCCGCGGCGAGCTGGCCTTCGCGCTGGGCGACACGGTTGCGATGGCCTGGGACGGCAACGCCGATGCGGGCTTCACCGCGCCGCTCGACCAGATCCGTGGCATCGCGGCAATCTATCCCAACTACATCCAAGTCGTGGCCTCCGCCGAAAGCGGCATCACCGATTTCGAGGGCCTGAAGGGCAAGGGCCTGTCGGTCGGCGCGCCTGCCTCGGGCACCGAGCTCAACGCCCGCGCCATCTTTGGCGCGATGGGGATGAGCTATGACGATCTGGGCAAGACCGAGTACCTGCCCTTCGCGGAATCGGTGGAGCTGATCAAGAACCGTCAGCTCGACGCGACGCTGCAGTCGGCCGGCCTGGGCGTGGCCTCGATCCGCGACCTCGCCTCCTCGATCGACATCAACGTCGTGGCGATCCCGGCCGAAGCCGCCGAGAGCCTCGGCGCGCCCTATATCGCCGCCACCATCCCGGCGGGCACGTATGACGGCCAGGAGGAGGACGTGCCCACCGTCGCGGTGTCGAACTACCTCGTCACCCATGCCGGCGTGTCGGACGATCTGGCCTACCAGATGACCAAGCTGCTCTACGAGAACCTCGACACGCTCGAGGCGAACCACATGGCCGCTGCCGACATCAAGATCGAGAACGCGCTCGACGGCATGCCGATCCCGCTGCACCCGGGCGCCGAGCGCTATTACCGCGAGCAGGGCATGATCGACTGATCGGACCCGACGGGGCCCTTGCGCCCTGCCCGACCTGTTCCCGACCGCGCCCCGCCATCCCTCGGATGACGGGGCGTTTCGCTCAAGACGAGAGGCTCGCCCCATGACCGCGCAAACCGACCCGCTCACCGAGATTCCCGCCGAGGCGGGCGGACCCGATCACCACATCTCGGCCTTTCCGCCGGGGCTGACCGGGCGGCTTCTGTTCTGGATCGCGGTCGCCTTCTCGACCTACCAGATCGTGACGGCGGCGCATCTCGTCGACCTGCCGAGCCAAGTGACACGGGCGCTGCATGTCGGCTTCCTGATGCTGATGACCTTTCCGCTGGTGGCCGCCGCGCGCGGGCGCGGCGCGGCGTTCAAGACCGTGGCCTGGGCCTTCGCGCTGGCGGGCGTGGCGGTCGCGCTCTACCAGTGGTGGCAGTATGAGCCGCTGATCCTGCGCGCGGGGCGGCCCTTGCCGATGGATCTCTTCTTCGGGGTCGTGGCGCTCGTCACCGTCTTTGCGGCGGCGCTGGTGCTTATGGGCCCGGCGCTGCCGATCATCTCGGGGCTGTTCCTCGCCTATACCTTCCTCGGCCGGCAGCTGCCGCCGCCGCTGATCCATCGCGGCTATGATTTCGAACAGATCATCGACCACATGGCCTATGGCACCGAAGGGATCTACGGCATCCCGATCTACGTGTCGTCGACCTACATCTTCCTGTTCATCCTGTTCGGCGCCTTCCTCGAGAAGGCCGGGATGATCCGGCTCTTCACCGACGTGGCGCTGGGCTTGTTCGGCCACCGCCAAGGTGGCGCCGCCAAGGTCGCAGTGGTGTCGTCGGGCCTGATGGGCACCATCTCCGGCTCGGGCGTGGCCAACGTCGTCACCACCGGCCAGTTCACGATTCCTCTCATGAAGCGCTTCGGCTACCGTGCGGCCTTCGCGGGCGGCGTCGAGAGCACCGCCTCGATGGGCGGGCAGATCATGCCGCCGGTGATGGGCGCGGTCGCCTTCATCATGGCCGAGACGCTGGGCGTCGCCTATGTCGAGGTGGTCAAGGCCGCCATCGTGCCCGCCATCCTCTACTTCGTCTCCGCTTTCTGGATGGTGCATCTCGAGGCCGGCAAGCACGGGCTGCGCGGGCTGTCCAAGTCCGAGCTGCCCTCGGCCCTCGCGGCGATCAAGAAGAACTGGATGCTGATCGTGCCGCTCGGCATCCTCGTCTGGCTGCTGTTCGCGGGCTACACGCCGCTCTTCGCGGGCACCGTCGGCCTCGGCCTCACCGTGCTGCTGATCCTCGGCGGCTCGATCGCTCTGGGCCTGCCCAACGCGGTCCTGCGCGCCATCGTCTGGGTCGGCCTCGGCCTCGTGGCGGCGGCCTTCCTGCAATGGGGGATCGAAGTGCTGGTCGCGGCGATCCTTGTGCTGATCGCCATCTGCCTGTTCTTCCGCGGCGGGCGCGAGACGCTGATCCTGTGCCGCGACAGCCTCGCAGACGGGGCGCGCACCGCCCTGCCGGTCGGCGTGGCCTGCGCGCTGGTGGGCGTGATCATCGGCGCGATGACCCTAACGGGTGCTGCCAACACTTTCGGCCAGTTCATCGTGGCCGTGGGTCAGGACAACCTCTTCCTCAGCCTCGTGCTGACCATGATCACCTGCCTGCTCCTCGGCATGGGGATCCCGACCATCCCGAACTACATCATCACCTCCTCGATCGCAGGACCGGCGCTGTTGGCACTGGGCGTGCCGCTGATCGTCAGCCACATGTTCGTCTTCTACTTCGGCATTCTCGCCGACCTCACCCCGCCGGTGGCGCTGGCCTGCTTTGCCGCCTCGCCGATCGCGCGCGAGAGCGGGCTGAAGATCTCAATCGAGGCGATCAAGGTCGCGGCGGCGGGCTTCGTCATCCCCTTCATGGCGGTCTATTCGCCGGCGCTGATGCTGCAGGCGGGCGGACCGCTGGCCGAGGCGATCGGCTACTGGCCCGCCGTCGCCTGGATCGTGACCAAGTCGCTTCTGTCGATCGGCCTGTGGGGCGCGGCGGTGATCGGCTGGGTCGGGCGGCCGCTGCCGAGCTGGCTCCGGGCGCTGGCGATGATCGCGGCCTTCACGCTGGTCGCGGCCTGGCCGATCACCGACTGGATCGGCCTTGCGCTCGCGCTGCTGGTGGGGCTGCTGATCCGGCGCCGACCGGTCGCTGCCGCGGCATGAGCGCCTGCCTGATGGTCGGGGTGGCGGCGCTCGGCCTCGCCACTGGCGCGTTCGAGCTGTCCTGGACCCACTCGGTCGAGAAGGTCGAGTGGCGCGAGAGCTGGCGCGTCGAGCGCGATGCGCTGGAGCTCGTCGAGGCGCACGTCCGCGGCTCTGGCGCAGGCATGGAGCCAGGGCCTGACGCGGTGCTGCGGGACGGCTGGTGGGTCTGGAGCCCCGGCCTCGTCGTCCCGTCCCTCTCTCTCGCCGCCTCGGGTGCGACCGGTGCGGGCTGGCGGCTCTGCGCGGACGGGCAGTGTCGCGAACTGGCCACGCAGGCCGGCGATCCGGTGACCCTCACGCCCTGTTGAGGGACCTGTGATCACGTAAATCGGTTGGATTGGCGGAAGGTCGCCCAAACGGTGTCGCTTTCTCGCCCGGCCGCTGTCGCCTTGCGCGTGCAGGCTTGAAGAATCGCAACGGCCGGAGTGAAGCAGCCCGTCAGAGGCGGCACATGCAACGCCGCAACCAAGGAACGCGACATGCCGAGCAACCAGAACCAGAAAGACGCCCCTGCCCAGAACCGCAAGGACGGCCAGACCCCCGAGCCGCTGTTCCGCGACTTCGCCGCGATCTGAGCGCAAAGCTTTCAAGGCGCGGCGCGGCGGGCTAGAGAGACATCGACACCGACGGAGTGACCCGATGCATCTCGACCGCCGCGCCGCCCTTCTGGGTTTCGTCGCGCTTGCCGCTTGCGGCCGCCGCCAGCCCGCCACCCCCGATCTCTACCCGAACGAGTCGCCGCAGATCCGGCGACTGATCAACGCCTATGCCGACGCCTACAAGGTGCCGCGCGATCTGGTGCATCGGGTGGTGCAGCGCGAAAGCTCCTACAACCCCCGCGCCCGCAACGGCTCCTATTACGGGCTGATGCAGATCAGCCCCGAGACCGCGCGCACCATGGGCCATCGCGGCCCCGCTGAGGAACTGCTCGATGCCGACACCAACCTGCGCTACGCGGTGAAATACCTGCGCGGCGCCTGGATCGTCGCCAATGGCAACCGCGACAAGGCGGTGAAGTGGTACTCCCAAGGCTACTACTACGAAGCCCGCAACCGCTGCCTGCTGGTCGAAACCGGCCTGCGCGACAGCGAAGTGAAGTGCTGAGCCGGTGAGCGTCACCGATCCGGAGCGACTGCGCGAGATCGTCGAGGAGATCTGCGACGCAATGACCGCCGAGACCGAGCGGGGCCGCGTCGCCGACTACATCCCCCAGCTCGCCGATGTCGACCCGGATCAATTCGCGCTCGCGCTGGTGCTGCCCGATGGAGCGCTGATCGCAGGCGGCGACGCCGACACCCGCTTCTCGATCCAGTCGGTTTCCAAGGTCTTCGCCCTGGCGGTGGCGCTGGGCCGGGTCGGCGACGCCCTGTGGAACCGCGTGGGGCGCGAGCCGTCGGGCGATCCGTTCAACTCCATCGTCCAGCTCGAGCACGAGCGCGGCATCCCCCGCAATCCTTTCATCAACGCAGGCGCCATCGCGGTGACCGACGCGATCCTCGCCCGGTCGGAGCCGCGCGAGGCGCTGGGCCAGATCCTGCAATTCGTACGGTTCCTCGCGGGGGATGACGACATCGCCATCGACCCGGCGGTGGCCAAGTCCGAGACCGCCAGCGGCTGGCGCAACGCGGCTCTGGCCAACTTCATGCGCGATTTCGGCACGATCCAGCGCCACCCGGACAAGGTGCTGGGCACCTATTTCCACCAATGCGCCATCGCGATGACCGCCTGCCAGCTCGCCCATGCGGGGCGGTTCCTAGCCTTTGACGGCAGCCTCAGCCCCGGCGGGTCGCGCGCCATCGCGCCGCGCATGGCCCGCCAGATCAATGCCCTGATGCTGACCTGCGGTCATTACGACGGCTCGGGTGAATTCGCCTTCCGCGTCGGGCTGCCGGGCAAGAGCGGCGTCGGCGGCGGCATCCTCGCCGTGGCGCCGGGCCGCGCGGCGATCGCCTGCTGGTCGCCGGGGCTCAACGCGGTGGGCAACTCGCATCTCGCCTCGATCGCGCTGGAGATGCTCGCCGACCGCACCGGCTGGTCCGTCTTCGCCGCCAACTCATGACGCAAACGTTGTTTCGGCGCCGGAGCCGGGGCCTGTAACCTTTCCCTGACCATAATATTTTCAGGGAGTTACAATGAGACAGCATTTCATCATCTCGGCCGCGGCCGTGGCGCTTTCCTCCACCGTGGCGCTGGCCGAGCCCATCGCCTTCGAGGCGATCCTCGCGCCGACCGACGAAATCCGGATGGAGTTCGGCGATGACAGCAAGCATTTCCTGCTCATGGTCCGGCGCGAAGGCGAGGCCACGGGGGACGGCATGTTCGACGGCGCGCGCGTGGTCGAGCACGGCTATCACGACATCATGCCCCCCTCGGGCGGCGACCCGCAGGGCTATCTGGAGGTCACGACCGATGCAGGCGACATCGCCTATCTGAAATGGATCGTCCGGGCGGTGTTCGTGAAGGGCGAGGAAGGCCCCCGGCTCATCGATTACGGCCACTGGGAGATGGTGTCGGGCACCGGCGCGCTGGCGGGCATGACCGGCGTCGGCACCTTGCAGATCAAGCCTGCCTCGGAGACCGAGCGGACATTCGTGATCGAGGGCGAGATCGGCGAGGCGCCCTGAGCGACCGAGCTGCCGACCTGTTCCCAAAGAAAAAGGCCCGCGCTCTCGCGCGGGCCTTTCCGTCAGGTCACGAAGCTTCGGCTCAGCCGACCAGTTCGAGGCCCGAGAAGAAGAAGGCGATCTCTTCCTTGGCGGTCTCGGGGGCGTCCGAGCCGTGCACCGAGTTCTCGCCGACCGACTCGGCGAACTCGGCACGGATGGTGCCGGCAGCGGCGTCGGCGGGGTTGGTCGCGCCCATCACTTCGCGGTTCTTGGCAATCGCGCCTTCACCTTCGAGGACCTGAACGACGACCGGGCCGGAGGCCATGAACTCGGTCAGTTCGCCGAAGAAGGGACGCTCGCGGTGCACGTCGTAGAACTTGCCGGCCTGCTCCTGGGTGAGCTGGATCCGCTTCTGGGCGATGATGCGCAGGCCCGCATCTTCGAACTTGGCGTTGATCTTGCCGGTCAGGTTGCGCTTGGTGGCGTCGGGCTTGATGATCGAGAGCGTGCGTTCGGTGGCCATGATGTCCCTCATTTGAACGGGTTGCGTCGGGAGGCGCGACACGCACCCCCGGTCGCCGCGCGCCCTAGCATGCGGGACGCGGGCTGAAAAGACGCAAGCCGCCCGAAGGCCCTGGCGGCATGCCCGGCCCCGCCGTTGGCAAATGCGTATTTGCGGAATGGTGAAGGACGATCGCGCGCCTCTTTCTTTCACCATTCTACAAATACGCGGGCGCCACGGCGGGGCCCGAGCGCCCGCCCCGTTGACCTCGCACGGCGCTTCGGGCAAGGCCCGTCCATGTTGCGCATCACAGACATCTCCTATTCGGTCGAGGGCCGTCCGCTCCTCGAACATACCTCCGCCGTGATCCCGGCCGGCCACAAGGTCGGCGTCGTGGGTCGCAACGGCACGGGGAAAACCACGCTGTTCAAGCTGATCCGTGGCGAGCTGTCGCTCGACACCGGCGAGATCGAACTGCCCAAGGGCGCCCGGATCGGCGGCGTGGCGCAGGAGGTGCCGGGCAACGAAGTGTCGCTGATCGACACCGTGCTCGCCGCCGATACCGAGCGCGCGGCGCTGATGGCCGAGGAGTCGACCGATCCCGCCCGCATCGCCGAAATCCAGACCCGACTTGCCGATATCGACGCCTGGTCGGCCGAGGCGCGCGCCGCCACCATTTTGCGCGGCCTGGGCTTCACCCATGAAGAGCAGCTCATGCCCTGCTCCGCCTTCTCGGGCGGCTGGCGGATGCGCGTGGCGCTCGCCGCGGTGCTGTTCTCCGAGCCCGACCTGCTGCTTCTGGACGAGCCGACCAACTATCTCGACCTCGAGGGCGCGCTCTGGCTCGAAAGCTACCTCGTGCGCTACCCGCACACGGTGCTGATCGTCTCCCACGACCGCGAGCTCCTGAACCGCTCGGTGGGCGGCATCCTGCATCTCGAGAACCGCCAGCTCACCTACTGGACCGGCGGTTACGACCAGTTCGCCAAGGCCCGCGCCGCGCAGCGCGCCGTGCAGGTTGCGGCGGCGAAGAAGCAGGAGGCGCAGCGCGCCCACCTGCAAAGCTTCGTCGACCGCTTCAAGGCCAAGGCCTCCAAGGCCAAGCAGGCCCAGAGCCGGGTCAAGATGCTCGAGAAGATGGAAACCATCCGCGTGCCCGAGGACGCGGCGCGCACCGTCTTCACCTTCCCCGAGCCCGAGGAGCTGTCGCCGCCGATCATCGCCACCGAGGGGGTGAGCGTCGGCTATGACGGCAAGGCGGTCCTGTCCAAGCTCGACCTCAGGATTGACCAGGACGACCGCATCGCGCTCCTGGGCCGCAACGGCGAGGGCAAGTCGACGCTGTCGAAGCTGTTGTCGGACCGGCTCGCGCCGATGGGCGGCAAGATCATCCGCTCCAACAAGCTGCGGATCGGCTTCTTCGCGCAGCACCAGGTCGACGAGCTGCGCGTCGAGGAGACGCCGCTGCAGCATATCCAGCGCGCCCTGCCCGACGTGGCGCCGCCCAAGCTCCGGGCGCGGCTTGCGGGCTTCGGCCTCGGCGCCGCGCAGGCCGAAACCGAGGTGGGCCGCCTTTCGGGCGGTCAGAAGGCGCGTCTGTCGCTGCTGCTGGCCACGCTCGACGCGCCGCATCTGCTGATCCTCGACGAGCCGACCAACCACCTCGACATCGAGAGCCGCGAGGCGCTGGTCGAGGCGCTGACCGCCTATAGCGGCGCGGTGATCCTGGTGAGCCATGACATGCACCTGCTGTCGATGGTCGCCGACCGGCTCTGGCTGGTGAAGGACGGCCGCGTCACCGCCTATGACGAGGATCTCGAAGCTTATCGCAGGATGCTGCTCTCGGGCGAAAAGCCCGCCGAGAAGCCCAAGGCCGAGAAGCCCAAGGCGCCGAAACCCTCGCGCGATGCGATCCTCGCGCTGCGCTCGGAGGCCCGCAAGGCCGAAGAGCGGGTGAACAAGATCAACGAGATGCGCGACAAGCTCGCCAAGAAGCTCGCCGACCCCGCGCTCTACGAGGATGGCCGCAAGGGCGAGCTCGAGACCTGGAACAAGAAATACGCCGAGGCGATGGAAGCGCTGAGGCGGGCCGAGGCGCTCTGGATGGCCGCGCTCGAGAAACTGGAGGCGGCGGAGGCGGTCTGAGCCGCCGCGCCGTCGCGCGCAAAAGCGGCCGCAGGCGTCGCGTCATGCCCCGCCCGGGGCTTGCCCCGCCGCGGGGCCGCCTTCAGGGTGGCGACGCATCTCGGACCGGAGACAGGACTTGCTCGACCTCGCCACACTGATCACCGCCTTCACCACCCTCTTCGTGATCGTCGACCCGATCGGCCTCGCGCCGCTCTTCGTGGCGATGACGGCCGGGATGAGCGCGGCCCAGCGGCGCCGGGTCGCGGCGCGCGCGATCATCACCTCGGCCGGGCTGATGCTGCTCTTTCTGGTGCTGGGCGACGCGGTGCTGCGCTTCATCGGCATCTCGGTCCCGGCCTTCCGTATCGCGGGCGGCGTTCTGCTGTTCCTGACCGCGCTCGACATGCTGTTCGAACGCCGCCAGGCCCGGCGCCGCGACAATGCCGAGGAGGCGAGCGGCCCGGATACCGAGCCGGATCACGACCCCTCGATCTTTCCGCTGGCGCTGCCGCTGATCGTCGGCCCCGGCGCGATCACCACGCTGATCCTACTCACCGCGGAGGCCGACGTGACCGGCTACGCCGCGATCTATGGCGTGGCGCTCGCCGTGCTCGGCACGGTCTGGATCGCCTTCAAGCTGGCCGGGCCGCTGGCGCGGGTGCTGGGTCCGGTGGGGCTCAACGTCGTGACGCGGGTGCTCGGCATGCTGCTCGCCGCGCTGGCGGTGCAGTTCATCATCGACGGCCTGCACGGCTCCGGCTTCGGCATGCCTTTTCCCGGCGCCTGAACGCACCATATTAGGGGCATGAGCCCCGACAACCTCGCCAGCCTCGCCTATCTCGGACTGCTCGGCGCCGCCATCGCCGGCTGGTTCCTGCTGCAGAACCGCGACCGGCTGGGACAGCTGGCGCAGCAGGCCGTCGTCTGGGCGCTGATCTTCGTCGGCGTGATCGCCGCGGCCGGGCTGTGGTCGGACATCCGCGACGACGTCGTGCCCCGGCAGACCATGGTCGGTGCCGCGGGCATCGAGGTGCCGCAGGCGCGCGACGGGCATTACTACCTGACGCTGGAGATCAACGGCGAGCCGATCGACTTCGTGGTCGATACCGGCGCGACCGACATGGTGCTGGGCCGCAACGACGCGCGCCGGGCCGGGATCGACCCCGAGGAACTGGTCTATATGGGCTCGGCGGCGACTGCCAACGGCACGGTCCGCACTGCCCGCGTCACCCTCGACAGCGTGGCGCTGGGATCGATCGAGGATGAGGGGCTGAGCGCCGTGGTCACCGACGGCGACCTGACCGGCTCGCTTCTGGGCATGGGGTACCTGCGGCTGTTCGGCCGCATCGAGATCGAGAACGGCCGCCTGCTGCTGACCCGCTGAAGCGGATCAGCCCTCGGCCTTTTTGGTCCAGCGGCCGTCTTCCTGCGCCCAGTACTGCGCCGCGCAGCCTGCGCCGGTAAGACCTTTCCACTGGCCCCGCGCCGTCTGCACCGCCATCGGGTCATGCCCGTCGAACAGGATGCAGACCCGCTCGGCGGCCTGAACCTCGTCGGGGGTGACCTCCGCCCCGTCGAGGCAGATCACGCATGGCAGCTTCGGCGCCGTCTCGCCCTGGGCGGTCAGCAGCACGGGCTGCGCCGCGTCATGCGGCCCGCCCGCGCGGCCATGCGCCAGAAAACTCTCGGGCGGCCCCGTCCGCCACAGCGCGACGTCGAGCCGATCCATCGCGGCGGCGCTGCCGCCACGGATCTCCACCCGCCAGCCCTGCTTGGCCGCGAGGCCGAGAAGCTGCGGCAGCAGCGCCTCGGCCGGGCTGTCGGTCAGGTGGTAGAACAGGGCCGCGCCCATCGCGTCAGCCCTCGTAACGGTCGGCCACGAGGCGGTTGAGCGCCATCACGCCCCAGCCCGTCGCGCCCTTGGGCGCCAGCGCGCTGTCGGATTTCAGCGACGCGGTGCCCGCGATGTCGAGATGGATCCAGGGCGTGCCGTCCTGCACGAAGCGCTTGAGGAATTGCGCCGCGGTGATCGATCCGCCCTCGCGGCCGGTGCCGACGTTGCGCATGTCGGCGATCCGGCTCTTGAGCACCTTGTCGTAGGCGTCCCCCATCGGCAGCCGCCACGCGCCCTCGCCCTCGGCCTGCGCCGCTGCGAGGAATGCCTCGGCGAACCCGTCCTCGTTGGCGAACACGCCCGCATTCTCATGGCCCAGAGCGATGATCACCGCGCCGGTCAGCGTGGCGAGATCGATCATGCCGGAGGGTTTGAACCGCTCCTGCGCGTACCACATCACGTCGGCCAGAACGAGCCGGCCCTCGGCGTCGGTGTTGATCACCTCGATGGTGTCGCCCTTCATCGAGCGCACCACGTCGCCGGGGCGGGTGGCGCGGCCCGAGGGCATGTTCTCGACCAGCCCCACGAGGCCGACCACGTTGGCCTTGGCCCGGCGCAGCGCCAGCGCCCGCATGGTGCCGGCGACGGTGGCGGCGCCGCCCATGTCCATGGTCATGTCTTCCATGCCGGCGGCGGGCTTGAGCGAGATGCCACCGGTGTCGAACACCACGCCCTTGCCGACCAGTGCCAGCGGCGCCTCGTCGCCACCGCCCTGCCAGCGCATCACCACCACCTTGGAGGGGCTGTCGGAACCCTGCCCGACGGCCAGCAGCGCGCCCATGCCGAGCCGCGCGAGCTCGTCCTCCTCGAGGATCTCGACCTCGAGTCCCAGCTCCTGCATCGCCGCGAGCCGGGCGGCGAAATCATCGGTGGTCAGCACGTTGGCGGGCTCGTTCACCAGATCGCGGGTGAAGGCCACGCCCTCGGCGATCGCGGCCATCGGCGCTGCGGCACGGGCCAGCGCCTCCGAATCGTCGCCGGTGATCCGGACGGTGCCCTCGGGGCCGGCCTCGTCGTCGGGCTTCTGGTGCGCGTCGAAACGATAGGCCCGGAGCGCGACACCCAGCGCCACCTCCTCGGCATGCCGCAGCCCCGCGGTCAGCACGGTCAGGTCGCCGCGCCCGGCCGCGGCGGCGATCGTGCCGCCCGCGCGCCGCATCGCCAGCCGGTCGGCCTCGCTGTCATGCTTCACGGCGATGACCGCGTCGGCGGCGAGCCCGGCGGGCACCGCGATCTCGACCGTCTCGCCCGGCCGGACCCGGCCCCAGCGGGCGCCGTCCGCGAGCCGCGTCAGCGCCCCGCCCATCAGCGCGTCGAGACCGCGCGCGGCGTCGCTGTCGGGGCCGTCCGCCGCCACGAACACGGCGATGCGGCCTTGGGTCTGGGCCAGTGCGTCGGCGTCATGGGGCTGGAAATCGATGCGGGGGGTGCGGGACATGCCGGCTCCTTCGGGTCGCTTTGCTTTGGCGGCGGAGCCTAGCCGCCGCGCGCCGCGATGACCAGATCGCGGTTCAACCCGCCACGCGGACCGGCTAGGATGCGCTGCAGACAGGCGGCCTCCCCGGCGGCCCGACATGGACGAGGGACCGGTGGCGCGATTCGACAGATACATGCTGTCGCAGCTGATGATGCTGTTCGGCTTCTTCGCGCTGGTGCTGGTGCTGGTCTACTGGGTCAACAGCGCGGTGCAGCTGTTCGACCAGCTGGTGGCCGACGGCCAGAACCTGTCGGTGTTCCTCGAACTCACCATGCTCACCCTGCCGGCGCTGATCCGGCTGGTGCTGCCGATCGCGGGCTTTGCCGCCGCGCTCTACGTCACCAACCGCCTCTCATCGGACAGCGAACTGACGGTGATGCAAGCCACCGGCTTCTCGCCGTGGCGGCTGGCGCGGCCGGTGCTGATCTTCGGCCTGGTGGCCGGGCTGCTGACCGGGGCGCTGACGCTTGTGATCAACCCGCTCGCCCATGCCCGCCTCGCCGACCGGCAAGCGGAGATCGCCCGCTCGGCCACGGCGCGGCTGCTGCAGGAGGGCGAGTTCCTGTCGCCGGTCGACGGCATCACCATCTACATCCGCGACATCACCCCCGAGGGCGAGTTGCGCGACCTGTTGATCTCCGACAGCCGCGACCCGGACGAGACCGTCACCTACACCGCCTCGAGCGCCTATCTGGTCGAAACCGCGACCGCGCCGCAGCTGGTGATGATCGACGGTCTGATCCAGGTGCTGCGCCCCGGTGTCGCCCGGCTGGCGACCACCCGCTTCAATGATTTCGCCTTTGACCTCGCGCCGCTGACCAGCGCCTCCGAGAGCGGCAGCCGCCGCCCACGCGAGATCTCGACCTTGGAGCTGCTGCGCGGCGCGCCAGAGACGCTCGAGGCCACCGGGCGCAGCGCGGCGCAGTTGGCGGCCGAGGCGCATGACCGCGTCGCAGGGGCGCTGCTGGCGGCCGCGGCGCCGCTGATCGGCTTTGCCACGCTGCTCACCGGGGGCTTCTCGCGCTTCGGGGTCTGGCGGCAGATCCTCGCCGCGATCGGGCTGATCATCGTGGTGCAGGCGCTCGAATCGACGGTGACCTCGGCGCTGCGCGGCGATCCCGAGCGCTGGCCGCTGATCTACCTGCCGGGCCTCGCCGCCTTTGCCATCGGCACGGCGGCCCTTGCGCTCTCTGCGCGACGACGGCGAGGGGTGTCCACATGATCCTGCACCGCTACTTCGCGCGCCGCTACGTGATGGCGTTCCTCGGCACGCTGGGCGTGTTCTTCACGCTGTTGACGATGATCGACCTCGTGGAGCAGGCGCGGCGCTACGGCGACAGCACCGGCATCGCCGAGCTGCTGGCGGTGAGCCTGCTCAACGCGCCCTCGAAGCTCTACGAGATCCTGCCGCTGATCGTGATCATCTCCGGCATCACGCTGTTTCTCGGGCTCGCGCGTTCCTCCGAAATGGTGGTGACCCGGGCGGCCGGGCGCTCGGCGCTGTCGGCGCTCCTCGCACCGGTCATCGTGACCTTGTTGCTGGGGATCGCGGCGGTGGCGCTGTTCAACCCGCTGGTCGCCGCCACCACCCGCGCCTACGAGGCGCGCACCGACAGCCTCAAGGGCGAGCAGCGGGTCATTGCCCTGTCCGATGACGGGCTCTGGCTGCGCCAGGGCGACGCCGAGGCGCAGACCGTGATCCGCGCCAAGGGCGCCAATCTCGACGGCACGGTGCTGCGCGAGGCGAGCTTCCTGACCTTCGACACCGAGGGCCGCCCGCGCGAGCGCGTCGAGGCAGATTTCGCCGAGCTGCAACCGGGCCATTGGCTGATGCGCGGAGTCAAACGCTGGCCGCTCTCGGCCGACAACCCCGAGACCGCGGCCGAGCGGCTGCCGCAGATGACGCTCGCCTCGTCGCTGACCGCGACCCAGATCCGCGACAGCTTCGGCGATCCGGCGGCGATCTCGGTGTGGAAGCTGCCGGGCTTCATCGCTCGGCTCAAGGAGGCGGGCTTCACCGCGCGGCGCCACGAGGTGTTCCTGCATACTGAGCTTGCGCAGCCCGCCTTCCTGACCGCGATGCTGCTGATCGGCGCCGGCTTCACGCTCCGCCACCAGCGCGGCGGCCGGGTCGGCGTGATGGTGCTGGGCGCGATCCTGCTGAGCTTCGGCGTGTATTTCCTGCGCAATTTCGCGCAGATCCTTGGCGAGAACGGGCAGATCCCGCCGGCGCTGGCGGCCTGGGCGCCGCCGGTGGCGGCGATCCTGTCCTCGCTCGGCCTGCTACTGCATCTGGAGGACGGATGATTCAACGCCGGTTCGCGGCCCCGGCGGGGCGGCCCTTCTTCATGACCCGCGCGCGCAAGCGACTGGCCACCGCCCTGGCCGCGCTGCTGCCCGCTTTGGCACCGCTGCCCGCGCTGGCGCAGGGGCTGGCGCAGCTCGTGGCCGACAGCGTGACCGTCACCGCCGACGAGGTGCTGGTGGCGCGCGGCAATGTCGAGGCCTTCTATGACGGCACCCGGCTCTCGGCCTCGACGATCACCTATGACCGCGCCGCTGACCGGCTGAGCGTCACCGGGCCGATTCTGATCACCACACCGGATGGCGAGGTGTTCACCGCCGAGGCGGCGGAGATCGATCCACGCCTCGAGGCCGGCCTGCTGCGCGGCGCGCGGCTGGTGCTCGACCGGCAGCTGCAGGTCTCGGCCGCGCGGATCGATCGCACCGGCACAGGCCTGACCGCGCTGACCCGCACTGCCGCCACGTCCTGCCGGGTCTGCGGCGATGGCCCGCCGCTCTGGGAGATCCGGGCCGCCCGTGTCGTGCATGACGAGGTCGAGCGGCAGCTCTACTTCGACGATGCGCGCTTTCTGGTGCGTGGCGTGCCGCTGCTCTGGCTGCCGCGCATGCGCCTGCCCGACCCCACGCTCGAGCGCGGCTCCGGCCTGCTCATCCCCGAACTCTTCACCTCGGACACGCTCGGCTTCGGCCTGCAGCTGCCCTATTTCGTGCGGCTGGGCGGGCGCCGCGACCTCACCATCACGCCGTGGATCGCCACCCGCGCACGCAATCTCGAGCTGCGCTACCGACAGGCCTTCCGGGGCGGCTGGACTGAGGTGGAGACCCATCTCGCCGAGGATGACAGCCGCGATTCCGGGCGCTACGCGCTGCTCTCCCAGGGCGCCTTCATCCTCCCGCGCGAGATCCGCCTCGAATTCGACGTCGAGGCAGTGTCCGACGACGCCTTCCTGCTGGATTACGACCTCTCGGATCAGGACCGGCTCGACAGCCGGTTGCGGCTCTACCGGCTGGGCGAGGATGGCTACGCGCTCGCCGAGATCACCTATTACGAAAGCCTGCGCGACGACGAATCCAGCGACTCGCTGCCGCCGCTGGTGGCCCGGGCCGAGCGCGAGACGGTGCTGCGCCCGGCGCCTATGGGCGGTCGCCTGACGCTCCGCGCCGAGCTCGACGCGCTGTGGCGCGACAGCAGCGAGGACGACCCCGACGCGCTGCGCGACGTGACGCGGGCCGGCGTGTCGGCGGCCTGGCAGAGCGACCGGTTGGTCGGGCCCGGGGTTCGCCTTTCGGCCGAGGCGCGCGGTCGCGTCGATGGCTACGCGATCACCGACGACGCGGCCTATGACGAGGCCGTTCTGCGCGCCGCGCAAGGCGTCGGCGTCACGCTGCGCTGGCCGCTTCTGCGCCGCGAGGCGTCCGGCGTGGCGGTGCAGACCCTCGAGCCGGTGGCCAGCCTGTCCTACGCCGCCGTGCAGGGCGGCGATGTGCCCAACGAGGACTCCCGCCTCGCGGAGCTCGATGCGGCCTCGCTCTTCGCGATCGATCGCTTTCCCGGCGAGGATCTGCAGGAGGACGGCGCGAGCGCCGGGCTCGGCCTGCGCTGGAGCCGCTTCGACCAGGAGGGGCGCGGCCTGTCGGTCCTCGCGGGTCGGCTGATCCGCGACCGCGCGCAGGGCGGCCTCGAGGAGAGCACCGGCATAGCCGAGACCCGCTCCGACTGGCTGGTGTCGACCAGCCTCGATCTCGGCGCGGATCTGGGGCTCGAGACGGTGACCACCTTTGACGACGCGTTCGACGTCTCGGGCGCCGAGGCGCGGCTCGGTCTCGACCGTCCGAACTACTACCTCTCCGGCGCCTATCTGTGGCTGGAGCCCGCCTCCGAGACCGGTCTCGACCGGGTCAGCGAGGTGTCGCTCGACACCACGCTGCGACTGGGTGAGCGCTGGACGGTGTCGGCGCAGGGCCGCTACGACATCGCCGCCGCGTCGCCGGTGCGGACCCGGATCGGCGCCGGCTGGCGCAACGAATGCGTCACGGTGGACGTTTCGGCATCGCGCCGCTACACCGACACGGACGACGTGGACCCCTCCACGAGCTTCGCGCTGTCGGTCAATCTGAATGGGTTCTCGACCGCGCAGACGGCCATGCCGGCCGCAGGCGACTGCGAGGGATGAGACGCAAGGATCGGACGAGGATGGGAGCCGGAATGCGGGCTTTGGATTTCGTGAAGGCCGTGGCGCTCGCCACCGCCATGGCGGCGCCGCTCGGGGCCGCCGCGCAGGGCATGTTCGCCCCCGCGATCACCGTGAACGGCAGCGCCGTCACCAATTACGAGCTGGACCAGCGCGCCAAGCTGCTTGCCGCCTTCAACGCGCCGGGCGACCCGGCGCAGGAGGCCCGCACCCAGCTGGTCGAGGAGAAGCTCAAGCTTCAGGAACTCACCCGGGCCGGGATGCAACTCACCGATGAGGGGCTGGAGTCCGCGATGGCCGATTTCGCGCAGCGCGCGAACCAGCCGCTCGACGCCTTTCTCGCGCAGCTCGCGAGCCAAGGCATCGCCCGCGAGACGCTGCGCGACTTCGTGAAGGTCAACGTCTCCTGGCGCGATTACATCCGCCGCCGCTACAACGCGCAGATCAATGTCACCGAGGCCGAGATCGACGCGGCGCTGGCGCGCACCGGCGGGCCGGACTCGGTCGAGGTGCTGCTGTCGGAGATCATCATCCCGGCGCCGCCGCCCCGCGCCGCCGCCGCCATGGCGCGCGCCGAGGCGATCTCCAAGCTGCGCTCCACCGACGCCTTCGAGGCCGAGGCTCGCGCCGTCTCGGCACTGCCCTCGCGCGAGCAGGGCGGTCGGCTCGAATGGCGCGCGCTGAGCGATTTCCCTGCCGGGCTGCACGGGCTGTTCCTGTCGCTCGAACCGGGCGAGGTCAGCCAGCCGATCCCGATCACCAACGGCGTTGCACTGTTCCAGCTGCGCGACATCCGCGAGGCGCCGCAGGCCCCTGCCGAGATCGCCGAGATCGAATACGCGCAATTCGCCATTCCCGGCGCCGGTACCGCCGAGGCGCTGGCCGAGGCGCAGCGGGTGCGCGGCGCGGTCGATACCTGCGATGACCTCTACGGCGTCGCCAAGGGCCTGCCCAAGGAACGGCTGGTGCGCAACGCCGTGGCCCCCGCCGCGCTGCCCCGCGATCTCGGGCTCGAGCTGGCGCGGCTCGATCCAAACGAGGCCTCTTGGAACCTGACGCAGAACGGCGCGCTGCTGTTCACCATGCTGTGCGCACGCACCCCGGCCGCCGCCGAGGGCAGCGACCGCGACACGGTGCGTAACCAGCTGGTCGGCCAGAAGCTCGCCGCCCGGGCGGATATCCTGCTCGAAGAGCTGCGGGCGCAGGCGCGCATCGCGCCGTGAAGCCGATCGCGATCTCCTGCGGCGAACCTGCGGGCATCGGCCCCGAGATCGCGGCCACCGCCTGGGAGCGGCTGCGTGGCGAGATCCCGCTGCTGTGGCTGGGCGATCCGCGCCACCTGCCCGAAAAGACGCGCTGGCAGGCCGTCTCGGACGCCTCCGAGGCGGCGCGGGTCTCCGCCACGGCGCTGCCGGTGCTGGCGCGCGACTTCGGCGCGCCCGCGGTGCCGGGCCGCCCCGACCCGACCCATGCGCAGGGCGTGATCGACGCCATCCGCGACGGCGTCGATCTGGTGCGGGACGGACACTGCGCCGCGCTCTGCACCGCGCCGATCCACAAAGCCGCGCTGATCGACGGCGCGGGCTTCGCCCATCCCGGCCATACCGAATTCCTGGCCGATCTGGCCGGGGTGGACGAGGTGGTGATGATGCTCGCCTGCACGGCGCTGCGCGTCGTGCCCACGACCATCCACCTGCCGCTCAGCGAGGTTCCGGCCCGGCTCACGCCCGAACTGCTCGAGGCGACGATCCGGATCACCCGCGATGCGCTGATCCGCGATTTCGGCATCGCCGCGCCGCGCCTCGCCATCGCCGGTCTCAACCCGCATGCGGGCGAGGATGGCAAGATGGGCGGCGAGGAGATCGCGATGATCTCGCCGCTGCTCGACCGGATGCGGGCCGAGGGCTTCGACCTTGCCGGGCCGCTTTCGGCGGACACGATGTTCCACGCCGCCGCGCGCGCCACCTATGACGCGGCGATCTGCATGTACCACGACCAAGCGCTGATCCCGATCAAGACCATCGACTTCTCGGGCGGCGTCAACGTCACGCTCGGCCTGCCCTTCATCCGCACCTCGCCCGATCACGGCACCGCCTTCGGCATCGCGGGCAAGGGGCTGGCCGACCCGTCCTCGATGATCGCCGCGATCCGCATGGCCGCCGATATGGCGCAGGCCCGCGCCACGCGCTAAGGGAGCGGCGCGCCCGCGCGGAGCCGCGCAAGTTTCACAGCAACAGGACATGCCCATGGCCGCCATCGACGATCTGCCGCCGCTGCGCGAGGTGATCGAGACACACGGCCTGCGCGCCAAGAAGACGCTGGGCCAGAACTTCCTGCTCGACCTCAACCTGACCGCGCGGATCGCGCGGGCGGCGGGCGACCTGCCGGGCTCCGACATCCTCGAGATCGGGCCCGGGCCGGGCGGGCTGACACGCGGCCTGCTGGCCGAGGGCGCGCGCAAGGTCCTCGCGATCGAAAAGGACTCGCGCTGCATGCCGGCGCTGGCCGAGATCGAGGCGCGCTATCCCGGTCGGCTGCAGGTGATCGAAGGCGACGCGCTCGAGATCGACCCGCTGGCGCATCTGACCCCGCCGATCCGGATCGCGGCCAACCTGCCCTACAATGTCGGCACCGAGCTGCTGGTCCGCTGGCTGACGCCCAAGGAGTGGCCGCCCTTCTGGGAAAGCCTGACGCTGATGTTCCAGCGCGAGGTGGCCGAGCGGATCGTGGCCCAGCCGGGCTCCAAGGCCTATGGCCGGCTCGCGATCCTCGCGCAGTGGCGCGCCTCTGCCCGGATCGTGCTCGACCTGCCGCCGCAGGCCTTCGTGCCCGCGCCCAAGGTGTCGTCGGCGGTGGTCCATCTCACCGCCCTGCCCGAGCCGCGCTTTCCGGCCGATCCGGCTGTGCTGAGCCGCGTCGTGGCGGCCGGGTTCAACCAGCGGCGCAAGATGCTGCGCGCCTCGCTCAAGGGTGTGGCGCCGGGGATCGAGGATCACCTCGCCGCCGCCGGAATTCCGCCGACCGAACGCGCCGAGCAGGTCGGGCTCGAGCAGTGGTGCGCGCTGGCCCGCTCCGTCGCCGCCGGCTGAGCCGCGACCGATAGTCCGGAACGACAAAGGGGCGGCATCCGAGATGCCGCCCCTTTTCATGTCGTCCGCGTCGCGTGGGCCTATTCGGCCGCTTCCGCCGCGCCGTTGTCGGATTTGTCGGTGGCCTTCTCGGCCGCCTTGCGCCGGGTGCGCGGCGCCGGGGCGGCCTCGCCCTCGGGCGTGTCACGCTTCACGCGCGGCTTGCGAGGGCGCTTGGGCTTGGGCTCGGCATCCGCCTCGGCGGCGGGCGTCTCGGCGGCCTGGAACGGGATCTCCTCGCGCGATGCGCGGGGCTCGGGCGCCTCAGCGGCGGGCTGCTGGCGCTCTTCCTGCGTCGGGCGCTGCTCGGGCTGTGGCGCCTGCGCGGCGGCGGCCTGCTCCTCCTGCGCGCGCAGCCGGGCGGCGCGCTCGCGGTCGCGCTCGGCCTGGCGATCGCGCTCGGCCTGGCGTTCGCGGTTCTGGGCCTCGGCCTCCTCGCGCTTGGCGTCGATCTCCTTTTGCGCCTCGGCCAGCATCCTCAGGTAATGCTCTGCGTGCTGGGCAAAGTTCTCGGCGGCAACGCGGTCGCCCGACAGCTGCGCGTCGCGATGCAGCTGGGTGTATTTCTCGATGATCTGCTGCGGCGTGCCGCGTACCTTGCCGTCCGGGCCCGAACTGTCGAACACTCGGTTGACGATGTTGCCACCCGACGGACGGTTGTTGCGGTTCTTGTTGCCGCGCGAGCGTGACTTCGATGATCTCATGTGATTCTTCGGTTTCGGCCCGGCTCGGGCGTTGCGCTCTGGCCCCGGTCCGCGCGCGGAAAGCGCGGCTGCTGCGACGTGGGAGCCTGCGATGATCTGGCAGCGTTCGGATCGGGAAGGCCCGCGCCTTCCTCCGTCCGATACCAAGGACTAACCATGCGAATGGCTCGCAGGCAAGTGGAAACTGCGCGAAAACGCAGGATCCGCGCGTTTTCGCGGGTTAGAAGCCCGAATGCGGCATTCCCAGCACGATCACCCTGTCACGCCCGTCGAGATCGGGAATGAGCGCGATAGGCGCGAAGCCGCGTGCAACCGCGAGCGTGCCGACCGCCTCGGCCTGCCCGGCGCCGAGCTCCATCAAAAGCCGCCCGCCGGGCGCCAGAACCTCCTGCGCGCCTTCGAGGATCGCGCGGTAGCACGACAGCCCGTCACCGCCATCGGTCAGCGCGCCGCTGGGTTCCCAGTCGCGGACCTCGGGCGCCAGTTCGGCCATTTCTTCCTGCGCGATATAGGGCGGGTTCGACACCACGAGGTCGAACACCCCCTCGACCCGGCTGACCCAGTCGGAGACCGAGATATGGGCCCGGTCGCTCAGCCCCAGCGCGGCGGCGTTCTCGCGCGCCACGGCGCAGGCCGCCTCCGAGACATCGACGCCCACGCCGCGCGCATCGGGCATTTCCGCAAGCAGGCTCAGCAGGATGCAGCCCGAGCCGGTGCCGAGATCGAGGACATGGCCAAAGGGTTCGGACAGCGCCGCCTCGACCAGAAGCTCGGTTTCCGGGCGCGGGTCGAGCACGTCGCGCGTGACCTTGAAGCGGCGACCGTAGAAGGCACGGCTGCCGGTCAGGTGACTGACCGGCTCGCGCGCGCAGCGCCGCTCGATCAGCGCCTCGAAGGCGGCAAGCGCCTCGCCCTCCACCGGCTCCGGCAGGACCAGCGTCAGCCGGCCCGGATCGACGCCGATCGCATGGGCAAAGAGCCTGCGCGCATCGCGGCCGGGATCGGCCACCCCGGCCTCGGAAAGCCGGCGCGTCGCCGCGTAGAGCGCGGTGGCCCCGGTCAGCGGGCCGCTCGGCAAGGGGCTCATGCCTCCATCTCCGCCAGCAACGCCGCCTGCGCCTCGGCGGTCAGCGCGTCGATGATCTCGTCGAGATCGCCCGCCATCACCGCGTCGAGCTTGTAGAGCGTCAGGTTGATCCGGTGATCGGTCAGCCGGCCCTGCGGGAAGTTGTAGGTCCGGATCCGCTCCGAGCGGTCGCCGCTGCCGACCTGCGCGCGGCGATCGGCGGAGCGGGCACCCTCGGCCCGGCTGCGCTCGAGGTCGAAGAGCCGCGAGCGCAGCACTTCCATGGCAAGCTCGCGGTTGCGGTGCTGCGACTTCTGGCTCGAGGTCACGACGATGCCGCTCGGGATATGGGTGATCCGAACCGCCGAGTCGGTGGTGTTCACGTGCTGGCCGCCCGCGCCCGAGGCACGCATCGTGTCGATGCGGATGTCGTTCGGATCGATCTTCACGTCGACCGCCTCGGCCTCGGGCAGCACGGCGACGGTCGCCGCCGATGTGTGGATGCGGCCGCCGCTCTCGGTCTCGGGCACGCGCTGCACCCGATGCACGCCGCTCTCATATTTCAGCCGGGCGAAGACGCCCTCGCCCTCGACCCGCGCCACGACTTCCTTGACGCCGCCAAGCTCGGTCGCCTGCTCCTCGATGATCTCGAAGCGCCAGCCGCGCGTATCGGCATAGCGTTGATACATCCGCAGCAGGTCGGCGGCGAAAAGCGCGGCCTCGTCGCCCCCCGTGCCGGGCCGGATCTCGATCATCGCGGGCCGCGCATCGGCGGCATCCTTGGGCAGGAGCGCGAGGCGCAACGCCGTTTCGGCCGCCTCCAGCCGCTCGCGCAGCCCAGGAAGCTCCTCTTCGGCGAGGTCGCGCATCTCCGGATCGCGCAGCATCGCCTGCGCCTCGGCGATTTCGGCCGCGAGGCGGGCGTGCTCGGCGGCGGTCTCGACCACCGGCTTGAGTTCCGCGTATTCCCGGCCCAGCTCGGCGATTTGGCCGCCCGAGGCGCCGGACGACATCTTCGCCTCGATGAACTCGAAGCGGGCGGTGATCTGGTCGATCTTGTCCTGTGCGATCATGGATCACCCATCCTCCATCGCCCCCGAGGCGTCAAGTGACGCTCAGCGGCGCGGCAGCCGCGTGGAGAGTTCGGCCATCCAGCCCTCGACCCGGCGCCGGTTGACGCCGATGTCGGTGCCGCCGAAGCGGTTGCGCGCCCAGATCATCAGCGCGGCCCCACCGGCCTCGGGCACCGCCTTGACGCTGGTGTAATCGGGGAACCCTATCACCGCGCTGCGGGTCATGTAGGTCGCGCGCCCCTCGGCCGGGCTGACGAAAAGGGCCTTGGTGCGCGGGCTCGCCTGCACGATCTCGTCGAACGCCGAGAACAGCGTGGCGGGATCGGTGGCAAAGACCGGCGGCGCCGCGTTGGCGGTCCCGGTGCGGACCAGCCAGCCGCCCTGACGCGGCCTCTTAGGCACGCGCGCGACCTCCATCGGATCGACATGCCACCGGGCGACATCCGAGGGTGCCACCCGGATCCAGGTAAGCGGCACGGCCGCCGCGACTAACGCCGACACGGTCATCAAAGCCATTCTTTTCAATCCCTTGCCGTCCGATCTTCAAAGCCTGGCCGTGCGGCCGATATGGTCGGGGCGTGCTTCGCTGCACGCCCCTTCGGCCATTCAACCCCGCGCGGGCTGCAAGCGTTCGACCAGCCGGGCAAAGAAGGATGCGCCGTAAGGCGCCGTCTCGTCGTTGAAATCATATTCCGGGTGATGCACCCCGGCGGTGTCGCCGTTGCCGAGAAAGAGATAGGCGCCCGGACGCGCTTCGAGCATGAAGGAGAAATCCTCGGCCCCCATCGCGCGCGGGCTGTCCGGATCGCTGGCGAGACCGACCTCGCCCGCGATTTCCGCTGCGAATCCCGCACGGTCGGCGTCGTTGATCGTCGCCGGATAGCCGAGGCAGTAATCGAGCTCGGCGCGCACGCCATATGCCATGGCCTGCCCCTCGCAGATCTCGCGCATCCGCCGCATCACCATGGCCTGCACCTTCTTGTCGAAGCTGCGCACCGTGCCGTTGATCCAGGCAGTGGCGGGGATCACGTTGTCGGCGCTGCCGGTGTGGATCTGCGTGACCGAGATCACCAGATCCTCGCGCGCGTCGTGGTTGCGGCTGACGATGGTCTGGATCGCGGTGACGATGCCGCAGGCGGCGACCACCGGGTCGGCCGCGTCCTGCGGCATCGCCCCATGCCCGCCCTTGCCGGTCACGGTGATGGTGAAATCGTCGACCGCCGCCATGATCGCGCCGGGCGCGGTGCGGAAATGGCCGACCGGCAGGCCCGGCTCGTTGTGCAGCGCATAGACCTCCTTGATGCCGAAGCGCTCCATCACGCCTTCCTCGACCATCACGCCGGCACCGCCGCCGCCTTCTTCGGCGGGCTGGAAGATCAGCGCGACCGTGCCCGCAAAATTGCGCGTCTCGGCGAGATACTTCGCCGCACCCAGCAGCATCGAACTGTGGCCGTCATGGCCGCAGGCATGCATCGCGCCCTTGTTGGTCGAGGCGTGCGGCAGGCCGGTCTCCTCGTCCATGGGCAGCGCGTCCATGTCGGCGCGCAGGCCGATCACCGACCCCTCGCCGCGGCCATGGATCAACGCCACGACGCCCGAGGTGGCGATGCCCTCGTGGATCTCGTCGACACCGAACTCGCGCAGCCGCTCGGTGATGAAGGCCGCCGTTTGGTGGCAGGCAAAGCCGACCTCCGGCGCCGCATGGAGCGCGCGGCGCCATCCCTTCATCTCGTCTGCGAAATCGGCGATGCGGTTGACGACGGGCATGTCTGGCGCTCCGGGCTCTGAAATCCTAGCCTGCGGCTTGCCATCGACAGGAGCCCACCGCAATGCCCCAGACCTCGCCCGAGATCCGCGACACCGACCATGACGCCGCCCGCGAGATCGCGCGGCTTTCGGCCATCATGCGGGCGCTGCGCGATCCCGATCACGGCTGCCCCTGGGACATCGAACAGGATTTCGCGTCGATCGCGCCCTACACGATCGAGGAGGCCTATGAGGTGGCGGACGCGATCGCGCGCGAGGATTGGCCGGAGCTTAAGGGCGAGCTGGGAGATCTGCTGCTGCAATCGGTCTACCACGCGCAGATGGCGAGCGAGGCCGGGCATTTCGATCTCGCGGCCGTGGCGCGGGCCATCGCCGACAAGATGATCGCACGTCACCCGCATGTGTTCGGCGACGAGAGCCGCGACCGCACCGCCGAAGAGCAGACCAGCGCGTGGGAGGCGATCAAGGCCGCCGAGCGCGCGGGCAAGGCCGAGACCGGCGTGCTCGACGGTGTGGCGCTCGGCCTGCCGGCACTGATGCGCGCGGCCAAGCTGCAGAAACGCGCCGCCCGGGTCGGATTTGACTGGCCGCAGACGACGCAGGTTCTCGACAAGCTGATCGAGGAGGCGCACGAGTTGGTTGAGGCGCGCGACAGCCTTGGCCCGGATGAGATCGAGGCCGAGATCGGCGACCTGCTTTTCGTCATGGCCAACCTCGCCCGCCACATGGGGGTAGATCCCGAAGTTGCGCTGCGCCGCTCCAATGAAAAGTTCACGCGCCGTTTCAAATACATAGAACGAGAACTTGAGAAGCGCGGAAAGCGTCCGATCGAGAGCGACCTCGATGAGATGGACGCGCTCTGGAACGAGATCCGGCGAGCGGAAAAAACTGCCAACTGAAAAAGTCGGGTATTGACCCGAGCAAATCACTCGGATTTAAGCGCCGCCAATCGCAATGCCTGATTGGAGCGCATCATGACCCTTCGCCCCGTCCTCACCATCGCGGCCGCTCTGGCCGGCACCTCGGCCCTGGCGGACGTCAACGTCTACACCACCCGCCAGCCCGAGCTGATCCAGCCGGTTGTCGACGCCTTCACCGAAGAGACCGGCATCGCCGTCAACCTCGCCTTCGTTGAGGACGGTCTCGTCGAGCGGCTCGAAGCCGAGGGCCAGCGTTCGCCGGCCGACCTGGTGATGACCGTCGACATCGCCAACCTGAGCCAGATCGTCGACGCCGGCGTCACCCAGCCGGTCGAGAGCGAAGTGCTGAACGAGGCCGTGCCCGCCAACCTGCGCGGCGAGAACGGCGAATGGTTCGGGGTCACCACCCGCGCCCGCATCGTCTATGCCAGCAAGGAGCGCGTCGCGGACGGCGAAGTCACCACCTACGAGGATCTCGCCTCGGACAAGTGGGAAGGCCGGATCTGCACCCGCTCGGGCCTGCACGACTACAACCTCGCCCTCGTCTCCGCGATCATCGCCCATCACGGCGAGGAATATGCCAAGGAATGGGCGCAAGGCGTGAAGGACAACCTCGCGCGCAAGCCCGAGGGCAACGACCGCGCGCAGGTCAAGGCGATCTGGGCCGGTGAGTGCGACATCTCGCTCGGCAACACCTACTACATGGGCAAGATGCTCGAGGATCCCGAGCAGACCGAATGGGCCGACTCCGTGCGCATCGTCTTCCCGACCTTCGAGAATGGCGGCACCCATGTGAACGTCTCGGGCGTCGCGTTGACCCAGGCCGCGCCGAACAAGGAAGAAGCGGTCCAGTTCATGGAATTCCTCGTCTCCCCTGAGGCGCAGGAGGTCTATGCCGAGGCGAACTACGAATACCCCGTGCTGGGCGGCGCCGAAGCCTCGGAGCTGGTCAAGGGCTGGGGTGAGTTCACCGCCGACGAGACCGACCTGCCGACCATCGCCGGTCACCGTGCCGCCGCGCTCCGGATCATGGAAGAAGTGAACTTCGACGGCTGATCCCGGTAAGTCGAAAGAAAGCCCCGCCTTCGTTCCGAAGGCGGGGCTTTTTCTTTTCAAATCTGTAGTTTGGATCAGGCGCTCGCCTTCTCCTCAAGCTCCAGCCATTCGGTCTCGGCCGCGTCGAGCGCCGCCTGCCGTTCGGCCATCGCCTCGGTCGCCTTTCGGAACTTTACCGGCTCGCGGGTGAACAGCTCGGGGTCGGCAAGCAGCTCCTCGAGCTTGGCGATCTCGGCGGTGAGCCGGTCGATCACCTTCGGCAATTCGTCCAGCCGGTGCTTCTCGGTGAAACTGAGGCCGGGCTTCGGCGCAGCGGGTTTCGGCTTCGGCGCGCTCGGCGTCGGGGTCGGCGCGCTTCCCCGCGGCGCGGGGGCCTGCGCCGGCGCGGGCGTCTCGTTGAATTTCCGCTGGCTCTGGTAGTCGCTCCAGCCACCGGCATAGAGCGTCGCCTGTCCGTCGCCCTCCATGGCGATGGTCGTGCTCGCCACCCGGTCTAGGAAATCGCGATCGTGGCTCACCAGCAGCACCGTGCCGTCGTAATCGCCCAGCAGGTCCTGCAGCAGGTCCAGCGTCTCGATGTCGAGATCGTTGGTCGGTTCGTCGAGCACCAGCACGTTCGAGGTCTGCGCCATGATCCGCGCCAACAACAGCCGCGCCTTCTCGCCGCCCGAGAGCGACTTGACCGGCGCGCGGGCCTGCCCTTCGTCGAACAGAAATTCCTTGAGATAGCCTACCACGTGCTTGGGCGTACCGCGCACCATCACCTGGTCCGAGCTGCCGGAGACCGCCATCAGCGGGTCGTTGGTCAGGCTGTCCCAGAGGGTCGCCTCGGGATCGAGCCGGGCACGGGCCTGGTCGAACACCGCGATCTCGAGATTGGTGCCGTGCTTGACGCGCCCCTCGTCGGGTTCAACTTCGCCAAGCAACATCTTGATCAACGTGGTTTTTCCGACGCCATTCGGACCGACGAAGGCGATCCGGTCGCCGCGCATCACCGTCAGGTCGAAGCCCTGCACGATGCGTTTGCCCGCGTATTCCTTGCTCAGACCGAAGGCCTCGATGACCTTCTTGCCCGAGGTCGGGCCCTCGCCGAGCGCCATCGCCGCCGTGCCCTGGCGGCGGATCTGGTTGGCGCGCTCGGCGCGCAGATCCTGCAGCGCCCGGACCCGGCCCTGGTTGCGCTTGCGCCGCGCGCTGATCCCCTCGACCGCCCAACGCGCCTCGGACTTGATCTTGCGATCAAGCTTGTGGCGCGCCATGTCCTCGTCTTCCCAGGTCTTGTCGCGCCAAGCCTCGAAGCCCTCGAAGCCGGTTTCCTGCCTGCGCACCGCGCCACGGTCGATCCACAGCGTCGCGCGGGTCAGCGCCCTGAGGAAGGCGCGGTCGTGCGAGATCAGCACGTAGGCCGCGCGGGTCTGCTTGAGTTCGGCTTCGAGCCAGGCGATCGCCTCGATGTCGAGGTGGTTGGTCGGCTCGTCGAGCAGCATCAGCTCCGGCGCCTCGGCCATCAGCCGCGCCAGCGCCGCGCGGCGCCGCTCGCCGCCCGAGGCCGTCGCCGGGTCGCGATGCGGGTCGAATTTGAGCCCCTCCGCCACCACGTCGAGCTTGTATTCCTCGCCCATGTCGAGGTTCTGCGCGGCCCATTCGCCCAAGGTCGCAAAGCCCGCGAAATCGGGGTCCTGCTCCATGTAGCCCACGGAGGTCGCGGGCGGCACCGCGCGGGTGCCGCGATCGGGCTCGACGAGGCCGGCCATCACCTTCATCAAGGTGGACTTGCCGGAGCCGTTGCGGCCCACCAGCGCGACGCGGTCGCCCTGCTGGACCGCGAGCGAAAGCCCGTCGAAGACGGGATCGCCGCCGAAGGTGAGGGAAATATCGGTGAGCTGGAGAAGGGGTGCGCGTGCCATGATAGCCAGCTAGAGGGCGCCGCGTGCCACTTCAAGTGCCGAATGCGAGGGCGCGCAGCGCCCGCGCCCGGCGCGGCGGGATCGCCTCCACCTCGAGCAGGCAGAGAACATGGAGCGTGTCCATCGCCCGGTCAATCACGGCGTGATCGCCGACCTGCGCGCCGAGATCGAGATAGGCACGCAGCAGCGGCGGCAGCCCGGCGCGGTCCGGCGTCGCCCCGACAAGGGGCACGGTCTCGGCCGCGTGCAAAGCCGGCGGCGCGTCGAGCGTCGCGTGGTGATGCGCGGCCAGCCAGGCCAGCGCCGGGGCGTGGCGGTCGGGGTCGGCGCCGGGCAGCGAGGCGCTGCCGAACAGCCGCGCCACCCGCCCTGCCACGACCAGCCGGGTCAGCGCCGCCAGCGCCAGCCGCAGCGCGGCCCCGTCGCGAGCTTCCGGTGCGGTG
>Ga0208794_1000090_pt1 | contig 102217 bp, 91 predicted proteins | sample 32_taG_FD_184106 | JGI IMG/M metagenome (GOLD analysis project Ga0208794, IMG submission 184106) | Marine viral communities from the Gulf of Mexico - 32_GoM_OMZ_CsCl metaG (SPAdes) (version 2) | ecosystem: Environmental > Aquatic > Marine > Oceanic | place: Atlantic Ocean: Gulf of Mexico... | reverse complement strand
GTGTTCCAGCCCGCCCTGTGGCGCCTGGGCCTGATGCACAACAGCCGCATCTTCCAGACCCAGACCACCGACACCATCGTGCGCACCCTGCTGGAAGAGCGGGGCATCGTCGACACCGTGTTTGATCTGAAGCGATCTCCCGAAGAGCGGGAATACTGCGTCCAGCACCGGGAAAGTGACCTGGCCTTTGTGGAACGTCTGGCCGCCGAGGAAGGCTGGCACTACCGCTACCAGCACGGCGCCGTGGACGGCAGCGAACAACCCGCTCTCATCATCGCCGACCACCACGGCGACGCCCCGAAACTCGAGCCCGTGGAATACAACGCCAAAGCCGGCGGCAGCGCCAAAACCCCCTGCGTGTTCCGCTTCGCCTACCAGGAACGGGTTCGCACCAGTACCGTGGCCATGAAGGATTACACCTTCAAGAACCCCGCCTACGCGCTGATGCACGAAAGCGCCGGTGCCGACCTCAACCACCGGGACGATTACCAGAACTACAGCTACCCCGGCCGCTTCAAGGCCGACGCCAGCGGCCAGCCCTTTACCGACGCCCGACTGGATGCGCTGCGAAACGACGCCAGCACCGCCAGCGGTGAAAGCAACCGAGCCGACTTCACCCCCGGTGCCAAAGTCACCCTCACCGACCACGACAGCGATCCCCTGAACCGGGAATGGCTGCTGACCGGCATTGTCCACACCGGTAAACAGCCCCAGGCCCTGGAAGAGGAGGGCGGTTCCGACCCCACCAGTTACAGCAACCGTTTCAAGGCCGTGCCCGCTGACCGTACCTGGCGGCCGCAGATTGAACACCGCCCGCTGATGGACGGCCCGCAGATGGCCATTGTCACCGGCCCCGAGGGGGAAGAGATCCACTGCGACGAACACGGCCGGGTGAAAGTGCGCTTCCCGTGGGATCGCTACTCAAAGAACGACGAACACAGCAGCGCCTGGCTCAGAGTCAGCCAGGGCTGGGCCGGCGGCCAGTACGGTTTTATGGCGCTGCCCAGAATCGGCCACGAAGTCATCGTCAGCTTCCTGGACGGCGACCCGGATCAGCCCATCATTACCGGAAGAACCTACCACGCCACCAACACACCGCCGTACGCGCTGCCGGAACACAAAACCCGCACCACGCTGAAAACCCAGACCCACAAGGGCGAGGGCAGCAACGAACTGCGGTTTGAAGACGAAGCCGACCAGCAACAGATCTACATCCACGCCCAGAAAGATCTGGACCTGCTGACCGAAAACAACCGCACCGAAGTCGTCAAGAACGACAGCCACCGCACGGTGGAGAACAATGGTTTCAGCCACATCAAGGGCAACGACCACAACACCGTGGACGGCGAAAAGCGCGAGTCTGTCGGCGGCGACTGCAGCCAGAACATTGCGGGCACCTTCCACCAGAAATCCGGCAAAGGCACCCTCAGTGAGGCCGGTACCGAAGTGCATCACAAAGCCGGCGCCAAAGTGGTTCTGGACGCTGGCGCTGAGCTGACTATTTCGGCAGGCGGCAGCCTGCTGAAACTCGATCCGAGCGGCGTGACGTTGGCGGGGCCGGGGATCAAGATTAATTCTGGGGGGAGTCCAGGGAGTGGCTCGGGGCAGAGTCTAGTGATGGCGGAATTGCCGCAGGTGATTGTGGGCGATCAGCCCACCGAGCCCGAGCAGGAGGCGTTGGCGGAGGTTGAACAGCGAGAAAACGCCCCCGCAATCAATGTAGAGTCCCAGCTTGCTGCGCTCAGGAAAGGGAATGCAACCTGCCCGGTTTGTGAGGAGCAGAACTCATGAGTCAGGACTGTTGGCCCCTGTCGGAGCCACCGTTTAGCCATGTTAACTGGCCTGGACAATGCCCTGTCGGGCTTGTCCTTGATGGTGTCGCTATCCCGGAGCTCGGTGAACAGATATACCAGTGGGCCGGTGACCGGGCCATTGAAGCGGAATGCCTCTACGTTGCAACCCGTTGGGAGGCGGTTTCGGACCTCTCCCCCTGGCTTGTATGGCTCAGCGGGCCGGAAGACCCGGTGCTGAAGGGGTTCCTGGAACAGGGGGCTATGCAAGAGCAGGGCTACTTGCTTATCTCAGCCACAGACCGTGCTAGCTGCACCCGCTGGATGCGATCCCATCTGCAAGTAGAAATGGCGCCGGGCTGCGATGAACTGGTGCGCATTGCCCATCCGGCGCTGGCCAGGACGGTGATCGGGGGCAACCTGCCTTGTTTTCCCACCAAGGCAGTAGATCGGTTGATTATTCCGGATCGTGTCAGCGAACAGTGGCATCTTGTCGAGCCCCCAACTGTTCAGCATGACAGCGCCGGTGACCAGCCCGGAAAATTGATAGTCTCGCCGGACCTGAAGAGTGCTTTCGAAGCTTTCAATCGGCGCAAAGGCGCACTGCAGATATGGAACAACCTAGATGAGTCGGTGCGCAACCAGTTGGGTGGCCCTGATTTGAGGGATGTCTACCCGGTACTGGAGAGAGTGCTGGAAAACGCACTTGGCAACGGGTGCGACAACTTGCGTGAGATAATGCAGTTCCTGTTCGCAACATTACCACGACCAGCCGATAGCAATGCCGTGATGGAAACGGCACTCCCATTGGATCAAGGATGAGCAATGACACGGATACAACGCCCCACTGACGACCGGACAAGCAACGATCTTTTGTGCTGGGAACAGCCAGGCACCCCCATTGATGAACCCGCTTCATGCCCACTACTGCAAACCGTGCACCTGCTGCCCATTCGGTATGGCCGAGTGGAGGTTGCCCCCGCTGATACAGACCCCGGGTACCCTTACTCGCTGACCTCCCGCCCCCTCGGCTACCGCCTCCTGAGGCATGGCTACCTTTATGTACTGGACGCGGATACCGGGGAACTCCACGAGTACCTGCATGAAAACGGTGAACTGACGGGCCACAACGACGGCAAGCTGGAGTACCCGGTATCCCATACGCTGTACATTGCCTTCTCGGAATTGGCATGGACTGCCCGGAAGAAAGCACAGGTACTGGACGACCCACAAGAGCGTGATGCGCTGCTGCAGAGAGTCGGCCTGGCCAGCGCCTCGCCACTGAGCGGCAGTGAATACCTGCTGACCCCCGATCAGGCCAGGGAATGGGTGGCCGAGTTTTCCGAAGACGGTATCCCGGAGTCCCCCGAAGGCGCCCACCCGCAGGAAGGTGAATCCTATTACTGGGAGAATCAGCCCTATTACCACAAGAGCCGGTTCGGCAAGCTGATCAAACAGCAGTCCATCGACGATGTGTCCAATTGCCTCTGCCTTGTGGTGAGGGACGACGTGGGCGTGATGCTGGACCTGGCCCAGCACCAGGATGAAGTGGTTGGCTGGATCGAAGAGTGGACAAGCGAGGGAGACGATGAGCGAGACTATTTTCTTGGCACACTGATTGAATCCATGACCCTGCTGGACGAACAGGGGCTGGATGCCATGGTGGCCAATTCAGATCACCCCGACATTGTCTCCATGCGGCAGGACCTGGAAGCCATGCCGGAAAGCGACCGTTCAAACACCCAATCGGCATTGCTGGCAGCATTGAGACAACTCGAGGATGAAGCGAGACCCGGCCCCAATGATGCGTCGCTGCCCCCTGACGTTAAATCAAGGGTTGAAGAGATCCGGAGTACAGCCAACCGGACCAACGCCTACGGCATCCTTCCCAAGATGCAAAGAGCGGTGGACGAGTGGTACCTGCGACAAGCCATGGAAGGGGCCCGGCCGGATTTTTTGGACTCCCACATAGAAGGCATTGTCGCCTTGGAGAAGGAGCACCGTGATAACCTGCAGGCGGCGTTGGAAGGGCGCGGTTTTGGCCACCGCGGCATTAATGACCTGATCGACCGTGAGGCCATGGATCAGTTCATGGCCGGCCAGCGGGAGAAGCTGGCCCGCTGGCAGTCACTGCTGACGGATATAACCAGTGATCGTATTCAGCTGCTGACAGACAACCGCTATCATCAGGCCGCGTGGTATTTTGACCCGGAAGACGAAGTGCAGATCGAGGCAGCCCTGGACCTGGAATACGCCTGCCGGAAAGACATCTGCCGTTCGGAAGAGGCGAGTGATGGGGTGTTGGAGTGGCTGGAAAAGAACCCCCAATACAGCCTCCCCCTGTTCCAGACCCTGCCAAAGAATGACCGCTCCGAAGACGGTGAACTGGCCAAGACCTATGTGGCGGTTGGCTCTGCTGGCTACGCGGTGGTTACCAGGGCGGCGGAGTGGATCCAGCGGGTGAAAGCGGCGGAGCAGGGCAAGCTTCCGGATTATTCCCAGTACTCTCAGCAGATCCAACAAAAAGCAGAGGGGGTGGGGGACATCCTGGCCCCGGCTATTGCCCGGGCCAAGGGGCGCGCTGTTGGGGAACTCTACAGGGCCATTGACAGCCAGACCCTGCCGGAGCTGGATGATCTGTTCCGGGACCTGCCGTATTTTTTCAAGCGGCGCATGCTGGACGCCATAGACCAGGGCAAGGCGGAATTCCGCTTTGCCTCGGCAAGCGAATTAGAATCTTTCCGGGACAACCTCAGGCAGATGCTGCAGTTGGATCAGCAGATGAAGCAGCTTCAAAACGACCATGAGGTTGCCAAATCCACTCATGGCCATCGTTCCGAAAGGGCTCAGGAGTTGGTGACTGAATTCAAGGCGACCCGCGAGGAGCACCGTGAAATCGGTAAACGCGTGGCCGCCGCCCTCAGCCCGGTCGAGGAAACCGACACCGGTCTAAAACTGGAACCGGCCGTCACCGGCCGTGCCGGCATCACGTTGGTTCCGCCTCCACTGGCCCAGCAGGAAGTTGGACGATTGGTTGGACATTTTCGGCAGGGCTTGGACTCGGCTCCCCGGGTGAACCTGATAGGTGATGGGTTTGGGTTTTTGATATTTGGGGTGCAGTTAGCAATCTTATGGAATGTTTCTGACGAGATTGGTTCGAATTCAGAGAGTCCAAATGATAACTCTCGCATCTATGAGAGCTTGTGGGCGACCGCAGCGGCAGGTTTTCTGGCTGGCCAAGGCATCATGGACACCGCCTATGGGGCCAGGGCAAAGGCCCTAGCCGGTGCTTGGCAGCGTACTGCTCTGACTGGTGTGCATGTCCGAATGGGTAAGCTACATGTGAGGCTGGGTATCCCCGCCTATTTGTCAGGCGCGATCAGTGCGGGCATTAGTGCCTATAAACACCGGGAGAACTGGTTGAGAGCGGTCCAGACCGGCAATGCCGAAGCTCAAGCTGGTGCCGTCCTGGGCATGGTTGGCAGTGGTGGACTGGCGGTTACCAATGCGTATGGATTTGCCCGTACTTTTGGAATGGCACGGGCAGTGCGCCGAGCCAGTAGTGGAATCGCTCGGGCAGAAGCCTGGGCCGTTGCAGGTCGGACCTTGTCCGGCCTGTTTGCCCGCCTGAATGTGGCGGGGCTCGTGTTCTCGGTTTTTGAGTTGGGCGGTACCTGGCTGTATAACCGTTACAACCTGAGCGAGCGGGATAAATGGCTGCAAACCACGCCCTGGTCACGGGAGCCCGAGCAGGTTCACAATGGCTCGCTTGACGACTATGTAGAGGCCTTTGCCCGAATTGGCAACAGTGTCACCCTTGACGAAGTGCCCGGCGAGGATGAAGAACCTTCCAGGTTACGGTTAAACTGCCACGGTTTGCCGGCGGACAGCCTGATGGAGCCCCTGGAAGGCAACGCGCCCCACCGGCTATCCATCGCCGCATGGCGCATCCAGCCGGGGCGAAGGGGAATGTTCTCCCTCCAACCTGAAGCCTGGGTACCTTGTAACGGTGCCATCCTGGGTAGTCTGGAGCAGTCGGTCGATACCGATCACCTGCAACTGGCTTTCAGGCCACCGGCCCATGAGAAGACCCAGCATGGCATCTGCACCCGGGAACTGGGTTTGATGGTCAAGCTTGAAACATTGCAGGAAGATGGAGTCTATACCGGTGCTGTTTATATGCTGAAGGTGACTCCGGACGCCCAGTACCCCCTGACGCCAGTGCAGGAGGCTCCGAAAGCAGAGATTACCTGGTGGCGACTCCGCCAGCCACTCATAGTGACGGATGGACTTTAATGAACCCTAAGAATGCCCAGTCAGAACAGCCGCCCCGTGCCGGGCGTTCCGAGCCTTTTCCGAGCGGCCGGCTGACCTTTTTATCCCCCAAACCCCTCCCAACCGGCCTGCCGCCGGTGGATCATGGGCATGCAGTGGGGGATGTGAGTGACGGCTACCTGGATTTTGGGGCGGGGACACCGCCGGTGTTTGGTTGGCAAATGGCGCTTGGCGGGCCCTTTTTTTGCTTTTTGCTTGGTGCTTTTGGTTTTCCGCTAATCCTATCCGGGCTTGCGGTCGCCCACGGTAGAGATCTTGAGACTGCAGTCGAAGTATTTCGGGAGATGTTTGATTATGGGTTCTGGATTGCGGTTTGGGGATGTAGTTTCTTCTTCTTGTTGGGCCTCGGTATCTCGTACCGAGATCACCTGAAGCTGGAATCCATTATCCCCACCCGCTTCAACCGCCAACGTCGAGAAGTGTGTTTCGTGCCGGAGGGACAGAAAGAGCCGATCTTCGTTCCCTGGGAGGAGCTGGTCGCCTGGGTGACGGAAGCCCAGGGTGTTACTGAGTATGGCGTGCAGCGCCAGTACGGTTTTGGCATTGGCTTCTATCACCCGGACACAGGCGAGAAATACACCCTGGAGTTTGAAACCTACGGCCAGCCCCAGGCCATCAGTAACTGGGAAGCCATCCGTGCCTACATGGAATACGAGGTGCATACCCTGAAAGAAATCCAGGATCCATTGGACCTCCAGGGCCCGGACGATCCGCCCTGGGAGGGTGTCCATGTTTTCCGCAATGCCCGAAAACGCCTCCATGAGGAATACCGGGAAGGCAAGCGGGGGATGTTCTACCTGACCGGCTGGTACCTGTACCACCTGATCACTTTCTGGACCATCCCGAACCGGCTGGTGGAGTGGGAGGTCAGGAAGATCAAGCGCATGAGTCGGAAAACACTGCCCAAGGCCATGGCGGAGTGGTCTGAACCACTACGGGAAGAGCAGCGGGCCACACCCAGCGAGGAACTGAAGCGCCAAAGCAGGCGAGTGCTGGAACTGCAAAAGGCGGATCTGCAAAGACCGGTTGCCGAGATCTTTGCCCAGGTTGGTGAAGAGTTTTCAGGTGAGGCCTCAATGACTGCTTAGCCTGAAACAACACCATTCAACTTACACAGGAAGACTTGGAGCAGCTTGGAAGATCGGAACCTGTCCCCTGTAGCCAATGCAACGCCATGTTAAAGATCATGTTTAGATCAGGTTGAGTGAATTAGTCGGCATGTTTTATGAAACGTTGATTATTAAGCACACATGGGGGAGCTGCGCATCGTGCGGTATCTCTCACTTCGTGCAATCAGATTGACCAAGTTGACGTTACAAGGAGAGTAAACAATGGACTATCACATAAAAGAGCTCATGAAGCAGGGACTAAGCCGACATGAGGTCTTCGAGCAGCTCAAAAAGCAGTCGGGCAATCAAATGCGCCTAGCTCACCCTCAGCACGAACCTTCCTGATTAACCGGGTCCTTTTGGTGCTCTGCCTGCTTCAAGCGAGTTTCGGTATCTGGGTGATCCACTCCAATGTGGTCCCGATGGATGAGGAGTTCGGCTGGCAAGGAGTCGTCGCAACGTTCATTTTGACGATTGTCTATTTTTTCAACCATATCCCGGTTGTCTCGATTGTGGGTGTCTCATTGGCTGCCGCCGGGGGCGTTCTGGCGTATTTGGTCAAGACTCGTCTATATCCTCACATGGGTTTTATGGATGTGAAGACGGATGAAAGTGGGAAGTATATTTTCGAATAACGGCTTCGATGAATTCGACGACAGCGAGAGCGACAATTAACGAAGAGCCGCTGCATCCGCTTCTACCGGCAATGCCTCAGAGCATGTATTCCTAGTGGTGGTTGCCTCTGAGCTGCTTGACCCGAGCCTCAAGAGCGCCGGCCGTCGCTTTTTCCGCCGGCAACGGCTCCCCGGCAATCAACTCAATCCGCGACCAGAACCGCCTGGGAAAGTGCCTCAGCGCGGTCCCACCACAATGGCTGAAGAAACTGCCCCAAAGCCCCCGAAGCGCCATGGGCACCACGGGCACAGGCCTGCGTTCGAGAATAATCTCAACGCCACTTTTAAAGGGGGCCACTTCGCCATCCGACGTTAGGCGGCCTTCCGGGAAAATGCACACCACGTTGCCAGCGTCCAGCTCTTCGTCAATGCGCTCGAACGCGGCGTTGTAGATCTCCGGGACTTTGTTTTTCGGGCCGATGGGGATGGTTTTTGCCAGCCTGAACAGCGCGCCGAGAATGGGCGTTTTGAAGATCTGATAGTCCATCACGAACCGGACGGGGCGGCGCACTGCACCTGCTATGACCAACGCATCCATATAGGTGACGTGGTTGCATACCAGCAGCACCGGTCCTTCTTCCGGTATCCGGTGAAGACCCTCATGGCGCACTCGATAGATGGTGTGTGACAGCACCCACACAACAAACCGCAGTGCGAATTCCGGTACCTGCTGGTAGACGAAACCCGCCACGACCAGGTTCATGATGGACAGCACCAGGAAGAATTCGGGAATGCCGATGCCGATCAGCCCCAGCATCAATATGCCTATGCCGGCGCTGACCACCATGAACAGCGCATTGAACACGTTGAGCGCTGCGATTACACGGGCCCGTTGGGGTTCGGGGGTTTCCCGCTGCACAAAGGCGTACAGTGGAACGATGAACAGACCACCAAAGAAGCCAATGCCCAGAAGATCCACCGCCACCTGGCGATATTGGCTGTCGGTCAGAATCATCCACCAGTCGGTCGGCACCGGGGTGGCCGGCATATTGAAATACAGGTCAAACCCGAACAGGCTTATGCCAAGTGAGCCGATGGGCACGATGCCCAGCTCGATCCGGTGTCCCGAGAGCCGTTCACAGGCCACGGAACCCAGAGCGATGCCGATGGTAAACACGGCCAGCAGGAGGGTAACGACAGTTTCGTCACCCATCAGGTCCGATTGGGCGAAGCTGGGGAACTGAGTGAGGTAGGCGGCGCCCAGAAACCAGAACCAGGAGATCGCCATGATGCACAGCAGTACGGAGTGGTTTTCAGCTGCCAGCCGCATCAGGTTCCAGGTTTCCCGAAGGGGGCGGAAACCGATGGTCATCTGTGGATGGGTCGAGCCGGTCACGGGCACCTGCCTTGCGGCCAGGTAGCCAATAAGGGCGAGTGCAACAACCCCGATGGCGGCGAGCTTCCCGGGCTGTTCGCTGCCCATCAGCAGACCCGCAGTGAGTGTGCCCACCAGGATAGCAATGAAGGTTCCCATTTCGACCAGGGCATTGCCGCCCACCAGTTCATCGTCCCTCAGGATTTGGGGCAGAATGGCGTATTTTACGGGTCCGAAGAAGGTGGATTGCACGCCCATCAGGAAGAGTAACAGCAGCAGTGCTTCATACCAGCCGTGCCACAGTCCTATAGCGGCGAGCGCCATGATGGCGATCTCCGCGAACTTTACCCAGCGTATGACACGGGACTTTTCATATTTATCAGCCAGTTGTCCTGCAATGCCGGAGAACAGGAAGAACGGCAGTATAAACAGCATGGCCGCCACATTGACCGCCACATCAATGGATAATCCCATCAGGCCGCCGGCGCTGTAGGTGATCAGTAATAGCAGTATGTTGCGGAACAGGTTGTCGTTGAAGGCCCCTGAAAACTGCGTCAGGAAGAATGGCAGGAACCGCCGCTGGGAAAGCAGCCGGAACTGGCTGTGATCGTCCATGATGTATACCCGTCGTCATTGGCTGTTTGCGCGTATTCTGCCATATCCGTTGCCAGGGGCGGAGTGGTTTTGCCCGGGGCACGTCAAACAGACAAAATGAAAAGATTTTCAGTTTTTTACGTTTGAGGTAAGCGACTGGGCGCTTTTCAGCGTAGGCTTGGGTCAGCTACCCATGAAGTTGTCATTGATGAGGCACGCAGGATACATGTCTGACAAGGAGTCTGGTCGGAGTCGTCGGCCGCAGTTCTGGCAGGTTGCCAAACGGTGTTGTCAGATTGCCGTTTCGGTGGATGTGGCGTTCTTCTTCCTCTTCCATTTTCTCGGCTCTCCCATTCTGGCGTGGATCAATGTGGTCAGCGTGACGATGTATGCCGTTGCCTATTGGGCCCTCACACAAAGACGCAACAACCTTGCAACCGCTCTGATCTGGACGGAAGTGATTGTCCATGCCGGGCTCGGCATCGTGCTGATTGGCTGGGATAGTGGCTTCCATTATTTTCTGTTGATGTTCATACCTGCGCTGTTCGTCAGCATGGGTTTGAGCGGCGCGGTTAAGTCACTGATTGCGTTGTGGGCTTATTACGTTGCCCTGAATGTCACCATGTCGTTTATCGAGCCCCTCCAGCCCATTGCGCCGGGCGCGTTAATCGCGGTGAACCTTTTCAATATGAGCGTGGTATTTGCCATGTTCAGCTACCTCTCGTTCTACTACCTGACGATGGTCACCACGGCAAACCGGAAATTGCAGCAGATGGCCACCACAGATCCTCTGACCAGCCTGTTTAACCGGCGCCACATGACCTATCTGGTTGAAAAGGAACTGGCTCGATTCCAGCGAAATGCTCATCCCGTCGCTTTCCTCGTGCTGGATGTGGACCATTTCAAGGCGATTAACGACCAGTATGGGCACGACGCCGGGGATCGGGTGCTGAAGGAAGTCGCTGAGATCATCAAATCGCGTTTGCGTGTTCAGGATCTCATTGCCCGTTGGGGCGGTGAGGAGTTTCTCGCCGTGCTGCCGGATACACGACTGGATGACGCCCAACTAAGCGCCGAGCGAATACGGGAAGCTCTGCTGGCCCACAACTGGCAGACGTCAACCGGTGCTCGAATGATGATTACCATCAGCGCTGGTGTCAGTGAGTTTCGACCGGACGACGACCTGAACTCGGCGATTAATCGCGCCGACAATGCGCTATACCGCAGTAAGGAGGGAGGGCGTAACCGGGTCGAGCTGGAAGTCCTATAGCGGCCTTTTCCCTTTGATCATGGCGTCACCCGGGCCAGCTTCGTGGAACCACAAATACCCGCCGGGCCTCATGCCAGGTGCCTCGCTCCGGGGAAAGTTCCAGTTCCGCGAACAGTCTTGGAATGCCTCGGGACCGGACCATGTCCAACGCCTCGTCCCGTTCTGTTGCGCTCGGTCTGACCGTCTGCTGCCAGGGGCCCAGCCAGTGGGGCTTGTTCAGGGGAATCCAGAAGTCTGTATTGAGCGAGTCCCGTGAGTCGCCGCACGCCAGCTCATCGGCGTAGATCCAGTGCCCCTGGAGATGCCCCCGCGCCGGCCCTGGCGGAGCACTCATCGGGTTATCATGGGGATAGAAAAGGTAGCCCGGCATGAAGGTACGCGGTCTTATCGCGTCGGTGATGCCGAACGATTCCAGTAAGTGCCGGGTTTCCGATTTCATCGTAAGCTGGCTTTGATGATGGATAAGGCGCTGGCTCTTGAGATCCAGGCGGTCCCGGGCGTTCGGGCCGTACCACCGTGATTCCCCAGTCCCGCCATCAGCAAAACCCAGGTAGAATTTAACGGCAATCTCATGGTGTTCGACAGTGTCGTCAGCCAGGTTATGCACGATAAAGTCCAATTCTCCCAGGGTGATGCCGTTCCTTCTGACGGGTTGATTCTTCAAGAGAATCTCCCAGCCAAGCAGGTCCCGGAGCATGGTTTCGTAAAGTCGCTCGAAGTAGTGCCCGAGGCGTCGGGCAGGGGGTTCTGTCAGTACGTCGGGGCCACTGTCTGGCCTGCGGTCCCAGGCGACCAGACGATCGGAAACACCCGCCGGCAGGTAGTTTCCCGGATCAAATTCCACGGCCGAGGTGATAAGCTGTGGAGCTCCGCATAACCACGCCAGGTGGCGCACCGCCGGGGTCCGGAATGCCGATGGGTTCATTGACGCAGGTGCGGTATCGGGTGTCAGGTTCATTGTCGCAGCATACCGCAATCCATTGTTGCAATCAGTCCCGGCCCTCTTCATAAGGAGAACGAATATGCAGTACCTTCATACCATGATCCGTGTCAGTGACCTGGACGCGACGCTCCATTTCTTTTGCGATTTGCTGGGCATGAAAGAGATCAGCCGAAAGAGCAGTGAGAAGGGCCGCTTCACCCTGGTCTTTCTGGCGGCTCCGGACGACGAGGCCCAGGCGAGAGAGCATCGGGCACCAATGATCGAGCTGACCTACAACTGGGATCCTGAAACCTACAGCGGTGGCCGTAATTTTGGGCACCTGGCCTATCGTGTTGATGACATTTACGGATTGTGTGAGCACCTCCGGGCCAATGGCGTTACCATCAATCGTCCTCCCCGGGATGGCCATATGGCCTTCATCCGCACCCCGGACGGCATCTCCATTGAGTTGCTTCAGAAGGGCGATGCGCTGCCCCCGAAAGAACCCTGGGCGAGCATGGAAAACACGGGCTCCTGGTAATGCCATCGGTCACAGGATGAGGGCGTCGCCATGGGAAACCCGGCGGCTTTCAGCTAGAATTCGCGAAACGTTTAACCAAGGATGACCCATGCTTGCAGTGATTCTGTCTGGCGGCTCTGGCACCCGCCTTTGGCCGCTTTCCCGTGAGGCTTACCCGAAGCAGTTCCTGCCGGTTGTTTCCGATGATTCCCTGCTGGCAGAGACCATAGACCGTGGTCTTGCACTGGACAAAACCGCCCGGGTAATGGCGATTACCAATGAGGACCACCGGTTTGTGGTGGCAGCCCAGTTGCATGCCCAGGCGCCGGATCGTACGGCGGGGATTATCCTTGAGCCGATAGGACGGAATACGGCACCTGCTATTGCCCTGGCGGCGCTGGCTGCCGCCGCGGATAATCCGGAGGAGCTTTTGCTGGTCATGCCTTCGGACCACGTACTGAAAGATCTCACGGCCTTCCGTGAGGCGGTCAACAAAGGCGCGGAAGCAGCTCGCGCTGGTAAGCTGGTGACCTTCGGAATCGTGCCTTCCGCACCCCACACCGGTTATGGCTACATCAAGGCGGGCGCCCAGCAAAGTGGCTATCAGGATGTGGCCGCCTTCGTGGAAAAGCCGGATGAAGCCACGGCTGAGCGATATTTGGCGGAAGGGGACTATTTCTGGAACAGTGGTATGTTCCTGTTCCGGGCGGATCGCTATCTACAGGAACTGGAAACCCACAATCCTGCCATGCTGAAGGCCTGTCGCGATGCGTGGGAACAGAAGCAGGCTGACCTGGATTTCACTCGGGTAGGCAAGGCTGCTTTCGAGAGCTGTCCGGACGACTCCATTGACTATGCGGTCATGGAAAAAACCCGTGACGCGGTGGTGGTCCCACTGGATGCAGGCTGGTCCGATGTCGGATCCTGGTCTGCGCTCTGGGAGATTCAGCCTCAGGATGAGAACGGGAATGTGTGCCGTGGGGACGTTATTACCGAAGACGTCTCCGGCTCCTATATCCACTCGGAAGGGCGCCTGATTGCCGCGCTGGGTGTCAGTGACCATGTCATCGTTGAAACCGATGATGTGGTCCTCGTGGCGGATCGTAGTCGGGTACAGGACGTCAAGAAGCTGGTGGCGCAGGTGAAAGCCCAGGGCCGGCTTGAGCATCGCTTCCACAAGAAAGTGCACCGTCCCTGGGGTACCTATGAAGGCATTGCCATGGGTGAGCGTTTCCAGGTCAAGCGTATTACCGTCAATCCGGGCGCTTCGCTGTCATTGCAGAAGCACCACCACCGGGCGGAACACTGGGTAGTGGTAAAAGGCACGGCCACGGTGAATCGGGGTGAAGAAACCCTGCTGCTCACGGAAGACCAGTCCACTTACATTCCGCTGGGTGTCACCCACCGGCTGACAAACCCGGGCGTGATCCCCTTGGAATTGATTGAAGTACAGACCGGGAGTTACCTCGGCGAAGACGATATTGTTCGATTCGAGGACACCTACAACCGCGTTTAACCACGCCCGGCTGGCCCAGGATGGGCCGGCTCACAAGCATAAGGAGATGCTATATGGATGACTGGCAGGGATGCCTCAGCCCACTTTGTCAAACCGCTCTACAACGGGCCAGGGACAGTGTCGCCCATCGGGGCGGCTACGCCATCACCGCCGAGGATTTCCTGCTGGCCCTGGTGGAAGGCGAGCCGGCGGTTTCCGCCTTCCTCAAAGCACGGGGCATTGATCTGGATGAACTCGTGCGTACCATTCAATGCGAGCAACCCATTGTGACCGATGTCGGGGGCGAAGGGTTGCTGGCCTCCCAGCTCATCTACTGGTATGCCTGCGCCCGGGAGGTGTCCGATGCCCCCTGGCTGGACTGGCCCTTGTTGATGTCGGTGCTGACCTCGTCCGCTGAACGCTTACAGGAAAAAGCCTACGTTTCCCTGCTGGAGAGTGTGGAGCATTGGCCGGTCTCGGGCTGGCAACAGCACGAAGCGGATTCCGCTTCCGTTCAGGACCCGGTGCCCGTTGTGATCAGTGATATGAGCTGGCTGTCGCTGGCCGAAGAGGTCGCCGTCACCATGGCTGCCTCGCCCTCGGCACTGATCTGGTTACGAGGAGAGCGCAGGGCCGGGAAGACGGCCTGGCTGCAGGCGCTGTTGCCTTGCCTGGAAAATGGCTACGTCGAGATCGACCTGAGGCGGGAATCGGAATTGCTTGCGGATGACCACCCCGCCGTGCCTGCCGGTCAGCTATCCCGTCGTCAGTGGCCGGTGCTGATCCTGGACAACGTGTCCCCGGCCGAGGTGATGGCGCTCGCGAGCCGTTGGGATAGCCTGGCGGCGCAGTTGCTCCGGTCGTGGCAAGGGCCGGTATTGTTGCTTGGACCGACCACGGTAAAGGGAATGGAACCCGTCACGGAACTTGAGCAATGGCTGGGTCGCTCCATGGATATATTTGATATGCCGCCATCCGGGTATCTTCAGAAAAAGTCGATTCTTACCGCTCATCAGCCCGCGATTGAAAAGCAGTGGAACGTTCGGCTGTCCAGCGGTGTGATTGCTTTCGCCGCGGGTTGCCGCAATCAGACCGTAGCGTCGCCCGGCGGTATGCTGCAATGGGTTGAGCGGGCAGCGGCGCGCCTCAGCCTGTTTGCCAGCCGCGGGCCAACGTCGGCACTTGCGCTTTCAGGGCAGGCAGACACGCTGCGACGCCAGAGCCTGGTGGCTCTGGCCCGCCAGGAGCCGATTGAGGAGCTGGAAAGCTGCCTGGTGCAGACGGAACTGGAGCGTGCAGCGGCCGAAGTTGACTGGTACGAGCGTAACGCTGCCGGTACCTTGCGCACCCTGACTCTGGAGGATCTCCGCCAGGAACTGGAACGTTGGGTTGCAGCGCGCCCCGGGCCGGTTCACTATGTTGTCCAATGTGATCATGATGGGGGAGAAAAAGCGGGTGAGGGACCTCGAAATATACATTCGTGACCTGACGTCTCTGGCAACATCGGAGTGGTTGAGCAATCACCTGGATCAGTTGGACCTGGACGACGGGCAGGTTGAGGCGGGCGCCATCAAGGGTGTTGGTCGATACCTGGATACTGTGGTCAGGGTCAGCCTATACCCCGGTGCGTTCGGAAAGCGGTTTACCTGCCTTGTTCTGGAAGGTGAATCGCTGCCCTGGAACACCGATCTGGAATGCGCGCGAAGCGCGTGGCGGGCAATGGATACAGAGGTGCGTTGCAGTCCTGGTGACTGGACCGAAGGTGAGCCGGTTGAAGATGAAAAATGGTGGCGCCTGGATAGCCGTGGCGAGCACCGGGTGGTCTGGAACTGAGCGTAAATATAAAAAAAGGGGCAGCCTGATGGCTGCCCCTTTTTTGTTTACACATCGTGCCCCTGATCAGTCGCTCAGGATAGACACGTTGTCAGCCTGGAGGCCTTTGTCCGCTTCCACCACGCTGAAACGAACCAGTTGGCCCTGGCGAAGAACACGGCGACCGCGACCGCGAATGGCGCGGAAGTGCACGAACACTTCATCACCGCTGTCACGAACAATAAAGCCGAAGCCTTTCTTCACGTTAAACCATTTGACGGTGCCTTCTTCATCACCTTCCGGAGTGCTGTCGTCGAAGTCATCTTCGTCGTCATAGTCCTGATTGGCCTGGCGTGACGGCGCAGGGCGCGAACGCTGGGCGGGCTGACGAGAGGCAATGGCGACGGTCAGGAACCCGGCAATACCAAACAGCACAACCGCAATCACGTAAGCGGCGATGCCTCGGGTGGCGCCCAGAGCTTCAAGGGTCTGGCCGGCGGCAATCAGGCGCAGCGGTTCCGGGGTGAAGGACAGCAAAATGGCAAGAATCAACGGTGCAGGGATGGCGATCAGAAGAGCAACAAGGATCGCTTTGGCTGGATTACGCATTGACTGAGATTTCTCCATACTTATTTAACGCTAACGATAAAGAACCGGATATCGGGTAAAATCGCACATCCGGCCGGTGAAAACCGCCAGGTTCCCGAAAACGACGGGCCTCGGCGGGCAAAAGCGGCATGATACCAGATAACGGGGAGCGCTGACCAAGCAACTGGCCAGTCAGATACATGAATCACAAGGTTTGCGGCATTGATGAGTAACAGAGCGCTGGAAGCACGACTGGATGAACTTGAAACCCGACTCGCGTTTCAGGACGACATCATTAACACGCTCAGTGAGCAGGTCGCCAAACAGGAGATGGACATCCGTGAACTGTGGGAGGCAAAGCGGTTGCTGAACAAGCAACTGAAGGAAGTGTCGCCTTCGAACATCAAATCAGAAGCAGAAGAAACCCCGCCACCTCATTACTGAGGGCGGGGTATGCAGGAAATCCTATTCGCCATTTACGCCAGCAATTCTTCCAGGATCTGCTCGTAGATGGCCGACAGGGTGTCCAGATCCTCGGCTTTCACACACTCATTCACTTTGTGAATCGTGGCGTTGATCGGGCCAAGCTCAACAACCTGGGCACCGGTGGGTGCAATGAATCGTCCGTCCGAGGTGCCACCCGAGGTTGAAAGCTCGGTTTCGCGGCCCGTCACCGTGCGAATGGCATTCTGGCTGGCCGTCACCAGGGCACCGCGATCCGTCAGGAACGGGCGCCCGCTCAGGTGCCACTGCAGATCGTATTTGAATCCGTAGCGGTCCAGAATCGCAACCACCCGCTCTTCCAGGCTTTCCGCCGTGTTTTCCGTGCAGTAACGGAAATTGAAGTGTACCAGGCATTCCCCGGGGATGATGTTGCTGCCGGTTCCGGCCTCCACCTTGGTGATCTGGAAGGTGGTGGGCGGAAAGAAATCGTTGCCGTTGTCCCAGAATTCCCGGGCCAGGGCGTCCAGCGCAGGGGCAACGGTGTGCACCGGGTTCTCCGCCAGATGAGGATAGGCGACATGGCCCTGCACACCGTATACGGTGAGGTACCCGTGCAGCGAGCCGCGGCGTCCGTTCTTGATGACGTCTCCCACCTCGCGGGTGCTGGAAGGCTCGCCGATCAGGCACCAGTCCATTTTCTCGTTTCTGGCTTCGAGGGTTTCGATCACTTTGACGGTACCGTCATGGGCCGGCCCCTCCTCGTCGCTGGTGATCAGCAAAGCGATAGAGCCCCGGTGATCAGGGTTTCTGGCAACGAACCGCTCGCAAGCCGTCACGAAGGCAGCAAGACTGCCTTTCATGTCGGCTGCGCCACGGCCGTGGAGGTAGCCATCCCGGATGACCGGATCAAAGGGCGGGTGCGTCCAGTTTTTCTCGGGGCCGGTGGGAACCACATCGGTGTGGCCGGCAAATGCCAGAACGGGCCCCTCGGTACCTTTGCGAGCCCAGAGGTTGTCTGTGGTTCCGAATCGCAGGTTCTCGCCGGCAAAGCCCAATGGTGCCAGTCGCGACATCATCAGTTCCTGGCAGCCGGCGTCGTCAGGTGTGACGGAGGGCCGGCTGATCAGGTCGATGGCAAGATCGAGGGTCGGTGAATTAGTTGTTTGCATGCAGTTCTTCGTTGAGCTCGATCGCGGTTTTGTTGGATTTGCACTCGACCGCACCGGTCTGGCTGTTACGACGGAACAGCAGGTCGGTCTTGTTCGCCAGGTCCCGTGCCTTGATGACTTCCACCAGTTCGTTGTTGTCATCCAGCAGGGCTACTTTGGTGCCTGCGGTGATGTACAGGCCGGCCTCCACCTTGCAACGGTCGCCCAGGGGAATGCCGATACCGGCGTTGGCACCGATCAGGCAGTTTTCGCCAACGGAAATGATGATGTTGCCGCCGCCTGAGAGGGTGCCCATCGTGGAGCAGCCGCCGCCCAGGTCTGACCCTTTGCCGACCATAACGCCCGCTGAAATCCGGCCTTCGATCATGCTGGTGCCTTCAGTGCCGGCGTTGAAGTTGATGAAGCCTTCGTGCATGACGGTGGTACCTTCACCCACATAAGCGCCCAGTCGTACCCGTGCGGTGTCTGCAATCCGTACACCTTTGGGAACCACGTAGTCGGTCATCTGCGGGAACTTGTCCACGGACTTCACTTCCAGCGTACGGCCTTCCAGGCGAGCCTTCAGCTGACGCTCCGACAACTCGTTCAGGTCGATGGCACCTTCGTTGGTCCACGCCAGGTTGGGCAGCAGGCCAAAAATGCCGTCCAGCTTCAGGCCGTGGGGCCTGGCCAGGCGATGGGAGATCAGGTGCAGCTTGAGATACACCTCCGGCGTACTGGATGCAGTGTCGTCACTGTCCAGGATGGTGACGCATACCGGGCGTGAGCTGCCGGCTGCCTTTTCTGCCAGGGCGGCCTGGTCGGTTTCACCCACCTGACGGAGGGCATTGGCAAACTGGCTCAGCTGTTCTGCGTTGACCAGCAACGCCTGATTGCCGCCCTGATAGTCGAGACTGCTGCGAGCCACATCAATGAGGCCATTGTCGGGTGTCATTACCGGCTGCTGATAAAACACTTCCAGCCATTCCCCCTGGTTGTTCTGGCTGCCGATACCGATACCGAATGCAAAGCTCATCAGATGGTTGCTCCTGTCATTTTAAGAAAGTGTGAGATTTATTGAGGTGAAAAACGGGCTGCCCACTCGCTGGCGTTAAACCCAACGCTGACATCACCTTCGTGTTCGACCACGGGCCGCTTAATGATTGACGGGTTGTCGAGCATGATGTTATGGGCTGACTGGGCGCCAATGGTATCACGAACCTCGTCGGGAAGTTTGCGCCAGGTGGTGCCACGTCGGTTGATCAACGCCTCCCAGCCGATGGCCGATTCCCAGCGGGACAGCAGCGTGTCATCCAGGCCGTCCTTCTTGAAGTCGTGGAACTCATAAGCCACGCCCTGTTCGTCCAGCCATTTCCTGGCCTTCTTGACCGTGTCGCAATTCTTGATGCCGTAGAGTTTCATGACCTGTTTGCCTTTACAAATTCAACGATGCGCTTTGCCGCTTCCACGCATTCCTCCAGCGGAGCGACCAATGCCATGCGGACCCGGTTCTCTCCGGGGTTATGTCCGTCGACCGTGCGGGAAAGATAACGCCCAGGCAGTACGTGTACATTCTGCTGCGCAGACAGCTCCCGCGCGAAGGTTTCGTCGTCCATGGGGGTGCGTGGCCAGAGATAGAACCCCGCATCGGGGAATTCGACGTCCATGACTTCCCGCAGAATCGGAACCACCGCCTCGAATTTCGCCCGGTAGGCGGCCCGGTTTTCCCGGACATGATCCTCATCCTGCCAGGCGGCAATACTGGCCAACTGGTTGTGGATCGGCATGGCACAGCCGTGATAGGTCCGATACTTCACGTAGCCTTTGAGAATGGCGGCGTCGCCTGCCACAAAGCCCGAGCGCAGACCGGGCAGGTTGCTGCGCTTGGACAGGCTGTGGAAAACAACGCAGCGGGCGTAGTCGTTGCGACCCATGGCCGCGCAGGTCTGCAGCAGTCCCTCCGGCGGATGGGCTTCGTCCGGGTACAGCTCGGAATAGCATTCGTCAGACGCAACAATAAAGTCGTACCGGTCGGCCAGCTCGATCACCCTGGTCAGGGTTTCCCTTGGAATCACCGCACCACTGGGGTTGCCCGGTGAGCAGAGGAACAGCACCTGGCATTCCCGCCATACCGATTCAGGCACCTGATCGAAGTCGGGGATGAAGCCATTGTCACCATCGCAGGGCAGATAGACCGGCGTTGCCCCGGCGAGGAACGCAGCGCCTTCGTAAACCTGATAAAACGGATTGGGGCTGACCACCGTTGCTGCTCTGGTGGAATCAACCACGGCCTGGACCAGAGAGAAAATGGCTTCACGGGTGCCATTGACCGGCACAATGTGCTCGCTGGCGGACAGGCTGCCGGGCGAAAGTCTGAAGCGACGGGTTGCCCAGCGACTGATGGCTTCGCGCAGCTCGTCCAACCCCTTGGTTGTGGGGTAGTTGGCCAGTTTGTCGAGGTTGTCCGCGATCACCTGCTTTACAAACTCGGGTGAAGGGTGCTTCGGCTCGCCGATGCCCAGTGAAATCGGTCGCAGGTGGTCCGGCCCGGTTATGCCAGCTTTGAGCTTCGCCAGCTTCTCAAACGGGTAGGGGTGAAGTCGGTCGAGGTTGGGATTCATTGAGTGTCGTCCAGCATTGTACGAAGGTCTTCCTGCAGGGCCTGGCAAATGGCCGGGTCGCTGATCTGTTCGCCCTGTTCGTCGGTCACGAAAAATACGTCTTCCACGCGCTCGCCAAGCGTGGCGATCTTGGCATTGGTCAGCCTGACCCTGTGCTCCAACAGCACCTGGCCAACACGAGCCAGCAGGCCGGGACGGTCGGGTGTGATGACCTCAACCACCGTGCGCTGGTTGATGGTGTCGTTGGACAGGGTGACCTCGGTGGGGAATGCAAAGTGCTTCAGTTGCCGGGGCGTGCGCCGGTGAATGATGTCCGGGTAGTCTTCCGGGTCGTCCAGTTCCTCAATCAGCCGCTTCCTGACGCGCTCCTTGCGCGCCGGATCAATGCCCAGGGGCTTGCCTTTCTCGTCAAGCACTACGTAGGAACTGACGGAAAACGGGCTTTCGCCGGAACTGATCCGTGCGTCCACGATGTTAAGGTTCAGCTGTTCCAGCACCGCCGTTGTTGCCGCAAACAGTGCCACCCGATCGCGCATATAGATGATGATCTGGGAGTAGCCATCTGTCGGGCCACCGCGGGTGTCGCGGATCAGTACGAGCGGGTCAGGGTTGTCGCCATGGCGGATGATGGCGGCGGTCTGCCAGGCGATATCCACGGTGGAGTCCTGGAGGAAATAGTCTTCGTCCAGGGTATTCCAGATGCCATCAATTTGCTCGTCCGTCATGTTCTGGGCGTGCAGGATTTCCCGTGCTTCCGATTGGGTTGCTCGTACCCAGTCCTGCCGGTCCACGGGGGTTTCCGTGCCCCGTCGCAGGGCCCGTTTGGTTTCGATGAACAACTGGCGTAGCAGCGATGCCCGCCAGGTATTCCAGAGTTTCGGGTTGGTGGCGCTGATGTCGCACACCGTCAGTACGTACAGGTAGTCCAGGTGCGCCTGGCTGGGTACGGACTGGGCAAACGCATGGATAATGTCGGGGTCCGAAATGTCCTTGCGCTGGGCCGTCATCGACATCAGCAGATGATTCTCCACCAGCCAGGAGATGAGCTGTGTGTCACGGGCGCTGAGGTGATGCCGCCGGCAGAAGTTCTCAGCATCAATGGCGCCCAGTTCCGAGTGGTCGCCACCGCGGCCTTTTGCCACGTCGTGATAGAGGCCGGCGATGAACAGCGTTTCCAGTTTTGGCAGTCGATGGATCAGACGGGAGGCCAGGGGATACTCAGTTCTGGCTTCTGGACTGGTCAGCCGCACCATATTGCGGATCACCCTCATGGTATGGGCATCCACGGTATAGATATGGAACAGGTCGTGCTGCATCTGCCCGATGATCTGTCCGAATTCCGGCAGATATCGCCCGAGCACGTTGTACTTCTTCATCGCCGAGAGCGTCTGGTCCAGGGCGTGGGGTGTCCGCAACAATTCCATGAACAGTGAGGTAACCGCCAGATCCCCGCGAAACGCGTCGTCAATCAGGTGTCGGTGGGCCCGCAGCGAACGGATGGTGGTTGCGCGGATGCCCTTGATCTCCGGGTGCTGAGCCATCAGCACGAAGATCTCCATGATGGAATAGGGCGCATAGGCAAACACCTGGTTGTTCACCGCTTCGATGTAACGATTACGGATCTGGAAGCGCTTGTTGAGCGGCTGTATATCGTCGGCCTCGCCGGTGCCCAGGATGGCTTCGTCGTAGTACTGCAGAATGACGTCGGCCAGCTCGGCCAGGGCCAGTACCGTGCGGTAGTAGGACTGCATCATCAGTTCCACGCCCAGGCGCTTGCCCTCGTCCCGGTAGCCGAGCATTTCCGCCAGCGCGCGCTGGTGGTCGAACAGCAACCGGTTTTCATTGCGATCAGCAATCAACTGAAGCCCGTACCGCAAGCGCCACAGGAAGGATTCGCCCTGGAAAAGGATCTGGTGTTCCTCTTCAGTCAGGATCGAGAACCGGGTGAGGTCGGCAATGTTCTGCAGGCCAAAATGGCGTTTGGTGATCCAGCCAATGGTTTGAATGTCTCGCAGCGCACCCGGCGAGCCTTTTACATTGGGCTCGAGGTTGTACTCCGTATCGCCGTATTTCCGATGGCGCTGTTGCTGCTCTTCCCGTTTGGCGATGAAATACTCCCGGTCGGAGCTGACATCGTCGGAATAAACCTGCTCGCTGAGAGTTTTCCTTAGCTCATCCGGGCCTGCAATGGTCCGGGTTTCCAGCAGGTTGGTAAGAATGGTGATGTCGTCCCGGGCGGCGGCCTTGTTCTCCTCAATGCTGCGGACGCTGTGGCCAATGTCGAGTTTCAGGTCCCATAGCAGGGTGATGAAGGCACCCAGGTCCTCCTGCCATTCCTTGCGGATACCGTTACGGGTGAGGATCAGCAGGTCAATGTCGGAGTGGGGGTGGAGCTCGCCACGACCGTACCCCCCCACCGCGACCAGTGATATGTCAGAGGATGCGGCGAACGGGTACCGGTTCCAGATCAGTCGCAGAACGGTGTCCACTGTGTCGGCCCTGGAGTGGACCAGGGAGCGGACGTCGGCGCCCTGCCTGAATGCCTCGGCGTCCGCCTCATAGCGAACGCGAAGCAGTTCTCGGGCGGCTTTGACGGGAGAAGCGTCGTTACTGATGCCGGATTCCAGCTCGCTCAGGCTCACCTAGAAGGACTCTTCCGTGCGCTTGGTAAGGACTTCGCAGCCATCAGCGGTGACCAGAAGGGTGTGTTCCCACTGGGCCGACAGCTTGTGGTCCTTGGTGACAACGGTCCAGCCGTCCGGCAGGAGCTTGGTGTGGTACTTGCCCTGGTTGATCATCGGCTCGATGGTGAAGGTCATGCCTTCCTGCAGCTCCATGCCGGTCCCCGGTTTGCCGTAATGCATCACCTGGGGCTCTTCGTGGAAGACCTTGCCAATACCGTGACCGCAATAGTCCCGTACCACCGAGTAGCGGTGCTTCTCAGCGTGCTGCTGGATGACGTGGCCGATATCTCCCAGGCGGGTGCCGGGCTTCACCAGCTCGATACCTTTATAGAGGCATTCCTGAGTGATGGCGATCAGGCGCTCTGTGCCGGGCTTGGGCTTGCCTACAATGAACATTTTGCTTGTATCGCCGTGATACTCATCCTTGATGACGGTCACGTCGATATTAAGGATGTCGCCGTCCTTCAGAATCTTTTTCTCCGAAGGAATGCCGTGGCAGATGACATGATTGACCGATGTGCACACGGATTTTGGAAAACCCTTGTAATTCAGTGGGGCCGGAATCGCCTGTTGCACGTTCACAATGTGGTCGTGACAAATGCGGTCGAGCTCTTCGGTGGTGACACCTGGCTTTATGTGATCGCCAATCATCTCGAGAACTTCCGCGGCCAGTCGGCCGGCGACGCGCATTTTTTCGATTTCTTCCGGGGTTTTGATCGATACCTGCATTGGGCTTCCCATTGATGTGTATCAAACCAGCATTTTAAGGGGGACGGAGGCGAGGTACAAGGAAGGCTGCTGGCAAAAATAATGGCGTCGGGAGGTCTGTTTGTGGTATAAACGCGCCCGCTGGAAACAAATCCGGCAAATTCACACACGTGTCGACACGTTGTCCCAGGGTGCCATCTCCTGTCTTAAGGAGGCTGGTTGGGGCAATCGGACGCGTGGAGGACTAACCCGAAGCTAAAAGGTAAATATCATGGCTCAGGTAAATATGCGTGACCTGCTCAAGGCAGGTGCTCACTTCGGTCACCAGACCCGTTACTGGAACCCGAAAATGTCGAAGTTCATCTTCGGCGCCCGCAACAAGATTCATATCATCAACCTGGAACAGACCGTTCCTGCCATGAACGACGCACTCAAGTTCGTTCAGCAACTGGCAGAGAGCAAGAACAAGGTTCTGTTTGTTGGCACCAAGCGCGCGGCTGCGAAGATCATCAAAGAAGAAGCCGAGCGTGCGAACCAGCCGTTTGTAAACCACCGCTGGTTGGGTGGCATGCTGACCAACTACAAGACCATCCGTCAGTCCATCCGTCGTTACCGTGATCTGGAAACCCAGAGCCAGGACGGTACCTTTGACAAGCTGACCAAGAAAGAAGCGCTCGAGCGTACCCGTGAAATGGACAAGCTCGAACGCTCCATTGGCGGCATCAAGGACATGGGCGGTCTGCCGGACGCACTGTTCGTGATCGACGTGGATCACGAGCGCATCGCGATCAAGGAAGCCAACAAGCTGGGTATCCCGGTCATTGGCGTGGTTGATACCAACAGCGATCCTGATGGCGTTGATTATGTAATTCCGGGCAACGACGATGCCATTCGCGCTATCCAGATTTACGTGAAGGCCGTTGCTGACACCTGCATCGACGCAGCCCAGTCTGCCGGTGCCGGCGCTGACGAGTTCGTAGAAGTCAGCGAAGACACTGAAGGCGCTGCTCCCGCTGCTGAGTAAGCTTTCCCTTCAGATGTGAGATGCAGGATGGCCCCGGCTTAAGAGCCGGGGCTGTCTCCCCACCGAATTCGGAACAAGAGGATTGAACATGGCTGCAATTACCGCTGCAATGGTCAAAGAGCTGCGTGAGCGCACTGGCCTTGGCATGATGGAGTGTAAAAAGGCTCTGGTTGAAGCCGAGGGCAGTGTTGAAGCTGCGATTGAAGAGCTGCGCAAGTCTTCCGGCCTGAAAGCTGCCAAGAAAGCGGGCCGCACCGCTGCTGAAGGTGTGTCTCTGATCAAGATCTCCGACGACAACACCGCCGCCTTTATTCTGGAAGTGAACTCCGAGACGGACTTCGTTGCCCGTGACGACAACTTCCTGAATTTCGCCAACGACGTGCTGAACGTTGCTTTCGAAAAAGGCGAAACTGACGTGGCCAAGCTGATGGAAGGCGATCTGGAAGCCAAGCGCGAAGCGCTGGTACAGAAGATCGGCGAGAACATCACGGTTCGTCGCGTCGTCAAGGTTGAAGGTCCTGTTGTGGGTGGCTATGTCCACAGCACCAACAAGATCGCTTCCGTTGTGGCTCTGACTGCCGGTGACCCTGAAGTTGCCCGCGACATCGCCATGCACGCTGCTGCCGTTAACCCGCGGGTTGGCAAGCCGGAAGAAATGCCTGCTGAAGAGCTTGAGAAAGAAAAGGAAGTGATCAAGGCTCAGCCGGATATGGAAGGCAAGCCTGCCGAGATCGTCGAGAAGATGATGGGCGGCCGCATCAAGAAGTTCCTCAAGGAAAACAGCCTTGTTGAGCAGCCTTTCGTCAAGAACCCGGACCAGACCGTGGGTGAGCTGATCAAGTCCGCCGGTGGCGAGCTGGTTGGTTTCGTTCGCCTGGAAGTGGGTGAAGGTATCGAGAAGGAAGAAGTGGACTTCGCTGCTGAGGTTGCTGCTGCAGCCGGCACCGGCAAGGCCTGATCTTTCTGAAGGGCGCTGCAGACCTCTTTGCAGCGCCACCTGAGTCTGCCACGTTAGTTGGGGAAGCCCGGCTCTCGTGGCGGGCTTGTATCTGAGATACCCCTTTTTCGAGGGGTATGTCATATACAAGCCTGCGAAGCTTGTCGCGCCAGATAGCAGCCAACAGACGAAAAGGGGATCACCGCCATGCCGACTTCATCCAAAACCCAGCCCAGATACAAGCGTGTTCTGCTCAAGCTCAGTGGCGAGGCCCTGATGGGGGAGCACGATTTCGGCATTGATCCCAAAGTTCTTGACCGTATGGCATTGGAAATCGGTGCGCTGATCGGTATTGGTGTGCAGGTGGGACTGGTTATTGGCGGTGGCAACCTGTTCCGTGGCGCAGCACTGAATGCCGCCGGGATGGACCGGGTAACAGGGGACCACATGGGCATGCTGGCAACGGTGATGAACGGCCTGGCCATGCGCGATGCACTTGAACGCTCCAGCATTCGCACCCGTGTCATGTCGGCCATTCCGATGAGTGGCATCGTCGAGCATTATGATCGCCGGCGTGCCGTACGCGACCTGAAAGACGGTGATGTGGTGATTTTCTGCGCCGGCACCGGTAACCCGTTCTTCACAACCGATTCCGCGGCCTGTCTGCGTGGTATCGAAATTGAAGCCGATGCCGTGCTTAAAGCCACCAAGGTGGATGGGGTGTATTCGGCAGACCCCCACCTCGACTCATCGGCGGAAAAATACGATCACCTGACCTACGATGAAGTGCTGGACAAGAAACTGGGCGTGATGGACCTGACCGCCATCTGCCTGGCCCGGGACCATGGCATGCCCCTGCGTGTGTTCGATATGAACCGTCCCGGCGCACTGACCCGCATCGTGACCGGCGAGAAAGAAGGTACACTGATCGAATAACGTGGTTTAGCCATGTCGGACTGGTCCGGCATGGAGAACGGACTGACCTGTAACACGAATTGAGGAAATCCCTGTGATTAACGACATCAAATCCGACGCCGAGAAGAAAATGAAAAAGAGCCTGGAGGCTCTTCACTCCGCGTTCAACAAAATCCGTACGGGCCGTGCCCATCCCGCCATCCTCGACAGCGTCATGGTCAATTACTACGGCCAGGAAACGCCGCTCAAGCAGGTGGCCAGTGTTAACGTTGAAGACAACCGTACGTTGACGGTATCGCCGTGGGAAAAGAACCTCATGCCCACCATCGAAAAGGCCATCATGAGCTCTGACCTTGGCCTGAACCCCGCCACCAGCGGTGACATCATTCGTATTCCGATGCCGATGCTGACCGAGGAAACCCGCAGGGAAATGGTCAAGCAGGCCAAGGCGGACGCCGAGCATGGCCGCGTCTCCATTCGTAACGCCCGCCGTGATGCGAACAACATGCTCAAGGATCTGTTGAAGGAAAAGGAAATCAACGAAGACGAAGAGCGTCGGGGCGAAGATGAGATTCAGAAGCTCACAGACCGCTATATCGCTGAAGTCGAAAAGATGCTGAAAACGAAGGAAGAGGACCTGATGGCTGTCTGATCAGCCAGGTCGACTTCGGATGAAACAATCAGCCGGTCCCTGGAGGCCGGCTGAACAGGGGACTTCATGACGGAAACTGTATCCGCAGAGATTCCGGTGTCGGCTGATAGCCGGCCCCGGCATGTGGCCATTATCATGGACGGTAACAACCGCTGGGCGAAAGCCCGCCGGTTAACGGGAGTGGCCGGGCACAAGGCCGGCGTGAATGCGGTCAAGGCGGTTGTGGAAACCTGTGCGCGTGAGGGGGTCGAGGTCCTGACCCTGTTTGCCTTTTCGAGTGAAAACTGGCGACGCCCCCAGGATGAGGTATCGGCGCTGATGCGTCTGTTCCTGTTTGCCCTTGAGCGGGAAGTGAAAAAGCTTCACAGGAACAACATACGGCTTCGCATTATCGGTGACCGCAGTGCCTTCAGCCAGTCGCTGCAGGAACACATGGCGAAAGCGGAAGAGCTGACCCGGCATAATACACTGATGACTCTGGTCATTGCCGCCAACTACGGTGGGCACTGGGACATTACCCAGGCGAGCCGGCAGGTCGCGGAGAAAGTGCGGGCCGGACAGCTTGAACCGGGAGATGTCACCGACAGCCTCATTCAGCAACATCTCTCCATCGGTGACCTGCCGATGCCGGATCTGATGATTCGCACTGCCGGTGAGCAACGCATCAGCAACTTCATGCTCTGGCATCTGGCGTACACTGAGCTGTACTTTTCCCCGGTTTACTGGCCAGACTTCCTTGCTGGTGAAATGCGCGAGGCCCTGAAGGCTTACGCTGGTCGCCAGCGACGTTTTGGCCAGACCGACGACCAGATTGCTGCGCGCCAGCCGGAACAATAACGACAAGACAGCGAACTCTATTGTGCTAAAGACCAGAATCATTACCGCGCTCATCCTTGCCCCGCTCGCCATTGGCGGGATCTTTTTCCTGCCGCCGCTGGGGTTTGCGCTGTTTACCGGTGCGATCATCACGATCGGCGCCTGGGAATGGGCGAACATGTCGGGCCTGACCTCTCAGGCAGGACGCGTTGGGTATGCGGCAGCGGCGGCGGTGGTCATGTTTGTGCTGCTGAACGTGTCCGCCGTATTTGTGTTGTGGCTGGCACTGTTCTGGTGGCTCGTGTGTTTCCTGATGGTGCGCAGTTATCCCGCAGGCTCGGAGCGTTGGGGCGGCGTCCTGGCCAGGGCGGCAATGGGACTGCTGGTGCTGGTCCCGGCCTGGGTGGGGCTCAACCACTTGCGGACCGGGTCCCTGCAGTTTGGTGATGTCGAGAACAATCTGCTGGTTATCCTGTATGTGTTCTGCGTGGTGTGGGTGGCAGATATCGGTGCGTATTTCGCCGGTAGGGCGTTTGGCCGCGCCAAGCTGGCCCCCAGGGTCAGTCCGGGTAAATCCTGGGCCGGCGTATGGGGCGGTCTGGCAGCGGTGGCGGTGTTTGCAGTGGTGATCAGCCAGTTGGCCAATGCGCCCGTCGACCAGACAATCCTGCTGGTGATAGCCAGCCTGGTGACCGGTTTCGTTTCCGTGCTTGGTGACCTGCTGGAGAGCATGCTCAAACGCTTTCGCGGCATCAAGGACAGCAGCCAGTTGTTGCCCGGCCACGGTGGCATCATGGATCGGATCGACAGTCTGACCGCCGCGATACCGGTCTTTGCGCTGATGATCACCCAGTTAGGCTGGCTGACGGCCGGGCAGTGGTGAGTCAGTCCATGCGCCACGTCACCATCCTCGGAGCCACGGGCTCCATCGGGCTGAGCACGCTGGATGTCATCCGCCGCCATCCGGGGCGTTTTACCGTGCATGCGTTGACGGCGCACTCCCGGGTTGAGGAAATGGCGAACCTGTGCCGTGAATTCCGGCCTGCCTACGCGGTGATGGCTGATGCTGCTGCCGCAGCAGCTCTGGCCGCCACACTCGCGGGTCAGACTGACACCAAAGTGCTTGAAGGCGAGGCGGGTCTCTGTGAGGTGGCTGGCGCGGACGAATCCGATACCGTCATGGCGGCGATTGTCGGAGCGGCAGGCTTGCCGCCGACCCTGGCGGCGGTCAGGGCTGGCAAGCGGGTGCTGCTGGCGAACAAGGAAGCATTGGTAATGTCCGGTCAGCTGTTCATGGACGCCGTGGCCAGTTCCGGTGCCGAACTGTTACCGATTGATAGCGAACACAACGCCATCTTCCAGTGCATGCCCCCGGATCGGGTGCGTGACCCCCAGGGCGCCGGAATTACCCGAATATTGCTGACGGCCTCCGGCGGACCGTTTCGGACCCATTCCAGCGAGGCGCTCAAGAAGGTCTCGCCGGCGCAAGCCTGTGCCCATCCCAACTGGTCCATGGGACAGAAAATCTCCGTGGACTCGGCGACCCTGATGAACAAGGGGCTGGAGCTGATCGAGGCATGTTGGCTGTTCAACACCGATCCGTCACGGATTGAGGTACACGTTCATCCAGAGAGCATCATCCACTCCATGGTGGAGTATGCCGACGGTTCGGTACTTGCCCAACTGGGTAGCCCCGATATGAGAACGCCGATTGCCAATGGGTTAGCGTGGCCGGAGCGGATTGACGCGGGGGTGGCGCCTCTGGATCTGTTCAGCATTGGCCGCTTTCATTTTGAACGCCCGGACCTCGTTCGCTTCCCCTGCCTGAAACTGGCGGCGGATGCGTTCCGCAGTGGCGGAACCGCGCCTGCGGTGCTGAACGCGGCTAACGAAGAAGCCGTGGCAGCTTTTCTCGAGGGAACGCTTGGTTTCACCGACATCCCCGTTATTATAGAGCGCACACTGGCGGCAACCGAGGTGGTCGCAGGCGACAGTTTCGCCACCATCTTCGCCAAGGACGCTGAGGCTCGCCGCTATGCGCGGGAACAGATACGGCGGTTGGCTGTCTGATCTATCGCCGGCACTGTACCTGAGCCGGACCCTATAACACCGAGAGCACTATGCACATAGTACAAACCATATTGGCGCTGGCTCTGACGCTGGGCATACTGGTGACCCTCCACGAGTTTGGTCATTTCTGGGTGGCCCGGCGTTGTGGGGTAAAAGTGCTGCGCTTCTCAGTGGGCTTCGGCAAGCCCCTGTTCTCATGGTACGACCGCCAGGGCACGGAATTCGCTGTGGCGGCGATCCCGCTGGGCGGTTATGTCAAGATGCTCGACGAGCGTGAAGGGCCTGTCCCGGAAGAGCTCCGTGACCAGGCGTTTACCTCCAAACCGCCCTCCCGCCGCATCGCAATCGCAGCCGCCGGACCGATTGCAAATTTCCTGTTTGCGATCCTCGCTTACTGGCTGCTCAGCGTGGTTGGCTTCACTACCCTGGCGCCAATCGTCGGCGACGTGGCGCCCGACAGCATTGCCGAGCGCATGGGTCTGGCAGAAGGTATGGAAATCCACGAAGTGGATGGCCACCGGGTGACCTCGTGGCGTGACATCAACATGCGCCTGTTGGAAAGGGCGGGCGAACACAGTAACGTGGTGGTCGCTGTCAGCACGGACAGCGGTCGCAGGGAACTGACGGCGCCCCTGGAAGGCTGGCGTCTGAAAGATGATAATCCGGACCCGTTGGGTGAGTTTGGTGTGCAGCCCTGGCGGCCGGAGATTCCGGCGGTGCTGGGAGAGATTGCCAGTGGCGGCCGTGCCGAGGCGTCTGGCCTGCAGGCGGGCGACCGTGTTCTGGCAGTGAGTGACGAACCGGTCGGCGACTGGTTTGCACTGGTCGAAAAGATTCGCAATGCGCCGGGCCAGCCGTTGGTGATGACGGTGGAGCGTGGCGGAGAAACCCTGGATATTGAGGTAACACCGGAATCCCGTGACGATGACAGCGGTGAAGTCATTGGCTTTGTGGGGGCGGGTGTGGCCCAGGTTGCCTGGCCGGATGAGCTTCTCAGGGATATCAGCTATGGTCCGCTGGCTGCGGTGCCCAACGCCATCGGGGAAACCTGGGCGGATACCCGTCTCACCCTGGTCGCGATCCAGAAAATGGTGACCGGATTGCTGTCGCCGACCAACCTGAGCGGTCCGATTACCATCGCCCGCGTTGCGGAGGCGAGTGTCAGTTCCGGATTTGAAGATTTTGTCCGCTTCCTGGCTTACCTGAGTGTGAGCCTGGGCGTGCTTAACCTGCTGCCAATACCCGTGCTCGATGGTGGTCACATCGTTTATTACACCATCGAGGCCATTCGCCGAAAGCCGCTTTCCGAGCAGGCCCAGGAGTTTGGATTACGAATTGGTATGGCATTGATTCTTACATTAATGGTGTTTGCTCTTTACAACGACCTGATGCGGTTGTGAGAATTGCGGGCTCCTTACGCGCATTAACAGGCGAAATGACTGAATGAGACGTTCTCTTCTAGGTGTAGCTATCGGGCTGGCAGTGGCTGGCATTGGCACTGGTTCAGCGCAAGCTGACGAATTCACGGTTTCCGATATCGAGGTTGAGGGATTGCAGCGGGTGTCCGCCGGTACGGTCTTTTCCGCTTTTCCGGTCGATATCGGCGAGCCTGTTGACGAGACCGCGCTGGCTGGCGCGATCAAGGACCTGTTCCGGACCGGCCTGTTTACGGATATCGAAGCCAGTCGTGACGGTGGCGTACTGATCCTGACCGTAGAAGAGCGGCCGTCGATCACGTCGATCGAGATCGAAGGCAACAAGAACATCGAAACAGACATGCTGATGGACGCCCTTTCCGGAGCGGGCCTGGAAGAAGGGCAGGTGTTCCGCCGTGCTACCCTCGAGCGCCTCGAGCTGGAGATCCTGCGCTCCTATATCAGCCAGGGCCGCTACAATGCGCGGGTCAAGGCGAGTGCGGAAGAGCTTCCCAGGAACCGCGTTGCCATCAAGCTCGACATCAACGAAGGCGATGTGGCGGCCATCCAGCACATCAATATCGTGGGCAACGAGAATTTCACCGACGAGGAACTGCTCGACCTTTTTGAGCTGCGTACCAGTACCTGGTGGACGTCCATTACCAACGCTGACAAATACGCCCGAGAGCGCCTCAGTGGTGATCTGGAGTCGCTGAATTCCTATTACCTGGACCGTGGCTACCTGGATTTCAACGTTGAATCCAGCCAGGTGTCCATCTCGCCGGACAAGAAACAGGTGTTCATCGCCATCGCGCTGAACGAGGGGCCTCAGTACACGGTGTCTGAAGTGCGCCTCCGGGGTGAGCTGATCGTCGAAGAGGAAGAACTCCGGGAGCTGATTCCCATCGAGGAAGGGGATGTGTTCTCCCGGTCCACGGCGACGGCGGTTTCCGAACGTCTGTCCCGGCGTCTTGGCCGTGAGGGGTATGCCTTCGCCAATGTGAATGCGGTGCCTGAGCCGGGTGAGGACAACACGGCGGCAGTGACCTTTTTCGTGGAGCCGGGCAAACGCGCGTACGTGCGCCGGGTGAACTTCGAAGGCAACGTGTCGACCCGTGACGAAGTCATGCGTCAGGAAATGACCCAGATGGAAGGCGGTGTGGCATCCACCGACCGTATCGAATTTTCCAAAACACGGCTGGAGCGTCTCGGCTTCTTCCAGACTGTGGATGTGGACACCACGCCGGTGCCGGGCACCGATGACATGGTGGATGTGAATTATTCGGTGGTGGAGCAACCCACGGGGAGCCTGTCCGCCTCTGTTGGCTTCTCCCAGGCGTCGGGCGTCATCCTGGGTGCCAATGTCTCGGAGAACAACTTTTTCGGCAGCGGCAAGCGGGTTTCATTTGGCGTCAATGTCAGTGATTCCATCAAGAGTGCCAATTTCTCCTATTCCGACCCCTATTACACCGTGGATGGGGTCAGCCGTGGCTTCAGTGTCTTTGCCCGGGAAACCGACTTTGAGGAACAGGACATTTCGTCCTACCTGCTGGATGAGTACGGCGGCCGTCTTACCTTTGGCTACCCGACGGACAATATCACCCGCCTGAACTTTGGCGTGGGTTATACCCTTTCAAAAGTCCAGGAGGGCGTTTTCACGTCTCAGGAAGTGCGGGACTTCATTGATGAGGAAGGAAACGACTTCAACAACTACTTCCTATTCGGTTCATGGCGCCGCAGCACCCTTAACCGGGGCGTGTTGCCCAGCGATGGTTACAGTCATTCCCTGTCCGCCGACGTGGCTGTGCCTGGCAGTGACCTGACGTTCTACAAGCTGTCCCATAAAACCGACTTCTACCAGCCCCTGAATGAGAATCAGACCTGGGTTCTGCGGGCGCGTACCGAGGTTGGCTACGGCGATGGTTATGGCGATCGTGACGTCATGCCGTTTTATGAACATTTCTATGCCGGCGGCTATGGCTCTGTGCGTGGATACGAGGCAAACTCTCTTGGGCCCAAGGCCACGAACAGTCCGAATGATCTGTCCGACCCGGATCCGTTCGGCGGTAGCCTGCTGACCGAAGGCAGTCTGGAGTTGATATTCCCGACGCCGTTTGCCGGTGATACCCGCTCCATGCGTACGGCGTTCTTCGTGGATGCCGGTCAGGTCTTTGACCCCGAGCGGGACTTTGACCCGTCTGCGAACGAAATCAGGCTGTCGGCCGGTGTTGGTTTCCAGTGGATTACGGCTGTGGGACCGCTGGCGTTCAGCCTTGCGCAGGCGTTGAATGACGAGAGTGGTGATGACACCCAGATCTTCCAGTTCTCGTTAGGCCAGACGTTCTGATGATTGAGCGACCCATAACAAAAGAATCAAACAGAGGAGAAGAAATAGCATGTTCCGCTTAGTAACGATGGCAGCCATGCTTACGCTGGCGGTGTCTTTCCCGGCCATGGCCGAAACCCGAATTGGTGTTGTGGATCTTCGTCAGGCCCTGTTTTCTTCGAACGAAGCCAAAACGTTCAGTGAAAGCCTGCAGCGGGATTTCGCGGACGACGAGGCGCAGGTGCGTCAGGCCCAGGAAGAGGCGCGCAAGCTGAAGGACCGTCTCGAGAAAGACGGTGCCATGATGAACGAGTCTGAGCGCACTGAGCTCACCGGTCAGTTCCAGGAGAAAGTGAAGGAGTTCAATTTCCTCAAGCAGCGCCTGGATTCCACCGTTGCCAACCGCAAGCAGGCCTTCCTGGAAGACGCACGTCCGGATGTGGATGCCGCCGTGAAAGAGTTGTTGGAGGAGAATGACCTGGACATCATCCTGCCGAGCGAAGCCGTGGTCTACGTGAAGCCGGAAATGAACCTGACCGACGATCTGCTGGAAAAGCTGAACCGCTGATTGAGCTGGGCCAGCTCGCTGGAGCCTGCTGGCCGTTGTTTCTGGAGTAAGAGATGACAGAACGTTGTTACCGGTTGGGCGATCTGGCCGCCGAACTCGGTGCTGAGCTCAAGGGCGATCCCGAGACCCTGATTACGGGTATGGCCACCCTGCAGGCGGCGGAACCCGGACAACTGTCTTTCCTGGCGAATCCGGCGTACGCCAAATACCTGAAAGAGACCCGTGCCTCCGCTGTGATTCTGTCGCCGTCCATGGCTGGCGAATCTCCGACCAATGTCCTGTTACTGGACAATCCCTACCTCGGGTATGCTCGCGTCAGTCACTGGTTTGACCCCGCACCGCGTCCATCGGCGGGCATCCATCCAAGCGCAGTTGTTGACCCGTCCGCACAGATTTCTGCTTCGGCGTCTATAGGGCCCCAGGCAGTGATTGAAGCGGAGGCAGCCATTGGTGATGACGTAGTGATCGGCGCCGGCTGCATTGTCGGTGCCCGTTGTCGTATTGGTAACTGCAGCATTCTCCGGCCCCGGGTAACCCTGGCTCACGACACCGTTGTGGGGCAGCGCTGCCATATTCTCAGCGGTGCGGTGATTGGTTCGGATGGCTTTGGCTTTGCGAACGAAAAAGGCGTCTGGCATCGAATTGCACAGATTGGCAAGGTCATTCTGGGCGACGATGTGGAAGTGGGAGCCAACACCACAATTGACCGCGGCGCCCTGGATGACACGGTCATCGGAGACGGGGTCAAGCTCGATAACCTGATTCAGATTGCCCATAACGTGCGTATTGGCGATCACAGTGCGATGGCGGCGATGGTTGGTATCGCCGGAAGCACCCGGATCGGCAGACATTGCGTTTTCGGGGGAGCATCGGGGGTGGCGGGGCATCTCGACATCGCGGATCAGGTTCACCTGACGGGCATGACTTTGGTCACCGGAGATATTCGCGAACCGGGTGTGTATTCCTCCGGCACCAGTGCAGACAAGAACCGCCAGTGGCGCAAAAACGCAGTTCGCTTCCGTCAGCTTGATGCCATGGCGCGGAAGCTCAAAGAACTGGAAAAGAAATCCGAAGGCTGAGGCCGTTAAAGATGATGTACATTGAAGAAATACTGGAATATTTGCCCCATCGATACCCGTTTTTGCTGGTGGATCGCGTAACAGAAGTCGAGAAGGGCAAATCCATCAAGGGATATAAGAACATTTCTTTTAACGAACCCTTCTTTACGGGCCATTTTCCCAACAAGCCCATCATGCCCGGAGTACTGATCATAGAGGCGATGGCGCAGCTTTCGGGCATCCTGGGTTTTGTGACCGTTGAACGGAAACCCTCTGACGGCGTGGTACAATACTTGGCTGGGTCCAGTAAAGTGCGCTTCAAGCGTCCGGTAGTGCCTGGAGACCGGCTCTGCATGGAGTCGACCTTCATATCGGGCAAGCGTGGAATCTGGAAATTTGAATGTCGGGCACTGGTGGACGGCGAAGTCGTCTGCGTGGCCGATATATTGACCGCTGAGAGAGAAGTTTGATGGCGACAAATGACTGGTCGGGTGTCCATCCTCAAGCGATTGTAGACCCATCAGCCAAACTGGCGGACAACGTCACCGTGGGTCCTTGGAGCTATGTGGGACCGGATGTGGAAATCGGTGAGGGCACTGAAATCCTCTCCCACGTGGTGATCAAGGGGCCGACCCGCATCGGCCGCAACAACCGCATATTCCAGTTCTCCAGTATCGGGGAAGAGTGCCAGGATAAAAAGTACGCGGGTGAACCGACCACGCTGGTGATTGGCGATGACAACGTCATTCGCGAGAACTGCACCATCCATCGCGGTACCGTCCAGGATCGCGGTGAGACGCGTATTGGCAGCGGCAACCTGTTGATGGCCTACGTCCATGTGGCTCATGACTGCACCGTGGGCGACAACGCCATTCTGGCTAATTGCGCAACCCTCGCCGGCCACGTCACCGTGGGCGACTGGGCGATTCTTGGCGGCGGCACCATGGTTCACCAGTTCTGCCACATCGGTGCCCACAGTATGGCTGCGGGTGGCAGTATCGTACTGAAGGACATTCCCGCCTATGTGATGGCCAGTGGCCAGTCGGCCGCCCCCCACGGCATGAATGTCGAAGGGCTGCGCCGCCGTGGCTTCAGCAAGGATGTGCTGTTAACCCTGCGCCGGGCCTACAAAGTCATTTACCGTCAGGGTCTGACGACAGAGCAGGCGGTTGAAGAGCTGGAAAAGGCCTATCCGGACGTGGCGGAGATCCGTCCCCTGATCGATTCCCTTCGTGGTGCACACCGCGGCATCATCCGCTGATCGGGCCTGACCGGTGATGGACCATCCCACTCCTGCGGTTGTCAGCGACCGCCCAATCACATTTGGCATTGTCGCAGGCGAAGCATCGGGTGACATACTCGGTGCGGGTCTCATCCAGTCGTTGCGCGCCCGATACCCCCGGGCGCGGTTCGTGGGGATCGGGGGTGACGACATGCAGGCTGTGGGCTTTCACTCGCTGGTGCCGATGGAACGGCTTTCGGTGATGGGCCTCGTGGAAGTGCTTGGCCGCCTCCGGGAGTTGTTCAGTATCCGGGCGCGCCTGATGGACTACTTCCTGACCACGCCGCCGGATGTGGTGATCGGCATCGACTCCCCGGATTTTACCCTGGGTGTGGAACGGCGGTGCCGTGATGCCGGTATTCCCACGGTCCACTACGTCAGCCCCTCGGTGTGGGCGTGGCGGCAGAAGCGGATTTTCAAGATTGCAAAATCCGTTGACCTGATGCTGACGCTGTTTCCCTTCGAAGCGCGATTCTACGAAGAGCACCATGTGCCGGTCGCTTTCGTGGGCCACCCCCTGGCTGATCGTATTCCTCTGGAACCGGATAGTCCGGCAGCAAGGCGTGCATTGGGACTCAGGGAGGACCAGCCCGTGCTGGCCATCCTTCCGGGCAGCCGGGGCGGGGAGGTTGAGAGACTGGGCAGTCTGTTTCTTTCCGCTGCCCGGTGGATCCAGGCCAAACGTCCGGACCTGCAATTGGTCATTCCGTGCGTGAACCGGGACCGGGAAGTGCAGGTGCGGGGACTGGTTGAAGCGTTGGAGGTCGACCTGCCGGTGACCATCGTGCGCGGGCGCTCCCGTGAAGTCATGGCGGCAGCGGACGTGGTGCTGCTGGCATCCGGCACCGCCACTCTGGAGGCGATGCTGCTGAAGAAGCCCATGGTGGTCGGGTACCGCCTCAGCAACATGAGTTACGCGCTGGTGTCGCGTCTTGTGAAAGTGCCCCACGTCGCCTTGCCCAACCTGCTGGCGCGAAAACCGCTGGTGCCGGAATTGCTGCAGGATGATGCGACTCCCGAATCGCTGGGTGCCGCTGTGCTGGAGCGTTTGGAGAATCAGGCAGAGCGTGACGCGCTGACAAACGCCTTTACCGATCTGCACCACCAGTTGCGCCAGAATGCGGACGAGCGTGCCGCTGACGCGATCTCGCGGTTGTTGGAGGGTGCTTGACCATGGCAAAAGTGGTGTTGCCCCCGTTTCAGTGTCGATACACCGGCCGGCGCCTGGCAGGGGTCGATGAGGTGGGCCGAGGGCCATTGATCGGAGCGGTGGTGACGGCGGCTGTCATACTTGATCCCGCCCGGCCAATCTCCGGCCTTGCGGACTCCAAGAAGCTTACGGAGAAGCGTCGTGAAGCGCTCTATGAGGAAATCATCGACAAGGCCGCAGCCTGGTGCATTGGCCGGGCCGAAGCGGATGAAATAGACCGGCTCAATATCTATCAGGCTACCATGGTCGCCATGGAACGTGCAGTGGCGGGCCTGACGATGAAGCCGGAATATGTGCTGGTGGATGGCAATCGCTGCCCGGCATGGCATTGGCCGTCGGAGCCGGTGATCAAGGGTGATGCGCGGGTAGAGGCGATCAGTGCGGCCTCTATTCTTGCCAAGGTGGTACGGGACCGGGAAATGGCAGAACTTGATGCGCAGTTTCCGGAATTCGGTCTGGCCCAGCACAAAGGCTATCCCACCCCGGTGCATCTTGAGGCCCTGGGGCGGCACGGAGCCACGGTCCACCATCGAAGGTCGTTTCGTCCGGTTCAGGAGGCTATTGATTCTGTTGGCTTTTATCAAACCGTTCCCGCACAGGCTGTGTCTTTTCCGACGGACCTGTTTGAAAATATCGATTGACAGGGTCGCGCCAAGTCCTTACTATACGCGCACGTTGATCCGGGGCCTCCCGGAAAAACAACCAGTTTGATGCGGGGTGGAGCAGTCTGGTAGCTCGTCGGGCTCATAACCCGAAGGTCGTTGGTTCGAATCCAGCCCCCGCTACCACTTTAAAAAGGCCAGCAAACGCTGGCCTTTTTTTATGCCTGTCTTTCCTCGCTTTCTGCTGCCTGCCGGTAATTTGTCACCACTGTTACATCTCTTTGTAGTTTTGTAACCGCGACCTCAAGCTCACTTCTCCTGTTACACCAAAACCCCTTTTTATTTCAATATTTTAATCCCTTCCATTGCTTTACAGTGTCGAAAAATTGACCATTTTGTAATTAGGAAGATGATGCCTTTCACGTCGATACTTGCCCACGTTTTATACAATTTCACATATTCGACGAAAACTTGGTAGGTATTGCATATGAAACGCGTCATCAAAATGTCAAAGGCATGGATCGCCGCGTTTGTTATTGGAGCCGTTCTCACAGGTTGTGGTGGCGGTTCCTCAGGTGGAAGCAGCAGCTCAAGCGACTCCGTCAAAACCGGATCGCAGCCATCCGACAACACTGTGGTTTCTTCTGTTGTTGGTGATGAAGGTGACCGCACGGCGGCGTTGAACTGGAATGCGCCGATGACCCGCGTCAATAATGAATCCCTGAAGATGGGTGAACTGGCGGGTTACGTGATCAGCTACGGGCGTGATCCTGAGGAGCTGACTGAAACGGTAAGGATCGAGAGTGCCGCAACCATGCAGTACACCATCAGCAATCTCGACAATGGCACCTGGTATTTTGCGATCCAGGCCGAAGACGTGGACGGGCTGATCAGCGACCACTCCGGTATTGTCAGCAAGGAAATCCGCGGCTGAGGTAAGCCCTCAGGCGCCCGGCAAGGGGTTGGCTACAGGCAGTCGAAGTGTGAATGCCGAGCCTTCCCCGAGCTCCGAGGACACCGAAATATCCCCCCGATGCTTTTCCACCACCACGTTTACAAATGACAGACCAAGGCCCGTACCATGGTTCCCGGAGAGTTCGCTGCTTTTCTGGCGGCGGTACCGGTCGAACAGGAAGGGTAGCTCTTCCGGCGCGATGCCGCTGCCTTCATCAGTCACCGTCAGGCAGGCCTGGTGACCGGCCCTGAACACCTGAATGTTGACGTTTGAGCCCCCGGGACTGTACTGCACGGCGTTTGTCAGCAGGTTGATCACCGCGCGTTCCAGCAGCTCCGCATTCCCTTTTAGCCACAGATCTTCGGTCCCTTGCAGTATCAGGTGAATACCCTTTTCGGCGGCCTGCTCGCTGACACTGTCACGGGCGTTCTCAACAATGGCGAGGAACTCGCACTCGTAGAAGCGCGTTTCGGTTAGCTGTTCCGCTCTCGCCAGCTGCACGAATTCTTCGGCCAGGTGGTAGCTTCGGCGCGCCAGTCGACCGAGCTGTTCCAGTTGCCCGGGCTCAATGTGTCCCTGGTTGCGTTTGAGCTGTTCGATCAGCGCAAGCTGTGAGACCAGGGGCGAACGCACGTCGTGGGAGATAAAGTCGATCGCTTCCCGATGTTGACGCTGCTGCTCCTTGAGTTCAGAGACGTCAGAAATATTGGCAATGATGCCGTACTGGTCACTCTCGGGCAGGGCAAAGGGGGCGAAATGGATCAGGAAGTCTTTGTTACGCAGTCGCAGGTCGACGGTGCGGCTCTGGTTCAGCGTCAGGGTTTCGGAGACGGTTTCATGCCAGGGTGGTGTTTCCCGGGGGTCATGGCCTTCAAGCAGACGCGCCAGAGGCAGCCCGGCGAGACTTGGCATCGGCTCGCGGAACCATTCCTCAATGTGGCCGTTGGCAAAGCGGATAACCCCCAGTTCATCCGTCACAATAATGCCGTCGGGCATACGCTCGAAGCTGCGGCGGATGAACTGCTGCAGGTTGTTCAGCCGGTCAGTGGCTACTTTGACCCGCTCGATTCGCGCGGAGATGTTCTCGCTGGAGCGAACCGGCCGGTTTACCTCATGGTTCGCGTTCAGTGGCAGACGTCGAAGGTACCGCTGAATGGCTTCGCGACTGAGGTCGTTGGGAAGCAGGAGGCCAAGAACGAAGACCTTATTGCAGCGCTCAAGTTTGATCCAGCTCTGGTTGTCGGTGTGCAGCCACTCGCCGGGTGTCAGCGTGGGGAGGTCGGCGGCGGCGAGCTGACACGCGCTGAGTCTCTCGCCATTTTCAGACAGCCACCAGCCCTCCGGCTGGAGAAGGGCGCGGAAATGGTCCAGAAGCTGGATAGGGTTACGCTGGGATGGCTCGGGGAGCGTCATCTGCGGTCCTCGCGCCAGATCATCCAGCTGCCGGTTGAGAAAACGGTTGGTCATCGCCAGGCGCAGCCCGCTGGCCACCGGGAATGCGAAAAAAGGCATGAGCAGGGCGTGCGCGACGGGAAGCCACAAGCGCGCACCCAGGAGGAGAACGCTGTGGATCACGACCAGCGCACCGGCCACGACCAGACACAAGAGCAGAGTCCTTGCCGGTCGCGTTCTGGGTAGGAGCATAGCGAGTACAGCGATGGTCAGGGTGGCCAGGGCGAAAGAAAGGGCCAGGGGCAGTGGTTTGATCAACTGATCGCCAACCAGGGCGGAGTAGCTGTTGGCGTGGAATTCCACACCGGACATGGGGCGGTCCAGTCCGGAAAAAGGCGTCGGCAGGATGTCACCGAAGCCCGGTGCCGTTGCCCCGATAAACACCGTTTTGCCCTGGAAGCGCTCCGGCGCAGGTGGTCCGGAGAGAACGTCAGCGTAGGAGTAAGTAGGCAGAGTGCCGGCGTCCCCGGCCAGGGGAACCGCATGATAGTGCATGCGAATGTTCATATAAGCCGGTTGGGGCGACGGCTTTTCTGGCGACGGAGGATAATGGGCGCCTTCTGATGCAGCGAGTGCCAGGCTGGGCCAGAGCTGATCCCCGAGGCCATTGAGCAGGTACAGTCCCCGCGCTATGCCATCTTCGTCGAGCTCAACATGGGCGTGCCCCATGGCGTGGGCAGCGGAGGCCAGGGTGTGGGTGGGCAGTTGCTCACTGATCAGGTAGTTGCGCGTCGGGGGAGACAGGTAAAGCGGCAGTACCACCTGTCCATGGGCTCTCATGGCCGCTGCCAGTTCCGCATCGTCAGGGGACGGTTCTGGAAAAAGAATATCGAAAACGAGGGTCTTCGCTCCGGCAGCATCGAGTTTTTCGATCAGCCGCGCATGCACATCCCGGTCCCATGGCCAGCGGCCCAGTTGATCAAGGCTGGGTTCATCGATCGCAACCAGTACCACATCGTCTGCCAAGGGGGCGGGTCGGGCTGTTACTTCGGCGTCAAAAAGCCAGTAATCCAGCCGTTGGGGCAGCGTCGTCATTTGCAGGCACAGCAGAATCACCAGCAGCGGCAGGCCCAGAGTCAGGGGGGTCGTTTTTATTGGCAGCCAATCCCGAGTCATGAGTCCTGCTGTCGGAGGTCCGAGTGCGATGAATTATTCCAGGTAGAGTTCCCTCCCAGGTCCCCAGCGGCTTGCAAGCGGACCATCAGAAAGAGCTTTCAGGCGCACAAAATACCGTCTTCCGGGAATCAGGCGCAAGGCCGCGGTGGTATCTGCGAGCGTGGCCTCCTTGATTATATTGTCGAATCCGGGCTCCTCCGCAAGCTGGAGCCGGTAGTCTGAGGCCGTGGCAACGCTTTCCCAGAACACCCGGACCTGATTGTCGACGTAATTCACGCTGATGATGCGCACCGGCGGCAACGTGCCGTTGACGGTAAAGGTGCTGGGCTCGCTGGTGGCTACCGAGTTACCCCCGGCTTCGCTCACCACGCGCCAGTGATAGGTGCCCGGCGTCAGCGGGCGGTTCGGCAGGGCACTGGTTTCCGGTGCCCACTCGCTGGTCGCAATCAGGTTGCGAAAGGATGGGTCTTCCGCGATTTCGAGGCGAGCGACTTCGTTGTTGCCACGGAGTTCCCAGCGGAATTCCGGCATGTCGTCGTCCACCGACGCGTCCGGTTCTGGTGCGATCAGTTCGGCTGCTCGGGCCCTGAGGTTGACCTCCACTTCCACCGTTCCCGGCATGCCTGCCATGCCGCGGTTATCGAGGGCTGCCAGATGAACCTCATAGGTCCCGTTATCCAGAAGGCTGAGGTTGTATTCATTGCCCGTTACTTTGCGGCTGTCCACCCACTGACCGGATTCGGCATCAAAGATGTCCAGTTGGTGGGCAGGTGCCGCACTCGCCTGCCAACTGAGCTGGGCGGGCAAGTGGTTGAGCTGGGGTGGCAGAGGATCAAGCACCGGTGCTGGAGCCAGGCGCCGAATGTTTATGTTGCCACCGGCCACCGTAGACACGCTTGCACTGTAACCTGCGGGGATAGTGCGTGTGCGACCTGGGGAGCCGAAACTCACTTCACCTTCGGTGACCTGCAGGCTGGTCTTTCCCGGGCTGGTCCTCAAAGAAAACATGGTGCCACGCACTGCGGCAACGGCGGAAGGCGTTTCGATCTCGAAACGGGACCCGCCTTCGATGACCGGCTTCACTTCGGTATGCACTTCGCCACGGTCCAGGCGCAGGCGGGTGTCCACCATGCCGGATTTCCCATACTGGGTCAGCTTGTTGAAGATCAGCCTGGAGTGGGGGGAAATCCTGAGACGGGAGCCGTCGGCCAGTTCCACAGTGGCGGTACCGGCAGCGGACAGGATTTCATCCCCGACACGGATCAGCGTGTCATCGCTCAGTGCTTGTTTGCGGCCCGTGTTGCCGGAGATGTGCTGTACGTGCCCGGAGACGGAGATCGCCCGGGCCGGGTCCGGTTGCTGCTTGAGCCAGGACAGGGGGATACGCAACGCATCGCCTTCCCCGATGTCGGTGCTACTGGCCAGACCATTGTGCCGAAGCAGTTGCTGGGGATGGGTGTTTCGGTCCAGCAGCACGCCCGCAACCTCGTCAAAGCTCTCGCCGGGCCTGAGAGTATAAAGCCATTCGGGTGGCGCAGCGTTCGATGCCGGCGACGCGCCCGAAAGCACCGAGCCGCTGGCGACCGGCAACTCGGCATGGAGCGGTAAGGCCCACGCCAGCGACAGCAACGCCGGGAGCAGCACCTTTAAGCGTAAGATTGAGGACAGGCACTCGGTCATGTCACGCGTGATCCAGGGTCGGCATCGGATCGCTGGCTTCATTGGCCTTCATGGCTTCCAGCCGGTAACCGCGCTGGTAGATCGTCTTGATGCGGAAGCCGTTTTCCGGATTCAGTCCAAGACGCCGACGCAGGCGGCTGATATGGGTGTCGACCGTGCGGGTATTGATATCGCGGGCAAGGCCCCACACCCGTTCCAGCAACATTTCCCGGGTCAGCAGCCGGCCCTGGTTCTGGAACAGGAACAGGGTCAGGTCGAAGTCCTTGTCGGTCAGGGTCAGTTGTTCCTGGTGGAGCAGAATGGTGCGCTGCTGGGTATTGATCTCGAACGGACCGTAATTCAGTACAGCTTTTTCGCTATCAGGGTGGGTGCGCCGGGCCAGCGCATTGATACGCGCGATCAGCTCCGCCTCGCGGGCAGGTTTGGCCAGGTAGTCATCGGCGCCCGCGTCCAGCGCCCGGACAATGTCCGCTTCACTGTCTCGCTGGGTCAGGAACACCACGGGGATGGGCCAGTTCAACTGGGCCCGGATGCTTTCCAAGACATCAATGCCCGTCATGTCCGGTATTTGCCAGTCGAGTATCAGCAAATCGTAACTGCGATGCAGAATGGCGCTCAGGAACGCCTGTCCGGTCGGGAAGCTGTCACAGTGGTGATCGCGCTCTGAAAGAATCGACTGAACGTGCTGCGCCTGTTCGTGTTCATCTTCGAGCAAAGCAATGCGCATCGAGCATCTCCTGAACGTGGCAGTCCACTGATTAAAAACGTCGGCAATACACGGGATTATCCCAGAATGCGTGGGGGGCTTCCGTTTCGTTATGTAGTGTTGCGTAAACGAATGGCTGGCTTACCGTCATTGTCGTCCACTGTTTGTCGGCAGGCTGGAAAATTACTGCAGCCCCAGAACCAGCCTTTTTTCCCCTTGCGCCGAACCAGTGGAGAGAAGCAGTGGGGGCAGGGTACAGGTTTCAGGCTGGTACCGTCATCCGGTGCATGGTCTTCGAGCTGGCGGGTGCCATTGCAGTCGGGAAAGCGCGTGCATGCCCAGAACCGGCCGAACTTGCCTTCCCGCTCCCGCATCGCCGTGCGGCATTTGGGACAGTGAGGTACCGCCGCGTGGTCAGCCCCAGGGGCTCCCGTGGTACCCGGCCGGGTGCGGATGAACCCGAGGATCTGCTGTTTCAGGTCTGCCAGGAACTCCCGCGGATCGCCTTCACCACGTTTGATGGTTTCCAGCGTGGCTTCCCAGACGGCGGTCATGTCCGGCCGGCTGATGGTCTCGGGCAGCGCACCGATCAGGGCTTTGCCCTTGTCAGTGGCTTTGATGTGCCGGCTGTCCCGGTACAGGTAATCCCGCTTGAAAAGTGTGTCTATGATAGCTGCGCGGGTTGCCTCGGTGCCCAGCCCGTCGGTTTCCCGCAGGGTTTTCCTCAGGTTCGGGTCGCTGACAAAGCGCGCAATATTGGTCATCGCCGACAGCAGCGTGGCATCGGTAAAATGCTGTGGTGGCTGGGTCTTTCGTTCCCGGATAGTGGTCTGGTCGCACAGTACCGGCTCGCCTTTTTCCAGGCGCGGCAGGGGCGCTTTGCTGCTCTCCGGTGACGCTTCCCGAAGCCGGAGCTCCAGTTCCTTCCAGCCCGGCGTCAGGATGGCGGTTTCCGTGGCGCGGAAGCGATGCTCGCCGATGGTCACTGTGAGCCTCCCTTCCCGATGCACCGCGTCCGCGCTGAACTGCATCAGGTAGTAACGGGCAATCAGGTTATAGATTTTCGCTTCCGTGGCGCTCAGCCGCCCGCTGCCGGAGGGTCGGCTGGTGGGTATGATCGCATGATGGGCGTCTACCTGTTTGTCATCCCAGGCGGCCGTGCGCCGTGACAGGTCGGCCTTGTCAGAGGCGGCGGTGAGGTCATGATCCGCTTGACCGATGGCCCTCACCACGCCCTCACGCTGATCAAAGTGACCCTCGGGCAGGTACCGGCAGTCTGAGCGCGGGTAAGTGATCAGTTGGTGCCGTTCGTAAAGGCTCTGGGCGGTGTCCAGTACCTCTTTGGCGCCCATGCGAAACAGCCGCCCAGCCTCGATCTGCAGTGCCGACAGCGACAGCGGAAGCGGGGGGGCTTCATTGCGATCACGAAAGCGGGATTCGGTAACCTTTCCCGGACGGCCCTCAACTGCAGCGGCGATCTGTTCGGCCGTGGTCCTGTCGAGCAGGCGGTCCTCTTCGTCCAGGTGGTCCCGAAATGCATCGTCCGGCAGCCATCTCGCGGTGAATGGCGACGGGTCGCTGTCGGGCTCAATGCCATGGCAGGTGGCCTCGATCCGAAAGAACGGTTTGGGTTCAAAGTGTTCGATGGTGTGGTCACGTTCCACCACCAGCCCCAATACAGGGGTCTGTACGCGGCCCACCGAATAGACGCCCTGTTGGCCCTGCTGCTGATAACTGAGGGTGTAGAACCGCGTGAGGTTAATCCCGTAAAGCCAGTCCGCACGCTGGCGGGCCAGGGCCGAATGGGAGAGTCGGCGGTATTCCCGATTGTCTTTCGGGCTGCGGATCGCCCGGGCGACAGCCGCCGGGGTCAAGTCGTTGATCAGAATCCGCTGGACCGGGCAGCTGGCTCCAAAGTAGCGGATCACTTCGTCCACCAGTAACTGCCCTTCACGGTCGGGGTCGCCAGCGTGCACGATGGTGTCTGCCTGGCGGATCAGGGATTCCAGAACGTTCAGTTGCTGGCGGACGCTGTCTTTCGGCGTGACCTGCCATTGTTCCGGAAACAGTGGCAGGTCCTCATGCCGCCATTTCTGCCAGCGTGGATCGTAGCTTGCCGGTTCTGCCGGCTCCAACAGGTGCCCGATGCACCAGCTCACGGTCACGGCCTGTTCGCCCTGACCACAGCGAATCCACCCCGGCCCCTTCTGGTGCGGGGCGGGCAGGGCGGCCGCAATGGCGCGGCCCAGGCTCGGTTTTTCGGCAATATACAGTTGCATGGTATCGGGGATATCTGGATCGGGAAGGGAAGATGGCCTTTTGGCCCAGTTGTGTCAAGGCCGCCGGGCTCTGTAGTAGACTGGTCAAAACGAATGACGGTAGTTTGCAGGCAACGGAGCGGAACGTTTCATGAAGATCCAGACAGCGATAGAGCAGAAGTTAACCGCGGCGTTTGCGGTGGACCATCTGGAAGTGCTCAACGAGAGTCACAAACACAGCGTACCGCCAAACTCCGAAACACACTTCAAGGTCACCCTGGTGTCACCGGATTTTGACGGGCAAATGAAAGTGAAACGCCACCAGGCGATTTATAAGGTGCTGGCGGAAGAGTTGGCGGGCGAGGTCCATGCCCTGGCAATGCATCTATACTCACCGAAGGAGTGGGTCGATTCCGGGCAGGCTGCACCGGAATCTCCCAACTGTATGGGCGGATCAAAGAATGATCCTGCGATGGCCTCGGGAGCGCACCAATGAGCCAGTTTTTCCAGATACACCCGGAAACGCCACAAAAGCGATTGATCAACCAGGCAGTGGATATCCTCCGTAACGGCGGCGTGATTGTCTATCCCACGGATTCCGCCTATGCCATTGGCTGCCACCTGGGCGACAAGCAGGCAGCGGATCGTATCAAACGGATCCGCAAGCTGGACGATAAGCACAACTTCACCCTGATGTGCCGGGATCTTTCCGATATCGGGGTTTATGCCAAGGTGGACAACACCCAATACCGGCTACTGAAGACGTTCACGCCGGGGCCCTACACCTTCATTCTCGACGCCACCAGCGAAGTGCCGAGGCGGCTGCTTCATCCCAAGCGGCGTACCATCGGACTGCGGGTGCCGGACAACCCCATCGTGCAGGCGTTGCTGGGAGAGCTCGGTGAGCCGATCATGAGTAGCACATTGATTTTACCGGGGGAAACCGACCCCATGACCGACCCCTATGAAATCCGCGATACGCTGGAGCACGAGCTGGATCTGATCATCGATGGCGGCTTTTGCGGGTTTGAAGCCACAACTGTGGTCAATATGACCGGCGATGCACCGGAGGTAACCCGGGTAGGCAAAGGCGATCCCGAACCGTTCAGTTGAATGGCAGGTGGCGGGGAATTGGCGAGTACGGAAGCCTAGGCGCGGGTGTTAAAGCTGAAGGCGTAGTTCTTGCGGGTGCCCGCGGCTTCCAGCTGCTCCGCGCTGACCGACCGACGCATGGTGTCATAGCGGTGCACCAGATCCTGAAGGCCGTTAAACTGCTGGTTGTCGCTGACCAGGGTGTCCAGTAACGAATTATTGACGCCGTAGGCCTGATTGAGCTTCAGGGCGTTGTCCACAAAGTGGAGGGTGGGTTCGTTGACGCTCAGGCGGCTGAAGGCTTCCTTGAATCCCCGGTTTACGTTCAGGTCCTGCTCAATTTGCCCGCGCTTGGCCTCTGGCAGCTTGCCTTCCACCTGCACATCGCCGTTCTCGCCTTTGGTCACGTTAATGGCCGTGGCCGGATGCATCCCGTACTCGGCAAGTTTGTGCCGCAGGGTTTCCCGGACAAAGGCAAGATCCTGCCCCACGGTCTGCTTGTAATCCGTCACCGACAACTTGCGCGATTTCAGCGCCGCCAGGTCCGGATTCTGGGGGGCAGTGCGGGTGAAGCGGTCGTCCGTGGGCGATGTTGGCTGTTCTGCGGCCACAGCACTGCCTGCCTTGCTGCCGGCCTGTTCGGCTGCAGCGGCGGGACGCTTTTCCAGGGCACTCTGGAACTGAGTGCTGGCCTTGATTAGTGATGTAAGCAGCGACATGGCTGAAACCTCCCATCGTCACCGGATCGGGTGACGGAAATCGAACGCACGCAGGGTCAACAACCAAAGAGTCTGCACAAATCGGGCCAGACTTTCGTTCCACCACGTTTGAACGTAGAGTAAACCGCTGATTCGCACCCCAGAGCCCGTGCTTTTTAAGAGGACATCCCATGCCCCGCTTTCTCCATACCGCTGACTGGCAGATAGGCCGAAACTACAGCCGTTTTGACAACGACGATGCGGTGGCGCTGGCCGAAGCGAGATTCACCGCCGTTGAACGCCTGGCAAAGCTGGCGGTGGATGAACAATGCGATGCCGTTCTGGTTGCAGGTGATGTGTTCGATGCCCAGACGGTGTCAGACCGGACCATCCGGCGGGTTTTCAACGCCATGGCCGGCTTTGGCGGGCCCTGGGTCATGCTGCCGGGCAACCACGACGCAGCCTTGGCAGAAAGCGTGTGGACCCGCGCCCGCCGCCTGGGTGCTGTGCCCGATAACGTCCACCTGGCGTTGGAGCCGGGCATGGTGGAACTGAGGGAGCAGGAGCTGGCGGTGCTGGCAGCGCCACTGACCCAGCGCCACACCCACAGCGACCTGACCGAAGTATTCGACCGTCTCGAAAGCGCTTCCGGGTTGGTCCGGGTCGGCCTGGCTCACGGCAGCGTGCAGGGTGTGCTTGCTGAGGGAATCGACTCCGCCAACCCCATAGCGCCCGACCGCACGGACCGGGCGCAGCTCGATTACCTGGCCCTGGGCGACTGGCACGGCGTGAAACAGATCAATGCCCGTACCTGGTACAGCGGCACTCCGGAACCTGAGCGATTCCGCAACAACGACGCTGGCGTTGCGCTGGTGGTGGACATCGCTGGCCAGGGCTCAGAACCACGGGTGACACCGCACCGTATCGGCCAGTTCGCGTGGGTGCAGTGGCGGGAACACCTCAGCGTTGCTACCGACCTGGACGAATTGCTGATCCGGCTCGAACAACTGGAAGCACCAGCGGTGCTCGACCTGAGGTTGACCGGCGAGGTGGATCTTGCCGGTGAACAGCGCCTGCTGCAGGCGCTCTCCGTGGCCGAAGCCAGGCATCGCAGCGTACAGTGCGACCGCAGCGGGCTGTCCCTGCAACCCACCGACGATGACATTGCGGCGCTCCATGCCGACGGCTATCTGGGGGACGTCATTGCAGAGCTAAGAGAGCAGCAGACCCGTGACGACGAGAGTCAGGCGCAGCCATCACGGGATGCGCTGGCCATACTGACCACGGTCTTACGGGATCGGGTTGGCACCAGAACCGATGAGGAGGCGTCCTCATGAAACTGCAGCGTGTACGTATCGAACAGCTTCGCCAGTTTCGCCAGCCTCTGGAGCTTACGGCCCTGGAGCCGGGGCTCAACCTCATCCACGGCCCGAACGAGTCGGGTAAAAGTACACTGGTGCGGGCCATTCGAGCCGCGTTTTTCGAGCGTCATCGTTCCAGCAGCGTAGACGACCTGCGGCCCTGGGGCGATTCCTCGGCGGCGCCCTCCGTCGAACTGGAGTTCCTTGCCCAGGATCAGCCATGGCACCTGAGGAAGCGCTTCCTGCAACAGAAGCGCTGCGACCTGGACGTGGGCGGTGAGTCGTTTTCCGGGGAAGAAGCCGAAGACAAGCTGGCGGACCTGCTCGGCTTCCAGTTTGCACCGCGTGGTGCGAGTCAGGACAAGCACTGGGGTATTCCGGGGCTGCTTTGGGTAGAACAGGGCAGCGGTCAGAACCTCCATGATGCCGTTGCTTATGCTGGGGATCACCTGAAATCCGCCCTGAACAGCCTGCTGGGTGAGGTGGCCAGCGCCGGTGGCGACGACGTTATCCAGCAGGTGCAGAACCAGCGCGCCGAACTGCTCACCGCGACCGGCAAGCCCCGTGGCGATTACGCCCGCCTGGGCGAGGAGCGTCAGGACCTGGAAACGGAACTGGCCGCTTTGGAAGAACGGATCGGCCAGTACCAGTCTCTGGTGGACCGGCTTGGCGAACTGCGCCAGCGCCATCAGCGCAATGAACAGGAGCGGCCCTGGGAGGCCGCACGAGACAAGCTTCAGGAAGCGGAACAGCGCTTCCGGGCGATTGAACAGTTGCAACAGGCGCAGCAGCAGGAACAGCAGTCGTTGGCCGATTGTCAGCGGAACCTGGCTCTGCTTCGACAGCAACAGCAGCAGGCCGAGGTGGCCGCGAATAAACTCGAAAGCCGCGCTCGTCACCTGGCGGCCTGTCGCGAAGCTGAAGACGCTCTGAAACTGAGTGAGCAACAGGTTATGGCGTCGCTCACCAGCGCCCGGCAGGCTTATGAGAAGGCCCGGCAGCAGGTGCGCTCTGCCAAGGTCCGTGAACACCGCGCCCGGGTGGAACACGATGTGCAGCAGGTGCAGCAGCAGCTCGACCTGCTGGACCAGAACCTGAAAAAGGCCCATGACTACCTGGCAGAGCTCAGGGAGATTCGGGCCCAGCAGCAGGCGAACGCCATCGACCTCAAGGCACTTGAGCGCCTGAGAGTGACGCATCGCCAGTTGGATGATGAGCGCATCCGTTCCCGCGCGATTGCGACGCGGCTCCATTACCGGATGGAGGAAGGGCACTCGGTGGTCGTGGACGGTGAGGCAGTGGTCGGCGAAGGCGACCGGCTCCTGCTGGCTGAGTCTACTCTGTCGTTTCCGGGCGTCGGGCAGCTCACCATAACCCCCGGCGGCGATGACCTGGCCGATGTTCAGCGACGGTTAGAGCGCCTGACAGAAGACTACCAGGAGCAGTTGGCGGCGTTAAAGCTGACAACCCTGGAACAGGCTGAGCAACGCGCGACCGAGCAGGCTCAGCGCCAGCAAACCATCCAGCGACTCGAAGCCGTGCTGACCTCGATTGCGCCAAAAGGGACAGACACACTGTCCGCGCAGCATCGGGAAACGGTGGAGCGCCTGGCGCAACTGCAAGCCGAACAGCGTAACCTACCTGAGGCCGACACCATCACCGTCACTCTCGCAAGCGCCGAGGCGGCACTGGAGTTGGCAGAGCAGCAGCTGCGGGAAGCGGAATCCCAGGAGCAGGAACACAGCAAGCAACGATTTGCCGCCGCCCAGAACCTCGCCAATGCCGCCCAGGAATGGCGGCAGCTCAAGGACGAGCTGGATAGCCCGGAACGCCAGGCGCAGCAACAGAGCCTGCAGCAATCGGTGATTGAAACCGGGGAACGGGAGGCCCGGTTACAACAGGCCATCAGCCAACGCCAGGGCCAGATTGACGAAGCCCGTCCGGCGCTGATCCGTCAGGATATAGAGCGTTACAGGGCCAGTGCGGAACAACTGGAGAAAGAGCACCACAGGGAAGCACTGGAGCTCACCGGATTGCAGGGCAGACTGGAAAGCCAGGGCGCCGAGGGGCTCGAAGAACAGCGCGATGAGCTCGCCTCCAGGCTGGGGCATGTGCGCCGTCGCTATGAAGAACTGCACCGCCGGGCGCAGGCCCTCGATCTGCTGGTCACGTTGCTCCAGGACAAACGCCAGGCCCTGACACGTCGGCTTCAGGCGCCTTTGCAGAAACACCTCAATCACTACCTGGGGCTACTGTTCGCGAACGCCAGCCTGGATGTGGACGACAACCTCTTGCCTGGTGAGCTCACGCGCGCCGCGTCCCAGGGCCAGGAGCGAGGAGACCTGAAAGAACTCAGCTTCGGCGCGCGGGAACAGATGGGGTTGATCAGCCGGCTGGCCTACGCCGATCTGCTACAGGACGCGGGACGACCAACCCTGATCATTCTTGATGACACCCTGGTGCACAGCGACAGGGAACGCCTGGACCAGATGAAGCGCATACTGTTCGATGCCTCCCAGCGACACCAGATACTGCTGTTCACCTGCCACCCGGAAAACTGGCGGGATCTTGGCGTTGCGCCTCGGGACCTCCAGGCCCTGAAGGCCAATTGCGCCTGAGGGGCTATATCCGTGCAACGTTATCGGTTTTTCTGCGTATGGACTACTATTCCAGCAATGGAGACAGTTCCATAACAACTTGAGCCATTACAAAAGGGAGCGTTTGTCATGGTCATTAAACCGAAGGTAACCCTGCTGTTGATTGCACTGTCTATCACAGCAGTAGCCTGTGGTGGCGGTGGAGGAAGCGGCGGCAACGACGACGACAACGCCGGCACACCCACGGAACGGCCGGATGGTATCGGCCTTGAGCTTACTCCCGATATGCTCAATGAGAAGAGGGCGCCTGTTGACAGCCTGCAAGACTTCGACGATGTTCTTGACGTGTATTCCGGAGCCGAGCAAACCTACCTGGCGATTGATCAGATTCGTCAGGAGGCCCGGGGATTCAACCAGGTGAGTAGCCGAACCGAAAACACGGTGACGCTTCACTGCGACAACAGGGGCTCCGGTACCCTCACCGTTACCCTCAACCAGGAAGCCCAGACGGACTTTACCTGGGAATTTCGCAACTGCCAGCTGACCACCGATGAACTGGGAACCATCCTCCTGGACGGCACCTACACCTATGTGAACGAATCCCGCGAAACCGCGACCGTGAGTACAGATGACGGATTCCAGATTGTGGACCTGACCGGCCGTATTGTGGCGGGAAATGTGCCGATTGCCATGCAGGGTGCCGATTACTGGGTGGTCACCACGCCTCTTGTGGCCGGCTCGGGACCGCGAACCGAACTCTACACGACCGATGCCCTGGAATTTCTGCGTGGCGAGGACTACAAGGCGGTCACCAACGCTGAAACCCGGCTTGTATCCGAAGGCGGCCTGACGGAGGTCACCATCGCATCCCGCTTGATTGGCTCAGAGATTCTTGGCTTCGTGGAGATTTCGACGATCGCCGATATTGTCCGCGCATCCGGCGGTGGGTGCCCCACGGTTGGGGTAGTGCGGATTGTTGGCGACCCTGAAAACTCAGGTGTCGAAATCCAATACGGCGGGAGTATTGTTGATGATTCGGTGAGCGGTGTCACGAGAGCGACGGTCAGCCGTGTGGATCCGGAAGCGCTTTTAGACGATTACGATGAAACCGAGTGTCGTGACCTGATTTTCTGACGATTTATGGTACCCCCGGCAGGAGTCGAAATCTTTATTTAAGGCTATGTTTTATATGGCGTGGCTGTTGGTTGAGGTTTCCGAGTACCCACAAAAGTACCCGCAAAATCACGCGCTGCATTGTTAAAACCATCAATGGAGACGTGACCAATGAACAAACTCTCAAACCGCCTTACTGACTGCCGCTCTCGCTTGCTCGATGCCGAGGCAATTCTGAATCACTTGCATCATCCGGAGAATCTCCACCATCTCCTGGAGAGATGCTCTCCCGAAGTTACTATCGGTGCCATGATCGATAAAGCGTGGGACCTCGTGTCAGAGGCAAGCGGTGACTGTGAAGCTATGTCAGAAGCCAGTGATGAGGATCTCGGAGTAGAGCTGCACCATACGGCAAAAGAAATTCTGGAAGCTGGTCGGGCGCCTGGCGAGAAGGGGCAAGCCATGAGTGAGCAAAACCACAATAATCCTATCGATGCACTTTGCGAACTGCACAGCCAAACAGACGCCATGCTTCTGATGCTGATGGTTTATGTAGCGGCGGAGCGCGATGGCGGTGAGCAGATTAACTCTATTGCTCTTGAAAACTATCTCGGGCAGATAAAAACCAACATGGAACTTGCTCAGCGCGAGACGATGAAACTAGCTGGAAGGTAACCTGAAGTGTGAGCCCCGGTCGGTCCGGGGCTTATGATTTACTATGTTATTGTCGGCCCATTTGATAATCCCGCCCCGCTTACCTTTTCCTACCGTATTCACAGTGGATTTACCTCTGGTATCAGGCTCTTGATCCGGCCATCGTTACATCTGCGTTTTCTGGGCCAGCGACAGCAGCCCCTCACCGTAATTATCAATGTTTACCGGTGACCATCCAAACTGGGTCGGTTGGCTGGCGGAGGTGGTTGGAGGAGTTCGAATCATGGCCTCGCGCGCTGACCTTGCGGTTCCACCGCGCAAAGTAGAGCTTATCTTTCCAGCCGGAGAAGAACCGAACCCAGCGTTCCGGAGAGAGGTAATGGGCTCGTTCTGGATTACGTCCCGTGCGATGGCTTGGCTGAAGTTGACGGCCCTCATCGGGGCTGAAATACCGGCCTTGCCGAGCCCGTAGCCAACAGCCGTCTCACCCAGTGCGCTCAGTTCCGTGTTGTTGGCGCGTTGGCGCCCCTCGGAATAGTCCGACTCCATGGTGTTACTCGGCCTACTCGTGTCGGCAACAGCCTCTGAGATAAGCCCCACCAATTGGCCAATGCCAGGCACCAGACCCATGATGTCGTTTACCCTATTGGCGGTGAACTGGTTCCGATGCCCGGCTACAATGCCTTTGGCTTGCTGGCGCTCGGTGCCAGACAATGCCGCGCCGGCGTTAACTGCGGCGCCGAGTCGGTCAGCGTTACTCATCCCGAGGGCGTCGGTCACGCCGGCACGATTCAGGCTGTTCTCAGTTTGTTGCGCATCCATGGCGTCTGTTATTCCCAGACCAGCCTGCGCATCGTTGTCTAATGACACCAGGCCCTCGTTGGCAAGCATGCTCCGACGGTCCCGGGTTCGCTCGGTGTTTCTCGCCCGGCGATCCATGGCGTCTCGCGCCCGCGATGCCGGGGAGCCCGGCGTGTTGCTGCCTCGGCCGTCCGGTCCACTCCGCGCAGATCCGCCGTCCGGCCCCATGGTAGAGCCGCGCTTACCGTCTGGCGCGCCCGGTGCGCCCGGGGTATCCCTTCCGGGTCCGCCGGTCGCGCCCTTGCCTGGCGCACTGTTGCCCCGGCGCCCGGGATTACCAGGATGCCCCGGGGTATTGTTACCGCGCCCATCACCACCGGTGCCGCCCTTGCTGCCGCCGGCACCGCTACCACCACCTCTGTTGCCGGGATCGCTCCCGCCACCTGGTCCCATCGTCATATCTCGCACCTTAACTGTTCAAATAACATCCAGTTTATCAGCGCTGCTGGGGCTGGGGAACAAGAAGGAAATTGCGTTCAGCACACGGCAGCCGGCTCCGGTTTCACTCGTTCGCAAAAACTCGAATATCTGTGAATGCGTTCTGAAGGGTTCTCTCCAGCCGCAACCTGCCGTTGTTATTGAGCGCACCGCTGGAGTAGGCAAATTCGTCAAATCTGGCGCAGCCAATGGGTTCAATGTAGTGAATGAGTTGCTTGTAACGGCGCATCGCTTGCGGGATTCGGCGAGCGGTAACCACAATCGCGCAGGGCTCATAGCGGAAGCCGGATAGGTCGATGCCAAAGTAGGTGAGAGTTTCCTCTGAATTGGCAAATGTAGCCCACGTTTCCATTTCACCGATTTCAGTATCCCTGGAGCTGTAGACAACACCCGGCCCGGACCATTCTGATCCCCTTTCCCAGGTCCAGCGAGGCTGCATCAGCGTGTGGAACTGGATGACGGCAACTTTCTGAGCATTGCGGCCTTGAGGTTTCACGAAAACAAACCGCTCATCCTTGAATTTTGATCTGTCGGTTGAGCTTGCTGCTGTCTGGGCATCTTCTGCCGCGCTGTCTGTAATATGAAAATCGAATTCATCGCTCACAGCAAAAGTGGCCGATGGGTAGGATTCGGATATTACCCGGTTGCCTTCGCGGATCCGGTCAGTGCCGCCAGTCAGGTTGGCGCAACCCGAGATTGCAAATAGAACGGCGGAAAGGAAAAGCAAGTGAGGCACGTTGAACTCCTTTCGAGCATTAATTGGTTTGTAGTCATTGAGTCCGCTTATGAGTGCTCGAGGTTGAAGCCTATATTTCATTGGAGAGTCCCTTCTAAGTTGGCGAGGTTGTCTATCCAAAGCATAGCGGATTTATCGCATCACTTTGTTGGTGCCCCTGTAGGTTCGGCTTATCGTTCAATGCCGTTTCGACCCGCGCGGTGAATAGCAGTCCATTGAAGGCAACTGCAGAGAACACCCCTTGGTAATATATAAAGGTGTACACATAGCGGGTAATGAGAGTTGCGAAAATGGGCTGACTGGTACACATAGCGGGTAATTGAGTGCTCTGCTGGTCGCATTTTTTCCTGACTGGTACGCATAGCGGGTAAGTTGGCCCACATAGCGGGTAAGGATTTTAATTTTCAGCCCGTAATTTTCACCGGAGATTTCCAGAGACTGCTCGGCGCCCTGGTCTGCTTTACGTCCAGCTTACCCTTGCACTCGTCGATTGCTCGCCAGGTAACCGCGTACAGTGAGCATCTGTTTTTCCCCCCTTGTCTCGTCTGCTCAAGCAGTCCGGCCTCCAGCAGGCTGTGCAGTGCTTTGTGCAGCGTGCCCTTTGACCGCCAGCCACGTTCGTGCATTATCTTCCAGGCAGCGCACAAGTCGCCGTTGTTGCGGCCGTTGAACTGGCCAGCAATATCGACCAGCAGCTTTGCGGCCCATCCGTCCTGACGCCTGTAGGCATCGCTAGAGAGGACCTCGTGAGGAATGTGCAGAAAGCTTGCGGTGTTCTTTCTCCCGGTGAGCTTTGCTCGCCTGTCTTGCGCCATGGCTCACCCCGCGTAATCGGCCAGCAACCTGAAGGCCAGGCGGCGTGAATCCTCGTGGAGAACATAGACGCAATGGGTGGTAGGTCTTCCGTCCCGGTCTGAGCCTTTGCGTTCATCAGTGTTGATCTGAAGCCCCTTGCTGCGAAGTGATGAAACAAGTTGAGGAACACCATTGCAGCCAACGCTATCGAATAGTTGGCGGACAGTGCGAGGCCCTGACATCAGTTCCCGGAGTGCCCTATACTGGCGAGGTGAGGAAAGGCGCTTTGCTTTGGTGGCGGGCGTCTCTTTCATTTTCGGGCCTCCCTGAGGTCTATGAACCTCAGAAGATCCTCGAATGCCACGGCCTTGCAGCCGCTGATTCGCACTATCTCCAGCTCTTGCCGGGATACGGCATCGGTCACTTCTGATGCAGTCAGTTTCAGTGCCTGTGGCACTTGTGAAAGGGCCAGAAATTGCTGGTTGTTTCGGAAGAACAAGCTAGGGCTGCGCTGCTTTGATTGATAGGCTTTCATGCAATGGCCTCCCGCTCGTCCATCCATTGCTGAATGTCACGCTCACGCCAGGCAACGGCCCGGGCGCCGATTTTAAGCGGCTTGGGGAAGGTGCCTTCGCTCATCCAGAAATAGATTGTAGAGCGGCAGAGACCAGTGCGGTTCTCGACTTCACGCCGGCGCAAGAGCCGGTCGGCTTTCTCGGTTGGAACTTTCGGTGCTGATGTGTGCATTGCTGATTACCTGTGTGCGTTTGTGGAACACACGGGCAGTTAATCAGCGGGGGTGGATTTACATAATGGACGGTTAGTTGCTGGTTATTCGTCCACTGTCAGTATTTCATCAACCCTTCGCTGGGATTCCTTGGAGGTTTGGAGTTCACACAGTCTGAGGCTTTGTCTCCAATTGTCGGCAGGCAAGTTTGCCGCATTAAGCATTTCCCGCAGTCTAAGTATCTCGACTTCAAAAGCGCTGAATCGCACTCCTGGTCTTCGAAAATTACTTTCAAACCATTGCAGCCGCCTTTTGAGTTCTGATGGCTCTGGCTCTGATCTACGAATTCCCCGCATGAAAGGTCTTAGCGAATTGTCGTTCAATAGCAATTTGTCATCTTCCGTAGTCTCGTCTCGCCTGATACGTCCAAGGTATGGTTTCCAGACATGGCGATAGAGGCTCTCCGCTGTTCTCAGGGGGGCGCCTTTGAAGAAATCAGAATCAAAAGTTTCGAAGTCTGGCTCCAGAGGGATCTTCGATTCGAAATCGTTAACAGCTGAGTGGAATGCAGTGTTTTGGGATGTGTTTGAAAATCCTGGCAAACCTGCCCCTGTCCAAAAAAGGACTTTCATTGAAAGGAAAAGATCTCTGTTTCGGCATGCCTCTCTGTTTGGGCGTTTTTCGCTGCGGGACAATGAGGAACCTGTCCGGAGTGCGAGGGCAAATCGTGCTCGGTCCTCCGGGGTCATGCTTTGGAGACAGATGATACCTCTGCCTCTCTCGATGTGTTGAGCCAACGACTCCATATTTCCAGCTTTAAGCATCTCAGCTATGAAGTGACGTGTACCGGGAAAATCCTCTTCTTTCTGCATTGCCTCTCAGGCCTCCCGCTTTGCTTTGAACGGCAAGACCGAGCCACCTTGTTTCAAATTGTTCAGGTAATCCGCCCACTGCTGCATCATAGCTTTCCGTTCCTCCAGCCGGGCGGATCGGTTGTAGGCCGCGGCCACCTGGTTACGCTGGCGGTGTGCCAGCTGCAGCTCGATAATCTCCGGCGCCCATCCCATTTCATGCAGGAGCGTTGAGGCTGTTGCCCTGAAGCCGTGGCCGACCATCGTTTCTGTACCGTAGCCCATGCTTCGCAGAGCAGTGTTGATGGTGTTCTCCGATAGCGGGCGCTTTGGCTTGATCGACTCGAACACGTACGGCCGGTGGCCGGTGAGTTGCTCCAGCGGCTTCAGAATGTCGATGGCCTGGCGGGGCAGGGGAATTACATGGTCTGGCACTTTGCCGGCGCGCTTGGCCCGCAGGGTGCCCTTCATTCTGGCTCCGGGAATAATCCAGACGCCGGCCTTCAGGTCGATCTCTGACCAGTCGGCATGCCTGAGCTCCCCAGGGCGAATGAAAAGCATCGGGGCAAGCTGGAGGGCGGCACAGGTAACAGGCTGCCCAGCGTAGGCGTCAATGGCTCTGAGAAGGCCTCCAAGTTCATCAGGTTTCACGATGGCGGATCTGTTCTTTGCGGGTACCGCTTTCAGAAGGCCCCGCAAATCGGCCGCCGGGTCCCGGGTGGCTCTGCCTTCAGAAATGGCGAAGCGGTATATCTGGCTGATTCGCTGGCGCATCCGGTGGGCGGTTTCGTGCTTTCCCTTGGCTTCGATCTTGCGCAACACCTGCAGGACGAGCGGCGGCTCTATACCGGTGACCGGCATGCCCCCGAGTGTCGGGAAGATCCACTTCTTCAGGCGGTTGCTGGTGACTTCAATGGTGCTGTCGTTCAGCTGGTTCTTCTGTAGTGCGAGCCAGTCCTCTGCCACGGCCTTGAATGTGTTGCTGGCTGCGGTGACGTTCTTGGCACCTTCAGAGCGGCGGTAGGTAACAGGGTCCTTCTGTTGGGATAGCAGCTTTCGGGCTTCGTCCCGGCCTTCACGGGCTTTCTTCAGTGAAACCTCTGGGTAGCTGCCCAGGCTGTAGGTCTTTTCCTTGCCACCAAAGCGATACCGGAACCACCAGACTTTCGAGGCTGGTTTGATGACCAGAGTGAGGCCGCCACCATCCGCCAGCTTTCGTCTTTGCTGGCCTTCAGCCTTTGCGGCCTTAACCAGGCTGTCTGTGAGCTTGTTGATTTCTCGGGCCATGGCGCCACCTGCGCTGTCTTGTGGGTACTTCTGGCCAAAGGTTGACCAGTACCCTCAAGAGTACCCGTAAATTGTGGGTACTTCCAATATTGTCTTAGGGGTTCCAGTATGTGCTATCTTTGCTTCTGAAGTCTTGCGGCGTGAGGCTTTGTGGGAGGTTTTCGGAACTGCCTGGATGCTGAATTGGTACCCCCGGCAGGACTCGAACCTGCTACCTTCCCCTTAGGAGGGGGACGCTCTATCCAGATGAGCTACGGGGGCGGACCTTCAGAAGGCGGGTATGATAGCGGGCCAGGTGATGTGTCTCAAGGGTACGCCCGATTTTTACCCCCGATGGTCGGAGACGAACGGGTTGGTTTCCTTCTCGTGGCCGAAGGTGGACATGGGGCCGTGGCCGGGCAGGAAGGCGATGTCGTCGCCCAGTGGGAACAGCTTGCGGCGGATCGAGGTCACCAGGGTGTTGTAGTCGCCTTTGGGGAAGTCCGTACGACCAATCGAGCCCTGAAACAGAACATCGCCCACCAGGGCCAGTTTTGAAGCCGGGTGATAGAAGACCACGTGGCCCGGTGTGTGGCCGGGGCAGTGGAGCACCTCCAGGGTCAGGTTGCCCAGGGGGACCTGGTCGCCATCTTCCAGCCAGCGGTCGGGTGTGAAGATTTCCGGTGCCGGAAAGCCGAACATCTGGGCCTGCATGGGCAGGCCCTGGATCCAGAATTCGTCTTCCCGCTGGGGTCCCTCAATGGCCACATCCAGTGCGCGGGAGAGTTCGGCAGTACCGCCCGCGTGGTCAATGTGGCCGTGGGTCAGCAGGATTTTCTCTACCTTCACACCTTCTTCGCGGATGGCCGCCTGTATTTTGTCCAGGTCGCCGCCGGGGTCCACCACGGCCGCAGCGCCGGTTTCATCGCACCAGATCAGGGAACAGTTCTGTTGGAACGGTGTCACTGGCAGAATTCGGTATTTCAATGGCATGGTCGAACCCATCCTCAGGCAGCGCTGGTTTAGAATGCTATGGTAATGGTAATCGGGCCGTGGCTCGAATTTTCAAGTCGATATCGCCGCAGTGGTCTGCGTAAGGGAGCAATGGGTTGTTGCTGAGTGTGATTGTGCCAGTCTGGCAGGAGTCAGCCACGATCGTGCCTACCCTGAAGGCGTTGGCGCCCCTGAGGGCGGCGGGGCATCAGGTGATTGTGGTGGACGGTGGCAGCGACGACGACACTGCGTCGCTGGCGGAAGCCTGGTGTGATCGCGTTGTGGTGTCAGAGCGGGGACGAGCCCGGCAGATGAACGCCGGTGCAGCGCTGGCCAGTGGCGAGGTGCTGCTGTTCCTCCATGCCGACACGCGTTTGCCCGGGTCGGCTGCCGACGCATTGGAACGATTTCGCTGCGGTCGACAGGCGTGGGGCCGTTTTGATGTAAGGCTCAGTGGTGATCGGCCGCTGTTTCGGGTGATCGCCTGGTTCATGAACCGGCGGTCCCGGGTGACGGGCATCGCCACCGGAGATCAGGCGCTGTTTGTACGGCGTTCGGTGTTCGAGTCTCTCGGCGGTTTTGCGCCGATTCCGCTGATGGAGGATGTGGAGTTGTCCACCCGACTGCGGGCGGTGTCACGTCCGTTCTGCGTTACCGATCCGGTGGTGACGGACAGCCGGCGCTGGGAACAGCACGGCGCCTGGCGTACCATCGTGCTCATGTGGCGGTTGCGCTGGCGGTATTGGCGCGGCGAATCGCCGGAATCCCTTGTGGCCGCCTATCGATCGGATGTCCGTAATGCCCACGAATCCTGAAACGCCCGCCCTGGTGATGCAGTTCTCGAAATGGCCGGAGGAGGGGCGTGTCAAAACCCGCCTGATGCCGGCACTTGGCTCACGTGGCGCCCTTGACGCCCACATCCGCCTCAGCCTGAACGTTCTGGAGAACCTGATTGCCAGTGGCCTGCCGGTCCAGTTCTGGTGGGATCGTGACCTCGACGCTGCGCCAGAGGCCGCCGCCGGGGTGCTGGCGGCGCTGGACGCGGCGGGCATTGCCACCGGTATCCAGCAGGGGGAGAACCTCGGCCAGCGCATGGAAGCCGCGCTTGCCCTGGCCCTGGAAAGCCACGGCAAGGCAGTGGTTGTCGGCAGTGATTGCCCCTCGGTGGACCCGGATTATGTCAGGCAGGCGGTCTCGGCGCTGGACAACAGCGATGTGGTCCTGGGGCCGTCAAACGACGGCGGTTACGTGTTGATTGGCGTACGTAAGGTGGTGCCCGGCATGCTGGACAACGTGACCTGGGGGACGGAAAGCGTCCTCAGCCAGACCCGTGACCGGCTTGCCGGGCAGGGTTTGTCCGTCAGCCTTCTGGCGCCTCGCTGGGACGTTGACGAGCCTGAGGACTGGCAGCGGTATCTCCGGCTGTCGAATCCGTGATCACCCGCAGCGCCCGTTGGCGTTCAACCAGGGTAGCGCGGTAGGTGTCCAGCAACTGTTCCCGGTCCACCGCTTTCACGGCCTTGACCAACCGTTCCCGGGAATCGAAGCCGGTTGCCTCACGATCGATCTCACGCCAGAAGCGTTCGGACACTTCGCCGAGCTGGCGGTCCTGTTCCTGAAGCTTGCTGACGACCGCCTGTTTTTCCCGCTCGATGTCCTCATCACTGGCTGCGGCCAGCTTTTCCTCGAACGCGACGGAAAACTCGCTGACGGCTTCGTCGATGTCGGCCGCAGAGGCTTCCGGTGACTGCACTACCAGACCCACCGCCGGCATTTCCAGCATCTCGAAGGGGGTGGCGTATACAATGTAGCCTAGCTGACGGTTGGTGCGGATTTCCTCGTAGAAGGGGCTGCTGATCACCTGTCCCAGCACGCGGAAAGCGGCCCGCTCTTTGAATCCGGTGTCATCGCCCTGCAAGTAGAGGGTGTAACCGGTGTCCGGGTGGTCCACGGAAATAGTTTCAACGGTCTCACCCGGCGTGAGCGCCTTGACTGAACTGCGGGTGACCTCGGTGATGTCGGCATCCCGTAACACCAGGGCACGAATCTGCTGGGCAATGTTCAGTGCGGAGGCTTCGCTCAGGTTGCCGTGGGCCAGCATGACCGGGTCGGTGCGTGTGAATAGCTCTTCGGCAAAGCGCTGCAATTCGTCCAGGGTGACTTCCCGCGCCGCAGCGAGACGGTCCTCGGTTTCCCAGGCGCCTTCGATCAGCAGGGTCTGCACTTTTTCTGATGTTTGCTGCACCGGGCGCTCCCGGGACTTGTTCTGCAGGCTGTCAATCATCCGTTCCCTGGCGATCTCGAATCGTTGCTGGGTTAGGTCGGGTGAGGCAACCTGGTTAAGAATACGCTTGATCAGAACGTGCAGTTTGTCGCTGTAGCCGCCTACCCGCAGGGTGATACCCCGCAGGTGGGAGTACACACTGTAGTCCAGGCCGGCCAGTTGCGCCGGGTAGGCCCAGGCGTTGAGATTGGTGTTGACCGCATCCACCAACAATTCGGTCAGCACCTTGCCGCGGGCGGAGGCCTGCGCCAGCGGTGTCCGGATGCTGACGTAAACGTTGGCCTTGGGCGTGCCGAACTGGGTGTCCCGGGCATACCAGACTTCGAGGCCGCCTTTGGTGCCCAGAAGCACCGGCTTGTCCATGGTATTGCCGTCGACCATACCGAGGTTGTCCGGTACGAACGGGTTGGCATCCGGAAGTGTCAGTTGGGCGCTCAGGTCGCTGACGTCAGCACGCTCGAGTGTCTCGGTGTCCAGCGGTTTGAGTTCCCAGGCCGCCTGGTACCATTCGGTCAGGCTCGGGGTGTCGATCTGCGGTTCCGGGTCTACCACCGTGACCAGTACGTTGTCCGGAGTCAGCCGTTGCAAAATGTCGCGGTACTCGGACGGTGCGTAACGCTCCATCATCCACGGAGCCTGCAACACGTCGGCTGGCGGGTAATGGCGGAGCTGGCTCGACAGACGCATCACCTCGTGTATCGGCTGGCTTCGTTCCCGGAAACGGAAATCAATCTCGGCCAGGTTTTTCATTTCCTGGTAACGATCCTCGGCGATGCCCTGGTCCCGGACCTGCTCAATGTAATCGAACACCAGCGCCAGGATGTCGTTACGGCGCTCCAGTCCTTCGGGTGTCAGTGACATGGAGATCTCCAGGCTGGCTTCGCTGCCCGTGTCCATGCCGGTGCCCGCTGACAGGCTCTCCACCAGCCCTTCGCGCTTCAATACATCGAACAGGCTACCCGGGCCCTCGTGGCCCAGCAGGTTGGCCACGTAGCTGCCGGGTTTGGTGCGGTAATTCGCCTGCTGGGACGGTATCGGGAAGGTCAGGGTCAGGCCACGAATGTCTTTCAGTGCGTCCACAGTGACCTGCGCCGGCAGTGTTTCGGGCAGGTAGAGGGGGGCGTCGTGAACTTTGGCCGCCAGATTGCGGTTCTCGATGGCGTCAAAGCGGCTGCGCACCATGACTTCCAGGTCATCCAGGGACTGCGGTCCGTAGACAGCGAGACTCATGAGGTTGGAGGAGTAATGGGTCTTCCAGAAGTCGATCAGATCCGGTCTGAGAGGACGTTCCTCGCTATTTTCCAGGGTCGTCAGGTTGCCCACTGCAAACTGGTGGAAGGCATGCTCGGGATTGCTGATGGCTTTCTCCACGGAGTAGACGCGCCGGCCATCGTCTTTCTGTTTGGAGCTGAACTCGGAATGAACGGCACGACGCTCGCGATCCACCAACTCTGCGGTGAATAGTGGGGCAGAGAACTGCTGGGCAAAACGATCCAGTGCTGCTTCCAGATGGTCGGCCTGGATGTCGAAGAAATAGTTGGTGTCCTGAAACGCGGTGAACGCGTTGTGGCTGCCACCATGACTTTTGATGAACTGCTGGTATTCGCCGGGATCCGGGTATTTCTCGGTTCCGAGGAACAGCATGTGTTCCAGAAAGTGGGACAGGCCTTCCCGCTCCCCGGGATCGTCGCCGCTGCCCACAGCGACGTTCATCGAGGCGGCGGCTTTATCGGAGCCCGGAGAGGACACCAGCAGTACCTGCAATTGATTATCCAGTTCCAGATACCGGTAGCGGTTGTTGTCATTGGGGCTCTTGACCGGCTCGGTGGCGGCCTGTACGAGGCTGCCGAACAGAATCAGGAAGGCAAAGGCCAGAAATGACACCAGCCGGGATGGCTGGACGCTGGATCGGAAGGTCGCTGATTGCATGGTGTCGCGTGCTCCGGATGTCGGTGGATCGCTCAGTGGATCATGGCTTTACGGGTGCTCGCAGGCTGCTGGTCAAGGGTTTTACGAGCCAGCGACGCCGCTGTATCAGCGTCAAGCTGTCCACTGGCGATTTTCTCAAGCACCGTACCCATCACGGCAACCGACTGACGATAGTCAGCGAACTCCGCCTGGAAAGCGTTGTCGATCGCCTGGTAAACCGCCTGCACCTTGTCTTCCCGGGAGCCGGAATCCGCGGCGGTGTCGTTAATGGCCTTGAGGCAGGCACGGGCAATGGCAATGTAGCGTTCGGCGTTAGCGTCGTCTTTTTTCATGGGCAACAATCCGGGGGTCGGTGAATGGTCAATCGGGTCTGGAATCAGAGGGAAATATAAGGGCGAATTATGGCATTGCTACCGGGTGGTTTCATTTCTTTCAGGTAATAAAGCGTTTTTCCGGGCACGGTCCAAACCTTGTGCTAGTCTCAGATTCAGTGTGTCGATCAAGTTGACGGGTCAGGGCGCCCCGGCCTGCGGGCAGCGGTGATCCTAGAGTAAAGGCTCTAATTAAAACAAGGGCTTACAGAGTAAAAGCTCTAAAAAAGTTCGATACATGAGGGTTGCAAATAAGTACAATGCCGACGTTTCCGGTGGTCTCTTTGACTTTAGTCGTAGAGTCCGCCGGACGTTAGGGACAGACAACTATTCAGTATCAGGCAAGGTGGACTATCAATGAATTACTTTCTGACGGGTGGCACCGGATTTATCGGCCGTTTTCTCGTAGAGAAACTCCTCGCGCGCGGTGGCACGGTGCACGTACTGGTGCGCGAGCAATCTCTCGGCAAGCTCGACGTATTGCGTGAGCGCTGGGGTGCCAGCGAAGAGCAGGTCAAAGCGGTGATCGGTGACCTGACCAGCCCAAACCTCGGCATCGATGCCGAGGCCATGAAAGCCCTGAAAGGCAACATTGATCATTTCTTCCACCTCGCCGCTGTGTACGACATGGGCGCGGACGAAGCCGCCCAGCAGGCGACCAATATCGAAGGCACCCGAAGTGCGGTGAATGCCGCAGAAGCCATGGGCGCCGGTTGCTTCCACCATGTATCCTCGATTGCGGCGGCGGGCCTTTTCAAGGGCACCTTCCGCGAGGACATGTTCGAAGAAGCGGAAAAGCTGGACCACCCGTACCTGCTCACCAAGCACGAATCCGAAAAAGTGGTTCGCGAAAGCTGTAAGGTACCGTTCCGCATCTACCGTCCCGGCATGGTCATCGGTCACTCGGTGACTGGTGAGATGGACAAGGTCGACGGCCCTTACTACTTCTTCAAGATGATCCAGAAGATCCGCAACACGCTGCCGCAATGGGTTCCCACCATCGGTATCGAGGGTGGCCGCCTGAACGTGGTGCCGGTGGATTTTGTGGTGAACGCGATGGATCACATTGCGCACCTGGAAGGTGAGGATGGCAACTGCTTCCACCTGGTGGATTCCGACCCCTACAAGGTGGGCGAGATTCTCAACATCTTCAGTGAAGCCGGCCACGCCCCGAAAATGGGTATGCGTATCGATTCCCGCATGTTCGGGTTTGTGCCGCCGTTCATTCGCCAGAGCCTGAAGAATCTGCCGCCGGTCAAGCGCCTGACCGCGGCGGTACTCGACGATATGGGGATTCCGCCCTCGGTGCTGTCGTTCATCAATTACCCGACACGGTTTGATGCCCGGGAAACCGAGCGTGTGCTGAAAGGCACTGACATTGCTGTGCCCCGCCTGCCGAGTTACGCCCCGGTGATCTGGGATTTCTGGGAGCGCAACCTGGATCCGGATCTGTTCAAGGATCGCACTCTGCGTGGCACGGTTGAAGGCAAGGTGTGTGTGGTGACCGGTGCCACTTCCGGTATTGGCCTGGCGACCGCGCAGAAACTGGCCGAAGCCGGCGCGATTCTGGTGATCGGCGCCCGCACCAAGGAAACCCTCGACGAAGTGACCGCCGATCTGGAAGCCCGCGGTGGCAATGTTCACGCCTACCAGTGTGACTTCGCCGATATGGAAGACTGCGATCGCTTCGTGAAAACCGTGCTGGACAACCACGGCCATGTGGACGTGCTGGTGAACAACGCCGGCCGCTCCATTCGCCGCTCTTTGGCGTTGTCGTTCGATCGCTTCCACGACTTCGAGCGCACCATGCAGCTCAACTACTTCGGCTCCGTGCGTCTGATCATGGGCTTTGCACCGGCCATGCTCGAGCGTCGTCGCGGTCACGTGGTGAACATTTCGTCCATCGGGGTGCTGACCAACGCGCCGCGTTTCTCGGCTTACGTGGCTTCGAAGTCCGCACTGGATGCGTTCAGTCGCTGTGCCGCCGCTGAGTGGTCAGACCGGAACGTCACCTTCACCACCATCAATATGCCCCTGGTGAAAACGCCCATGATCGCGCCGACCAAGATTTACGATTCGGTACCGACCCTGACCCCGGAGGAAGCGGCGGAAATGGTGGCGGATGCGATCGTGTATCGTCCCAAGCGTATCGCCACACGCCTGGGTATCTTCGCCCAAGTGCTCCACGCACTGGCACCGAAGATGGGCGAGATCGTGATGAACACCGGTTACCGGATGTTCCCGGACTCCCCGTCAGCGGTTGGCAGCAAGTCGGGTGAGAAGCCGAAGGTATCGACAGAGCAGGTGGCGTTTGCAGCCATCATGCGGGGTATCTACTGGTAAGCCACCAGTTGGCGCCAAACAGAAAACGCCTCCCCCGGGAGGCGTTTTTTTTGCTCAGGCGTCGTCCGTGTCGCTGATCAGCGGTGGCGGGAAGCCGCCCAGTTCCTTCCAGCGATTAACGATACCGCAGAACAGGTCGGCGGTTTTCTCGGCGTCGTACGCTGCGGAATGCGCTTCCTTGTTACTGAACGGAATGCCAGCGAGTTTGCAAGCCTGGGCCAGAACCGTGTGTCCGTAGGCGAGACCGGCGAGGGTTGCGGTATCGAATGTGGAGAACGGATGGAACGGGTTGCGCTTGATGTCCGAACGCAGGGCGGCGGCAAACACGAAATTATGGTCGAAGGTGGCGTTGTGGCCCACCAGCACCGCGCGCTTGCAGTCATGGGCTTTCACAGCCTTGCGGATCGGGGTGAAGATCTCGCTCAGACCTTCCCGTTCGGGCACCGCTTCACGCTCCGGGCTCCAGGGGTCGATGCCGGTGAAATCCAGTGCGGACTGCTCCAGGTTTGCACCCTCAAAGGGATCGATCTGCTGCACATGGGTCTCCGCGCGCCTCAGCCAGCCGTCCTCATCCATGGTCAGAAGCACCGCTGCCACTTCCAGCAGCGCGTCTTTTTCCGGGTTGAACCCGCCGGTTTCCACATCCACAACCACCGGAAGGAAGCCGCGGAAGCGCTTGGCCATGGGATGCGGTTCTCTGTTTTCGTCGGTCACTCAAACTCCTAGGTTTCGGGCCTTGATTCGGATCACCTGCTTCAGGCGGTCGCCAGCTTCCAGTTGATGGTTTCCCCGGCACGCAGCGGAACAATCGTGCTGTCTGCCAGCGGCAGCTCTGCCGGCATGGTCCACGGTTCGCGGATCAGGGTAACGGTGTCGGTATTCCGGGGCAGTCCATAGAAATCGGCGCCGTTGAAGCTGGCGAACGCTTCCAGTTTGTCCAGTACACCAAGCTCTTCGAAGATGTCGGCGTAGAGGCCAATTGCTCCGTACGCCGAATAGCAGCCCGCACACCCGCAGGCGGCTTCTTTCTTGTCCCGGGCGTGAGGGGCCGAATCGGTACCCAGGAAGAACCGACGATCTCCGCTGGCGACGGCCTCCCGCAATGCCTGCTGGTGCCGGTTGCGCTTGAGGATCGGCAGGCAATAGAGGTGAGGGCGGATGCCGCCCACCAGCATATGGTTGCGGTTGTACATCAGGTGCTGGGGCGTCAGGGTGGCGGCCAGGTTCTCTCCTGCGTGGTTGCGGACAAACTCGGCGGAGTCCGCCGTGGTGATGTGCTCCAGTACCACTTTCAGGGTCGGGATGGCTGCCAGCGTCGGGGCCAGCACCCGTTCCAGGAAGACTTTTTCACGATCAAAGATGTCGATGTCGGCATCTGTTACCTCACCGTGGACCAGAAGCAGCATGCCGCAATCTGCCATGGCCTCCAGCACCGGATAAATGTTCCGGATGTCCGTCACGCCCGAGGCAGAATTGGTGGTGGCTCCGGCGGGATAGAGCTTGGCCGCAACCACGCCGGCGGCCTTCGCCTGACGGATCTCGTCTGCGGTGGTGGACTCGGTCAGGTACAGGGTCATCAGCGGCTCGAACGGCTGATCGCCGGCGGCGGCCACAATTCGGTTGCGATAGGCCATGGCGGCGTCTGCGTTGGTTACCGGGGGTACCAGGTTGGGCATGATGATGGCTCTGCCAAAGCACCGGGCAGTGGCAGGAACCACATGGTCGAGCACGGCGCCGTCCCGAACGTGCAGGTGCCAGTCGTCAGGGCGGGTAATGGTGAGGGTGTCAGTCATTCGGTGTTGTCCGCGCAGTCAGGGGCCGGGCCGGGGCCGGCAAAAAATTTGGCAGGATTATATCAGATGCGGGTTGGGTTTGTTTCGGACGAATGCCTAAAGAAGCCGTTGTAGCCGCCGATAACCCATCCGTAACCCAGATACTGACGGATCGATGGTATGCCCACACATTCAGTCTTGTTTTCCCGCGCTGCCCTGATGGCGGGTGCCCTGTTGACCAGCGCCGGTGGTGTTGTGCAGGCGTCCAGTTTTGGCGCAGGTATTGAGAACAGCCAATGGTATGTGTCCGAGTCGGTCTTCGAATGCGCCCTGGTGCACGAGGTGCCCGGGTATGGCCGGGCAATTTTCCGGCACCGGGCCGGGGAGGCGCTGTCGTTCGTGCTGGAGTCGGATACCGCTCTGATGCGCCCCGGGCGCGGTACAGTGAAGGTCGAGGCCCCGCCGTGGCGACCCGGGATGGCACCAACGTCGGTGGGTACGGTGACCGTCAGTGAGGGCCGCCGTCCGGTTGCCCTCGGGCCCCGCCAGGCCATGATGATCGCCCAGGGCTTATTGGACGGCATGATGCCGACGGTGACCCGGGAAGCCTGGTATGACAACCGACCGGTAAGGGTCCGGGTGTCGAACATCAACTTCGCGCCCCAGTTCGACACCTACCGGCTCTGTACCGCCGGTCTGCTGCCGGTCAACTACGATCAGATCAAGCGCTCCCGGATCCCCTTCCGGGCAGGCAGTACCAGCTTGTCCGATGGTGACCGCGCGCTGCTGGATAACATTGTTACCTACGTGCTGGCCGATGCCACAGTTGAGCGCATTTTTGTGGATGGGCACACCGACAGTTCCGGCAGCCGGATCGACAACCGGGCGCTGTCGGAAGAGCGCGCAAACGCGGTCGCCGAGTATCTGATCGAGCAGGGACTGTCGCAGGATATGATCACCGTTCGTGCCCACGCGGACCAGTATCCGGCGTCGAATCGTGCCTCGGACAACCGTCGCACCACAATCCGCCTGCAGCGCCAGGGGGAACGCCCGGAGCTGCAGCAGGCCACTGGATATCAGTCTGACTCCGCCGGTTAACGGACGGCGCTGAGTACTTCCAGGTGGGCATTCACGCTTTCCGCGAGTGCCCGCAGGTGATAACCGCCTTCCAGGGTTGAGATGATGCGGTCGTTGGCATGATCGTTGGCAACGCTCACAATCATCTCGGTCAGCCAGCGATAGTCATCCACCTCCAGATTCAGTTCCGCCATCGGGTCCAGCCGGTGGGCGTCAAAGCCGGCTGAGATCAGCACCAGTTGCGGCCGGAAATCCTGCAGCTTCTTCAGCCAACCCGCTTCCACCGACTTGCGATACTCAAGCGCGGAACAGTCCGATGCAATGGGTATGTTGATGATGTTCTCCGGCTGCCGGTGCACGTGGGAGTGCGGATAGAACGGGTGCTGAAAACTTGAACACATCAGGATGCGCTCATCACCGCCCACGATATCGGCCGTGCCATTGCCCTGATGTACGTCGAAGTCGATGATGGCCACCCGTTCCAGGTGGTGAAACGTCAGCGCCCGCATCGCCGCCAGGGCGATGTTGTTGTAGAAGCAGAAACCCATGGATTTGCTGCGCTCGGCGTGGTGCCCCGGTGGCCGCGCGCACACAAACGCGTTTGTGACCTGACTGCTGAGCACCATATCCACGGCCTGGACATTGCCCCCTGCCGCAAGCCGCGCTGCCCGGAGGGTATCCGGCATCATGGCTGTGTCCGGATCGGTGTACACCCGGCCCCGGGTCGGTTGCATCAGATCCAGTTGATGCAGGTATTTCTCCGGATGCACGGTCAGTAGCTGATCCCGGGTGATTTCGTCCGGGCGCACCCAGTCCAGCAAATCGCCAACGCCGGTCTCCGACAGGTAGCTGATGATCGCGTTGATCCGGTCCGGTGATTCAGGGTGTTCCGGTCCCATGTTGTGCTTCAGACAGTCGTCATGGGAAAAAAAGGCTGTTGTCATACGAATCCTGACTACGTTCGTTTTGGATGCTTGGGATCTGCTTGTATTTTCGCCAATGTTATCAGGGATACTACGTGGCTGCCGCGTTTCTTTGGTCTTATGGTGGCGATAGACGTTTTACATCACCAGCCAAGCGCCTAAGATAAGGTGAACGCCGGAAACGACTGAAACCGTAAGGAGTTTGCACTTGAGCACCCGCTATCTGGAAAGCCTATTCAACCCATCTTCCATTGTGGTGATCGGTGCTTCTGAACGGTCGGACAACCTGGGCGGCATGGTGTTGCGTAACCTGCTCGGTGGTGGCTATCCGGGGCAACTCCTGGTGATCAACCAGAACGATTACGACAATGTGCATGGCGTGCCGTGTGTCCGTAAAGTGTCGAAAATGGGGTTCAGCCCGGACCTGGCGATCATCTGTACACCGCCGGACACCGTTCCCAAGATGGTTCGCCGATTGGGCGAAGCCGGCGTTCGAACGGCCATCGTGATGACGGGTGGTATGTCGCGGACCCACAGCAAGACCGGGCAGCCACTGATGTATTCGGTCAGGGACGCGGCGCGGGAAACCGGCATCCGGGTACTGGGGCCGAACACCATCGGGCTGATGGTGCCAGCCAGGAGTCTGAACGCAACCTACGCCCATATGGGGGCGATTCCGGGGAAGGTGGCCTTCGTGGGGCAGTCCGGCACCATTGCCAGCTCGGTCATCGATTGGGCGTTCGCCCGCGGCGTGGGCTTCTCCTACTTCCTGACCCTGGGCGATGGCATGGACATCGACCACGATGACCTGATCGATTACCTGGCACAGGACAGCCAGACCCGCGCTATCCTCCTGCATATTGAAAATATTCCCAATCCAAGGCGCTTTATGTCGGCAGTGCGGGTGGCGTCGCGGACCAAACCGGTCATTGCCGTAAAAAGTGGCCGCGTGCCCGAATCGGAGTGGTTTGCCCACGAATTGCCATCGGGCCTGAAGCGCAGCGATCCCATCTACGATGCAATGCTGCAACGGGCCGGTGTGCTGCGGGTGGACGGTCTGGGCCAGATGTTCGATGCGCTGGAAACCCTGACGCGTATGCGACCACTGCGCCGGGAAAGCCTGGCCATCATGGCCAATGGGGTGGGGCCGGGGGTGTTGGCGGTGGACCGGCTGGCGGATCTGGGGGGCGAACTTGCCCGTTTATCGGATCAAAGCATTGAGGCCCTGGCGGAGCAGCTGCCTCCTTACTGGACGCGTAAAAACCCCATCGACCTTAACTATGACGCGTCTCCCGAGCTTTATGCCCAGGCTATCAAGATTCTGGCCAGGGATCCGGAAGTGGCGAACGTATTGGTGATGTACGCGCCGAGTCTGACCGAAGACAGTTTGCAGATCGCCGACGCCGTCATCCATGCCTCCCGCGGCACGCGCCTTAACGTATTTACCTGCTGGCTGGGACAGAGCACGGTGATGGACGCCCGCGAAGAATTCTACCGCGCCGGTCTGCCGTCGTTCTTCAGTCCCGAGAAAGCGGTGATGGCGTTCATGCAGCACGTTCGTCACCAGCGGGTCCAGCGACTGCTAACAGAGACCCCGGAGTCCTTCACCGACCATTTCGACGACCGTACCCAGACCCGGCGGGTGGTGATGAAGGCCATGCGGGCGGGGCGCATGCACCTGTCGAACCGGGAGGCCCGTGATGTGGTGCGGGATTACGGTATCAACACCGTTGAGACCATCTACTGTGATGATGTTGAAGAAGTACTCGAAGCCTTCGCGGTGGAACGTCGCCCGGTCGACATCACGTTGATCCATGAACACGCCTGCTACCCGTTCCAGGAGCTGAGTACGGGTCAGCGCAGGTTCAAGGCCACGATGCAGAAACTCAACAGCGAAGCGACGATTATTGATTGCTGCCGGGTGCTCTTGGAGGAATACCAGTACCACTTCCCGGGCAGCGGTTTCCTGGGGTTTGCGGTCCAGCGTTCCTACCAGCATGTGGGCGGGATCGAATTCAGTGTCGGCATTACCCGTGATCCGGTATTCGGACCGCTGGTGGTGTGCGGGGCCGCCGGGGCGCAGATCAATGTAATGACCGACCGTCAGATTGCGCTGCCGCCACTGAACATGGTGCTGGCGCGGGAACTGCTGCGCCGGACCTACATGTACAAACTGCTCAAGGAACACAGCCTGAAGCCGGATGAAGACATTCGGGCGGTGTCTGAGACCCTGGTTACCCTCTCGCAGATTGTCATCGACATTCCGGAGATCCGTGGTCTGGAAATATCGCCGTTGCTGTTTAACGAGAATGGGGCCGTGGCGGTGAATGTCGCCATCGATCTGGACGAGAAGCCGGGCCGGCCCATCATTCAGCCTTACCCAAGGGAACTGGAGGAATGGATTGTGCTGCCCAAGTCGGGCCGCCGGGTGATTCTCAGGCCGGTGTTGGCGGAAGACGAACCAGCCCATCGGGCGTTCCACGAACTGCAGTCACCGGAATCCATCCGGTACCGCTTCTTCCAGTACCGCAAGCATTTCTCGCGGGAAGACGTGGCACAGATGGTCCAGATTGATTACGACCGGGAGATGGTGTTCATTGCCAATGCGCCACGGGAAGACGGGGAAGGGGAGGAAACCCTGGGCACCGTGCGGGTCTGGACAGATGCCGATAACCTGCAGTGCGAATTTGCGGTGATGGTCCATGACAAGATGAAAGGCGAGGGCCTTGGCGTCGCGTTGATGCAGAAGATGATCGATTACTGCCGTGCCCGGGGAACGGTGGAGATGGTCGGCAACGTGCTGCCGGACAACCGGCCCATGCTGCAGTTGGCGGAACACCTCGGGTTCGAGATCCAGTACAACGCCGAGGAGGAAGTGATGGACTTGCGGCTGGTGCTCAACGAGCCGGAGAAAGACTGGCAGCGGGAGCGCCTGAGCAGGCAGCCCCACTGACCAGCCGGTCTGGTGTCAGCCCGAGGGCTCAGGCTTCATCGATAATGGCGGAGCGATCTTCTCCGCCGAGGGCCTCCAGCAGGCCGGGAATCAGCCGCGCCAGCTCCAGGGTCATTAGCGCGAACGCAGCGTCAAAACGGGCGGCGGCATCATCAGCGTCCACATCGTCCAGTTTCTCCTGAAGCGTGTCGCCAAACTTTAACCGCTTGATGCCCAGTTCTTCGTCCAACACAAACGACAGGTTCTCATCCCAGGTGAGGGACAGCTTGGTGACCTGCATGCCCGCATCGAGGTGGTTGCGGATCTCGTCGGCTTTCAGGTCCAGCCCCTTGCAGCGCACCACGCCGCCGTCTTCCGACGGATCTTTGAGTTCACATTCCGTGCCCAGTTCAATGGTACCCGGCAGGTCGATGCTTTCGTTGAGCCAGCCGGTAAACGTGAACGCCGGTGCCTGTTCCACGGCCGGTGGCCGCACCGGCAGAGAACCGAGACTCTTGCGGAGGAACGATGCGAGATCCTCTGCCTGTTTGGACGACCCCGCATCCACCACCAGCAGGCCATCCTGAGGTGCCAGATAGGCGAAACTGCGGCGGTTCTTGGAAAACGCCTGGGGTAGCATTTCCAGCATCACCTGTTCTTTTATCTCATCCTTCTCCTTGCGGCGCACCTTGCGACCCTGCTCTGCCTCTATGGCTTCGGCACGTTCCTCAACCAGCTCTTTGACAACGGAGCCCGGCAGAATCTTGTCTTCCTTGCGAAGGGCGATCAGATGGTAGCCGTTGCTGCTGTGGACCAGCATGTCGCTGTGCTTGCCCAGAGGCGGTACCCAGCCCTGACGGGTGGTTTCCTGGGGACCGCAGGGCTTGAAGGCGTCGTCCTTCAGTTTTTCTTCCAGGGTCTCGGCGGAAATGTCGAAGGGCTTGGTAAAACGGAACACGCGGGCATTACGAAACCACATCAGGGTCGGTCCTTGTCAGAGAATCAAAAAACGGGAGGGGATGATACGGCCACGGGTCCGTGGCCGTAAAGTGCTGGCGGTGGCGTCACATCAGATCTGCAGGATCTCCACCAGCACGGTTTTGACGATGAAGCCGACCACGCCGGCTCCCAGTACGGTAAACAGCGCAAGGGTACCAAAACGGCCAGCCTTGGATTTCTTGGCCAGGTCCCAGACGATGAATCCCATCCAGACAATCAGCCCTGTGAGGAACACCAGCAAGGCAATCTGGGAAAAAACAGCTTCGTTCATTAAATACTCCGTGACGGTGCCCGGACTTACTGTTCGTCCCGCAGGAACAGCCAGTTGTTCTGGTCCGACTGTTCCGGGCAGAAATAATACCCTTCAAGGTTGAAACCCTTGAGGTCATCGGCCTGGGTAATGCCATTTTCGATGGCGAACCGGCACATCAGGCCACGGGCTTTCTTGGCGTAGAAACTGATCATTTTGTACTGGCCGTTTTTCCAGTCCTTGAACTGGGGCGTGACCAGACGGCCATTCAGAGACTTTTTGTGTACGCTCTTGAAGTATTCGTTGGAGGCAAGATTGACCAGCACGCCATCGTCGGCTTCCAGAAGACGGTTTATCTCCCGGGTGATAGCGTCACCCCAGAAAGCGTACAGATCCTTACCGCGGGTGTTTTCGAAGCGGGTACCCATTTCCAGCCGGTAGGGCTGCATCAGATCCAGGGGTTTGAGCACTCCATAAAGGCCGGAGAGCATGCGCAGGTGTTTCTGGGCAAACTCGAACTCCTTTTCACTGAAGCTGCTGGCGTCCAGCCCGGTGTAGACATCGCCCTTGAAGGCGAGAATGGCCTGGCGCGCGTTCTCGGGTGTAAACGGTGTGTGCCACTGCTGGAAGCGGTCGGCATTCAGTTGCCCCAGCTTGTCACTGATACTCATCAGGTTGCTGACCTGATGGGGTTCCAGGGTCTTGAGCTGATCCACCAGTTCACAGGCGTCGTCGAGAAAATCCGGCTGACTGTACTGCTCTGTGGCCAGCGGACTTTCGTAATCCAGGGTTTTCGCCGGGGATATAACCATCAACATGTCAGGGTATCCTCATTGCAGAAAAGTGAGTAACTGATCCCGGTCAAACGGCCAGTCCAGTTCGGCCCCGGTGTCGTTGCGGCGCAGCACAGGAATGCGTGTGCCGTAACGTTCAACCAGTGCTTCCGACTGGGCGATGTCCACCACATCCACCGGTATCGGAGCCGGCATGGGAGTGTTTACGAGCAGGGCTTCTGCCAGTTCACACAAGTGGCATTGGGCGGTGGTGTAGAACAGCAATTCCATTACTTTGGCTGGGCGTCCAGTTGCTGGCCAGTGACACCGGCACTGTCCTTACCCATCAGGTACAGGTAGCTGGGCATCAGATCTTCTGGCGCCGGATTCTGCTGCGGGTTCTCCGCCGGGTAGGCATGGGCGCGCATATTGGTGCGGGTGGCGCCAGGATTCAGGCTGTTAACGCGCACGTTGTGACGCTCGTCATCCAGCTCTTCGGCAAGCAGTTGGCTCAGGCCTTCAAGCGCGAACTTCGAGACCGCATAGGCGCCCCAGTAAGGTTTGGCTTTGCGGCCCACCCCGGAGGAGGTGAAGATCACCGAGGCGTCTGCGGATTTGCGCAGCAATGGAATCACCGCCCGGGTCAGCAGGAACGGTGCCGTCGCATTCACATGCATGACCTTGTTCCAGGTATCCGGGTCATACATCTCCACCGGGCTGCGACTGCCGAGGATGGCAGCGTTGTGGAGCAGGCCATCGAGCTGTCCGAAATTATCTTCGATGGTCATGGCCAGCTCTTCGTATTCCTTGACGGCGGCACCCTCGAGGTTCAGGGGCACGATTGCAGGCTTCGGGTGGCCGGCGGCTTCGATTTCATCGTACACGGCTTCCAGTTTGGACACGGTCCTGCCCAGGAGAATGACCGTGGCACCGTGCGCCGCGTAAGCCTTGGCGGCAGCCCGCCCGATGCCGCTGCCAGCGCCTGTCACCATGATGATCCGGTCTTTCAGCAAATCGGCGGGCGCCTGGTAATCCTGCATAGCCTGTCTCCGTGTTGGGGAAACCGATGAGTTCAATAAGTTGGTCAGGCGCTATTGTAACAGTTTTGCCAGGTCCTGGACGGTGTCAGCAATCAGGTCGGCTTGCCAGAGATCAACCGTGTGGGGTTCCTCGATATAGCCGTAGCGAACCGCAATGGTCGTCATGCCGGCATTTCGTCCGGCTTCAATGTCGCGCTCGTGATCGCCTACGTAGATGCCCTTATCCGCGGCGGTTCCCATGCGTTCACAGGCAAGCTGGAGGGATTCCGGGTGGGGCTTTCTATGGGTGACATGGTCCGGACAGACCACAACGGCGCAACGATCGTCCAGGCCAAGGGCACTGACCAGCGGAATCGCGAAACGCGCGGGCTTGTTGGTTACGATGCCCCAGGGAATGTTGCGGGCCTCAAGGCTGCGCAGAATGGAGTCCATGCCATCGAACAGACGCGTTTCAACAGCGACGCCCTGTTCGTAGAGATCCAGAAAGGCGGTGTGCTTTTCCAGGTAGTCCGGGTGGTCCGGCTCCAGTTCAAACCCGACACGGACCATGGCGCGTGCGCCATTGGATACCGAGCGACGGATCAGCCCGGGGGGCAATGCTTCCAGCCCATGCTTGCCGCGCAGCTCGTTCAGGCAGCGTATGAAGTCTGGGGCGGTGTCCATCAGGGTGCCGTCCAGATCAAACAGCACCGCTGAGGGTGCGTGCCCGGCGCCCGCCGGTTGGTGTGCGCTCATTCGTAGCGACCGTCCCTGGCGTGCATCATGTAGTTCACATCCACGTCGCGGCCAAGGCGGTACACTTTGGTGACCGGATTATAGGTCATACCGGTAAGCTCAAGAATTTCGAGGCCCGCGTGGCGCAGGTGATCAGACATTTCCGAGGGGCGGATGAATTTTTTCCATTCGTGGGTACCCTTGGGCAACAGGCCCAGGACGTACTCCGCGCCGACAATAGCGAAGAGGAAGGATTTGGGATTGCGATTGATGGTGGACACGAACAGGTGCCCTCCCGGCTTGAGCATGGTGGCACAGGCACGGATCACGGACGACGGGTCAGGAACATGCTCAAGCATTTCCAGACAGGTCACGACGTCGTATTGCCCGGCATGCTCAGGGTCCGCAGCCAGCTCTTCCACCGTAATCTGGCGATAATCAACCTTGATACCACTTTCCAGGCCATGCAGTCGCGCCACGGAGAGTGGCGCTTCGCCCATGTCGATACCCGTCACATGGGCGCCCCGGCGGGCCATTCCTTCTGACAGCAGCCCACCGCCGCAGCCCACATCCAGAACGCGTTTGCCGGCCAGGGGCGCCCGCTCATCAATGTAATTCAGACGCAGGGGATTGATGTCATGAAGCGGCCGGAACTCGCTGGTCGGGTCCCACCATCGGCTGGCCAGGGCCTCAAACTTGGCGATTTCATTCTGGTCTACGTTATGAGTGCTCATGGTCGGTTCTGCCTGGTTCATAAGAGGTGCGGGCCCGGTATGGCCCGGGGCGTTACGGGATTCATCGCTTACCAATGCGTTCGGCCCAGGATTGCACCCTGAGCATCAGGTCCGCCACGTCGATACGGGTCAAACGACCATCCTGTACCTGTGGTACGCCATTGATCCAGCTATGGCTTACCTGTCGGCCGTGATTGCTGTAGACGAGGTGGGATGCGGGATCGTATACCGGCTGCAGGAACGGATCGCTCAGGTCGACGGCAATCAGGTCAGCCAGCTTGCCGGCCTCCAGGGAGCCCAGATCCTGACTTCTGCCTAACGCCCTGGCACCGTGAAGGGTGGCCATGGCGATGGCCTGATGGGCGGGCAGGGCGGCGGCATCTTCCGCCACCACTTTCGCCATCATGGCGGCGGTGTTCATTTCACCGAACAGGTCCAGATTGTTGTTGCTTGCAGCACCGTCGGTACCAATCGCCACATTGATCCCGCAGTCGATCAGCTTCTGGACAGGGCACAGGCCACTGGCCAGTTTGAGATTGGACTCCGGGCAATGAATGACATGGGCGCCGCTTTGCTTCAACAGGGCAATGTCGGACTCGTCGATCTGGGTCATGTGGACACACTGGGTCCGCTCATTGAACACGCCCAGCTCAGCCAACCGCGCGGACGGCCGTTTACCTTGCTTCGAGATGGCTTCTTCCACCTCGAACGCGGTTTCATGAAGGTGGATCTGCAGCCTTGCGCCGGTCTCTGCAGACAGCGCTACCGCCCGGAGCATGGGGTCGTCCGAGACGGTATAGGGAGCGTGAGGGCCAATAGCCGGCATCACATAGCCGTTACCCTGCCATTGCCGTATGAACTCGGTTCCTTTCGCCAGATATTCATCCGGGCCTGATCCCCACTGGGTGGGGAAATCCAGCAATGGAAAACAGATCTGTGCCCGCATACCGGCATCGTGAGCCACCTGGGCAGCGATTTCAGGGTAGAAGTACATGTCCGAGAAGGTGGTGGTGCCGGTGCGAAGCATCTCGGCCATGGCAAGCTGGGTGCCATCCGCAATGAACGCTTCGCTGATATGCTTGCCTTCCGCGGGCCAGATATGGTCGTTGAGCCAGGTCATCAGCGGTAAGTCATCAGCCAGGCCGCGGAACAGGGACATGGCGGCGTGCCCGTGCATATTGATAAGGCCCGGCAACACCACATGCTGGTCCAGATCGATGGTTTCCCGGGTGCGAAAGCGGCTGTCTGCTTCCTGCTGGGGAACCACGGCGGCGATGCGCTCGCCCTGGATGATGACTGCCTGGTGGTGCAACACGGTGTTCGCGGGTTCCACCGGAATCAGCCAGCGGGCGTTGATGCGAATATCCGCTGCGGTGATGGTATCTGCCGTCATGTACCCTGCCTTGTGGGTGCTCGCGATAGAGAATGGCTGCCCTGGGGCAGCGCCTGAAAAATGCTGCCCGAAAGTATAACGAGCAGGTGCGTTCAGAACTACCCTGGGAACCACGTCAGAGCCCAGCGTGATTCAAATACTGGCGGTCTGGCGGTTATACTGGCCGCCCTGAATGATTCCCCGCATCCATCCGGAGCCCATTGATGCCTACAACGCAGAATGCCAACGTTCAACGCGCTATCGGTACCGTGGCCATGCGCTGGCACGGCAACCGTCTTGAATTGCTGGACCAGCGCCTGTTACCTGCCCGCGAACACTGGATCAGCGTGGAAGACGCCGCCGGCGTGGCACAGTGCATTCGCGACATGGTCGTGCGGGGCGCTCCGGCGATTGGTATCAGTGCGGCTTACGGGGTTGCCCTGGCAGCCTGCCGGGCCGGGGGCGGTGACTGGAAGGCGGAGGTCCTGCAGGCGATCCGGGTGCTGGCGGCGTCCCGACCGACGGCGGTCAATCTGTTCTGGGCGCTGCAGATCATGGAGCGGGAATTCCACGGCTGCCACTCCCTGGATGAGGCTATACGGCGGTTGGCCGCCATGGCAGTAAAGATCCACGAGGACGATCTGGCGGCCAATCTCGCCATGGCGGACCACGCACTGGCCTGTATGGCAGCCTCACAACCGTTTTCGGTGCTGACCCACTGCAACACCGGTGCGCTGGCTACCGGTGGGTATGGCACGGCCCTGGGCGTCATAAGGCGCCTGCACGAGGAGCAACTGCTGGATCGGGTGTACGCAGACGAAACCCGTCCCTGGCTTCAGGGCAGTCGGCTCACCGCATGGGAACTGTCCCGTGACGGCATCCCCGTGACACTGAATGCCGATGGTGCCGCCGCAGCTATACTTGCCGGGGGCGCCGTGAAATGGGTAATTGTTGGCGCCGATCGGATCACAGCGAACGGTGACGTGGCTAACAAGATCGGCACCTACAGCCTGGCGGTGCTGGCCCGCCACCATGGGGTCAGGTTCATGGTGGTGGCCCCGTCGAGCACCGTGGACATGTCGCTGGCCTCAGGCTCCGATATTCCCATCGAGGAGCGTGAAGGCAGTGAAGTGCGCCAGATTCAGGGCGTTGCGGTGGCCCCGGAGGGGGTGGATGTGTTCAACCCGGTTTTCGATGTGACCCCTGCCAACCTGATTGACGCCATTGTCACCGAGAAGGGCGTGGTGCATAACCCGGATAGCAACCGCATGTCGGCGTTATTTGGCGGATGACTCGTACTGCGCCTTGAGTTCAGCGGTCTGCCGTTCCTGCTCTTCCACGAAGTGCAGTGACATTTCAAAACTCTGGCGGGTGAATTCCAGTACCTTCTGAAATCCTTCATCGGACAGGTTCCGGGCGTCATCATGGCGCCGGAATATGTTGATGAATTCCCGCTCGCGCTCGAACTGCAGGGGGAGGCGACCCACACCCCAATCGTTCAGGATCTGCCAGACTTCCGGATTATAGTTCCGGGTGGTGCGCAGAATAAACGGAATGGGATCGTTGCGGGCAATCAGTGCGGCCAGTCTCAGGATCAGCTCGAAGGACAGGGTGGCGGTGCCGTTCTCTATGGCTTCCAGCACCGATTTATCCCGCAGGTTAAGTGCTTCGCTCATCTCTGACAGGGTAAGACCGGCCACTTCGCGGATGTCCTTGAGTGACTGGCCCGCTGTCAGCATCATCCTCAGTTGATCCTGGGAGTTGATCAGGGCGCGTCCGACCCGCAGGGACGTATCGGTTGACCGGGCGGCGAAGCGAAGCGCGGAGCCGGTCATGCCGGCCAGACGGTTAACGAGCGATTTCTGGTCGCGACCGGAGATGTCCTGCTGCTCCAGCTCCTCCACCTCATCCAGCGACTTCATGGCATGCATGGCATCCATAAGCATGCCCTGAAGCATCTGGGCTTTCTTGCGGTCGTCGTCCTTTTTGGCCGTCATGCGCTATCTGCCAGTCTGCCGGCCGCCCTCAGCGTGCCTGGGCGGCCAGGTGTTCGGGGTTGAGGATGGAGGCCATGCGCCGATCCAGTTCCAGCATGTCGGCCATGATATGGCCGCCCTCGCGGATGATGAAGTCGAGCTCTTCGTCGGTATTGTCGAGGTCAGCGGCCTGAACATCCTGCCAGTCGTCCAGGTCCTCCAGCGTTTCAAACGGTTCCTCACCACGAAGCTCGCGGCGGGCATTGGCAATGGTCAGCCGCGTGCGTTCGATCTGCGACTGGTGTGCCTTGCGTTCGTCGTGGTTGAGGCTGACGGATTCCATCTCCCGCTGTTCCTTCAGGAAATCGATTTCCTGTTGCAGCAGGCGGAACTCCGGGCTTTCATCGAAGCGCTGGTCATGGCGCTTGCGCAGTTCATCAATAATGCCGCTGAAATCGTAATAGCGCGCATGGGGCACTGCCTCAATCTGATCCCAGGGCAGGGCGTGGTCCAGGGCGTCCTCGCCGATCCGGGTCTTATCCACGCGGGAAGGAATCTCGATGTCCGGTATCACCCCCTTATGCTGGGTAGAGCCGCCGGATACCCGGTAAAACTTGGACTGGGTGATCTTCAACTGGCCGTGGTTCAGGGGGCGAACCGCTTGTACGGTGCCTTTGCCAAAGGTCTGTGAACCCACCACCAGGCCACGACCGTAATCCTGGATGGCGCCCGCAAAAATCTCGGACGCCGATGCACTCATCCGATTGACCAGCACCACCAGCGGGCCGTCGTAGACCACGGCGGGGTCTTCATCGGATAAGACCTGAACGTCATTATTGGAACCACGGATCTGGACTGTCGGGCCCTGATCGATGAACAGGCCGACCAGGTCATTCGCTTCATGGAGGGCGCCGCCGCCGTTGTTACGCAGATCCATCACCACACCGTCGACACCCTCTTCCTTGAGTTCATCAATGAGGTTGCGAACGTCGCGGGTGGTGCTTTTGTAATTGGGATCGCCTTCCTGCATCGCCTTGAAGTCGGCGTAAAAGGTCGGGATGTTTATGACGCCGATGCGGTAGTTCTCTCCGTCGCGGTTAAGCTCGATGACGTCCTTACTGGCGCTCTGTTCCTCCAGCTTGACCTTGTCCCGCTTGATGGCAATGGTCTTGGTCACCGTTTCATCGGTGGCATTGGCGGGAATGACCTCGAGTGTGACCGTGGATTCCCTGGGACCACGGATCAGGTCCACCACTTCGTCCAGGCGCCAGCCAATGACGTTAACCGGCTTTTCCTCATCTTCCTGGGTCACGGACACAATGCGGTCGGCGGGCTGGAGTTGCCCCTGCTTGGAAGCCGGGCCGCCCGGAACGAGGCGAACCACCTTGGTGTATTCGTTGTCGGCCTGCAGCACCGCACCAATCCCTTCGAGGGAGAGGCTCATGTTGATGTTGAAGTTTTCCGAGGTGCGGGGTGAGAAGTAAGAGGTGTGCGGGTCCCACATACCGGTAAAGGCATTCATGTATGCCTGGAACGCGTCTTCGCTGCGGGCCTGGTAGGCGCGTTTGAGCTGACCCTCATAGCGCTGGCGGAGGCTGTCCGCGATGGCCTCGTCGTCAGAACCGTTGAGTCTCTGGGCGAGCACGGCGTTTTTTACCCGTTTGACCCAGAGCGCATCCAGGGCCTCTTTGTCTACTTCCCAATCTGCGTCGGATCGGTCCAGCAGCAGCGTTTCATTGGTCTGGAAGTCCAGCTTCCCGATTCCGTTATCGATCAGGTCCAGTGCAAAGTTCAGCCGTTCGATCACCCGCTGCTGCACCAGATTGTAGATATCAAAGCCTGGCTGGAGCTGGCCGGTCTTGAGGGCAGAGCCCAGGCCCTGGCGAACGGTTGAGAACCGCTCGAGATCCTGCCGGGTCAGGTAGATGCGTTGACCATCCAGGTAATCGAGATAGGCGTCAAACACATCTCCGGACAGGGAATCGTTGATACCGAGGTCGCGGAAATGGGTGAACTGCAGTTGCCGGGCAATCAGAATATTGGCGCGGGCCTGATCCACCGTTGGGGTGACCGGCTGGTACACCTCATCACGGTCTATGGCTGACGATGCAGCGAATGGCAGGGCCAGCAGGATACCGAGGGCAATGGCTTTGCCGAGGGGCCGCTGTGGCACATGTCTGGTGATCAAACGTTCCGCAATGCTCATAAACAGTCTACCTGACGGTATGTGGCGACAACGATAGGTCGGGCGGGGCGGCTGCACAGCTACGACACTTGTCAGACATGTACGCCTGACCGGGATCGCCGGATTGGATCTTGGATTTATTGTAGGCAAGGGCCCTTGTGGTTGCCATAGGCAGGGCGTATCGGTTCGTGACAATCTGTCCATGAAGTGGGCAGGTTCTGTGATGAACCGGAAAAGTGGCTCCGCGGGCCGTTGCCCGCGGAGCAGTCGGTGTTACTCGAAAAGTGCGTTGTGCTCCGCTTTTTCCAGCAACAGCGCCGGAGGGCTGAAACGTTCGCCATACTGGTCCGCCAGCTCTTTGGCGCGGTGCGCAAAGGCACGGACGCCATACTGGTTGATGAACTGCACAGCACCGCCGGTCCACGGGGCGTAACCAATGCCGAAAATACTGCCAATATTGGCGTCTTCCACGGTTTTGAGCACGCCTTCTTCAAGGCACCGGATGGTTTCAATCGCCTGGATAAACAGGATGCGGTCTTTCAGGTCCTGCAACCGGGTAGTCCGGGCGGTGTCCGCGTTCACGAACCGTGTTTCCAGTTCCTGCCACAGGTGCTTCTTGCCGTTGGCCGGGTATTCATAGAAACCGGCCCCGGCCGCTTTGCCCTTGCGGTTGTGTGTGTCGACCATCTCATCAATTACGGCTTCGGCGGGGTGCGGCTGCCAGGTACCACCCGCTGCCTCCGTGTCCTTCTTGCTCTGGGCGCGGATGTGTTGCATCAGGGTCAGGCTGACTTCGTCAGAAATGGCCAGTGGACCAACGGGCATGCCGGCCAGTACGCCGGCGTTTTCGATGCTCGAGGGATGAATGCCCTCGGACAGCATGGCAATCCCTTCGTTAACGAAGGTGCCAAATACCCGGGAAGTGAAGAAGCCACGGCTGTCGTTGACCACGATCGGGATCTTGCCGATCTGCTGAACGTAGTCGAACGCCCGCGCCAGGGTCTCATCGGAGGTGCGTGCGCCGACGATGATCTCCACCAACTGCATTTTGTCCACCGGCGAGAAGAAATGCAGGCCGATAAAGTTGTCCGGCTTCGCCGAGGCCTCGGCAAGCTGGGTGATGGGGATGGTGGATGTGTTGGAGGCAAAGATGCCGTTCTCCACCAGTTTTGGTTCGGCTTCCTGGGTGACTTTGGCCTTCAGTGAGCTGTCCTCGAACACCGCCTCGATCACCAGGTCACAACCTGCCAGGTCGTCTGCGGAATCCGTGGCTTTGATGCGGTCCAGAACGTCGGCTTTCTGTTCCTCGGTCATACGGCCGCGGCTGACTTTCTTGGCGAGCAGTTTTTCGGAGTAGCTCTTGCCTTTCTCGGCGTTCTCCACCGACACATCCTTCAGCACCACCTCAATGCCGCGGGTGGCGGTGGAGTAGGCAATACCGGCTCCCATCATGCCTGCCCCGAGTACACCCACTTTCTTGAAGGTTTCACGCTCCACGCCCTGGGGGCGACTACCGCCTGCGTTGATGGCATTGAGCTGGAACCAGAAGGTCCCGGTCATGTTCTTGGCGACCTGGCCAGTCGCCAGTTCGGCGAAATAGCGGGTCTCAATCAGGCTGCCATTGTCAAAATCCACCTGGGCGCCTTCAACCGCTGCCGAGAGAATGCGCTCCGGGGCGGGATAGCAGCCCTTGGTCTTCTGTCGGAGCATGGCGGGGGCGATGGCCAGTTTCTGAGCCATGGCCGGATGGTGGGGCGCGCCACCCGGCAGTTTGAAGCCTTTCTGGTCCCACGGTTGCTGACATTTGGGATTGGCCTCGATAAAAGCCCTGGCTTTTTCAAGCATGTCCTCTGCCGACGACGCCAGCTCGTTGACAATACCGGCTTTGAGCGCCGCCTTGGGGTTGACCTTCTTGCCTTCCATCAGGAAAGGAAACGCTGCCTCCAGGCCAATCATGCGCGGCAGGCGCTGGGTGCCGCCGCCGCCGGGCAGCAGACCAAGAGTGACCTCGGGCAGTCCCAGTTGAATGCGGTCGTCGTCCAGTACCACGCGGTGGTGACAGGCCAGGGCGATCTCCAGGCCTCCACCCAGTGCGCTGCCGTTGATAGCGGCGACCACTGGCTTGCCACAGGTCTCCAGGGTGCGCATTTCGGCTTTCAGACCATTGACCATGTCTTCAAAAGCCTGGGCGTCGGCGCGGGTAACTTTGTACAGCTCGTTCAGGTCGCCGCCGGCGAAGAAGGTTTTTTTGGCGGACGTGACAATAATGCCGCGGATACCCTCGAGGTCCTGCTTCACGCGGCCGACGGTATCGGTCAGGCCCTTGCGGAAGTCGGCGTTCATGGTGTTGGCCGACTGGCCGGGCATATCAATGGTGAGGGTCAGAATCTGGTCTGAACCCAGGTCATAACGGATAGCACTCATAATTCGGTTCTCCTGTCAGAAAAAGTGTCGGGCTCAGAGGCGTTCAATGATGGTGGCAATGCCCATACCGCCGCCGACACACAGGGTGGCGAGGCCGTAACGGAGTTCCCGGCGCTCCAGTTCGTCCAGAAGCGTACCCAGAATCATTGCGCCGGTTGCCCCCAGGGGGTGGCCCATCGCGATGGCGCCGCCATTCACGTTCACTTTTTCGTCCGGAACACCCAGTTCCTTCTGGAAGCGCATGACCACAGAGGCAAACGCTTCGTTCACTTCAAACAGGTCGATCTGGTCCACCGTCATGCCTGCCTTATCAAGCGCCTTGCGGGTGGCTGGTGCCGGACCGGTCAACATGATGGTCGGGTCGGTGCTGGTCACTGCCGTCGCCACGATGCGGGCACGGGGCTTCAGGCCCAGGGCTTTGCCTTTGGCCTCACTGCCGATCAGCATGGCGGTGGCACCGTCAACAATGCCGGAGGAGTTGCCGGCGTGGTGTACGTGGTTGATCTTTTCCACGTAATGGTATTTTTCCCGTGCCACACCATCGAATCCCATTTCTCCCATCATCTGGAAGGAGGGCTTCAGGCCGGCCAAGGATTCAATCGTGGTGTTGGCCCGGACCTGCTCGTCCCGGTCGAGGATGACGACACCATTCTGATCAGTGACAGGAATGATGGATTTGGCAAAGTAACCCTTTTCCCAGGCGTTGGCCGCCTTTTGCTGGGATTTCACTGCAAAACCGTCGACGTCTTCACGACTGAAGCCTTCCAGAGTGGCGATCAGGTCTGCGCCAATACCCTGGGGCATGAAGCCGGTGTGCAGGTTGGTCGCGGGGTCTGTCGCCCAGGCACCGCCGTCAGAGCCCATGGGCACGCGTGACATGGCCTCCACACCTCCGGCCACCACCATGTCTTCCCAGCCAGAGCGGACTTTCATCGCTGCCAGGTTGACCGCTTCCAGCCCGGAGGCACAGAAACGGTTCAGGGTGACGCCCGCCACTTTCTCGTCCCAGTCCGCCGCGAGAGCCGCCGTTTTGGCAATGTCAGCGCCCTGATCCCCGACCGCGGTCACACAGCCCATGACAATGTCATCAACCTGGGCGGTGTCCAGTTGGTTTCTTTCCTGCAGTGCGTTCAGAACGGTTGTCAGCAGCGTAATCGGTTTGACGCTGTGGAGTGAACCGTCTTTCTTGCCGCGTCCCCGCGGAGTCCGTACTGCATCGAAGATGTACGCTTCGGTGGTCATTGCTGTTCCTCTGATGGTTTTGTGTCGGAAGAGTCTGCCGATGGGATAACCATAGCGGGTTGCGTGCCAGCTGCGTAATGACGCCCGCTGCCAATCGCATTGGCGAAAGTGCTCACCGGGTGGCGAGCGCGCAATGACAAGGGGGCATCGGGGATCTATTGTTGAAGGAGTGGTCACTGATGCAGGAGGTGGACGATGTCCCTGAGAGACGCAATTGACAACTTTTACGAGCGGCTGGTGCTGGATGCCATCGACGCGACCCGCGAGGAAACCGACAACGCCGATTTCCTGACGGATGTGATGTGCGTGGCGCTCAACCGTTTACCGACCCGGTACTATCGGCATTCGATCGACATGATGTTTTATCTTGGAGACGATGAACTCAAGGGCATGAAACAGAACTCCCTGGCCGCTGTTAAGGGAGCCAGGGAATTTGTGAAGACCCATCAGCGAGGCTAGGTCACCCCAGCATCGTTTCCAGCGAACGCTTCAACCGTGTCGCCAACTGGTCATTGACCGCCTCCGTGGGCAGTACAACACACCAGTGCGCGACCAGCGCCTCCAACTGGCGACCTTTATCCGGCTCGCCGCCGTTGGCGTTGCCCAGGCCATCCGCCAGACGCTGAACCTGAATTTGCATCCTGCGACTCTGGTCGGCGTCGGGGGAGGGCGAGCCGGTCAGTATCTCTGCCCGGATCACCAGTTCATCGGCTTCCATGGAGGGGACTTCCGTGGCGAGTTGCGACCAGTTCCCGGGCAGGCTGTGCTGATCCAGCTCTCCGGTTACCCGCTCCGCGACAAGGCTTTGCCAGGTCGCCACACGGCTCCTCATGCGCAGGTTGTCCCGGAGTTCGATCAGGCGACGTTTTTCCTGGCTCAGTTGCTCACGGATCTCCGTCGATACAGGCTCTGAGGCGAGCCCTCGCAATTGATCAAGACCGTGATCGATGGCGCTTTCGTCAGCGTCTGGCCCGATGGCCTCACTAAGGCTCAGTACGGGGCGTGCACTTTCATCGGCCGCTTGCGACGCCTGCTGCTGCTCGGACTTCCGTGCGTCGCGACGCGCAAAGATTTCATCACAGGCCTGTCGGAAGGCCTGCCAGAGTTTGCGATCTTCCCGGTGTCGGGTGATGCCGATCCGCTTCCATTCCGTCTGCAAGGCTTTGGCCTGATCCATGGCCTCGCTCAGGGAGTCGTGGCTGATCAGGGCATTGGCCCGGTCAACAATGTCCTGTTTGAGCGCTTCATTCCGGTGCCGCTCGCCTTCGAGGGGCTCTTCCAGTTGCTTGAGAAGTTCGTCAAAGCGCTTCTGTACCGGGCGGTTATCCCGGAACTCGATCGGCCAGGCCGCTTTCCACTCCTGCCGGGCGGTCTGGTGGATGCGTTCCACTGATTTCCAGTCGACCTGTGACCAGTCCGTGCTTTCCACAAAGGTAGCCAGCTCGGCACAGATGGCTTTACGGGTTTCCAGGTTGGCCTGCTTGAGTCCGGATTTTGCGGCAAAATAGGCTTTGCAGGGTTCGTAGGCCTTGTCCGAGGCTGCCTTGAAACGGCTCCACATGGCCCGGTCCGAGGAGCCGCCCAGTTCTCGCCATTCGTTCTGCAACTCACGGATCCGCTCTGACTTGGCTTCCGGCTCCATCGGCTGCGTGGCGAGGTATTCCATCTGTTCGCACAAAGCGATCTGCTTGGGTTCGGTGGCAAAGCCCTGCCAGTCCGACAGTTCCCGTAGCTGACCGCCAAGAAGCTGAACCCTTGCCTGGAAGGGCTTGCCATGGCGATGGTCCAGGGCTTTGAACAGTTGCTGGGCCTGTTTGAACAGCGACCGCGAGGCTTTCAGGTTCCTGGACTCCAGAGCGGATTCCAGACTACTGAGCGTGGTTTTCAGCGCTTCCGCCTGTTGCTTCTGCTCGGTGTCATCCTGCTTCACAGGTTTGGCAGCGGCGGGCTCACCTGCTTTCCGTGTGAGTATGTCGAGCGCTTCGGGCCGGGCAAAATCGATTGGCCAGTCGATGTCCTTGATCAGTTCGCGGGCCCGCGTGCGCTGGTCGCCCTCGTGGCTTTCACCGGCGGTCTCCCCATTCTGGAAGGTCTGCAGCTCTTCCTTATGCTGCCCGAGTCGACGCAGTGCACCGATATACTGGCGTAGAGGCTGTATCAGGGCTTCGTAGCGTTTTTGCTGCTGTTTATCGACCGTGGTGTCACGGGTGGCCTCAAGCCAACGGTTTTCCTGGGTTTTCTGGAGCGCATCAAGCGATGAGATGGACGGTGCCTGATCCGGGCTCTGCTGCCTGAGCTCGTCCAGGGTGGTCTGAAGCAGGTCGAGTGTTTCCGACCGCTGTCGTTGTTGTTCTTCCTGGTGTGCGCGGTCCTCCGCTTCTGCGTTGATCGCGTCTACCCGCGCGCGGCATTGGTGAACCGACTCAAGGAAAGCCGCGGTCTGGTCGGTCGAGGCGTCTTTTTCCACCTCGGACCACTGCTTGAGCAGAGTCTCCAGACGTGCCTCATAGAGCTTCAGATCTTCGCTGCGAGCCTGTTCCGCTGCCTGAGTGACCAGTGTCTGTATCCGGTCGCGAACCTGCTGGGCCTTGTCTTCCTCTTCGCGTTGCTTTTGCAACGCCTGGCGTACGATCTGGTAGACGCCCTTATCCCGGCCCTTGGCTTCTTTCAAGACCCGCTGGAGGCTGGCTTTGTCACTCAGTCGGCCCGCGGCCTCGGTGCGTATATCCGCAGTCAGGCCTTCGATGGCCAGTTTCTCAAGCTGGGCATCGGTCAAGGAGCCGGCAAGCTGCTGCTGTTGCGCTGCACGCTGCTCGTCCCGGGGGTCCACGGCAGGGCTCTCTGGCGTTTTGGCCGGTACCGGTTTCGCGCTGCCGCGCGTGGTGCCCGATTTTGCGGTGGATTTGCCTTTCCCGAACAGTTTCTGGATGAATGCAGCCATGGAGGTATCCTTGAAGATTGAAACCAGTTCCCGGTGTGGGGCACAGTGTGCCGGCACCGACCATCGGCGTCCCGCTCTGCGGGGCCGGAGAAGTCAACGTCCCCGCACGGTGTCGTCAGGGCGTTGCGGGGGCTAGTCTAGCGTTTTGTTTGTATTTGCGGGAAGAGCCAGATGTCAAATCAGGAAAATCAGGACGATCAGGAATACAGGGCACGTTCGGTGGCACTGAGACTACTGGCCAGACGTGAGCACAGCCGACAGGAACTCAGCCTGAAATTGCGCCAGCGACGTATTGAATCGACTGTCATAGAGCAGGTGCTGGACGAATACGAAGGGGAGGGTTGGCTCGATGATCATCGGTTTGCCGATGTATATGCCCGGCAGCGCGTGGATCTGGGATACGGCCCCCTGAGAATACGCGCGGAGCTCCAACAGAGGGGCGTACACAAGGTGCCGACCTGGATAGAGGAAATGACGGACCAGGACTGGGTTGAGCAGGCGACCCGGTTGCGCTGCAAACGCTTCGGCGGGTTTGAGCTGAAAGACGACTGGGACGAAAAAATGCGCCAGGCCCGTTTTCTGACCCGCCGGGGATTCAGCGCGGCGCAGGTGGAGCGGGCACTGGATTACGTGGACGACAGCGTGGGGTAGCGGGAGGTCATGCCGACATCAGAGGGTCGGTGGAATCATCCCGAGCTCCCGAGGCAGCATCGCCCGCATGTCTTCCTTCTCCCGCTCGGCGTCATGAACGGGATTGATCGGTGCTGCGCCCTCCAGTTCGGCGAACCATGGCTCCTCGGGTGTGGTGCGTTCCTTCTCCGGTTCCAGCATCCAGGCCAGCACATCGTAATAACGGCGAATGTTCTGCACGTAGATGACCGGCTCGTGGCCCCGGGCATATCCGTAGCGGGTTTTCGAGTACCACTCCTTCTGCGCCAGCAACGGCAGGAACTCTTTCACGTCCATCCAGCGGTCCGGGTCCTTACCCGCAGATTCGGTAAGCCGGCGGGCATCCTCAAGGTGACCGTAGCCGACGTTATAGGAGGCCAGCGCAAACCAGGTCCGGTCAGGTTCAGGGATGCGGTCCGGAATCTGCCGATGCACCAGGGTGAAGTATTTGGCGCCGCCCTGGATACTTTCCTCCGGATCGAGACGGTTGCTGACCCCAATCTGGCCGGCAGTGTTGCGTGTGAGCATCATCAGTCCGCGAACGCCGGTGGGTGATACGGCATTGGGGCGCCAATGGGATTCCTGGTAGCCGATCGCGGCCAGTAGCCGCCAGTCCAGGCCGTATTCGTTGGCGTAGTTGCGAAACAGGGATTCGTATTTCGGCAGCCGATTGTTGACGTGGTGCACAAAGGTTCGGGCGCCTACGTAATTCAGACGGTCAAGGTGGCCATAGAATCGCTCGGCCAGTTGCGCCAGCGTGCCGTTGGCCTCAAGGTCCTGCAGAAATGCTTCGGCCTCGGCAGACAGCGAGCCATCCTGCTCGGCAGGAAAAAGCCACGACAACTGTTCGGGCTCGCCGAGTGAGAAGGCTTCCTTGACCATGGGATAGAACACGTGATTCAGGTCGAGTTCATTGGACGACACCACAGCGATCGGAAACTCTCCGGTTTCCACTCTGGCAAGCACGCCTGCGGCATCCAGGGAAGGGTGGACCTGCCACTGCATGTCAGGGAATTCGGCCTGGAGTTGTTGTAGCCGGTATTCGTGGTTGCTGTCCGCCACCAGGTGCAGCGTCTTTCCAGACAGGTCTTCCACCGTTTCCGGATGGTCCTCATCCCGGTGGTAGATGATTACGGATTCCGCAAGAATACCGGTTGGGACGGCATGATAACGGTCCGCGAGGTCTTCCCGGCTCGATAGACCGGCAAGGCCAATATGGGCGAAATTCCGGTCCAGGACCGAGAGGATCTCCGTGTTGTTCTCCACGACCCTGACCCGTAGCTCGACACCAAGGTGCTCAGCAAAGCGGCGCGCCAACTCGTAGTCGTAACCGGTGATGCCATCACGGCCTTCAAAATAGATCGAGGGGGCGGTACGGGTAATGATGTGCAGAACGCCCTCGGAGCGCACTTCCTGCAGGGTGTTGGGCCGGGAGCAGCCGGTTGCCAGAATCACCAGAGTGACGGACAACAGCCAGCGACAGATTCGGCCCGGCGAATTCGATGTTGGCTTTGACAAGTCCCTGGTCTCCCTTTTTACTGCTTACAGGACATGGGGTTTACGATGCGTTAGCCGGGTTCCGATCAGTTCCGGTTCCTCCCGCATCCGGATTCATACCTGGTGGCGGCCTCCATTGTCACCTTCTTTATAATCTCCGCTCCACTGATCCCGGTCAACAAAGCTGATCAATTTCTATGCAAAAGAATGTGAATTGTCACTGTATGGAATTACACTCCGGACGCTGTATCCCCGTCGTGCTTTCAAGTATCATGGCGGGCTTTCAGATGGCCGGGTACCTGTGCCAGCAAGGATCAGATACCCCGACTTCCCCCGTTTCGCGCGATACAGGTTTCGATCATGCTTGAACTTCGCGGCGCGCCAGCGCTTTCGTTATTCCGCTCCAGCAAATTGCACAGCCGCCTCAGGGACATTGTGCCTGAAGTTGAGCATGTGTATGCCGAGTTCATGCACTTTACGGACCTGGAATTTGAGCTGTCGGAGTCCGAGCAGGTCATACTCGACCGGTTGCTGACCTATGGGCCGAGTGTTGAAGTTGAAGAGCCCGAAGGCGTCCTGTTCCTGGTAGTGCCGCGCCCGGGCACGTTGTCGCCGTGGTCGAGCAAGGCCACCGACATTGCACGGAATTGCGGCCTGAGGCAGATCCGCCGTATCGAGCGGGGAATTGCCTACTACGTTCGGGCGAGCCGCAAGCTGAACCCGGAGCAACGCGAGAAGATTGCCGCGCTGCTTCACGATCGCATGACCCAGAAGGTTTTCCACGAGATGGGTGGTGCGGAGCTGCTGTTCAGCCACGAGGAACCACGCACCCTGCAGCGTGTGCCGGTGCTTTCCGGCGGTCGTGAGGCGCTGGTAGAGGCTAACCGGAAGCTCGGGCTTGCCCTGGCCGATGACGAGATCGACTACCTCGTGAAATCCTTCACCGACCTGGAGCGCGATCCCACAGACGTTGAGCTGATGATGTTCGCCCAGGCCAACTCCGAACACTGCCGCCACAAGATTTTCAACGCGTCCTGGGATATCGACGGTGAAGGCCAGGAAAAGTCCCTGTTCGCCATGATCCGCAACACATACGAAATGAACAGTGAAGGTGTGCTGTCGGCCTATAAGGACAACGCGTCGGTGATCCTTGGCAGCCGCGGTGGCCGGTTCTTCCCGGACCCGGAAACCGGTGTATATGGTTACAACGAAGAAGACATCCACATCCTGATGAAGGTGGAGACTCATAACCACCCGACGGCGATTGCACCGGCCGCTGGCGCGGCGACTGGCTCCGGCGGTGAGATCCGCGATGAGGGCGCGACCGGGCGTGGCTCCAAGCCCAAGGCCGGGTTGACCGGCTTTACCGTATCCAACCTGAACCTGCCCGGCGATCCCCAGCCCTGGGAGATCGGCTATGGCAAACCCGATCGGATTGCATCCGCCCTCGACATCATGATTGAAGGGCCGATTGGTGGCGCAGCGTTCAATAACGAATTTGGCCGCCCGAACCTGACAGGCTATTTCCGTACCTTCGAGGAAAAAGTTCCGGGTGCAGCCGGTGAAGAAGTGCGCGGGTACCACAAGCCCATTATGATTGCTGGCGGCCTGGGGAACATCCGGGCCGAGCATGTGGAGAAAGGCCACATTCCTGTAGGCGCCAAGCTGATCGTCCTTGGTGGGCCTTCCATGTTGATTGGCCTGGGGGGTGGAGCGGCTTCCTCCATGGATTCCGGCTCCAGCCATGAGAACCTCGACTTCGCCTCGGTTCAGCGGGATAACCCGGAAATGGAGCGCCGCTGTCAGGAGGTAATTGACCGGTGCTGGCAAATGGGCGAGGAAAACCCCATTGCCTTTATCCACGACGTGGGCGCTGGCGGACTTTCCAATGCCATGCCGGAACTGGTCAAGGACGGCGGCCGTGGTGGTAAGTTTGAGTTGCGCGACATACCAAGTGACGAGCCTGGCATGTCGCCGCTAGAAATCTGGTGCAACGAATCCCAGGAGCGCTATGTGATGGCGGTGGCGGCGGAAAACCTTGAGCGGTTTGACGCCCTTTGTCGCCGGGAGCGCTGCCCGTACGCGGTTATCGGCGAGGCAACGGAAGCACACCACCTGGAGTTAGGTGATTCGTATTTCGACGATAAGCCGGTGGACCTCCCCATGGAGGTGCTTTTTGGCAAGCCGCCGAGGATGCACCGCAGTGTATCGCGTTCCTCCTTTACCAAGCCGATTTTCGACTCCACCAAAGTGGACCTGAATGAGGCTATCCGGCGGGTGCTGCGTTTGCCTTCCGTCGGCTCCAAGAGCTTCCTGATTACCATTGGGGACCGCACGATTACCGGTCTGGTGGCGCGGGACCAGATGGTCGGTCCGTGGCAGGTACCGGTGGCGGATGTGGCGGTGACCGCCAGTTCCTATGACGTTCGCGCCGGCGAGGCAATGGCCATGGGTGAGCGCACGCCGGTGGCTGTGATTGACGCTCCAGCCTCTGGCCGCATGGCGGTCGGTGAGGTGATTACCAACCTGGCCGCAGCTCCGATTGCCGCACTGTCGGATATTCGCCTGTCGGCAAACTGGATGGCTGCTGCAGGGCATCCCGGCGAAGACGAGAATCTTTATGAAACCGTGCGCGCCGTAGGCATGGAGCTGTGTCCGGAGCTGGGGATTACTATCCCGGTGGGCAAGGATTCCATGTCGATGAAAACTGTGTGGGAAGAGGACGGCGGCGAGCAGAAAAGTGTGACGTCGCCCTTGTCCCTGATCATCAGTGGATTCGCGCCGGTAACGGATGTTGAGCGGACCCTGACGCCACAATTGCGGACAGACGCGGGCGAAACGGATCTGATCCTGATCGACCTTGCGGCCGGACAGAATCGCCTCGGTGGATCGGCCCTGGCCCAGGTATACCGCCACGTGGGTGCAGCGGCACCGGATCTTGACGACCCGGAGGATATCAAGGCGTTCTTCGCAGTGATTCAGGGGCTGAACAGCGACGGCAAGCTGCTGGCGTATCATGATCGCTCCGATGGTGGGCTCTTCGTTACCCTGGCGGAGATGAGTTTCGCAGGGCATACCGGCATCGACATCAAGCTGGACGGCCTGGCCGAGGCGCCATCGCAATTTGCCCGTGAACTGTTCAACGAAGAGCTGGGCGCCGTGGTTCAGGTTCGTCGGGACGACACGGATTTTGTGCTGCAGCAGTTCTCGGCAGCGGGGCTGGGGGATCACATTTCGGTGATCGGCTCATTGCGCGAGGATGACCGGATTCGTTTCAGCTTTGGTGGAAATCCGGTGGTGAACGAAGCCCGGGCCGATCTCCAGCGTTTGTGGGCTGAAACCAGCTATCGCATTCAGTCGCTTCGCGATAATGCGGAGTGTGCGGCCGAAGAGTTCGATAACCTGCTGGATGCCAACGATCCAGGGTTGAGCGCTGATCTGAGTTTCGACCTCAACGACGATATTGCAGCGCCCTTTATCAGCAAAGGCGCCCGCCCGAAAGTTGCCGTGTTGCGGGAGCAAGGCGTGAATGGTCAGGTTGAAATGGCTGCCGCGTTCGACCGCGCGGGCTTTGAGTCCGTGGACGTGCACATGAGCGATCTGCTCTCCGGACGGATTTCCCTGGATGTGTTCAACAGCCTGGTGGCGTGTGGTGGGTTCTCCTACGGCGATGTTCTGGGGGCCGGCGAAGGCTGGGCGAAGTCGATACTCTTCAGCGACCGGGTGAGGGATCAGTTCGCTGCATTCTTCAATCGCCAGGACACCCTGGCACTGGGTGTATGCAACGGCTGCCAGATGCTGTCGAATCTCCACGAGCTGATTCCGGGCAGTGAAGGCTGGCCGCGATTCGTCCGTAACCATTCTGAGCAGTTCGAGGCGCGGTTAGTGATGGCAGAGGTGCTGCCGTCACCTTCAGCATTCATGGACGGCATGGCCGGTTCCAGAATGCCCATCGCTGTTGCCCATGGTGAAGGCCGCGTTGAATTCGCCGGCGGCGGCTCCGCAGCCGCCCTGGAGGAAAATGAACTCGTAGCGCTGCGCTACGTGGACAACTATGGCCGCGCGACAGCCCGTTACCCGTTCAATCCCAATGGCTCGGAGAATGGCATTACAGGCCTGACCACGCGGGATGGCCGGGTCACGATCATGATGCCCCATCCGGAGCGGGTTTTCCGGGCGGTTCAGCATTCGTGGCGCCCCGCTGAGTGGCAGGAAGACGGTCCTTGGATGAGAATGTTCCGGAACGCGAGGCGCTGGTTCGGCTGATTTCAGTCGTGCCAGGAAAGCCGGCCAGCGGAGCTGCAGGTTATGCAGCGTTCACTGGCCGGTTTTTTTATGCCTCTGCGCCTCAAAACTGTGCATAAATCAAGGGAAATTTTTGTTGAAAATGCCATTTTTGCCCTTGACTCGTTATCGTTATGCACATTCCTGGTGCCGTGTTGTTCGATCGGTGAACAAATCGCTGATTTATGGTTCAAGTTTTATCCAGGCATTGCAAGTAACTGAAAAATAACGATATTGTGTGTTAGGTGAATTTGTCGCCAATTTAACAGAAATGCAGTAAACACAGGGCGTGGGGGCGTGTTCCCAAAAACTTTCCCCAGAGTTATCCACAGATTCTGTGGGTAAGTATCTAAATCCTTAATCTGTACAAAAAATGCTCGCGCTCAGAGGCGGCGGGGCACCCGGACGGAGAGAACGCCATGTATAAAATTTGTTATTTCGTACCTGAGACTCATCTTGAGCAGACCAAGGTTGCGCTGTTCGACGCCGGCGCGGGTCGGATTGGTGATTACGATTCCTGTGCCTGGCAGTCCCTTGGGCAGGGGCAGTTTCGCCCGTTGCAGGGCAGCCAGCCTTTTCTGGGTAAGCAGGGAGAGATTGAGGTTGTCAGCGAATACAAGGTAGAGCTGGTGTGCGCGGATGAAAAACTCGGGCCTGCTATAGCGGCGCTGAAGCAGGCCCATCCCTATGAAGAGCCTGCTTATGAGGTCTACCGCCTTGAAACGATCTAGCGTTGGTCAACGGCGGGCCGCCATGGAATAACGAATGTCGGTGACGTGAACCTGGAACGTTTCGCGCCGGAGATCTTCAAGATACAGTTCGAGGGTTTTCTTGACCGTGGGGAAGGAAAGCTCGTCCCAGGGGATGTCATCAAAACCGAACAGGCGGGTTTCCAGGGATTCCTCGCCGGCCCCGAACTGGCCATCAACCAGGGTGGCGCGATAAAACATGTGAACCTGATTGATGTGGGGCACGTCGATAATGCTGTACAGGCCGTCGATATTGACCTCCGCGAGGGCTTCTTCACGGGTTTCCCGGGCGGCGGCCTCGACGGTGGTTTCGGCATTTTCCATGAACCCTGCAGGAAGCGTCCAGTAGCCATACCGGGGTTCGATGGCCCGACGACACAGCAGGATCTGGTTATCCCAGACTGGAACAGTGCCCGCGACGATGCGTGGATTCTGGTAATGTATGGTGTCGCAGCTGATACAGACATAGCGGTGCCGGTTGTCACCCTGGGGGATTCGCTGTTCGACTGGATGGCCGCATGTGCTGCAGTATTTCATGGCTTTCACCGTATACTTGTAAAATGTGTGGTAGCAAGTTTAACGATCTGTGCTGCCGCTGTCTCACTGAAACATCGGGCCGAGTTGGAGTAGGGCTTTGCACGACCTCTTGAAAGAACGACTATCCGGTTACGCACCCCGTCAGTTGGCTCTGGACTATCCTGAAGCGGGCGTTCTGGTTCCGGTAACCAACGACCTGAGGAACCCGGAGCTGGTATTCACCCTGCGGTCGTCCAATCTGAACACTCACCGCGGTCAGGTTTCGTTTCCCGGTGGAAAGCGCGATCCGGGCGATGTCTCCCTGGCCGCGACCGCACTCCGCGAAACTCACGAAGAGATCGGACTGCCGCCGGAACAGGTCCAGATCGTGGCGCCGCTGAGCCAGGTGATGTCCCGATATGGCATCTTGGTCACGCCTTATGTTGGTGTGATACCCGGAGACCATCCGCTGCAGGCCAATCCTGCGGAAATCGAAAGCATTTTCCGCGTGCCTCTGGAATTCTTCCTTGAGGACAAGCGGGAGCGCACGGACGCGCTGGATTTTCTGAACCATACCTTCTATGTGCCATGCTATCGCTGGGAACGGTATCAGATATGGGGGTTGTCCGCGGTGGTCCTCGTTGATTTTCTGAATGCAGTCTACGATGCCGGTATTGATCTGCTCGAACCTCCGGCCCCGGCCATTTCCCGAACAGGAGTCTGATATGTATTACGCTCTGGGCGATCGTGTGCCCAAATTGGAGGGTGAACGCCAGTTTGTCGCAGGCAGTGCCAGCGTGATTGGCAATGTCCGCCTGCTGGATAAAGCCAGCGTCTGGTTCAACGCGGTGATTCGCGGAGACAACGATCTGATCACGGTGGGGCCTGAATCAAATGTTCAGGACTGCGCGGTTCTGCATACGGATCCCGGTATGCCCCTCACGCTGGGTCGCGGTGTCACGGTTGGCCATAAAGTGATGTTGCATGGATGTCAGATCGGCGACTATTCGCTGATCGGTATCAATGCAGTGATCCTTAACGGCGCCAAAATCGGCAAACATTGCCTGATCGGCGCCAACACCCTGATTCCGGAGGGGATGGAAGTGCCGGATGGCTCCATGGTGGTGGGCTCTCCGGGCAAGATCAAGCGTGAGCTGAACGACAACCAGAAAAAGATGCTGGAACTCAGTGCTGCTCATTATGTTCAGAACGCGGCGCGTTATCTTGATGAACTGAGACCGTGCGAGCCGCAGCCATGAGCGTTGCAGATAAAGTCAGGTCACCCTGCGTGAGCGTATGCGCCCTCGATGCCGACGATGTATGTATTGGTTGCCATCGTACCGGCGATGAGATCATGCGATGGACCCGGATGGACAATGATGAGCGCCGGGAGGTTCTTCGCAATGTGCGCAAGCGTGAAGAGAAAGTTGCGCTGTAAATACACATCTATAGGAAGTCTACGTCATGTCTGAAACCGTGCGCATTGGTACGCCGCTCAAACCCGGTGCCTACAAGGTCCTGTTCTGTGGGTCGGGTGAGCTGGGCAAGGAAGTGGTTATCGAGCTCCAGCGGCTTGGTGTGGAAGTTATCGCCGTTGACCGGTATGCCAATGCCCCGGCGATGCAGGTGGCGCACAGGAGTCATATTGTCGACATGCTCGATGCTAAGGCATTGCGTGCGGTGATCGAGCAGGAACGTCCTAACCTGATTGTGCCTGAGATTGAAGCGATTGCCACGCCCGAGCTGGTTGCGTTGGAGCAGGAGGGATACCGTGTAATCCCTACTGCCCGCGCCGTCAACCTGACCATGAACCGTGAAGGAATCCGTCGCCTGGCGGCTGAAGAACTCGGACTGCCCACGTCACCTTATCGATTTGCAGAATCCCGTGAAGAGTATCTTGCCGCGGTTAAAGACGTGGGGCTGCCTCTGGTCGTCAAACCGGTGATGAGTTCTTCGGGAAAAGGCCAGAGCACCGTGAAGAGTGAGGATGATATTGAGGCAGCCTGGGAGTATGCCCAGACCGGCGGGCGGGCAGGAAAGGGAAGGGTGATTGTTGAAGGCTTCGTGGACTTTGATTACGAGATCACGTTATTAACGGTCAAGCACCGGGGCGGTATCTCATTTTGCGATCCGATCGGGCATCGGCAGGAAGACGGTGATTACCGTGAATCGTGGCAGCCACAACCTATGAGCGACAAGGCGATGGCCCGCTCCCGGGAGATCGCCGAAGCGGTTGCAGGTAACCTGGGCGGGTACGGTGTTTACGGCGTTGAGCTCTTTATTAAGCAAGACGATGTCTGGTTTTCCGAAGTCTCTCCGCGTCCCCACGATACCGGCCTGGTCACACTGGTCTCCCAGGATCTTTCGGAATTTGCCCTGCATGCCCGCGCGATCCTGGGACTGCCCGTTCCAGCGATCCGGCAGTTGGGTGCCTGTGCTTCGGCAGTGATTCTTCCGGAAGGGCAGTCTTCGAATGTCGCATATTCTGGCCTGGAAGAGGCATTGGCAGAGCCGGGCACTCAGTTGAGGCTGTTTGGTAAGCCTGAGCTGGCGGGCCGTCGGCGAATGGGCGTTGCCCTGGCGAAAAGGGATACCGTGGAACAGGCCAGGGAAGCTGCTGTCCGTTGTGCCGGGGCGGTTAAGGTTGAGCTATAAGATGGTCTTTATACGGTTCCTGAAAAAGTTTTGAAGGAACCGTTGACACCACCGCTGGTGTCTGTAGAATGCGCATCTCCTTCGAGGGACAGGCCACTTAAGCGGCTCCAAATTCGAAGGGCAACCGTTTGAAAGTACTGAAGAAAATGAGTTTTAAAAATCTTCAGATTAACGGTTGACAAGGCAGCGGAACGATGTAGAATACGCGGCCTTGATTGAGCAACAGCTCAAACGCTCTTTAAAAAGTTAACCAAGTAATTCGTGTGGGCGCTGGCCGAGGTATTTCGGATACGAAATATCAGGACAGTGACTC